>Ga0136633_1002663_pt1 | contig 12156 bp, 8 predicted proteins | sample AntDrymeUQ832206_2_FD_105494 | JGI IMG/M metagenome (GOLD analysis project Ga0136633, IMG submission 105494) | Polar desert sand microbial communities from Dry Valleys, Antarctica - metaG UQ83 (22.06) | ecosystem: Environmental > Terrestrial > Soil > Desert | place: Antarctica: Dry Valley... | reverse complement strand
CGGTGTTGGCATGCACGATCTCGCGGCGGGCAGTCTCCGGGATGGAGCCGGTGTCGAGGTAGGTCCGCAGCGTGGACACCAGCACGCCACCGGTGTCGCGGGCGACCAGCAGGTCCGCGACCTTGCGACGCAGCGCCTCCGAGACGCGCTCGTTGCCAAGCAGGAGCTGCTCGACCAACAGGTCATCGGGACCGAAGCTGCCCGTGACGTGGCCTTCGGCGAGTGCAGTCAGCAGCAGCCGCTCCACGTGCTGCACCTCGTCGAGCAGGGCGCGGCCGCAGAGAGCTGACCGGCCCCAGCACACGAGGTTGTCGGGCCTCGCGCGCAGCCCGTCGGCTCGATGCGGCACGAGCAGCAGGACCCGCTCTCCGCGGTGCCCACCGAGCGTGCCGACGGGAGCGTCGGCCAGCAGGGCGTCGATGCCCGCGGCAGCGCCCGCACCGGACACGAGAGCCGGGACGTAGGCCGGCGCGAGCACCGTGGAGAACCGCAGCGAGACGCTGGCCACCTCCGACGGGTCGTTGGCACTGAGCAGTCCCTCGACGAGCTCGCGGCGGCGGGCGTCGACGTGCCGCAGCCGCTCGTGCGAGGCGGCGAGGTAGGCCTGAGCCAGCGCGGAGGAGGTGCGGTCGACCATGTCGATCCAGCGGGCGCCGAGGTCTGCGAGCAGGCCGGTCTCCCCCGGTCCCACGGCGTCGCACAACGCCGACCAGGCCTCCCGCCCCGCGATCCGGTAGGCGTGCAGCACGGACTCGAGCGGCATGCCCATCATCAGCCGCTGGCGCCCGGACTCCTCGAACACCTGGAGCTCGCGCGGGGTCAGGGAGCGGGACTCGACCACGCAGGCGAGGAACGTGGTCAGCAGCCTCCGGGAGACCGGCAGGACGTCGACGGCCAGCTGTCCCTGCGACAGCGCGGCGTATTCGGGGATCTCGTTGCGGTAGGCCTCTCCCATCCGCTCGACGACGCTGTCGAGGTCAGCCAGCACCCGCTCGGCGAGGGGCCCGGCACCATCGGTGCGCACTGCCCGCAGGCCGGCCATCAGGCCTCCTCGTGTTCGGCGAACCAGTCGAGCAGCAGGTCGTTCACGACCTCCGACTGGTCTGTGGTCAGCACGTGGTTGGCGCCGGGGACGAGGACCAGCGTCGAGCCGGGAATCGCGGCGGCGAGCTTCTCCGAGTTGGCGGGCACGCACAGGCGGTCCTGCTCGCCGCAGACGACCTGGGTCGGCACGGTGACCGTCGGTAGCCGGTCGTAGCCGGACCAGAGGGCAGTCCCGCCTTGTGCGGCGTAGCCCTCTGGGCTGGCAGTGCCCTCGACCCGCACCGCCCAGTCCTGCTCGATCCACTCGCGCGGGGTGCTCGGTGCGTAGTTGAAGGGGATGGACGCCTCACGGGCCTCCAGCGGTGTCATCCCGGCCCGGGAGGCGAGGAACGTGAGCACCTCCTGCGGGAACACTCCCGTGCTGATGCCCGGGTGGGACGCGAGGAGGGTGAGCGAGCGGACCCGCTCGGGGCTCGTGAGGGCGATCTCCTGCGCCATCAGCCCGCCCATCGAGATGCCCACGACGTGGGCCCTGTCGACGCCGGCGTCGTCGAGCACGGCCAAGCAGTCGGCTGCCATCAGCTCCACCGTGTAGGGCGCCCCCGGGGTGAGTCCGGTGTCGCCGGCCCCCCGGTTGTCGGGCGTGAGCACCTGGTGCTGCTCGGCCAGAACGGAAACCTGCCGGAACCAGGAGGCGGCGGGGTAGGCGAGGCCCTGTACCAGCAGGACCGCGGACCCGGAACCCGCTGCGCCGTAGGCGATCTCCGCTTCGTCAGGGCGAGTTGCCTTCACGACTTCCCCTTGCGCGCGCTGAGGGCCGAACCCGTGGCCCCGGCAAGGACCCTGCCGATCCCGAGGTGGGTGGCGAGGGTGTCGTTGTCGAGGTCCTCGACGTTCGCGGCGTGCACCACCACCCCGGTCTGCATGAGGTTGGCGGTGTCAACGAGCGACAGCCCGAAGGCGATGTTCTGCTCCACCAGGATCATGGTGACGCCACTGTCCTTGACGACCTGGAGGACCTCCCTCAGCTCGATCTGGGCGACCGGCGACAGACCCGCGGACGGCTCGTCGACCAGGATCAGCCGCGGCTCGTTGATCAGCGCGCGGGCCACCGACAGCGAAGCCTGCTGACCGCCTGACATCGTGCCCGCCATCTGATTGCGGCGATCGCGCAGGATCGGAAAGCGCTCGAAGACGCTCTCCAGCGACGGGCCGTAGCGCTTCTTGTTCCTGCGCCGCAGGGTGTAAGCCCCGAGGCGGAGATTTTCCTCGACGGTCAGTTCGGGAAACACCTGACGCCCCTGCGGCACATGTCCCATGCCCAGGGCGACCCGCTTTTCCGGCGAGATCTCCAGGATGTCCTGCCCCTCGAACAGGATCTGCCCCGACCGCGTGGGGACGGTGCCGGCGATGGTCTTCATGGTGACCGACTTGCCGGCGCCGTTGAGGCCGAAGATGCCGGCGATCGAGCCTTCCTCCACCGACATGCTCACCCCGTGCAGGACGGTGGTCGCACCGAAACCGGCGGTGACGTCGATCAACTCGAGCATGACGCTGCTCATGCGTCGACCGCCTGTCCCAGGTAGGCGGTGACCACCTCGGGCCGGGTGACCACATCACTCGGCTCGCCGTTGGCGATGACCCGTCCCGCGTCCATGACGTAGAGCTCGTCAGCGGTGCCCAGCACGAGCGGAACGTTGTGCTCGATGAGCAACACGGTGCGACCCAGCTGGTCCCGAATGTCGAGCAGCGTCGCGGCAAGGTCCTCCGCGGCTGCCGGGCTCATGCCGGCGCTCGGCTCGTCGAGCATGACCAGCTCCGGGCTGGTGACCAGGGCACAGCCGATCTCGACGATGCGCTGCTGCCCATGCGACAGCCGCGACACCAAGGTGTTGCGGTAGTGCCCGAAGCCCAGACCATCGAGGGTCTGGTCCGCCCGCTCGCGGACCTCCCGCTCCCAACGGCGAGATCCCACGGTGGTCAGCGCCGCCACGGCGCCGTAAGGGGCCGCCAAGTGCTGGGCGATGAGCAAGTTCTCGTAGACCGACTGATCCTTGGCGAGGCCGATGAGCTGGAAGGTGCGTCCCATCCCCCGGGCAGCTCGCTGGTGCGAAGGCAGCGCGGAGACGTCCTCGCCCAGGAACGCGACCGTGCCGGTGTCGGGGGTCAGCGTGCCGCTGATGGCGTTGAACAGCGTGGTCTTGCCCGCGCCATTCGGACCCATCAGGCCCACGATGGTGCCCTTGTCGACGCGGATGCTCGCCCGGTCGACCGCTTGCAGACCTCCGAAGCGGACGCTGATCTCCCGAGCCTCCAGGACCGCCTGTCCGGTGCGGATCCGGCGTGGCTCCGGCATGCCACTCGGGCGCCGAAGATCAGGCAGGTGCGGCCGGGTAGGTGGCAGTGGTGGCTCGCCGCCCTTGCGCATCCGGCGGTGCTCTCGCGCGTCCTGAATGGCGCCGGCATACCCCCGGGGCTGGAAGGCGATGGTGATCATCAGGACAAAGCCGTTGATGATGAGGTCGAAGCCGCGGATGCCCTCGCCGAACCAGCTGATCAGCCAGTCCGGGTAGAGCATCACCAGGAAGGCGGCGGTGATGATCCCGGCCCGGCTGCCGAGGCCCCCGAGCACGACAACCACCAGCAACTGCACCGACCGGTCGTACGATCCCAGCGACCCGGTGATGGTTGCGTTGGTGCCATAGAGACAGCCCGCGACACCTGCCATCGCCCCGGAGATCGTGAAGGCCAGCAGCTTGTAGCGGGCGACGTCGACACCGAACGACGCGGCCACCTCCTCGTCCGCCTTCAGCACCCGGAAGGCGCGACCCAGCCGGGACCGAACGATGTTGACGTCGACCTGCCAAGCAAGGACCAGCAGCACCAACGCCACCGCCAGGAAGCCCACCCGCGAGCTGATCGGATCGCTTCCGAGGTACGGCGGAGGGATCAGCTTGCCTGCGGATCCACCGCCGATTGCCTCGATCCGAAACAGGCTCTCCGCCCCGACGAAGCCCAAGCTGATGGTCACCACGGCGAGGTAGAGCCCCCGCAGCCGAAGGGCTGGCAGTCCGACGAGGAACGCGATGGCAGCCCCCGCAGCCGCAGCCGCCACGAGACCGACGACCCAGGGCAGCCTGAGGTCGGTCACCCCCGTCACCAGACCCAACGTGAAGGCGCCCACGGCGACGAAGAAGAACTGACCGAGCGAGATCTGCCCGGCGTAGCCGAGGAGCACGTTGAGGGACAACCCGGCGATCGCCAGGCCGGCGGCGGTGGAGAGGCTGAGGGCACGTGGCTCGCTGAGCAACGGCGTCGCGGCCAGGATGCCAGGCAGCAGGGCAGCCACCACCAAGGCTAAGACGACCCTCGGAATCCGGTGCCCGGCGATCCGCACGGGTCCGGTCAGGGCCAGCGACGTCATGCCGACACCTCCGCGGGCTGGTAGGAGCGCGCATCGAACCGTCGGCGCAGGTCCGGCATCAGGCTGCGGGCCAGAAGGGTGACCAGGAGCACCGACAGCACCGCGACATACTCCGAGCCGGGGAAGCCGAGTGCGGACTGGTAGTGCCGGCTGATCGCCTCCGTCATCCCCACCACTATCCCGCCGACCACCGCACCCGGCAGGCTGGTCAACCGCCCGATAACCGCCGCAGCGAGTGCGTCGAGGTAGAGGGTGTTGGCGAAGCCGGGCGTGAAGCTCGTGACTGTCGGCTCCACCAGGAGTGCCGCGACGGCCGCGAGTGCGCCAGCGCCGCCCCAGACCACCATGCGCACCCGGGCCAGTGGTACTCCGACCAGCCGGGCGGCAGCCGGGTCCTGGGCCGCGGCCAGGATGCCCAGCCCGAAGTCGGTGCGACGCAAGAGCGACTGCAGACCAAGGCCGAGTGCCAGGGCAAGCACCAGCGCGAAGACCGAGTGCCAGCCGACGATGAAGTCGAAGACCTCCACGCCGCCATCGATCGGGCCGCGCAGCTTCTGCGGGGTCTGGCCGGTGATGAAGATCTCGATCGAGAACAGCGTCACGGCTAACCCAACAGTGAGGATCGAGATGACGACCGGATCGGCGTCCACCGCCCGTCTTACGAGGAAGAACTCAAAGGACATGGCGATCAGGGCCGCGAACAGGACAGCCGCGACAGCCCCCACCAGCCAGGGCAGTTGGTTGCGAGTCACGAAGAAGCTGGCGGCATAGAGGCCGGCCGTGCCGAGCTCGCCCCCGGCGAAGTTGAGCACGCCGGTGCCTCGGTAGAGCAGGACGATGCCGACAGCGAAGATCGCATAGATGCCCCCGGCGATGAGGCCGAGGACGATGACCTGGCCCATTAGGGGGCGACACAGTTCTTGGTGGGCCTCCAGTTCCAGTGCGTGGCATCACGCTGGTAGCTGGTCATGAAAACGAGCCGATCCGAGCCGTGGTGCCGGTCGCCGACGGTGAAGTCGATGAGGCACGCAGCGGGGGTGGGCACCTTCTTGTAGTTCTGCAGCAGGGGGACGAACTTGTTGCGGGTGCAATCCCTCCCGCAATCGAGCAGCTGCTGACCGAGGGCCTTCTGCCCGACCCAGTTGAGGAAGAGCAGATCCCCGGCGGGGCCCTCGAGCTTGGCGTTGGGCCGGTACTTGGCGTACTGCCGCTCGAACTCCTGCATGTCGCTGGCATAGCCGGAGAACAGCCCGCTGTAGTCGCCCTTGCTGTAGGAGGGGTACATGGCCACGCCGTCCAACGGGGGGTTCATCGACTGGACCGCCAGGGTCTGGGTCGTGAGGTTGAAGGGGAAGGCCATGACATTGGGGTGGTAGTTCTGCGCCTTCATCTGGGCGATGAACTCGCCGGTCTCCAGCGCGTTGAGCCAGATCCACACCACCTCGACATTCTTGTCCTTCATCAGCGCGATGCTGTTGGAGTAGTTGCCGGCGCTGGCCTTCTCCTCCCGCTCTGCACCCGGGACCACGTTGAGGCCGTAGGACTTCGCCACCGCCTTGAAGGCCGTCACGCCCGGCTCCCAGTTAACGCTGAGGCGCTTGACGATGCCGATCCGCTTGCCCCGGAACTTGCTGCCGGCGAGCTGTGCGAAGCCCTCGCCAACCCGCTCGACGCTAGGCAGCTCGGTGAAGGAGTACTTCAGTCCGGCCGAGCCCTTCACGGTGGCTGTGTGGTACAGGTACAGCGTGTGCCGCTGCTCGGCGACGTTGCGCACCGCCGGGATCTGGTCGAAGCCGATGCCGCCCTCCATGAGGAACGGCTTGGTGGCGATGCAGTCCTCGGCAGCCTTCTGCGCCTTGATGGGGTCGTAGGCGTCGTCGTAGAAGCTGAGGCTGACCTTGCGGCCGTGGACGCCGCCCTTCTCCTCGTTGAGCGCGGTCCAGTAGACCCCGAGGTCGTCCGGGCTGGTGTCGAACGCCGCGGCGTAGGTCAACGCGGCGTGACCGCAGATCCGGAGCGACGTGGGGGTCAGCCCGATGGTGTCCTCCGCCGGGGTGAACAACGGGGTCCCCGCGGTACCCCCGCTGGTGCCGCTGGTGCCGGTCGAGCCGGTGCCGGTGGTCCCCCCGGTGCCGGTGCTGCCCGAACCGAGCTGACCGCCGCCGCTGCTGCCCGCCCCGCCTTGGCCCGCTCCCAGCGACCCGCCGGTGCCACCAGCGCCGACTCCCGTCGTACCGCCGGGAAGGGTGCCGCTTGTGGTGCCGGCCGTGGTGCCGGCGCCCCCCAGCCCGCCGGTGGTGCCGCCGTTCTGGGTGAGCGTGGCCGGCGCCGGGGCGGCGGCGCATGCGGTGATGACGGCGAGGCCGATCAGGCCGACGAGCGGGTGGCGCGGACGGGACATGCGGATCCCCCTGGGAGTGGAAACACAGATGTGCTGTTCGTGAAGTACGCCACACGATCGACCGTGAGGTGCACAAGCGTTCGGTGAATTTCACAAGGTGTGCTTGTGAGATCCCCAAAGAGTAACTCCCTTGCGGTCGGTGCCTAGGATGCGCCTCATGCCTACTGAGACGACAGCCCAGCCCACTCCTCCCCAGGCGCCGAAGCGCCCCCACAGCCTGACGGCGCACGGTGACGACCGCGTCGACGAGTGGTACTGGCTGCGGGAGAAGGAATCCCCTGAGGTCATCGCGCACCTGGAGGCCGAGAACGCCTTCACCGAGGCCCTGACGGGTCACACGGCCAAGCTGCAAGAGGAGCTGTTCGAGGAGATCCGCTCCCACATCGTGGAGACCGACCTCTCGGTGCCGACCTTGCGCAAGGGCTGGTGGTACTACAGCCGCACGATCGAGGGGAAGCCCTACTCGGTCACCTGCCGGGTGGCGGCCGCCCCCGATGACCTCACCCCGCCTTCGCTGGACGCCTCGGTCGCCGTCGAGGGCGAGCAGGTGCTGCTCGACTCCAACCACGAGGCCGAGGGACACGACTACTTCGCCCTCGGCGTCTTCGCTGTCAGCCCCGACTCGTCGCTCGCCGGCTGGGCATGCGACGTCAACGGCAGCGAGGTCTACACCCTGCGGTTCCGCGACCTCGCGACCGGCGAGGACCTGCCCGATGTGGTCGAGGGCGTCTACTACGGCGCCGCCTGGGCCAGCGACAACAAGACGTTCTTCTACACCCGGCCTGACCCCGCGATGCGCCCGTTCCAGGTGTGGCGGCACGAGCTCGGCACGCCGAACTCTGAAGACGTGCTGGTCCACCAGGAGGACGACGAGGGCTTCTTCCTGGGCATCAGCCGGACCAAGGACGGCGAGATGCTGCTCCTGGGCATGGGCAGCAAGGTCACGTCTGAGTGCCACTTCCTGAGCGCCGACGACCCCACCGGCAGCTTCACCGTCGTGCAGCCGCGCACCCAGGGCGTCGAGTACGACGTCGACCATCAGGGCGGGCGCTTCCTCATCGTCACCAACCACGGCGGCGCCGACAACTTCAAGCTGGTCGAGGCTACGGTCGATGCGCCCGGTGCCGAGCACTGGACCGAGGTGCTGCCCTACGACCCCGACGTGCGGTTGCTGGGCATCGACGTCGCGCGCAACCACGTGGCGCTGCAGGAGCGCACTAATGGGCTGCTGCAGATCCGGCTGCTCGAGCTGGCTGACGGCCAGGTGCACACCATCGAGCAGCCCGAGCAGGCCTACCTGCTCGGCCTGTCCGGCACGCCCGACTACGACAGCCCGCTGATCCGCTACACCTACACCTCGATGGTCACCCCGGCCTCGGTCTACGACTACGACGTCGCGTCGCGCGAGCCGGTGCTCCGCAAGCGCCAGCCCGTTCCGGCGTACGACGCTGATCTTTATGTCACTGAGCGGACCTGGGCACCGGCCGCCGATGGCACCCTCGTGCCGGTCACCCTCGTCTCACGCAAGGACCGCGGCCGCGACGCCGGACCGTGCCTGCTCTACGGCTACGGGTCCTACGAGGCTTCGATGGATCCTTCCTTCTCGGCCGCCCGCCTTTCCTTGCTGGACAGGGGATTCGTCTACGCGATCGCGCACATCCGCGGCGGCGGCGAGATGGGCCGCCAGTGGTATGAGAACGGCAAGTACCTCAACAAGCCGAACACCTTCACCGACTTCAACTCCGCCGCCGAGCACCTGATCGCGGAGGGCTGGACCGCGCCTGGCCGGATCGTCGCGCGGGGCGGCTCGGCCGGTGGCCTGCTGATGGGTGCGATCGTCAACCTGCGGCCCGACCTCTACGCCGGGATCATCGCGCAGGTGCCCTTCGTCGACGCCCTCACCACGATCATGGACGCGTCGCTGCCGCTGACGGTCATGGAGTGGGAGGAGTGGGGCAACCCGGTCGAGAGCCCGGAGATCTACGCCTGCATGAAGGCCTACTCCCCCTACGACAACGTGGCCGAACAGGCCTACCCGCGGATCCTCGCGACGGCCGGGCTGAACGACCCGCGGGTGTCCTACTGGGAGCCGGCGAAGTGGGTGCAGCGGCTGCGCGAGCTGACGACCTCGGATGCGCCGATCCTGCTCAAGACCGAGATGGGCGCCGGCCACGGCGGGCCGTCAGGTCGCTATGACGCCTGGCGTGAAGAAGCCTTCTCTATCGCCTTTGCCCTGGACTCGGCCGGCCTGGCGTAGGGGCGATCGTGACGAGACCCCTCGCCACGGCTCTTCTCGCCGGATCGGTCGCGCTGGCCGGCTGCTCCTCCGGCTCCGACCCGATCGTGGGAGCGGACAGGGGGATCAGCGAGTGCCGCCCTGACAAGCACTTCGCGGTGACCCACCAGTTCGCCGACGGGATCACCGGCGGTGGCTACCTGCACGCGTTCGGGGTGACGCAGACGGGACCGGTCTGCACGATGAGCGGCTGGCCGGTCGTCAACCTGCGGACAGCGGACGGCCGACAGGTCCCCACGACCAGGTCCAAGGTCGGTCCGCCGCCGGTGGCCATCGTCTCAGCCTCGTCGAGGGTCCGCGGCGCCCGCTTCAACGCCTTCAGCTACCTGCACAGCCCAGGGCTCAAGGCTGGTTGCCGAGGCCCACTGCTGCGGCCGGCGGAGGCCATCGTCACCTTGCCTGGCGACGACAAACGGACCTACCGCGTGACCATGACCGACGCGCCTCAGGTCTGCGGCGCGATGGAGATCGGCTTCCTCCGCAGCGACGCCCGGCTCTGAGGCTCAGTCCTCGTCGGGCGCGGTGAGCTTCGCGAGGAGCTCGATCACGGTGGCGCGCACGACGTCGGCGGTAGCGCCGGCCGCGTTCAGGATCTGGGCGGCGACGCCCTCGCCCTCCCGCACGAGCCCGAGCAGGATGTGCTCGGTCCCGATGTAGTTGTGCTGCAACGCCAAGGCCTCCCGCAGGGCCATCTCCATCACCTTCTTCGCCCTGGGCGTAAACGGGATGTGACCCGTCGGCTGCTCAGCCCCCGTGCCGATGATCACCAGCACCTCACGCCGCAGCTGTTCCAGCTCGATGCCCAGAGAGGCCAGCGCCTGGGCACCGACCCCGGTGCCCTCCCTGAGCAGGCCGAGCAGCAGATGCTCGGTGCCGATCCAGTGGTGATCCAGGTCGCGCGCCTCCTCCTGCGCGAACGTGACGGCCAGCCGTGCCTTGTCGGTGAACCTCTCGAACATGCCGGTCCTCTCTCGTGTCCTCGACTGCCGGGGTGCGTTCTCGGCACCGACCTTGCTCTCAGCTTCCGCGCAGCGGGTTACCAGATCGGCCCACAGTCGCTGCGCGATCTCTGCCTGTGCGGCGGGAATGACGTCCGGCGTCAGGGCCGACACCGCGCCGCGCAGCAGCACGCTGCTGTCGATGACGTCCCGGCTCTCCGCACGGGCGAGCTTCGACGCCGCCTTGATGGCCTGCAGCCACGAGTCGGTGAAATCGAAGCTTGCCACGGTGGGGTCGGCGATCACGTTGGCGGGCCGCTCTCGTGCGACGGGAAAGCCGAGTTCGGTGAGCACTCGCCCTGCGACGCCGGTGGTGCCGCGGAGCGCCAGCACCAGGTCCCACGCCGTGGCGTTCGGGCCCCTTGCCTCCCTGGCAGCTTGCATCGCCTGTTCGCTGAAGCCCGCGAAACTGAATGGCGCTGTTCGCGGCTCGGCAACGGGCTCCTGCTTGCCTTTGGCCAACTGCGCTCGCGCTGCGGCGTACGACTCGCCCGTCCTCGCCATCCGCGCGCGGATGACAGCCTTCTCGTCCTTGTCCTTGGTCACGCCGGTCCTCTCGCACCGTCGCCCGCGTCGCCAGCGCGAGCGGTGCAACGGCCGGAGGTGCCGGACCGGACCGAGGATCTACTCCCCTTTGCCCCTAGATCTCGAGTGCCGCTGGACACCCACTGGGGTTGCGCGAGGCCGTCGCGCTGGCAAGACAAGACCACGTCCGCCGTACGACGTCAAGCAGGTGGCGCTCTCCGCGGAGGCAGCTGACCACGCGGCGGTAGGCGTTTCCGCGGGAACGCCTTCGCCCCCGCGGCCAGGAGTTGTCCGAACCTGCTCGCGCCAGGACGCCGCTCGCTTCGGACAACTCGCGAAGAGGCGGGACGACGAAAGGTTGGCGCCTCAGACGGAGTGCGGGCTCTGGGTCACCTGACGTCCTCGCCCGTTGTCCTTGGGATTGCGGGTAGATCGCCTGGCGCAGGACCCAGGCGATCTACCTCCAAGGGCGGGCGGGTACGGCGAAAGGCCCGCGCCCCAGACGGAGCGCGGGCCTTTCGGCGTACCAGGAGTTAGTAGCGGTAGTGGTCTGACTTGTAGGGGCCGGCGACGTCGACGCCGATGTAGTCGGCCTGGTCCTTGCTGAGCTCGGTCAGCTGGACGCCAAGGGCGTCGAGGTGCAGCCGGGCGACCTTCTCGTCGAGGAACTTCGGCAGCACGTAGACACCCAGCGGGTAGTTGTCGGTCTTGCTCCACAGCTCGATCTGGGCCAGCACCTGGTTGGTGAAGGAGTTGCTCATCACGAACGACGGGTGGCCGGTCGCGTTGCCGAGGTTGAGCAGCCGTCCCTCCGACAGCAGGATGATCGAGTGGCCGTCCGGGAAGCGCCACTCGTCGACCTGCGGCTTGATGTTGATCCGCTCGATGCCGGCGAACTTCGTCAGGCCAGCGACGTCGATCTCGTTGTCGAAGTGGCCGATGTTGCCGACGATCGCCTGGTGCTTCATGCGCGCCATGTCGGCGGCCATGATGATGTCCTTGTTGCCGGTGGTCGTGATGAAGATGTCGCCGGTCTCGAGGACGTCGTCCAGGCGAGCCACCTGGTAGCCCTGCATCGCGGCTTGGAGCGCGCAGATCGGGTCGATCTCGGTGACGATAACGCGGGCGCCTTGGGCGCGCAGCGACTCGGCTGAGCCCTTGCCGACGTCGCCGAAGCCGCAGACGACGGCGGTCTTGCCGGCGAGCATGACGTCGGTCGCTCGGTTGATGCCGTCGACGAGCGAGTGCCGGCAGCCGTAGAGGTTGTCGAACTTGCTCTTGGTGACGGAGTCGTTGACGTTGATCGCCGGGAACAACAGGGTGCCGGCCTTGTGGAACTCATACAGCCGCATGACGCCGGTGGTGGTCTCCTCGGTCACGCCCTTGATGCCGGCCGCGATCTTGGTGAACCGCTGCGGGTCCTCGGCGAGCGAGCGACGCAGGGTGTCGAGGATGACGGCGTACTCCT
>Ga0136633_1002662_pt1 | contig 12163 bp, 9 predicted proteins | sample AntDrymeUQ832206_2_FD_105494 | JGI IMG/M metagenome (GOLD analysis project Ga0136633, IMG submission 105494) | Polar desert sand microbial communities from Dry Valleys, Antarctica - metaG UQ83 (22.06) | ecosystem: Environmental > Terrestrial > Soil > Desert | place: Antarctica: Dry Valley... | reverse complement strand
GTTCTCCAAGGACAGCGGGCGCTCCGAGCTGCAGCTGGCCGCCGAGTCGGTCCGGACCGCTGTCGCGGACGCCGGGCTGAAGCCGTCCGACGTCGACGGTCTGTGCACCTTCACCATGGAGACAAACCCGGAGATCCAGGTCGCCAGGGCGGCCGGGCTCGGTGACCTCACGTTCTTCTCGCGGATCGCGTACGGCGGGGGCGCGGCCTGCGCCACGGTCCAGCAAGCCGCTCTGGCGGTGGCGGCCGGTGTCGCGGACACCGTGGTCTGCTACCGCGCGTTCAACGAGCGCAGCGGCTATCGATTCGGCTCGGGCATCTCGCGCAGCGAGCCGACCGCTGAGGGCATCGCCATGAGCTGGGTCAGCAGCTTCGGGCACATGACTCCAGCTGCCTGGGTGGCGATGTTCGCCCAGCGGTACATGCACGAGTACGGCGCGACCAGCGAGGACTTCGGCCGGGTCAGCGTGGCCGACCGCAAGCACGCGGCCACCAACCCCAAGGCGTGGTTCTTCGGCAAGCCGATCACCCTCGAGGATCACCAGGCGTCCAGGTTGATCGTCGACCCGCTCAGGCTTCTCGACTGCTGTCAGGAGACGGACGGCGGTCAGGCGCTGGTCGTGACGACCGTGGAACGGGCCCGCGACCTGGCGCAGGTCCCCGCGGTCGTCGCCGGGGCGGCGCAGGGGTCGGCCAAGGGCCAGGAGTCGATGATCAGCTACTACCGCGATGACATCGCCGGTCTCCCGGAGATGGGGCTGGTCGCGCAGCAGCTGTGGGAGCAGGCCGGAATCACCCCTGACGACGTCCAGACGGCGGTCATCTACGACCACTTCACCCCGTTTGTGCTGCAGCAGCTGGAGGAGTTCGGCTTTTGCAAGCGGGGCGAGGCCAAGGACTTCATCGCTGACGGCGCGATCGAGCTCGGCGGCCGGCTGCCGCTCAACACGCACGGCGGGCAGCTGGGCGAGGCCTACCTGCACGGCATGAACGGCATCGCTGAGGCGGTGCGGCAGCTGCGGGGCACCTCCGTCAACCAGGTGCCCGACGTGGAGAACGTCGTCGTCACCGCCGGCACCGGCGTACCGACCAGCGGACTCATCCTGTCCGCGGACCGATAAGGAGTAGACGTGCGCACCGCGCTGTCCGACGAGTTCGGCATCGATCTCTCGCTGTTCGCCTTCAGCTACATGCCCGAGGTCGTGATCGAGGTGTGCAAGGCGGGGGGCATGGGCGTGCTGGGAGCTGTCCGCTTCACCGCGGACGAGCTGACCGAGGCGCTCGACCACATCGAGCGCGAGATCGGCGGCCGGCCCTATGGCGTCGACATCGTCATGCCGGCCAAGACCGAGGCCGTCGCGGGCATGGACATCGACGAGATGCACGCGATGCTCGACAAGATGATCCCGCAGGAGCACCGCGACTTCGTCGAGCGGCTGCTCGACGAGCACGGTGTGCCCGCGCTACCTGACGGTGCGCAGCACAACCGCGACCTGCTCAGCTGGACCGACACCGAGGCGCGGCAGCAGGTCGAGCGGTCCCTGTCGCGGCCCGACGTGAAGATCCTCGTCAACGCCCTCGGCCCGCCGCCGAAGGACATCGTGGACGAGGCCCACGAGGCCGGAGTCAAGGTCGCAGCCTTGGTGGGGCGCAAGGATCACGCGCTCAAGCAGCTCGCCAACGGCGTGGACATCATCGTTGCGCAGGGCACGGAGGCCGGCGGTCACAGCGGTGACATCGCCACGATGGTCTTGGTGCCCGAGGTCGTCGACGCTGTGGGCGGTGCCCCCGTGCTCGCCGCCGGTGGGATCGGCAGCGGCCGCCAGGTCGCCGCCGCCTTTGCCCTGGGCGCGCAGGGAGTCTGGACCGGGTCGATGTGGCTCAACACCCGAGAGTGCGGTCAACCCGACCTGATGTACCGCAAGTTCCAGCAGGCCAGTTCCAGCGACGCTGTGCGCTCGCGCGCCTACACGGGCAAGCCGGCCCGGCAGCTGCGTACCGCGTGGACGGAGGCATGGGACAACCCCGACAACCCGCAGCCGCTGGGCATGCCGCTGCAGTACATGCTGAACGCTGAGGCACAGGACCGTATCCGCCGTTCCGGGAACGAGGCGCTGATGGGCACGCCGATCGGCCAGCTCGTGGGGGCGATGCAGGAGCCCCAGACGGTCCGCGCTCTGATCGATGCGCTGTGTGAGGAGTACACCAAGACCGTGGCCGCACTGCCGCAGCTGTCTTCGACCGTGACCGCCCCATGACCATCGACTCCCAGGAGACCGCGATGCCCGACCTCCGGCCGCGTTGCCCGGTCGACATCGACCTGATCGACCCCGACACGTTCGAGGACGGCCTGCCGCTCGAGCAGTTCGCCGTCATGCGCGAGCAGGCGCCGGTCTTCTGGCACCCGCAGCCCGGCACCTGGGGCGATGGGTTCTGGGTCGTCACGAGGCACGCCGACGTCATGGAGGTGTCGCGGCAGGCGGAGATCTTCTCGTCGTACGAACGGGGCGCACTGCTGCACACGGGTGACCAGGACGAGGAGCAGGCGCTGCAGATGACGCGGATGCTCATGCTCAACATGGACCCGCCGGAGCACAGCCAGCTCCGCAACATCGTCCAGCGTGCGTTCACGCCGCGCACGATTCGTGGGCTGGAGAGCCGGCTACAGGAGTTCGCCGACGACATCGTCGACCGCGCACTGGCCAAGGGCGAAGGGGACTTCGTCAAGGACGTCGCCGCCGAGCTCCCGCTGCTGGCCATCTGCGAGCTCATCGGCATCCCGGCCGAGGACCGAGTCAAGATCTTCGACCTGTCCAACCGGCTGATCGGCTTCGACGACCCCGAGTTCGCGACGTCGATCGACGACGCGCACCTGGCGTCCATAGAGATGTACGCCTACGCCAACGGCCTTGCCGAGGAGCGCCAGCGTGAGCCGCGCGAGGACATCATCACCCGGCTGCTCAATGCTGAGGTCGACGGAGGCAACCTCACCGTCGAGCAGTTCGACGTCTTCTTCCTGCTGCTATCCGTGGCAGGCAACGAGACGACCCGCAACGCCATCACGCATGGCATGCACGCGTTCTTCCAGAACCCTGACCAGTGGGAGATCTTCAAGGCCGAACGTCCGCTCGACACGGCCGTCGAGGAGATCATCCGCTGGGGGACTCCGGTCATCCAGTTCCAGCGGACGGCCCTGTCGGACTACGTGCTGTCCGGTCAGAAGATCAGTAAGGGCGACCGAGTGGCGATCTACTACTCGGCGGCCAACCGGGACGCCACCGCGCTGCCCGAGCCGGACTCCTTCGACGTACGACGCGCCGACAACGAGCACATCGCCTTTGGCGGCGGTGGTCCGCACTTCTGCCTCGGCGCCAACCTGGCCAGGGCCGAGATCCGAATCCTGTTCGACACGATCGCCAACCGCATGCCGGACATCGTGCAGACCGGTGATCCGCGCATGCTGCGGTCGTCGTTCATCAACGGCATCAAGGAGCTCCCGGTCCGCTACGCACCCTGAGCGCCCGACCTTCCTTGCGCGTAAACAAGAACACGTTCTAGTCTGCGGCGGTCGTCCCTGAGGAGGAACACACGTGTCGGAGCTCGGCTTCTGGCGTATCGCGGCGGCCGATCCGGACCGAGTCGTGCTGGTCGAGCCGGACCACACCGAGCACACTGCCGGCAACCTGCTGGCATCGTGCAACCAGGTCGTGCACGGCCTGCGCGGACTTGGTCTTGAGCCGGGCGATGCCGTCGCGGTGCTGCTGCCCAACGGCGCACAGTTTTTCGAGGTGCTGCTGGCCGTGCAGCAGGCCGGTTGGCAGCTCGTCCCGATCAACTACCACCTGGTCGGCCCCGAGATCGCGTACATCATCGGCGACTCCGGGGCGAAGGCGTTCATCGCGCATGAGGCCTACGCCGCCGAGGCCACGCGGGCGGCAACGGAGATCGCGTTGCCGGCTGAGGCACGGTTCGCCGTTGGCGACCTGCCCGGCTTCCGGCCGTACGGCGAGCTCAAGGCGGGCCAGCCCGCGACGCTGCCGGGCGACCGCAAGGGCGGCGGCCTGATGAACTACACGTCCGGGACCACGGGCAAGCCGAAGGGCGTGCGCCGCCCGTTGGCCGACATCGACCCGGATGTCATGGCCGAGATGGCGACGTTCCTGCACATGCTGTTCGGCATCGAGAACTTCAACGACAACGTCCACCTCGTCGTCGCGCCGACCTATCACACGGCCGTCACGCAGTTCATGCAGACTGCGATCCACTCCGGCCACCGCATCGTGCTGATGGACCGGTGGACGCCTGAGGGCACGCTCGAGCGGATCGACCGCTACCGCGTGACCACGAGCCACATGGTTCCCACGATGTTCCACCGGCTGCTCCAGCTGCCCGAGGACGAACGCGCGAAGTACGACGTGTCCTCTCTCCGGCACATGATTCACAGCGCCGCGCCGTGCCCGATCCCCACCAAGCACAGGATGCTCGACTGGTGGGGACCGGTCGTCTGGGAGTACTACGCCGCGACCGAAGGGGGTGGCACGACAGCCAGCCCGCAGGACTGGTTGCGCAAGCCCGGCACCGTCGGGAACGCCTGGCCGGGGAGCGAGATCAAGATCCTGGACGACGACGGCAACGAGCTGCCCGCCGGCACGATCGGCACCGTCTGGATGAAGATGGGGGACCGCACGTTCACCTACCACGGCGATCCGGAGAAGACGAAGAAGTCCTGGAACGACAAGGGTTTCTTCACGGTCGGGGACGCCGGGGAGCTGGATCAGGACGGGTTTTTGTTCCTCCGCGACCGCAAGATCGACATGATCATCGCCGGTGGCGTCAACATCTACCCAGCCGAGACCGAGTCGGTGCTGCTGCAGCACCCCAAGGTCAACGACGCGGCGGTCTACGGCATCCCGGACGAGGACCTGGGTGAGGCGATCCACGCCACCGTCCAGCTTGTCGAGGGCGTCGAGGACGGGCCGGATGTCGAGCGCGAGCTGATTGCCTGGTGCTCGGAGAACCTGGCGAAGTTCAAGGTCCCCCGTTCGGTGGACTTCCGCGCTGACTTCCCGCGTACGGCGACGGGCAAGCTGCTCAAGCGCGAGCTGCGGGACCCGTTCTGGGCCGGCCACGAGTCGCAGCTCGTATGAGCAGCACCGAAGTCCTCAGCGCCCCGCACTTCATGGAGTTCGGCTACACGCGCTCGACCGGACCGATGGTGGGGGCATTCCTGACTGGCCTGCGCGACCGCCAGGTGCTGGGGGTCCGGGACAGCTCGAACCGGGTCGTCGTACCCCCGCCGGAGTACGACGCGACGACAGCCGAGGCGCTGCCCGCCGACGCCCTGGTGCCGGTCGGCCCTGAGGGGGTCGTGACGAGCTGGTCCTGGAACCCGCAACCCCGACTGGGCCAGCCGATGGACCGACCTTTCGCCTGGGCGTTGGTTCGGCTGGATGGTGCCGACACCGCTGTCCTGCATGCCTTGGACGCTCTGCCGACGCAGGTGCGCACCGGGATGCGGGTGCAGGTGCGGTGGGCGGCCGAGACGGTCGGGGCGATCACCGACATCGCGTGCTTCGAGCCGTGCCCGTGAGCGATCCCGTCACCGGCATCATCACGCCGATCCGCCTCGACTACACCTACACGCCGGGTACGTCGCCCTCGGCCTTTTTGCGCGGCATGAAGGACGGCAAAATCCTCGGCCGGCGGTGCCCCTCGTGCGGCAAGGTCTACGTCCCGCCGCGCGGAGGTTGCCCCATGTGTGGCGTGGAGTTCGCGGAGGAAGTGCAGGTCTCCGACAGCGGGACGCTGGTCACCTTCGCGGTGGTCAACGTCAACTTCGCCAACCGCGTCATCGACCTGCCCTACGTCTCGGGCGAGGTGCTCTTCGACGGCGCCGACACCACGTCGATGGTCCTCGTCCAGGGCATCGCCGCCGACGAGGTCCGTATGGGGATGCGGGTCACAGCGCACTGGCTGCCCCGCGAGGAGTGGGACTTCACCTTCGCCAACATCGACTACGTCGAACCGACCGGTGAGCCCGACGCCGACTACGCGTCGTACAAGGAGCACGTCTGATGCGCGACGTTGCGGTGGTGTCCTTCGCCCAGAGCGCTACGCGTCGGGACCAGACGCGTAACGAGGTCGAGATCCTGCTTCCTGTCCTGCGTGAAGCGATGGAGCCGACCGGCCTCACGACGCAGGACATGGGCTTCACCTGCTCGGGCAGCAGCGACTACCTGGCTGGGCAGGCTTTCGCCTTCGTGTCCGCGCTGGACGCGGTCGGTCCCTGGCCGCCCATCCAGGAGTCGCACGTCGAGATGGACGGCGCGTGGGCTCTGTACGAGGCATGGGTCCGCTTGCAGCACGGCGACATCGACACAGCGCTCGTTTACGCCTTTGGGAAGAGCTCGCCCGGTGACGTCGGCCGGGTGCTGTCCATGCAGCTCGACCCGTACGTCGTCGCGCCGCTGTGGCCCGACGCCGTCAGCCTTGCCGCACTGCAGGCGCGTTCGTGGCTCGAGGCGGGCCACAGCGAGAAGGACCTTGCTCGGGTCGTGGCCCGCAGCCGGCGCAATGCCCTGGGCAACCCCCATGCCCAGCTGTCCGGGGACGTCGACGAGGAAGCCCTGCTCGACGAGCCGTTGTACGCCGACCCGTTGCGCAAGCACGACTGCCCGCCGATCAGCGACGGCGCGGCGGTCGTCGTGCTCGCCGCCGGGGACCGCGCCCGCGAGCTGTGCGACCGACCGGCGTGGATTCGCGGCATCGACCACCGGATCGACGTACAGGCCTTGGGGTCCAGGGACCTGACGACGTCTGCCAGCACGCGACTCGCGGGGCAGCGGGCCGGCGTACGCGACATCGACCTGGCCGAGCTGCACGCGCCCTTCTCGCATCAGGAGCTGATCGTGGCGGAGTCGCTCGGGCTGGAGGAGAGCCGCACGACGATCAACCCGTCCGGCGGGGCACTCGCCTCCAACCCGGTGATGGTGGCCGGTCTGGTTCGCATCGGCGAAGCCGCGCGGCGGATCTCCGCCGGAGAGGGTGACCGGGCGGTTGCTCACGCGACCAGCGGCCCGGCTCTGCAGCAGAACCTGGTCTGCGTCCTGGAAGGCACCTGATGGCCGGAAATCGCGCTGCGGTGCTGGGCACCGGGCAGACCAAGCACGTCGCCAAGCGAGAAGACGTCTCGATCGCCGGGCTGGTGCGAGAGGCGGCTGACCGCGCCCTCGAGGACGCCGGCCTGTCGTACGCCGATATCGACGCGGTCGTCATCGGCAAGGCACCGGACATGTTCGAGGGCGTGATGATGCCCGAGCTCTACCTGGCCGAGGCGCTGGGGGCGATCGGGAAGCCGATGATCCGGGTGCACACCGCGGGCTCGGTGGGTGGCTCAACGGCGATCGTGGCGACCCATCTCGTGCAGGCCGGGGTGCACGAGCGGGTACTCACCGTTGCTTTCGAGAAGCAGTCCGAGAGCAACGCCATGTGGGCGCTCTCGATCAAGATCCCGTTCTCGCAGCCGCTGGTGGCGGGGGCAGGCGGCTACTTCGCGCCGATCATCCGCGGATACATCCGCAAGTCCGACGCTCCGCTGGACACCGGCTTCCAGGTAGCCCTGAAGGACCGGCTGAACGCCCTCAAGAACCCCTACGCCCACCTGCACCAGCCCGATATCTCCTACGAGCAGATCGCGGAGTCGCCGCTGCTGTGGGATCCGATCCGCTACGCCGAGACGTGCCCGTCCTCCGACGGCGCCGCGGCCATGGTCATCGGTTCCGAGGCGGCTGCGGACGCGAGCGAACGCCCGGTCGCCTGGATCCACGGCACAGCGGTGCGTTCCGAGCCGACGATGGGGGCCGGTCGTGACCGGGTCAACCCCCACGCCGGCCGCGACTGCGCCAAGGCGGTGTATGCCGAGGCCGGCATCACCGACCCCTTCCGCGAGATCGACTGCGCCGAGATCTACGTACCGTTCAGCTGGTTTGAGCCGATGTGGCTGGAGAACCTCGGTTTTGCTGCCGAGGGTGCCGGCTGGAAGCTCGTGCAGGACGGCGTGACCGCCATCGACGGCGACCTGCCGATCAACATGTCCGGAGGAGTGCTGTCCTCCAACCCCATCGGAGCCTCCGGGATGCTTCGCTTCCTTGAAGCGGCCAACCAGGTGCGAGGCACCGCAGGGGACCATCAGGTGGCGAACGCGTCGCGCGCACTCGGGCACGCCTATGGCGGCGGCTCGCAGTTCTTTGCGATGTGGGTCGTCGGAGCGGAGAAGCGATGAGCACGGGACGACTCGCCGGCAAGGTTGCCCTGATCAGCGGAGGGGCTCGCGGGATGGGGGCCGCGACCGCGCGCCTGTTCGTCGCCGAGGGCGCGAAGGTCGTGATCGGCGACATCCTCCCGGAGGTGAAGGAGACAGCGGAGTCGATCGGCGAGGGTGCTCACGCGGTGACGCTCGACGTGACCGACGAGGCTTCGTGGAACGACGCCGTCGCCCAGGCCGAGCAGCGGTTCGGCAAGCTGGATGTGCTGGTCAACAACGCCGGGATCCTCATGATCAAGGGCATCGCGGACACCACCGAGGAGGACTTCCGTAGGGTCCAGGACGTCAACGTCCTCGGCGTTTTCCTCGGCATCAAGACGGCCGCGCCGGCCATCACGCGGGCCGGGGGAGGGGCCATCGTCAACGTGTCCAGCGTCGAAGGCCTCGGCGGCAACAAGTGGGTGATCGCTTATACCGCAAGCAAGTTCGCCGTACGAGGCATGTCGAAGGCGGCTGCTCTGGAGCTGGCCCGCGACGGGATTCGGGTCAACAGCGTCCACCCCGGCGGCATCGACACCCCGATGGTCCGAGCCTTTGCGCCCAAGGACGAGCACGTCGCTTCCGTGGGCAAGCAGGTGCCCATGCACCGGACCGGGCAGCCTGAGGAAGTCGCCGAGGGGATCGCTTGGCTGGCCAGCGACGCGGCGTCGTACGTGACCGGTGCAGAGCTCGCCATCGACGGCGGCGCGACCGCCGGCTCAGGGTTCAAGCACTGACATGCAGTTCAACATCGCCGACCTGTTCGAGCACGTGGTCGATCACGTCCCCGACCGGGAGGCCCTGTACTGCGAAGGTCGGCTGCTGACCTTTCGCGAGCTCGACCAGCGGGCCAACCGGCTGGCGCACTACTTCGTCTCGCTCGGCATCGGGCCGGGTGACCACGTCGGCTGCCACATGATGAACGGCACCGAGTACCTCGAGACGATGATCGCGCTCTTCAAGATCCGGGCTGTACCGGTCAACGTGAACTTCCGGTACGTCGAGGACGAGCTGCTGTACCTCTATCACGACGCCGACCTCGTGGGCGTCGTCTACGACACGGAGTTCGCCGACCGGGTCGCTGCGGTCCTGCCACGCACCAAGAAGCTGCGCCACCTACTCGCCGTCGGACCCGACGTCAGCAGCCTGCTCCCCGAGGGGACGGTGCGGTACGACGAAGCGATCGCGTCCCAGCCGGACGACCGCAGCGGCTTCCCGGAGCGCTCGGCGGATGACCTGTTCGTCATCTACACCGGCGGCACGACGGGCATGCCCAAGGGCGTCATGTGGCGCCACGAGGACATCTTCTTCGCCGGCATGGGCGGCGGCTATCCGATGGGAGAGCCGCTGAAGGCACCGGAGGAGGCCGGGCCGCGGGCCGTTGCCCACACCCCGATGACGTCGTTCCCGTCGCCGCCGCTGATGCACGGGGCCGCTGAGCTGGGCAGCTTCATCAACTTCCTGTGTGGCGGGAAGGTGGTTCTCATTCGCCGCTACACCGGGCACGGCGCGCTGTCGCTGATCGAGTCGCAGCGGTGCAACAGCATGACGATCGTGGGCGACGCGATGGCCCTGCCGCTGGTTGAGGCGTTGGCGGACAAGGATTACGACACCTCATCGCTGTACGCGCTCGCGTCGGCCGGCGCGATCTTGTCTCAGCCGTTGCGCGACCTCATCGCCGCACGGCTGCCGAACGTCTTCGTCATCGACAGCTTCGGCTCGACCGAGACAGGCTTCAACGGCACGGCCGCCGCGGGGTCGCAGCCGGTCGACGGGCTGAAGTTCGCGGTCAACGAGCGGACCAGGGTGTTCGACGACGAGCGCAAGCCCGTGCAGCCGGGCTCGGGGGTCGTTGGGCGGGTAGCGCAGCGAGGGCACATCCCGGTGGGCTACTACGGCGACGCGGTGAAGACGGCCGAGACCTTCGTGCAGATCGACGGGGAGCGCTGGGTCCTGCTCGGCGACATGGCCACCGTCGAAGCCGACGGCAGCATGCGCTTCCTCGGTCGCGGGTCGATCTGCATCAACTCTGGCGGCGAGAAGATCTACCCGGAAGAGGTCGAGGGAGCCCTGAAGTCCATCCCGGGCGTCGTCGACGCGGTTGTTGCCGGGATCCCCGACGAGCGGTGGGGTCAGCGGGTGGCGGCCGTCCTGCAGGTGCGAGAGGGACAGGCCGTGCCGACGCAGCAGGAAGTCGAGCAGCACCTGGCTTCGCGGATCGCGCGGTACAAGGTCCCGCGCTTCGTGCACGCGGTGGATCTCATGCAGCGATCCCCGAGCGGCAAGCCCGACTACGGTTGGGCTACCCAGGTGCTGACCGAGGCGGCCGGAGCACGGGCCTGACTGGCATCGCCTGGATCACGACGGTCGACGCGCAGGTCAGAGCCCGCGCCGACGACCCCCGTCCCGCTCTGGTGGCGGAGGGCCGCACGTGGTCGTGGGCCGAGCACACCGCGGAGGCGGCTGCGAGAGCGGCGTGGTACGCCGAAGACCGAGCCGCGCGAGGCGCGACCGGCCCGGCACACATCGGCGTACTGCTGGAAAACGTCCCGGCGTACAGCTTCTGGCTTGCCGCCGCTGCGCTCGGCCGCTTCGTGCTGGTCGGTCTGAACAGCACGCGTTGTGGCGATGACCTTGCGGGCGACGTACGCGCCACCGCCTGTGATCTCGTCCTGACGGACGACGTCGAGACGTTCGACGGGCTCGACCTCGGTGGCGCACGAATCATCACCGACGGGGACTACGCACCAGCGGCGCTGCCGGACGGCGAGGCGGCGACTGACGACCTGTACCTCCTCATCTTCACCAGCGGGACGACCGGAACGCCCAAAGCGGTGCGGTGCTCCCAGGGGAAGATCGCGACGTACGCGCTGGGCATGGTGATGCGGACCGAGCTCAGTGCAGAAGACGTCGCCTACGTGTCCATGCCGCTGTTCCACTCCAATGCCGTGATCGCGGGATGGGCACCGAGTCAAGCGGTCGGTGCCACGGTGGCCTTGCGCCGACGGTTCTCCGCGTCGCAGTTCCTGCCAGACGTGCGACGGGTCGGTGCCACGTACGCCAATTACGTGGGGACGCCGCTGTCCTACGTCCTCGCCCAGCCGCAACGACCCGATGACGCCGACAACCCGCTGCGGCTCGTTTTCGGCAACGAGGGGGCGCCGGCCGACCTCTCGCGGTTCGCTACGCGGTTCGGCTGCCGGGTCGTCGACGGGTTCGGGTCGACGGAGGGCGGTATCAGCGTCACCCGCACACCTGAGACACCGGCTGCGTCGCTCGGGCTGCCGGTGGGCGATGTGCGCGTGCTCAACCCGGAGACCGGCGCCGAGTGCCCCGCAGCGACGCTGGACGACGCCGGCCGCTTGCTCAACCCTGAGGCGGTGGGGGAGCTCGTCAACCTCGACGGCGCCGGTGGGTTCGAGGGCTACTGGGACAGCCCCGAGGAGTCTGCTCACCGCCTGCGCGACGGGCGGTACTGGAGCGGCGACCTGGGCTATCGGACCGAGGAGGGCTTCCTGTGGTTCGCCGGGCGCTCCCTCGATCGGTTGCGCGTCGGCGGCGAGAACTTCCCGGCCGCGCCCGTGGCTCGAGTGCTTGGTCGACATCCGCACGTTGTCGAGGTGGTCGTGTACGCCGTTCCGGACCCCGTGGCTGGCGATCAGGTCATGGCGGCCGTGGTGCCGGGTGAGGGCTTCGACCCACGCGATCTTGCTCGTTGGGCCGCCGATCAGCCGGACTGCTCCGCTGCGTGGGTACCGCGTTTCGTGCGGGTCGTTCCTGACCCGCCACGTACGGCGACCGGCAAGATCCTGGTGCGGGAACTGGCTGCTGCTCGGTGGGATGGCGCCGGCGTCTGGACCCG
>Ga0136633_1002661_pt1 | contig 12165 bp, 13 predicted proteins | sample AntDrymeUQ832206_2_FD_105494 | JGI IMG/M metagenome (GOLD analysis project Ga0136633, IMG submission 105494) | Polar desert sand microbial communities from Dry Valleys, Antarctica - metaG UQ83 (22.06) | ecosystem: Environmental > Terrestrial > Soil > Desert | place: Antarctica: Dry Valley... | reverse complement strand
GCGGTCGACGGCGTGTCCTTCGACGTCCTTCGCGGAGAGACGCTGGGCCTGGTCGGCGAGTCGGGCTGCGGCAAGTCCACCACGGCCCGCCTGCTGACGCGGCTGCTCGATCCGACGGCGGGGACGATCACGTTCGGAGGCCGCGACATCGCGAGCATGGGCCGTCGCGAGCTCAAGCCGCTGCGGCGAGACATGCAGATGATCTTCCAGGACCCGTACTCGTCGCTGAACCCGCGCAGGACGGTCGGCTCGATCATCAGCGCGCCGTTCATCATCCACGAGGTCGAGAAGGACAAGGGCCGGCGCAAGCTGCTCGTCCAGGGGCTGATGGAGCAGGTCGGCCTGAACCCCGAGCACTACAACCGCTACCCGCACGAGTTCTCCGGCGGCCAGCGCCAGCGGATCGGTGTGGCCCGCGCGATCGCGCTGAAGCCGAAGATGATCGTCGCCGACGAGCCGGTCTCGGCCCTCGACGTCTCGATCCAGGCGCAGATCCTCAACCTGCTGCGCGACCTGCAGGCCGAGCTCGACCTGACGCTGGTGTTCATCGCCCACGACCTCTCGGTCGTCCGCCACATGTGCGACCGGGTGGCGGTCATGTACCTCGGCAAGATCGTCGAGCTGGCGGGCGCCGACGAGCTCTACGCCGCGCCGCGCCACCCCTACACGGGCGCGCTCCTCAGCGCGGTGCCGGTCCCGGATCCGGCGAAGGCGCGCGCCAGCAAGCGCCAGATCCTGGGCGGCGACGTGCCGTCGCCGAGCAATCCGCCGTCGGCCTGCCGGTTCCACACGCGCTGCCCCAAGTTCGTGCCGGGGCACTGCGACGTCGAGGAGCCGCTGCTCGACGAAAAGGCCCCCAACGACCTCGCCGCCTGCCACTACCCGCTGACCGACGAGGAGTTGGCCAGCGACGCGATTCAAACCGCCGGCTGACGCTTGCTGGGCTATCGTGGTGCCGCCCCTCTGCCGAAAGCCGGGTGACGACATGACACGGGAAGAAGCCGAAGCTCTCGTGACGGTCCGCAGGACGGAGAACCCCGAGGATGGCTGGATGGCTCGTGAACGAGAATCCGCCTGGGAGGTCGTGCGACTGCCCGGGATGGGGCGAGGGCCCGTGAGGACCGCGGCCGAGTCGAAGCCCAAACCGCCACAGGCCGACGACCCGCGCCCCGCGATGTGGCGGGACGTGGGCGGGCCCTACGGCCTCTGACAGCTCATCCCTGCGTCTCAGTCGAGCCAGCGGACGAACTCGGCGGTGTCCGCGCGCGCGGGTACTCGCTGCTCCTGGCGTGGCCGGCCGAGGTAGAGCAACCCCACGAGGTCCTCGTCGTCGCCCACGCATAGCGCCGCGCGGCCCTCGGCGGTTCGCAACACGGCAGGCGTGCGCCAGTAGGAGGCCAGGGCTCGGGCGTGGGCGGCGAGCAGCACCACGTAAGCCGCGCAGGCGGTGGCCAGGAGATCCTCGCGGTCGGTGTCGGCATCCCCGCAGCGAATCGCCGAGACGGCGACGAGCGTGGGCGCCCGGTCGAGCTTGGTCGCCGCCTCTGGGCCGGCCGCAGTCTTGAGACGCCCGAGGGCCCCGGGGCCGAGGACGCGAAAGCGCCACGGGTTGGTCAGATGGTGGTTGGGCGCCCACCGGGCGAGCTCGAACAGCTCCTCAAGCTCGGCGGGGTCGACCGGCTCGGGACCGTACGACTTGTGCGTGCGGCGGGTGCGGATCGCCTCCTCGAGGTCCATCCGCGTGAGCCTCAGGACTCGTCCGGCTCGTCGTCCTCGCCGTCGTCCTCATAGAGCGACTCGACGGCGAGCTCCTTGCCGCCTGCGTCGTAGACGCGGACTTCGAGCGTGTCGCCGCCGAAGTCATCGGGGGCGATCAACGTCAGGCGGTTCTCCATGAGCTCGCACTGATCGACGGTCACGCGCACGCGACCTCCCAGCTCGGCGGTGGCGACCGCGCCGCCCGCGACCTGGGGAACGCCCCAGACGAGCGTCATCTGAGCCGTCTTTTCGCCGGGGCCACGCCACACGCCGACGACCTCGTCGCACAGGTCGATCTTCCATTCCGGATGCTCCTCGGCAATCTCCTCGGTGACGTCGGCAACCGTGTGGAAGTTGCCGGGCTCGTCGTTGACGACGTAAGAGACGTAGCCGAACAGCTCGAGGTTCGTTGACGTCCTGGTGGTGACCGGAACGAACGTCCGCCCCGCGTAGGTGCGGTCGGGGAACCAGACGAAGTCACCGGGCTCCCCGATCTCGCCGAGGTCGAGCGCGGCCCGGAGGAACTCCGCGCGCAGCGTGTCTCCCCAGCGCCCGGACGGCAGGTGCTCCTGCGGCGGCTCGGCGGCGAAGCGAGGAACGACAAAGCTCTCGGGCGGCATCGCCGCAGTATGCCCGTCGCGTCGCGCTCGTCACGGCGATCGCGCTGGATAAGGGTCGCTATGCGACCCCTGGGCAGCACGATCCGACGGCGGAGGCGCCCCACATCAGGGGGCCTGGCCCCTTCATGGAACGTTCGCCTCGGTTTGCAACAGGATCGTCACGGGACCGTCGTTGACCAGCTCGACCTCCATGTGAGCGCCGAACACGCCGCCGGGAGCGCCGAGGCGGGCTCGGAAGCGCTCGTAGAGGGGCTCGGCGTGGTCGGGACCGGCGGCGGCGACATAGCTCGGGCGATTGCCCTTGCGGGCGTCGCCGTAGAGCGTGAACTGGCTGACGACGAGCACCTCACGGTCACCCAGGGCCTCGTTCATCCGGCCCGCCTCATCCGGGAAGACCCGCAGCGCGCGCACCTTCTCGGCGAGCCGGTCGGCGTCGTCCTCCGTGTCGTCGTGCGTGACGCCGAGCAGGACGAGGAGGCCGGATCCGATCGCCGCGACCTCCGCTCCATCAGCGCGAACCGCCGCGCGGGAAACCCGCTGGACGAGCGCCTTCACGCGGCGTCGCGCAGGGCGGCCGCCGCCTGCTCGGGGGCGACGACGTTGAGGTGGACGCCCGTGCCGAGCTCGAGGCCGGCCAAGTGGGTCAAGCGCGGCATCACGTCGATGCGCCAGCAGAAGCGCTCGGCGCCGCGCGGCGCGGTGCGCACCCACAGGTTCAGCGGCGGGCTGGCCCCGAGCACCCGAGCCAGGCGCTGGAGGCCCTCGTGCAGCAGCGCGGCGCCCGTCGGACCGTCGTCCTCGAAGCGCTCGCGCGGTATCCGGGGAACGAGCATCAGCTGGTAGGGAAGGCGCGAGCCGAACGGCGCCATCAGCACCGCCTCGTCATCGATGGCCACGATCCGATCGCGCAGGCGGACCTCCTCCTGCACCAGGTCGGCGAGCAGGTTGCCGCCCATCGTCCGGGCGGCGTAGGCGCCGAACCGCTCGCGCTCGCGCGCCACGGCGGCCGGAACGAAGTCCAGCGCGTAGAGCTGCGCGTGCGTGTGGGCCAGGGACGCTCCGGCCTCGCGCCGCTCGTTGACGATCAGGTGGACATGGGCGGACTGCGCGGCGTGGACGCGGATGCGCTCGCGCCAGACCGCGACGGCCCCGACGACTTGCTCGCGACGCAGATCGGCCAGTGAGCTGACCGGGTCGGGCGCATTGACGATCACCTCGTGGGCGCCCCGGGCTGCAACGGCGGTGAAGAGGTCTTGGTTGGCGAACGGCGCGGGCTTGGGCGAGGCCTCGTCGAGAGCCGGGTACAGGTTCGGGACCACGCGCACGGACCACCCCGGGGTGTCGGCCGGGCCGCCTCCGGCGCGCACCGCGTGCAGCTCGGGCGGAGTGCGGTCTTCATGGCCCTCCGCGAAGGGATCGGCTGCGGGATCGATCGGCTCGGCGGGCGTCGTCGTCGGCCCCCCTCCCGGCCGCGCGGCCCGCTCGCCGGCGACGATCGTCTTCAGCCCCGTCAGCGGGTCGACGCGGACCTCAGTCACTCGCGTAGCGCTCGATGTCGGCTTCGAAATCCTCCGCCGTCACGTACTTGCCCTGGTGGAAGTAGGTGCGTTGCCCCTCGGCGTCGTAGTAGATCGTGGCCGGGGCGCCAAGGACCCCGTATTCGTCGGCCAGGGCGCCGTCGAAGTCCAGGTAGCTCGGGTAGCTCACCGGGTTGTCGGCGAGAAACGCGCTCGCGCCCTCCTCAGAGTCCTGCGTGGCCAGTCCCAGGAAGGCGACGCGCTTGCCGTACTTCACGGAAGCTTCTTGGAACAGCGGGAACTCTTCGCGGCACGGGGTGCACCATGAACCCCAGACGTTGACCACCACGGGATGGCCGCGCAGCGACTCGAGTCTGGCCTCGAGCTGGTCGCCCGGCAGCAGCGCGTTGGCGTCGGCGTGAAGCGCGGCCAGCGCGGGAGGCGCGCCGGCCAGGGCGCGGTCGGTCGCAGTGCTGCTCGGGACCGTGGCGTCGGGCGCCTCGTCGGTTCCGCCGGTCTGCAGGATCCCGATGACCAGCGCGGCGGCGACCGCGACAGCGGCGAGAATGATCAACGGGCGCTTCATTGCTCTGTTAGACAGCGTACGGGTGCGGTAGACTGCGTCGAAGTTGGTGGGCCCGCCACGGAGGTTCCCACCGCTTCGAGGAGCCTCTCCGCGCTCGGCGCCCTTCGCGCCCGGTCCGGCGGCGTGCCGCACCTCGCTTTCGTTCCTTCCGCCTGACGCTTGCATGGCTGATCCATCCGCAGTGGCTGAGACCACGCCCCTCCTTCCGCCCTCGCCCGAGGACGTCTCGCGTGCCGAGAAGTTCACTCGCGAGCGCTTCGTCCACCCCGGAGAGGAGCCGGACACCGCCCTCGCTCCCGGCACCGGCCGCCGCCACGCGCTTGACGACGCCCTCGCCGAGCTCGACGCGGGCGCCAAGGTCCCCTCGACGCAGTGGCGTCGCCACTACTCGCTGCTGCTCGGTCTCGAGCGCGTGCTCTCCGAGGACGAGGCCCATCTCGTCGACGGCACGCTGCTGAACCCACACCAGGTCGACGCTCTCTCGGGCACGCTGACCGCGCTGCTGGCCGCTGCCCAGAACGGGACCTCGGGCGGCGGGCCGGCCAAGCCGACGGCGGCCCCGGTGCTCGCCGTGGAGGACGACATCGACGCCGACGAGGACGAGGACGGCGAGGAGGAGCAGCCCGACTACGACCCGGAGTCCCAGGCGGACCTCGACGAGGACATCGCGACTGACGCCGCCGACGACCCCAACGCCGCCAAGCGTTTCTGGTTCGAGCACGCGACGGGCGCCGGTAAGTCGGTCGCCGCGCTCGGCTTCGTCGAGGCGTCGCGGACCGGCGGCGTCCTGATCCTCACCCATCGCCGCAACCTCGTCGAGCAGTTCGAGGGCGAGCTGAAGGACCGCGGTTACGCCAAGCGCATCTCCAAGGCGCTGCTGGGCGACGAGGACCGCGCCGACGGCCCGGTGACCGTCGAGACCTACCAGTGGTTCGTGCGCAACGCCGGCTCGATCTCGGCCGCCTACACGATCGTCATCTGCGACGAGGCCCACACCGCTCTCGGGGAGAAGACGAGCGCCGCGATCCGCCAGTGGACCGGCCCGATCTTCATCGGCATGACCGCGACGGGCGCCCTGATCGCCCGACACGTCACCGACCTCTTCCCGACCCAGACGTCGCGCTTCGACCTCGCCCAGGCCGCGCGCCGCGGCGTGATCTCGCCACTGCGCAACATCCGCATCCCGCCGGGTCCCGGCGTGCGCACGATCGCCAAGGTCCCGCTGCGGCGCGGCGACGTCGACGTCGAGTTCGACCAGGAGATGCTGGCCGAGCTGCTCGACCAGGCGCCGTTCAACATGGCGATCGCCAACCTCTACAAGACGCGTTTCAACGGCGTGCCCGGCGTCGTCTACGCCGCCGGCGTCCGCCACGCGATGAACGTCGCCGAAGCGTTCCGCGACGAGGGCATGAAGGCCGAGGGCGTCTCGGGCGAGACCCCCAAGCGCCAGCTCGCCGAGATCCTCGCGGCCTACGAGCGCGGCGACATCGACGTGCTGGTCAACGCCCAGCTGCTGGCAGAGGGCTGGAACTCGCCGCGAGCGACGATCTGCATGCACCTGGCGCCTACGGCGTCGCGGCGCATCTACCAGCAGCGCGTCGGCCGCGTCACCCGTCGCCACCCCGGCAAGGAGTCGGGCATCGTCGTCGACTTCGTCCATCCGGCGACCAAGCACGACGATCCCGTCATCACGCTGCACTCGCTGCTCGACCGCGACGTCTACCGCGGCGGCGCCATCGTCGTCGGCCCCGTGCGCCGCGGTCGTGGAAGGCGCCTGCGCGTGGAGCGTCGGGTCATCCCAGTGGTTGCCGAGGAGAGTCGCCGCATCGAGGTTTTCGAGCGCGAGCTGTGGCGCATCGCCGTCGAGCACCTCGACTACGGCGAGCAGATCCAGTGGGCGGCGTTGGCCGGGGCGCGCGTGAACCCCAGCGGCTGGCGGCGCGCGCGGGCCATGCTCCATTTCGACAAGGGCGGCGAGCTGCGCCGTGCGTTCCTGCTGACCGCCATCCAGCGCAACCAGCACCCGGCGCTTCGTGTCCGCGCGCTGCAGGACGTCGTCGCCGCCAAGGACGCCGAGGCGATCGACCTGGCCATCGACGAGATCGGCAAGTGGTCGCGCGAGGAGCAGCGCGAGGCGTCAAAGGTGATGCTCGGCGCGCTAGCCGAGAAGCAGATCGGCCGGCGAGACCAGGCCAACGCCTGGATCTGGCGGCTCGCGTCGTACACCCGCGAGGTCCACGAGGAGTACGCGGTGGCGCGCTGGCCGGAGACCAAGCGCCTGCTCGGTCTGCTGGTCAACTCGAGCGGCGCTGCGCACGCCCGCAACGCCCGCCGGCTCATCCAGGCCACGCGCAAGCAGGATCGCCGTCTCAGCGCGGCCATCCTCGCCGCGGCCCTGGCCCACACGCCCGAGGCGGAGGAGGCGCTGCGCGGCGCTCGGACGCGGATGTCGCGTAAGCCCAACGCGCTGGCCCGCGATCTGCTGCGCAACTTCCCCAAGGCTCGGCGCGGGCGCAACCGCCGCCGCAAGAAGAAGGGGGCCGACGGTGACGCTCCCCAGGTCGAGGGCGTCAACGGCAGCGGCGAGGACTTCGACGAGGACGATGAGCCGGCCGTCACCTCGGCCCCGCGGCGCAAGCGCCGCCGCTCGGGTGGCGCCGCAGCGCGGGCGCGCGCGAGCGCGCCTGCCGTGCTCGACGAGGAGGCCGCCGCCGCGGCCATCCGCGAGGCGGCCGCCCTGCTCGGCGGGGCCACCCGCGACGATGCCGTCGAGGGCCCGTTGTTCGACGACGACAGCAAGCCCCGCTCTTCGGAGGCTGAGGACGCCGCTGTCTCGGACCCCGAGGACGCTCTGCGTGACGAGCCGCGCTCGTCGGTCGAGCTCAACGGGGACGCGCCGGTGGACAAGCCCCCGCCTCGGCGCCGGGCCTCCGCGGCGAGAAAGCCGCCGGCCAAGAAGCCCCCCGCCGCGCGCAAGCCCGCGGCCCGCAAGACGCCGGCGGCCAAGAAGGCTGAGGCAGACGAAGCGGCTTAGCGTCAGCTCTCGATCGTCCCCAGGTGGACCTCGCCGGCGTTGAGCGCCGTGGTGGTCCCGTCGGAAAGCGCGACGAGCAGGCGCCCCTCATCGTCGACCCCCGCTGCCACGCCCTCGCCGGCGTTCCAGCTGATCGAGCGGCCCTGGAGCGCATCGCGCCTTCGCCACGCCGTGATCGTGTGTTCCAGCGGCGCGGCGAGGCCCGCTTCGAGATTGCCGAGAAGGCGGGCGAGAAAGGCCTCGACGTCGGCGGGAGTGCCGCCGAGCGAGCCCGCGATGTCGCGCAGTTCGGCGGGGAACTCTCGGACCGCGACGTTGACGCCGATGCCGAGCACCGCCCAGCCCTCGTGTGAGCGAGCCTCGACGAGGATCCCCGCCACCTTTCGCTCGGCGACGAGGATGTCGTTGGGCCACTTGATCCGCGCCTCGGGACCGACGGCTTCGGCGACGGCCACCGCGGCGGCAAGCGGCAGCAGCTCCGGCCAGTCGCGCAACACCAGCGACATCAGCAGACCTTCGCCCGCGGGGGCGGTCCAAGCGCGCCCCTGGCGACCGTGCCCGGCGGTCTGCTCGGCGGCGGTGACCAGGAGCCCGTGCGGCGCTTGCGCGGCCAACGCCTTGGCGCGCTCGCTGGTCGAGTCGGTGACCCGCAGGTGCAGCCGTGGTGTGCCGAGCCGCTTCACGTCGCCGGCTCCAGCACAACCGTGTCGTCGAGTCCGAGCGCCAGCCGCTCGGCGGCCGACCCGCGGTTGACGGCGAGCGCGAGCGAGCGATAGGCGTCCTCGTACAGAAGTAGCTCGCCTGGGCCCACGTCTGCGAAGGTGCGGACGAACTGGGCGGACGCCCCCTGCACGCGGACGGCGTGGCCGAGCTTCAGTCCGCTGCCGGCCAGGTGCTCGTGCGTGACGTCGAGCTGAACGTTGCCGAAGCTGTCGACCGCGAGGGCGTGCGCTTCGATACGGCCCTCGCCCAGCACCGGCGTCGGCAGGATCAGCGGCGTGAGGTTCGCGACGTCGAAGGGGTCGCCGGCGCCTGCGAACGGCGCGCCGGCCGAGAGGTGCGCCGCCACCGGAGCGAAGATGTCGCGGCCGTGGAAGGTGGCGGCGAGTGGCTCCAGTCGGTGGACCGAGCGACTGACATCGACCGCCTCCAGCGGTCCCCCGAACGCGACTGCGGCGGGCATCAGCAGACCGTTGTCGGGGCCGACAAGCAGGCGGTCCTCCTCGCGGCAGCGGACGGCGACAGCACGGCGCTCCGCGCCCACCCCGGGGTCGACCACCGCGAGGTGCACGCCGGCAGGGGCGTAGGGCAGCGCCCGGGCGAGGGTCAGGGCGCCCGTGCGCACGTCGTGGCGCGGCACGCCGTGGGTGAGGTCGAGGATGCGCGTCTCGGGAGCGATCCGGGCGATCACCGCGTGGCAGACGCCGACGAAGTCGTCGGTCAGCCCGTAGTCGGAGAGGAACGTGACGGCGCCCATCGGTGTGCAAACCCTAGGACGGGCGGGTAGCGGGAGAGCATGACCCCCGAATCCTCCAGTGGCGCCGAGCAGCCCGTCCGCGACGGCGCCCCGCCAAACGATGGACCGATCGGAGACGCGCCCGGTCCAAGCGCCGAAACCGACAGGGAGGCCCCGACCGGCTTGCCCGAGGACGCGGACGAGCCCACGCCGCTTGGCGGCGATGACGAGGCGCCCGAGGGCGCGGATGCGCCGCAGCGCGGCGAGGAAGCGATGCCCGGCATCCCGACCGGGGGCGACGAGCCTCCCTCCGCAGGCTGATGAAGCACGGAGATGTCCAGCGGACGCCGACGCTGTTCGAGGCGGTCCAGCGCGCGGTCACGGTCGTCGACCCCGACGGCGACCAGCGCACCGACGAGTTCCTGTTGCGCTTCGAGGACCGCGATGAGCCGATCGCCGGACTCCAGGAGTCGATCGAGCAGGAGGTCGCCGAGGCGGTCGGGGTCCTCGATCCCGATGGGATCGACCCTGCGCTGCAGATGTGCGGCGCGGTGACGACCTATCTCGCCTTCCGCGCCGAGGAGATCAGCGACGACCGCGAGCACATCCTGCGGCTCGCGGCCCGAGCGGAGTTCGACGGCGGCCCGCCGGCGCACGTCGCAGAGTGGCTTGAGTCAGAGGGCGTCGCGTTCTGAGCCGAGCATGCCGCCAGCGGTGCCGCGCATCGTGATCGTGCTGGATCGAGGTCGCACAGCGACCTCTGGGCAGCACGATCCGCCGTTCTGCCGAGACAACGCGTAGCCTCCGCACCGCAGAGCTTCAACTCGGGAGAAAGCAGGCAGGACCGCCGCCTTCGACCGACGCACTCCGGCGTGGCCGCCACCACTCGGTAGGTCAAGCCGACGTGGCACGGCTGCGCCGGTAGCGCTCGTAGATCACGCGCGAGCCGAACGCCTTCGTCTCCATGAGCTCCGATCGGATTGGAAGGGCAGGCCCGCTGCGCGGACCGGGGCGGACATGCGAAACGCTTCGGCGGCGGCTTCGAAGATCGCCCGGACGAGCCGCTCTGCGTCGGCCCCGGGGCCAATCGACATTTCCGCGGCGACGTCGAGGAGTTCTTCCTGCGTCAGGGCCTGGGCGGACCGATCGCTCGCGGGTTTGAAGTCGAGTGCGACCGGGGCGCCATCGATACAGCTAGCCACCCGTGGCACTACGGCCACCTCCTCAACGGCGGTCGCTCAGGCAGACGTCAGGAGCGCCGCCACCAGGCCATCCGGCGTGTGGTCGGCCGCTTCGAGGGCTGGCTCGAAGCCCAGCGCGCGGATGGCCTCGGAGGTCGCAGGGCCGATCGAGACGATTCGGGGACCGGCGAGGGTGCCGGCGGCAGCGTGGAAGGCGCGGGCAGCGGAAGCCGACGCGAAGACGAGGTCGTCGGCGGCGAGCGCTGCGGCTCGTTGCTCGGTCGAGAGTGGCTCTGGGACCGTGCGGTACACGGCCACGAGCTCCACCGCGGCGCCGCGCTTGCGCAGCGCGTCGGGGAGGACGTCGCGACCGTCCTCGCCGCGCACGATCAGAGCTCGCTCCACCTCGACTCCCTCGAGCGCGGTGACCAGGCCTTCCGCGACCGAGCGCTCCGGAACCACGTCGGCCTCGATGCCGTGCGCGCGCAGGGCTGCGGCGGTTCCCGGACCGATCGCAGCGATCCTCGGCCCGGCGAGCGAGCGGGCGTCGCGCACGAGCTCGAACAGCCGCCGCACGCCGTTGGGCGAGGTCAGGCACAGCAGGTCGAAGCCGGCGATCTCCGGCAGCGCGGCCTCGATCGGCTCGATGCGGATGGCCGGCGCCTCGACCACCGAGGCGCCCAGCTCACGGAGTCGCTTCGCCAGCGCGCTGGCCTGCGGGCGCGCTCGCGTAACGGCGATCGTCCGCCCGGCCAGCGGCCCGCGCGTCACGAGGTCGAGATCAGCAACCGCGCCGATCACGGTCACCGCCGGCGCCTTGACGCCTTCGCGCGCGGCGAGGTCGGCGATGTCGGCCAGCGTCCCGCGCACGACGCGCTGGCCGGGCAGCGTGCCGCGCTCGACGATCGCGCACGGCTCGTTCGCGGGACGGCCACCGGCGACCAGCCCTGCGGCTATGTCCGGGAGCCCCTTGACGCCCATGTAGAAGACCAGCGTCCCCGGGAACCGCGCCAGCGCCTCGAGGTCGGGCGGGTTGCCGTCGGAGTCGCGGCCCGTGACGAACGCGACGCCCAGCGCCATCCCGCGCTGGGTTACCGGGATGCCCGCCGCGGCCGGACCCGCGATGCCCGCGGTCACCCCCGGAACGACCTCGTACGCGATGCCGTGGCGCTCGCAGACCTGCGCCTCCTCGCCGCCGCGGCCGAAGACGAACGGGTCGCCGCCCTTCAGGCGCACCACCGTGCGGCCTGCGCCGGCGAGCTCGACGAGCAGTCGCTCCGTCTCCTCCTGAGGTACCTGCGGGCCCCCGCCGACCTTGCCCACGTCGATCAGCTCACCCGTGACCATTGCCCGGATCTCGGGGCCGACGAGCTGGTCGCAGAGCACGACGTCGGCGAAGCCCAGGATCTCGCGCGCCCGCAGCGTCAGCAGCCCGGGGTCGCCGGGACCGGCGCCGACGAGGTAGACGCGCCCGCTCATCGCCCGAGGATCTCCGCCGCGCCCGAGACGAGCAGTCGCTCTGCGACATCCGCGCCCAACGCCTCGGGATCGCCGCCGGTCAGCTCGTCGCGCAGCCAGGCCGAGCCGTCGGGACGGCCGAGGAACACGCGCAGGAAAAGCCCGTCGCCGGACGGGACGGCGAAGGCGCCGACGGGCGTGTCGCAGTCCGCGCCGAGGCCGCGGACGAGCGCGCGCTCGCACGCCAGCGCCTCGGTCGCGTGAGCGTCGCCCACCAGGACATGCTCTCCCGTAAGCGCCTGCAGCGCGAGAATTCCTTGGCCCGCCGCCGGCACCAGCTCGTCGAGCGGCACGCCCTCGTCACCCCGGCCCAGCCGGTCGAGCCCTGCCTGGGCCAGGACGATCGCGTCGAAGCCGCCCTCGGCGAGGCGTCGCAGCCGCGTGTCGACGTTGCCGCGCAGCTCGACGATCGCGAGATCGGGCCGCAGCGCGCGCAGCTGGGCCTCGCGGCGCACAGACGCAGTGCCGACCCGCGCGCCTTCGGGCAGCGCGTCG
>Ga0136633_1002660_pt1 | contig 12166 bp, 12 predicted proteins | sample AntDrymeUQ832206_2_FD_105494 | JGI IMG/M metagenome (GOLD analysis project Ga0136633, IMG submission 105494) | Polar desert sand microbial communities from Dry Valleys, Antarctica - metaG UQ83 (22.06) | ecosystem: Environmental > Terrestrial > Soil > Desert | place: Antarctica: Dry Valley... | reverse complement strand
TATCTGGTCGACAGCGGCGGCGCGAACCTGCCGCACCAGGCCGAGGTCTTCCCCGACCGCGAGCATTTCGGGCGGATCTTCTACAATCAGGCGCAGATGTCGGCCGAGGGGCTGGCCCAGATCGCCTGCGTGATGGGGAGTTGCACGGCGGGCGGGGCGTACGTCCCGGCGATGAGCGACGAGAGCGTGATCGTGCGTGAGCAGGGCACGATCTTTCTCGCCGGGCCGCCCTTGGTGAAGGCTGCGACGGGTGAGGTGATCACGGCCGAGGAGCTTGGGGGCGGCGATCTGCATGCGCGCAAGAGCGGCGTGGTCGATCATCTCGCCGAGAATGACGAGCATGCGCTCAGCATCGTGCGCGACATCGTGAGCCGGCTGAACAGTGTCAAAGCGCCGGACATCGATCTCGCCGAGCCGGTACCGCCGAAGCTCGATCCCGAAGGGTTGTACGGCGTGATCCCGGACGAGGTGCGGACGCCCTATGACGTGCATGAGGTGATCGCGCGGATCGTGGATGGCTCGGAGTTTCACGAGTTCAAGGCATTGTACGGGACGACGCTCGTCTGCGGCTTCGCGCGCATCTGGGGGATGCCGGTCGCGATCCTCGCGAATAACGGCATATTGTTTTCGGAAAGCGCGCTGAAAGGCGCGCATTTCATCGAGCTCGCCTGCCAGCGGCGGACGCCCTTGCTGTTCCTGCAGAACATCTCCGGCTTCATGGTCGGCGGCAAATATGAGGCCGAAGGCATCGCCAAGAACGGCGCCAAATTGGTGACCGCGGTGGCGACGGCGAGCGTGCCGAAGATCACATTGCTGATCGGCGGCAGCTTCGGGGCCGGCAATTACGGCATGTGCGGGCGGGCTTACTCGCCCCGCTTCCTGTTCACCTGGCCGAACAGCCGGATCAGCGTGATGGGCGGCGAGCAGGCGGCGAGCGTGCTGGCGACCGTCCACCGCGACGCGGAGAGCTGGACGCCGGAACAGGCCGAAGCCTTCAAGGCGCCGATCCGCGACGATTACGAAGCGCAGGGCAACCCCTATCACGCGACCTCGCGGCTGTGGGACGACGGCGTGATCGACCCGGCGCAGACGAGGGACGTGCTGGGGCTGGCCTTCGCCGCGACGCTGAACGCGCCGATCCCGGAGCGGGCGAAGTTCGGCGTGTTCAGGATGTGATGATGAATTTGGTGGAGACCTTGGGAGCCGATCCCACGGCGATTGGCGTCGCCACGGTCGGCGGCCTCATAGCCGTCGCCATTTATGTCGTACTGAGTTTACGCGCGCTTTGGCGGCTGCGGGGGCACGTATTCCGGCTAAGTCGCCATTATCGTCGCATTCGACTGCACGCTAGAATCCGTGAGTTTCGGGGCCATAGAACTGCGGTGAGAAATAATCATGGACTATTCCTTGTAATGTATATGAGATTATCAAAAATAATCAGAACCATGTCCCTTATGATCTTCAATGCGGTTATCTGCTTATTTGAGTTTCTTATATACTATATGCGAGACAACGTTACCGCTGGCGTTATCGGCTACACAGTTTTATTTTATATACTTCTTCAGTCTTTTGAGATTGGCAGCGCTACGGGCGGCATACTTGATGACTACAGAGCAGCAGTGCTGTCGCGTGCTCGCCGCGCCGAACTACTCCAAAAGATTCGCATGTTAAGAGCGGCATGATTCCGCTCCTCGTCTCTGACGCTATGCGTTTGTGACGATGGTAAAGCTGGACGCCATCAGCGCTCCAGACGCGCCCTCGGCCTCCGGCGGCTACGCGCAAGCAGTGCGCGTGGAGGGCGCGCGGGCGTTGCTGTTCATCTCCGGGCAGATTCCGGTGGATGGGGACGGCGCGGTGCCGGAAGCCTTCGCCGATCAGTGCCGGATGGTCTGGCGCCATGTCGAGGCGCAGTTGCGCGCGGGGGGCATGGGGCTCGCCGACATCGTCAAGGTGACGACCTTTCTCTCCGACCGTATTTATGCCGCCGAGAACAGCGCGGTCCGGCGGGAGGTGCTGGCGGGCTTGACCCCGGCGCTCACCATCATCATCGCGGGTATATACGATCCGGCCTGGTTGCTGGAGATCGAAGTAATCGCGGCGCGATAGGGAGATAAGAATGCGGATTGCCCATCTGCCGGTCATGGCTGCGGCGGCGCTGATGACGTTTGGTGCCGGCCTTTCGGCGCTCACTGCCCAACCACGCGCGCCAGCGACGGCCCCGCTCGTATCGTTGAGCGAACGCGACCTCAGCGCCACGCGCGAGAGCGGCTGCGAATGCAGCTTCAATATCGGCCGCCGCACGTTGGCGCGGGTGATCGGCAACGAGCTCACCATCCGCACCGGCGCCGGACGGCAGGTCTGCCGGATCAGTGACGCGCAATTTTCGGCGCTTTCCGACGGCCGCGGCAATGCGATCTGCGGCGGGGTCAGGCTCAGCTTGCGGCGCACCGGGCCGGTCCGCGCGATGCCGGAGAGCGACAGCGCCGATTGGCGGGCGGCGCTGACCGTCGCTCAGGGGCGGATGCGGCGCACGCTCGCCGGGCGCTGGGGCTGCGCGTGCTGAGGCTGGGGCGATGAGGGAAAAGGGCCCGCGCGCGCCCCTCGCTCGTCATGCTGAACTTGTTTCAGCATCCATGCCTCAGCGTCGGGCTCGTTCGCGGCGATGGGCGCAGGGCGCAAAAGCTACGGCATGGGTCCCCGGATCAAGTCCGGGGCAGGCTCTGAAACAAGTTCAGGACGACGACCTATTCGTCGGTCCGACTGCGCGGCTCGACCAAGCCCCACTGGATGCCAAGATCGCCCCAATCGGGATTGTGTTCCTCGATCAGCGCGATCTTCCAGGCGCGGCGCCAGCGCTTCAGCTGTTTCTCGCGCGCGATGGCCTCGTCCATGCGGTCGAACGCTTCGGCGTGGACGGGGCGGATTGCGCCGTGGCGAGAAGCGAAGCCAAGCGAGGCTTCGTCGCGATGCTGCGCAAGGCGGGCAGCGAGATCGGACGTGACGCCGATGTAGAGCGTTCCGTTCTTCTGACTGGCGAGAATGTGGGTGCAGGGTTGGCGGTCTCGCATCGATTCGACGATGCTCCGGCATGGATGCTGAAACAAGTTCAGCATGACGGTGAGGGAGCAGGAGTCCGGTGCTGAAATCCCTGCTCATCGCCAACCGGGGCGAGATCGCCTGCCGGGTGATCCGCACGGCGCGGCGGATGGGGATCCGGACGGTCGCGGTTTATTCGGATGCGGACGCCAAGGCGCTGCATGTGCGCGAAGCGGATGGGGCGGTGCATATCGGGGCGAGCCCGGCGCGGGAGAGCTATTTGGTCGGGGAGAAGATCATCGCGGCCACCCTGAACGCGCCGATCCCGGAGCGGGCGCGCTTTGGGTTGTTCCGGATGTGAGCAAGCGTGCCAACATGACTCTGCTGCAAAAGCAGCTAATGGGGGCGGCGGGCGCCTTCGCGGCGCTAGTTGTGGCCGGTCTTTCGTTCGCTTTTCAAAGCACGCTTTTATCGCCCATTGCACTTCCAGCCGACGATCCGGCCAGCCGGATGGCCTTCGTCGCGCGCTGGCTGGTCTGGCCGGGGTTGATGCTTCTTGCCGGTATTCATGGGGCCGCGCGGCGCGGCTTTTTTGCCGACGCGATCGAAGGCACACGAACGCCCGGGAGCCACAGCCTTGAGATCAATCTTCGCTACAACATCAACACCCTTGAGCAGCTTGTTCTGGCCGCCGTCGCTTGGGCCGCCCTCGCGGCAACGCTGCCCAGCCAGCACCTCGTCGTGATCCCGATGATGTCGGTCCTGTTTGTCGCGGGACGGGTAACCTTCTGGATCGGATACCTCGTCCACCCGATGGCCCGCACCTTCGGGATGACGTTGACCGTTATCCCGACGATCGGGGCCTACGCTTGGCTGGTCTATGGGCAGATAGCACCGGCATGATCGCCTCCCTCCTCATCGCCAACCGGGGCGAGATAGCGTGCCGGATCATGCGGACGGCGCGCAGGCTCGGCGTTCGTACGATCGCCGTCTATTCCGACGCGGACGCCAAGGCGCTGCATGTGCGCGAGGCGGATGAGGCGGTGCATATCGGGGCGAGCCCGGCGCGGGAGAGCTATCTGGTCGGGGAGAAGATCATCGCGGCGGCCAAGGCGACGGGCGCGGAGGCGATCCATCCGGGCTATGGTTTTCTCAGCGAGAATGCCGGTTTCGCGCAGGCGGTGATCGATGCCGGGCTGATCTGGGTGGGGCCGAACCCTTCGAGCATTACCGCGATGGGCCTGAAGGATGCGGCCAAGAAATTGATGGACGAAGCGGGCGTGCCGACCACGCCCGGCTATCTGGGCGAGGATCAGGATCCCGCGACGCTCAAGGCCGAAGCCGATAAGATCGGCTATCCCGTGCTGATCAAGGCGGTGGCGGGGGGCGGCGGCAAGGGGATGCGGCGGGTCGATGCGGCGGCGGACTTCGCCGACGCCCTCACCTCCTGCAAGCGCGAGGCGGCGTCCTCGTTCGGCGACGATCGGGTGCTGATCGAGAAATATATCCTGCGCCCGCGCCATATCGAGGTGCAGGTGTTCGGCGACCGCCACGGCAATGTCGTGCATTTGTTCGAGCGCGATTGCTCGCTGCAGCGACGGCACCAGAAAGTGATCGAGGAGGCGCCGGCGCCGGGCATGGACGAGGCGACGCGGGCGGCGGTCTGCGACGCCGCGGTGAAGGCGGCCAAGGCCGTCGACTATGTCGGCGCGGGGACGATCGAGTTCATCGCCGATGCGAGCGAGGGGCTGAGGGCGGACCGCATCTGGTTCATGGAAATGAACACCCGCCTCCAGGTCGAGCATCCGGTGACCGAGGAGATCACCGGGGTCGATCTGGTGGAATGGCAATTGCGCGTGGCGAGCGGGGAGGAATTGCCGAAGCGGCAGGAGGAGCTTTCGATCGACGGCTGGGCAATGGAGGCGCGGCTTTATGCGGAGAATCCGGCCAATGGTTTTTTGCCGTCAATCGGCAAGCTCGAAGCACTTCGACTCCCGGGCGGATATGCCCGCGTCGATACTGGCGTAGAGCGCGGTGATGAGGTTACTTCCTATTATGATCCGATGATCGCGAAGGTCGTTGTCCGCTCCGATACCCGCGTGGACGCGATCGACTATCTTTGGCATGCGCTCAACGCCGTTGTCGTTTGGCCGGTGAAGACGAACGCTGGACTCCTCATGCGGCTGTTGGAGACGAGCGACTTCAAAGACGCAAGGATCGACACGAACTTCATCGCGAGCCGTCTCGTGGAAGTTGTGCCCGCGGACGAGCCGGGTCAGGACGCGATTGTAACGGCAGCGACATTTTTTCGGTTTGGGGGCGGCAGCAATTATCCTCCTCGAATTCACGCCAACCGCATCGAGCCGCATCTCGCGGTCGCGGGATCGCCTTGGCACGGTGCTCAAGGCTTTCGTCTTAATGGACGCCAGCGGCGCTTGGTCCGCGTCGAGGCATCTGGGCATGTCTACGAAGCTGAGCCCGAGACCCGCCTCCGGCGCGGGACGACAACTCAACTCGTTGGCGATGCGATAGTCGTTGCGGATGGAGGGCTGAGCTTCGCCTTTCACTTGCCGCGGCCAGGGTCCGGGGCTGGCGCGGTGACAGCCGACGGGGCCATCATCTCCCCCATGCCGGGCAAGATCATCGCGCTGGAGGTGGCGGCGGGGGAGGCGGTGACCAAGGGGCAGAAGCTGCTCACGCTCGAGGCGATGAAGATGGAGCATGGCCTCGTCGCGCCGTTCGACGGGGTGGTGGCGGAATTGGGCGCGGTCGAGGGGGCACAGGTGAGCGAGGGGGCTTTGCTGGCGCGGATCGAGAAGGGGGAAAGCGCATGACCTACTGTCGTCACCCTGAACTTGATTCAGGGTCCATGCCGTGGCGTTCTTGCAGGGCACGGCGCCGCGCGGATGGCGCGGCATGGATGCTGAAACGAGTTCAGCATGACGAATATTCAACAATCCTCCACGAGACCCCGGCCTTCGCCGGGGTGACGGTGTAGCCGTCGTGCCCGGCCGTTATTACGACCAGTGGACGCTCGGCGATTCGCTGCGGCATCAGCCGCATCGCACAGTTACCGAGACGGACAATCTGCTGATCACGACGTTGACCCACAATCCGCAGCCGCTCCACCTCGACGAGACCTATGCCGAAGCGACCGAATTCGGGGGGATCGTCGTCAATGGTACTTTCACCTTCGCTTTGCTCGTCGGGCTTTCCGTGGGCGATACGACATTGGGCACGCTCGTCGCCAATCTCGGTTACGACAAGGTCAGGATGCCAAAGCCGGTGTTCATCGGCGACACCTTGCGCGCCGAAACCGAGGTGGTGGGCCTGAAGGACAGCGCCTCGCGCCCGGAAGCGGGGATCGTCACCTTCGAGCACCGCATGTTCAACCAGCGCGACGAACTGGTCTGCGTCTGCGAGCGCACGGCGCTGATGAAGCGCTCCGAAGGATGACGCCGAGGCGCTGAAAGCAGGCGTTCGGTCGAAAGGCGCTCGGCGCGAGGGCGGGCTTTCCCGCAAGCAGGCGGCGTCCCTCCTCTGCCCGCGAAAGTGTTCCGCCATGTCCTATCGCCGCTTCCTTCTCGGCGCGCTCGCCATCGCGGCGCTTACCGCATTCCAGATGCCTGACGCCCAAGGCCCGGCGGAGGATCGCGTCGGCTTTCCGGACATTGCCGGCCTCACCCGCATTCGCACGACCGCGATCGAGCGCGAGGCCAAGACGCTGACCATCTATGCCAATGCGCCCGCCGCCGCGGTCATGGAACCGGGGCAGCGGCCCTATCCGCATGGCTCGGTCTTCGTCGCCGAATGGCGCGAGGTGCTGCGTGATGCGGCCGGGGCACCGCTCCGCGAAGGCGGCGAATATCGCACCGGGCCGGTGTTCAGGATCGACGTGATGCGCAAAGGCCCGGGCTTCGGCGCGGCTTATGGCACCTCGCGCAGCGGCGATTGGGAATATGTCAGCTACGCCCCCGACGGCAGCGCGCTGACCCCGGCGAACCGCTCGGCAAGCTGCGCCGCCTGCCACCAAAATGCGGCGGCAGAGCGCGACTTCGTTTTCAGGGGTCGTTTTTAGACGCCGGAACGATAGACTGGGCGCTCTCGCATGATGTGGGGCGACGATATGAAGCTGCGATCATTGCTTTTCGTGCCGGGCGACCGGCCCGACCGGATGGAGAAGGCGCTCAAGGCGGGCGCCGATGCGCTGATCCTCGACCTCGAGGATGCGGTCGCGCCGGGGGCGAAGGCCGAGGCGCGCAAGGCGGTGGCGAATTTCGTCGCCGCCAACAGCCACGCCAAGCTCTGGGTCCGGGTCAACCCGCTCGACGGGCCGGAGAATGAGAAGGATCTGATCGCGATCCTGCCATCGCACCCGGTCGGCATCGTTTTGCCCAAATCGGAGAGCGGCGCTTCGGTCGCCGAGCTGACGAAGCGGCTGTCGGAGCGCGGCAACGCAACCGCGCAGATTCTCGCCATCGCCACCGAGACGCCGGCGGCGATGTTCGGGCTGGGCACTTATGCGGGGGCGCGGCGGCTGATCGGGCTGACCTGGGGCGCCGAGGATCTGCCGGCGGCGATCGGCGCGGTGACGAGCCGCGAGGAAGATGGCCGCTACACGCCGCCTTACGAGCTCGCCCGCTCGCTCTGCCTGTTCGGCGCGGCGGCGGCGGGGGTGGCGGCGATCGAGACCGTCTATCCCGCCTTTCGCGACATTGAGGGCTGCGCGGTTTATGCCGCCCGCGCCCGGCGCGACGGCTTTACCGGCATGATGGCGATCCATCCGGCGCAGATCGCGGCGATCAACGCCGCCTTCACACCGAGCGAGGCCGAGCTCGCTTATGCCCGCGCCGTGGTCGCGGCCTTTGAAGCGGCGCCGGAGGCGGGCGCGCTGGCACTGGACGGCAAGATGATCGACCGGCCGCATGTTTTACAGGCGCAGAGGCTCCTTTCCTCGGAGTCATTGTCATAAAACTGTAACATTACAGCAGCATAACTTTCATCGATACTTGCCCAATCCGTAACACAGGCGTAAAGAACCGGTCATTCGACAGGGGATGGCCGATGAAGACCGCTTCGCTTTTTGTTTCCTTCGCCCTTGCCGCGACCGCGACCATGGCGTCCGCCCAGGCCGTCGAAAGCGGCTATCCGCGCGGCAGCCTCGCCGTCGCCGCGATCGAACAGGGCGACTGGGCGCGGGCCGAGGCCCTGCTCAACGCCGCGCAGACCAGCAAGGAAGACCCCGCCTGGCTGATCAATCTGGGCCAAGTCTATCTTAACACCGGCCGCCAGGCCGAGGCGCTGACCGCCTGGCGCACCGCGCTCGCCTCGAACCGTCATGTCGAGGTCGAGACGCTCGGCGGCCGGTTGATCTCGACCCGCGAGCTCGCCCGGCAGGCGCTGGCGCGTTACGAGACGGCGGCGCTCGGGACGCGCTGACGCGGAGCATGGAGAGGTCGTCACCCCGGACTTGACTCGGGGCCTGCCTCCTTCGCGCGCAAGAAGGCGGATGCCGGATCAGGTCCGGCATGACGAAGAGGGTGAGGCGTTGATACCGGCGCTACCACCCCGTAGTCCCAACGCGTGGCCGACTTCCTCACAGCGCTGCAGGCCTATGCCGCCAATCCCTGGATCGGCGGTGCGGCCGGTGCCGCGCTCGGCGCGATCGCCGGCAGCTTCCTCGCCACCCTCCTGATCCGCTGGCCGGCCGGGCGAAGCGCGCTGACAGGCCGCTCACGTTGCGACGGCTGCGATGCGCCGCTCGGGGCTCGCGATCTCGTTCCTCTCCTCTCCTTCCTCGTCGCGCGCGGGCGCTGCCGGGCCTGCGGGGCAGCGATCGACTTGCGCCATCCGGCAATGGAGCTGGCCGCGGCGATGATCGGCGCGGCGGCTTCGGTCGCCCACCCCTTGCCGCTGGCCTTGGTGACGGCGGGCTTCGGCTGGGTTCTGCTGCTGCTCATCGCGCTCGACGCCGAGCATCACTGGCTGCCCGACCGGCTGACCCTGCCGCTGATTCCGCTCGGGCTCGCCGCTGCCTGGGCCGGGTTCGGACCGCCTTTGCCCGAACGCGCACTGGGCGCGGCGATCGGCTGGGCCGGGCTCGCCGCGCTGGCCTGGGCCTATCGCGCCCTGCGCGGGCGCGAGGGGCTGGGCGGCGGCGATCCGAAGCTGCTCGCGGCCTTGGGCGCCTGGCTCGGCGCGGCGACCTTGCCCTTCATCCTGCTCGGCGCGGGGCTGGCCGGGCTGGCGGCGGCGCTGCTGATGCGGGCGCGCGGGCAGGCGATCACCGCGACCAGCCGCCTGCCGCTCGGCGCGCTGATGGCGCTTGCCGCCTGGCCGCTCTGGCTGATCGTCGCTGAACGGCCACCCCATTAAGCGCGTGCATTAAGCCTGCGTCCATATTGGGTGGCGTAGAAACTGGCACTTAAGGGCGGCGCTTTTCCCTAGGAGCGTCGCCCGACTTGCGTTTGCGGGCTTGCGCGCACCCGCGAAAGCTGGAAACCATCCGCTGAGCGACTCCTCGTTTCGATGGTCCGGCCGAGCGCCCTTCCAAATCAAGACGATGCGCCGTTGCGAAGCCGGTCAGGCGCTGTCTTCTTCGAGTCACGAGACCGAAATAGCGGCTGTCAGACAAACTGGCCCAATCCGGGTCCGGGAGGGATGAGCCGATCGTGCGCCAAGTCGTCACCCTGCGCGCGCAACGGCTGTTCGGCCGCCTGCCCCGCCCGACCCCCCACGGCGCGCTCGAATTGCTGCTGCTCGCCTTGATCGCGATCCAGGCGGCGCGCTTCTTCTGGGTGCTGGTGACGCCGCTCGGGCCGATCGGCGACTGGCGGCCGCCGAGCGCACTGGCCGCGCCGCCGCCGACCGCGAGCCTCGGCGATTTCGATCCCTTCTTCCGCCTCAACAATGCGGGCCCGACCGTCGTCACGGGGCTCAATCTCAAGCTTTACGGTGTGCGCGAGGACCGGGCGACCGGGCGCGGCTCGGCGATCATCGCCTTGCCCGACGGGACGCAGATCAGCTTCGCGGTCGGCGAGGAGATCATGCCGGGCGTGACGCTCGCCGCGGTCGGCTTCGACAATGTGACGATCAGCCGCGGCGGCGCGATGGAGCAGATCTTCCTCGATCAGTCGCAGCCGGCGCAGGCCGTGGGGGGCGCTGGGCCGCCGCCGGTCGTCGCTGGCCAGCCGGTGCCGCCGATCGTTGCCGTGCCGAGGCCGGCCCCGGCCGCGCCGGTAGCCGGGGATCCGTTGTCGTTGCAGCCGCGAACCAACAACAATCAGATTACCGGCTTGATCGTGGCGCCCGGCGGCGATGGCGGGGCGGCGTTCCGCGCCGCCGGCTTCGCGGCCGGCGACGTCATCGTCGCGATCAACGGCCAGCGCGTCAGCTCGGCCGATCAGGCACTCGCTCTGGTCCGTGCAGCGGGCGGCCGGGCCAATCTCACCGTGGATCGCGGCGGCCGCGCCGTCCAATTGCGCATGAGGCTCCCTTGAAGTTCAAATCCCTCCTGATCGCCTCCGCGCTTTGTCTTGCGCCGCTGACCCTCGCGGCGACGCCGGCGCAGGCGCAATATGTGCTTAACCTGCGCGACGCCGACATCCGCGCCTTCATCCAGGATGCGGCCCGGGTCACCGGGCGGAGCATCATCATCGACCCGAACGTGCAAGGCCGGGTCTCGGTGGTGACCGAGAGGCCGCTCTCGCGCTCCGAATATTTCGAGCTTTTCCTCAACACCTTGCGCGCCAACGGCTTCGTCGCGGTGCCCACATCGGGCAATGCGCTGCGCATCCAGCCGGTGGCGGGGGCGGCGGCATCGGCCCCGGTCGGGGTTTCGCGGCGCGCCTCGTCCAGCCGCTTCGTCACCGAGATTTTCCGGGTCAGGCGGATCGAGCCGGCGGCGGCGGTGGAGACGCTTCGCCCGCTGATCAGCCGCGACGGATCGCTGACCGCCAGCCGAAGCTCGATCGTCGTTTCCGATTTCGCCGACAATGTCCGCCGCATCCGCCAGATCCTCGCCCAGATCGACATCGCGGTGGACACGTCAGCGACGAGAGTCATCGGGCTCGACAATGCCGGCGCGCGCGAGATTGCGGCGGCTTTGGCCGAGCTCGCCCCGGACGGCGTTTCGGTGGTGCCGGTCGACAGCTCCAACGCCATCGCCTTGCGTGGCGACGCGGGGGCGATCGCTTCCTTGATCTCGATCGCCCAGGATCTCGACCGGCGCGCTTTGTCGGGCAGCGAGATCCGCGTCGTTTTCCTAGAACATGCCGTCGCCGAGCAATTGCTGCCGGTGCTTCAAACCCTGCTCGGCCAGGCGCCCACACAGGCTTCTGCGCCGCAGCGCTCGGCGCGCCGTCCGCGGACCGGGGCGACCGGTGCCCCTGCCGCGGGTGCGGTAGCGCCCGATTCGAGCGCGGCGGCACCTGCACCGGCGGCGACCTCGGCGAGCGGCGGGAGCGCGATCGGCGGACGCGGCGCGATCGTCACCCGTTTCGAGGGTGCGAACGCGATCGTCATTTCCGCCACTCCAGACGTGCAGCGCACCTTGGGCGAAGTGATCCGCCAGCTCGACGTGCGCCAGCAGCAGGTGCTGGTCGAGGCGATCATCGTCGAGATTTCGGACGTCGCGGCGCAGCAGCTCGGCGTGCAGCTTTTCCTCTCAGGCCTGCGCGGTTCGAACATCCCGTTCGCGATCACCAATTATTCCAACATCACGCCCAATATCGGAACCCTCGCCGGCGCCTTCGCGGCGCGCGAGCTGGGCGGCACGACGACCACCGTCACCACCGGCACCGGATCGACCACGACGACCACGAGCGGAACGGGGAGCGAGCTGATCGAGGCGGCGGCGGGCGCGTTGGCCGGGATCAATGGCGGGCTGGTCGGCGCCGCGGTGCAGAGTGGCAACGGCATTTTCGGCGCGATCATCAACGCGGTGCGCTCCGACAATCAGTCGAACATCCTGTCGACACCGTCGATCATGACGCTGGACAATCAGGAGGCGCGCATTCTGGTCGGCCAGGAAATCCCGATCACCACCGGCGAGGCGCTCAGCCAGAATTTCGACAATGCCTTCCGCACCGTGCAGCGCCAGAATGTCGGCATCACCCTGGAGGTACGGCCG
>Ga0136633_1002659_pt1 | contig 12167 bp, 8 predicted proteins | sample AntDrymeUQ832206_2_FD_105494 | JGI IMG/M metagenome (GOLD analysis project Ga0136633, IMG submission 105494) | Polar desert sand microbial communities from Dry Valleys, Antarctica - metaG UQ83 (22.06) | ecosystem: Environmental > Terrestrial > Soil > Desert | place: Antarctica: Dry Valley... | reverse complement strand
TACGGATACCACTGCGTCCCGAACGGAACGTACACTCTCATTCGATATCCCTCGCGCACCAGCTGGTCCTGGAGATCGCGCCTCACGCCGTACAGCATCTGGAACTCGAACTGCTTCGGCGTCAGCTGATTGGTCCGGGCGAACCGCTTCGCTTCGGCGATGATCGCCTCGTCGTGGGTGGCGATCCCCGGGTAGTTGCCGTGTAACATGAGGGCGTGCATGCACTTCACGTAATTGGCATCCACGTCCTTCTTCACGGGATATGCTACAGTCTCCGGCTCCTTGTAAGCCCCCTTGCAGATGCGAACCCGCGCCTTGAGCTCGTTGGCGCGCTCGACGTCGGCGAAAGTCCGGTAGAGATAGCTCTGTAGGACGATGCCGACGTTCTCCCGGTAGTTGGGGTACAGCCGTTTCTCGAACAGGTCGAGGGTGCGCTCGGTGTAAGCGCTCGATTCCATGTCGATGCGCACGAAGGTGCGGTACTCCCGCGCGCGTTCAAGAATGTCCTGCATGATCGCGACGCAGAGCTCCTCGGAGACATCGAGCCCCATGGCCGTGAGCTTGACCGAGACGTTGGCGTCCAGCTTCCGCTGGTGGATCCGGTCCAGCATGGTGATGTATTCCCGACCGGCGGCGCGCGCTTCGGCTTCGTTGTGCACGCTCTCGCCGAGGAGGTCGAGGGATGCGCTGATGCCGCGGGCATTGAGCCTGGAGACGGCCTCGAGGGCGGTGTCGAGACTCTCCCCGGCCACGAATCTGTTGGCGAAGCTCTTTGCCAGCCGGTTGTTGCGGACGAATCGAAACACCTGACCCTGGTTGGAGAGATACAGCAGCGCGCCACGGATCATTGATTCCGGGGTGGGAGGGGGAGTGAAGTAGTCGAGGAGCGACGCACCCGCGGCCTGCCACGACGGGTCAGGTCGAGGACTTTTCTCACGGGAAACTTCTGGCCTTTCTTCAGATCCGCATCGAACACGTTCCAGGTGACCAGGCCGTCCTCGCTCTCCGGCTCGAGAAGGTACACGACCAGAGTGCCCAGCGGCTGCGCGGTGGAAACGATGAATGAGCCAGCTGGAAAGGCCTGGAGCGCGCGCTCCCACTTCCCCTGGAGCCGGGTTTCGCGCCTGCCCTGGAAGAGGCGCGTAGCCCTGATCACCGAATCGATCGTGAATGCTTCGCCACGCGCGCTCCACGCCGAATCCGAGCGGTCCACCCTGATCCCGTGGAGCCGGAGCAGCCGCACGGCGGCGGTATCACGCGGCGGCACCACGTAGGCAGCGGGCGGGATTCGGTCGAGACTGGATGTGAAGCTGGCGAACACGGGCATGCGCACCGGAGTGAAGCGACCGGTGCGCCGGTATCCGCGCCGCATCCCAGGCTCCTGCACCGTGGAATCTCCGGTCGCCTCGACCGCTTCCCTGATCACCTCGAGCATCTGCGGCGTAGCGACGAGCTCCGATCTGACCGCGACCATCTGTAGCGAGTCGGCGGAGCGTCCCCACGCGAGCGGCTGGCCGGACGCGCGGGCCGAAAGTGATCTGATCGAAGCAGCGTGCTCGGCGACGAGTGACAGTATCTCGCTGACGAACGCGTACGTCGACGCGATGCGGCGATCAAGCGGATCATGCGAGTAGGCTTCGCTCAGAATCGCGATGCGCCCGCGCAGACCGTAGTAATTCGTGCCGAACCGTGGCCTCGCGTCGTAGGTCGCCCAGCCTTCGGCCGCCGTCGATTCCGGAACTGCTCTCTCGTCACTGAGAAAGTTGCCGTAGTCGAATACCTCGAGCCTGTGCCGGCTGCGCATCCGGTCACGCAGGAGAGGCAGCATCGAGTCCCGCGCGTACAGGCCGCCGAAAACCGCGGCGGGCGCGAGCGACGGAGAATACGTCAGCGCGTAGCCGTGGTAGCTCCCGTTGGTGGTGTGCAGGTCGACGAACACGTCGGGGTCCCAGGCGTTGAACATCGCCAGCGACGCGCGCGTCTCCGGCGCCTCGGCCTTCACGTAATCGCGATTCAGATCGAGATTCTGCGCGTTGGCGCGCACGCCGACAAGTGCGGGTCCGTTCTGATCGGTGCGGTTCCTGGTCTGTGGACCGAATCGCTCGTTTCCATCGGCATTGTAGATCGGCACCGCGATGAGAACGATGGAGTCGAGCGCGTTGAGCCGCGGCGAGACGGCGAGATCACGCACCAGCGCCAGGAGCGCATCCTTGCCCTCGATTTCGCCGCCGTGGATGTTGCCCTGGACGTAGACGATCGGACGATTCAGGCTCCTGGCTGCCGCGGGAGTCGAGACGCCGGGGCGCGAAGCGATCAGATACGGTATATCCCGGCCCTCGCTGGTCTTGCCGATCGATCCGGTCGCGAGCGGAAGCCCGAGCGCGCTCAGCGAATCGATGAAGCTCCTGACGTCGGTGTAGCGCGATGTCTCGCGATATGCGGTCGCCTCGGGACGAGTGCGCGGCGGAGCAGAAGGACGTCCACTCTGCCTGGCACCGGTGGCGCAGGACAGAACCAGTGTCGCCGCCAGAATGGCAGCTGCCGATGACTTCCTCACCTCGACGGAACGATCACTCACACGCGATCGTCCGCGTGGAACACCTGCCGGCGGCGCACCATGTCCAGCAGAATCTCCGCCGGCTCGAAGCGTCCGGGGAATCTGGCGTTCAGGTCTTCCAGCCGCTGCACGACAATGGCCACTCCGAGCGAGTCCATGTAGCGGAACGGTCCGCCCCGGAACGGCGGGAAGCCGATTCCGAAAACAGCGCCGACATCGCCATCCCGTGCCGACCTGATGATTCCTTCGCTGAGACACCGCGCTGCCTCGTTCAGCATGGCGAGCACCGTTCTCTGCTGAATCTGGATCGCCGGCATTTCCGGGTGCAGCGGCGTTTCGGGAGACGGACCCGCAATGGACTGCGCGACCGGAATGTTTCGGGAAGTGAGGAAGAGCCCGTACACGGCGGGATCGACATCTCCCTTCTTCCCTTCCTTGTCGTACGAGTAGAATCCCTTCTTCGATTTGCGCCCGTAACGCCCGGCAGCGACGACTGCCTGGATCGATTTCGCCGGCTGCATCCGGTCGGGGAAAGCTTCAGCCATGATCTTCCCCGCCTTCACCGCTACGTCGAGGCCGACCTCGTCGATGAGAGTGATCGGCCCGACCGGGAATCCGAACTCGACCAGCGCCCTGTCGATGATGTCGACGGCGACGCCCTGATCCAGCAGCAAACCCGCCTCGTTGATGTACGGTGACAGAATTCGGTTGGCGTAGAACCCGGGTCCGTCGTTCACCACTATCACGGTCTTGCCGAGCTTCTTTCCGTAACCGACGACGGTGGCGGTGACCTGGGGGTGAGTGTCCGGGGTCGTTATCACCTCCAGCAGCGGCATCTTGTTCACCGGTGAAAAGAAATGCATGCCGATGACGCGGTCAGGTCTGCTCGATGCCTGCGCTATATGCGCGATGGGAATGGTGCTGGTGTTGGACGCGAAGATCGCGGATGGATGGACGGACGCCTCGGTTTCGCGCAGCACCTGATGCTTGATGGCGAGATCCTCGAACACCGCCTCGATCACCAGGTCGACGTTCCCGAATCCGGAGTAGTCAACCGTCCCGCCGACGAGAGCCATGTAGCCGTCGTACTGGGCGGGAGTGATCTGCTTTTTCTTTAGGACCTCACGCAACACTTCCCGCACAGCCGCGTATCCCTTCGCGACTCGCCCGTGATCGGCATCCTTGAGACGGACGAGCGTGCCGTGCTGCACGGCGACCGAAGCGATGCCCGCTCCCATGAAGCCCGCTCCCACGATCGCGATTTTCTCGACGGGTGCCGGCTCGAACGCGGACACGGGCACATCAGGATACTGGGCCGGATCGACGCCCGAGTCCTTCTTCAGCGCGGTGGTGGCGAAGAAGAGGAAGATCAGCTGCCGCGACACGTCCGTCATCGCCATCTCGCCGAAGCGCCGCGACTCCTCGCGGTAGCCGTGCGCCGCGCCTTTCGCGTAGCCGGCGGAAATGACATCGATGGCGGCGAGCAGCGCGGGGTAGTGGCCGCGTGACTTTTCCAGGGTCTTCTCGCGCGCCTTCCGCAGCACCAGAGCCCTTCCCGCGGGATTCGAGTCGAGGAGAAACCCTTTGACTCCTCCCTTGAAGCGCTCGCTCCGGCGGCGTCCCTCCGCGACTTCGCGCGCGCGCTGGATGGCAACCGTGCGCAGGATCGATGGATGGACCAGCTCGTCAATCAACCCGAGCTGGAGCGCTTTCCTGCCGCGCACGTTCTTCCCGGTGAGAATCATGTCGAGAGCGGCGGTAAGACCGATCTGACGCGGCAGTCGCTGCGTTCCCCCCGCGCCGGGAATGAGACCGAGCTGCACTTCGGGAAGGGCCAGCACTGTCTTCGGGTGGTCGGTGGCGATGCGGTACCGGCACGCCAGCGCTGTTTCCAGGCCGCCGCCGAGACAGGCGCCGTGTATCGCGGCGACGAGGGGGATGCGAAGCCGCTCGATCGAGTCGAGCAGCATCTGACCATCCCTGCTCAGCCTTTCCGCGTCGGTGCTCGTCCTGAGCTCGAGAAACTCCTCGATGTCCGCGCCGGCGATCCAGATATCCGGCTTGCCGCTGATCAGCACCGCGGCATAGACGTTCGTGTCGCGCTCGAGCCGCGTCACCATCGCGACGAACTCATCCTTCACCGCCCGACTCAGCTTGTTGATCGGCTCGTTGGGCAGGTCGAAAGTGATCACCGCGACGCCATCGATAAGCTCCACCGCCAGCGCTGGTTTCCAGCGGGTGCCTACCAGTCCGCCGATCGATGCTTCGGAGGTGCCGCTCATCAGCTTCGTTCCACCACCATCGCGAATCCCATCCCTCCCGCCGCGCACACCGTCATCAGACCGAATTGTCCGCCACGCCGGCGGAGCTCATTGAGCAGAGTCGTGGTGATGCGGGCTCCGGTCGCGCCGAAGGGATGACCGATCGCGATCGAGCCGCCCATCACGTTGAGCTTGGCGCGATCCACCTCTCCTACCGGCTGGTCGAATCCCGCGCGCGCCGCCCACTCCTTCGATTCGAATCCCTTGAGGTTGGAGAGAAGCTGCGCCGAGAACGCCTCGTGCATCTCGACGAGATCCATGTCGCCGAGCGTCAGGCCTGCCCGCTTGAGCGCGACTGGTGCCGCCAGCACCGGCGCCTGTAGCAGCTGCTCGCCCGGATCGAGAGCAGCATACGCATAGGATCGGATGAAACCGAGGGGCGGATATCCGAGAGATCTCGCCTTCTCTTCGCTCATCAGCAGCACGCACGCGCCGCCATCGGTGAGCGGCGATGAGTTCCCGGCTGTGACGGAGCCGTAGTTGCGGTCGAAGACGGGCTTGAGCGCGGCGAGCTGCTCGTAGCTGGTGTCTTCGCGAATGCCGTTGTCGGCCGTCAGCACGCTCTCGAATCGGGGCGGCACGTAAACCGGCATTATCTCGGCGGCCAGACGCCCGTCCGAGGTACCGGCGGCGGCGAGCCGGTGCGAGCGCAGCGCGAAGTGGTCCTGTTCTTCGCGCGAGATTGCGTTCAGCTTCGCCATCTTCTCCGCTGACTGACCCATCGTCTCGCCTGTCGAAGGCTCGGCGATCGCCGGAGTGATGGGGACGAGATCCTTGGGCCTGATGCGCGCGAGCGCCTTCACTCTTCCAGGCAGTGATTTCGCCTTTGACGCCAGTACCAGCGCCTCGGCGAATCCCTGCGAGTGAATTATCGGAATGGTCGACAGCGATTCCGATCCGCCCGCGATGGCTACGTCGAGCTGGCCGAGCGCGATCTGGTCCGCGGCGTCGGTGATGGCCTGGTTGGCGGATGCGCAGGCGCGGCTTACGGAGAAAGCCTGAACGCCTTTCGGCAGCTGCGGAAGGAGCGACACCTCGCGCGCGATGTTGGGCGCTACGATCGAGGGAATGACCGTGCCGAACACCAGCGCCTGCACTTCCTTTCCTTCCAGGTTCGTCCGCTGAAGCAGCTCCGCTACGCACAGCTTCCCGAGGTCGATCGCGGAGATTGATTTGAACGCTGTGCCGGCTCTTGTAAACGGCGTTCGTACGCCGGCGACGATCGCTACCCGTCGTCCGTTCCCGAATGTAGCCATTAAGGGAACTTAGACGGGGGCACTACATCTTTCTAGGACGAACCGACCTGCACTCGGTTGACTTCGTTTTCGGTCTCGAGCAGCTGCCGTTTCCGGTCGACGCCCCAGCGATATCCGCCGAGCTCGCCGTCGCGTCTCAACACCCGGTGACACGGGATCACCAGCGCCACCGGATTCTGCGCGCAGGCGCTCGCGACGGCGCGTGTCGCGCGCGGTGATCCGATCGCCGCGGCGATCTCCGAGTAGGAGCGCGTTTCCCCACGGGGTATCCTCTGCAGCTCACGCCAGACCTTCCACTGAAAGGCACTCGCCTTCAGGTCGAGCGGAATGTCGGCCCCGCCGCAGCCACGCCCGCCATCGACATTGGCGATCACCTGACGGACCCAGCGGGCAAGCCGGCTCGACGTGGGCGCGTTCACCAGCACTGAGCCATCCACAGGAACGTGCCGCAGCGTGGCGGCCGGATACTCAGCGGCAAATCGCTCTTCCAGCCTCGCCGCGTCATCGCCGAGGGTAACGGAGCAGATCCCCCGCTCGGTTGCGGCGACGAGCAGGTAGCCGAGTGAAGTCTGCGCCACGACGTATTCGATGTCGGCGCCAGCTCCGCCCCGCTGATATGTCGCCGGGGTCATGCCGAGCTGAGTATCTGCGCTCTCGTAGAGTCTGCTGCTCGAGCCATAGCCGGCGCCGTACGTAGCGCGGCTCACCGTCTCCCCGCGCCGGAGCTCCTCCTTGAGCCTCTCGCTTCTCCGCGCGCGGCCGTACTCCGCCGGAGTCAGCCCTACGATTTCCCTGAATTTGCGCTGAAGGTGATGCGGGCTCACACCCGCCTCACGCGCGATGCGTTGAAGCGTGAGCCGCTCGTCACCGGACTCGCTGATCATGCGATCGATGAAGGCTCGAGCGCGCTCGATAGCGGCGTTCGGGCCGGGCCGGGAGCTCCGGGGGCGGCAACGCTGACAGGCGCGGAACCCCGCGCGCTCCGCCGAATCCGCCGAGGAAAAGAATCGCACGTTGCCCCTGTGCGGACGCCTGGATGGGCACGATGGCCGGCAGTAGACACCGGTAGTGACGACCGCGTAGATGAACGCGCCGTCTGAGTCCTTGTCACGGGACAGCACGGACGTCCAGGCCCGTGATTCGTTGATGGGCTGCAGAGATGTCGTGGTCATGGCTCGTTATCCGCGAAGTTGGTGTCGAGTGGCGTGTCGAGACCCATTATCACACCGATTAAATAACGTCGCTATCCGGTTCTTGCTCTCGAATTCGCATTCGCGGAAACTTGTCCATGAGTGAATCTTAAGTCATGAAGTCCCTGTCCGGAGAAGTCTTCGACCTGCTCGTGATCGGAGGCGGTATCACTGGCTGCGGAGTCGCGCGGGATGCGGCAATGCGGGGGCTCCGCGTCGCTCTGGTCGAGCGTGAGGATTTCGCCAGCGGAACCTCGGGGAGATCGTCGCGCCTGGTGCACGGCGGGATCCGTTACCTCGAGAACGCTCAGTTCCACCTCGTTCACGAATCGATCCGCGAGCGACAAACCCTGCTCCGGATCGCGCCCCACCTGGTGAAGCCGCTCGCCTTCACCTGGCCGGTATACCGGGGCGCGAGGGTGGGGAAAGCAAAGCTCGGCGCGGGGCTTTTCCTCTACGATCTGATGGCGGCCGGCAGATCCCGCCGTCATTTCGGTTTGGACGCTCCCGGCACTCTCGAACGCGAGCCGGCGTTGCGGGCGGAGGGTCTCAAGGGAGGGGCGGTGTACTACGACGCCGCCACCGACGATACGCGTCTCACGCTCGCCAACGCACTCGCCGCCCGCGAGCATGGAGCGGTAGTCGTCAACCACGCCAGAGTGACGTCCCTTCTCCGCGACGGACAGAGCGGAGCCCGCGCGATCGTAGCCGGAGAGACGACGACGGTGGAAGCGCGTGCGCGGATCGTCGTGAACGCGACCGGCATCTGGGAAAACAATTTCAGCTCCGACGAGCGAGCGCAGCGCCTTCGCGGCAGCAAGGGCGTTCATATCGCGGTGGCGAGAGAGCGAATCGGAAATCGTGATGCGCTGACTCTGATATCACCAGTCGATGGACGCGTGATGTTCTGTCTGCCCGCCGGCGCGCACGCGATCATCGGGACGACTGACACCTGGACCACCGAGTCTCCGGAATCGGTGCGAGCGGACGAGGCCGATGTGGATTATCTGCTTCGCTCGGCAAACGATTACTTCCCTCGCGCCGGCTTGACGCGACAGGACGTGGTCAGCGCGTGGGCCGGCATTCGCCCGCTCGCGAGCGGCGCTGCCGCGCGCCCCGGAAGAATCTCGCGCGAGCACACCATCGTGACGGATGATTCGGGAGTGATCAACGTGACGGGCGGAAAGCTCACGACGTATCGCTCGATGGCCGCCGGGATCGTCGACGTCGCTGAGCGAGTGCTGGGGCGAAAGCCGCGGCGTGCCCCGACGGACTCAGTCCCTCTTCCTGGAGCAGAGAGAGAACCGGCGGTGGCAAAGCTGCAGCAGGGCGATGCGACTCTGTCCGTCGCTTTGGCTCCCGGACTTCCCTACACCGCCGCGGATCTCGTTTACGCAGTCAGGGAAGAGATGGCGACGACGCTCTCCGATCTGCTCATCCGCCGTACGCACCTTGCCTTCGAGACGCGCGATCATGCTCGGAGCGCTTCGGCGCGAGCGGCGGAGATCGTCGCGCCGCTGCTCGGCTGGAGCGAGGATGTGAAAAGCGCCCGGCTCCGCGCGTACGTGCACGATGTCGAGCGCATGTTCACTATCACACCGCGCCGGGCAGACCTTGCTGGACGGTGACTCTCCCCGCCATCGCGGTTCCATGGGTCTGGCAATGGTAGTCGAATGTCCCCGCTGTATTGAACGTGCGGCTGAATGAGCCTCTTTCCTGAATCGGAGATGTGATCCCGTCGTCGAAAGTCACGCTGTGCGCGACACAGATGTCACCCTCGTAACCGCCGGTGCAGCTGTTCCAGGCCCATTGCACGGTGGTCCCGGCGGTGACGGTTTTTACGTTCGGGTTGAAGGAGTTGTTGACTACCGTTATCCCGCCTGCCGGAACCGGAGTGTTTCCGGTCGGCGGCGGAGGAGGGCCGCTGCTGCCGCCGCCACCACCGCACGCCCCGAGCGCGAATACCGCCAACCCCATGTACCAGTGCTGGATCTTCACGTCCCTGCCCTCCCTGGTTGCACCAGCCTTCACGGTGAGAGAGGTAGACGGCTGGTAATACCGGAGGCTAGGCGGCGTTCCCGGGAGCACCAAGGCACTTGCATCGCCCGCACGGTGAACAGCTGGAAACACGCGGTGGGCGCCGCGGACTCAGGCCGCGTCGTGGATCGTTTTGAGCTCGACGATCTTCAGCTTGCGGGTTAGCGCGGGGAGCTTGAGGACGACGATCTCGCCGACGCTCCTGCCAACCAGCGTTTTGCCGATGGGCGACGACATGCTCACGTGCCCTTCCTCGAATTCAACGGAGTCGCCGAATACCAGACTGTAGGTCTCGCGCTTTCCGGTGGTCTCGTCTTCCACCACGACGTGCGAGCCAAGTCCCACCTTATCGGCCGGTATCTGCGTGACATCGATCTGGGAGAGCTTGCTCAAACGCTGGCGCAGCTGCCCGAGTCGGGCCTGAACGAACTGCTGGCGCTCGAGGGCGGCCTTGTACTCGCTGTTCTCCCGCAGATCGCCCATCTCGACGGCGCGCCGGATCTCGAAGGGGAGCGTGACGCTCAGCTCGTGCTGGAGGCGCTCTGCCTCCTCTCCCAGCTTTTTCTTGAGTTGCTCTATCATGCGACCGGGCCCACACCCAGGGTTGGCGCGATACGGCGAAAAAGAGCGCCCGACCGATCACCGGCCGGGCGCCGCACTTCTATCCAAGCTAGACGTTCATATCCGCGTAAGCAATCGTAGTCTGTGTCGTTCTCAGTTGCAGTTGGCCCCGATCAGCGGCGTCACCGGTGTTGCGGGAGCTTGGAGTCCGTGTGATCGATGGACTGGGGCTCCGACCCGGACTTCTCGTATTCGGAGCGCAGGCGTTGCATCATCGACTCGCGGCGGTCGACCAGACGCTTGAGCTTTCGTGGCTGGTGGCGAGCCAGCGCATAAGAGGTCAGCAGGGGCAGTGCGACCGTCGAATCGAGGTAGCATACGATCGCGTCCGGCAGCCGGTCGGGGTCGATCTTTCCCCAGCTCACGGCTTCCGCCGGCGTGGCACCGGAAAGACCACCGGTGTCCGGGCGGGCATCGGTTACCTGGAGGAAGAAGTCGTGGCCCTTCTCGTCGATCCCCAGAACCTCCTGAATCTGTGGCTCGGTCTGGAGCATGAAGTTTTTGGGGCTTCCGCCGCCGAGTATCATCACGCCGCTCTTTCCACCCGCGCGCTTGGCGTCGAGCACGATCGACGCGGTTTCGTTCACGTCCTGGTTGGGATCGAGCAGAAGCCGGTTCCCGTCGAGAGCCAGAGCGGCAATGTTCATCCCGATCGAGCTGTCGCCCGGTGACGACGTATAGATGGGAACGCCGGCGGTGTACGCGGCCGACAGCAGTGATTTCTGTCCCAGACCGAGTGTCTTCTCGCGCTCTCTGACGTACTTGCCACACAGGTTGTGGAATTCCGCGCTCGACATCGCGCGCTGGAATTCCCGGCCCGTGATGATCTTCCGGAAGAAGGCGTCAGTGGAGAGCAGAACCTCGTAGTCGAAGAAAATGTCGTAGATGCGGACGACGCCTTCCTCGCGCAGCACGATATCCGACTCCTGCGCGTTGCCACGGTGCATCGCAAGACCGAGCCCGAAGTGCGTGTCGTGATAGAGGTTCGCGCCGGTCGAGATGATCCAGTCCACGAAGCCCGCTTCGATCAGCGGGATGAGCGCCGACATCCCGAGTCCGGCCGGGGTGAGCGCGCCGGTAATGGATAATCCGACCGTGACATCCGGCTCCAGCATTTTCTGCGTGAAGAGCTGGCATGCCTCGCGCAGGCGCGCCGCGTTGTAGGCGAGGAAAGTGCCCTCGATCAGCGCGGCGACCGTCTCTGTTCCATCAATGCGGCGTGGATCGATCCGCTGTCCCTTGAGAAAACGGCTCGACTCGTGGGCGGTGTGCTGGTGTCCCGCCTGCTCCCGCTGCTCGGCGGCGAGCTTCTGCCGCGCTTTGGGTCCTGCCGCAGAGGCCTTTCCATGCCGCGAAGCCTTGAAGCCTCCGCGCTCACGACCGTTGCTGCCGCCCTTTTTCTTATCGCCCTTCGCCATCGCGCCTTCCAGCCGGGTCCGAAGTCATGTCCATCTGATCGCCGGCGGTTTTCCCGAGCGATTTGTACGCGGTGACGATCGCCTGTACTGCCTCCGCCGGGTCGTCGGTGACGAGCATGAGATCGAGGTCTCCCGCCGAGATCTTTCCCTCGCTCAACACCCTCGTTTGAAGCCAGCGCAGCAGACCAGCCCAGTAGTACCGGCCGAACAGGATGACGGGAAACCGGTAGATCTTTCCGGTCTGGATCAGGGTCAGCGCCTCGAACAGCTCGTCGAGCGTGCCGAATCCACCGGGAAAGATCACGAACGCGACGGAATACTTGATGAACATCGTCTTCCGGACGAAGAAGTACCGGAAGTTCACCAGCGTATCGACGTAGGGGTTGGCACCCTGCTCGAAAGGAAGCTCGATGTTGCAGCCGATGGATCGTCCGCCGCCGATCTGCGCTCCCTTGTTTCCTGCCTCCATGATTCCGGGACCGGCGCCGGTGATCACCGCAAACCCCGCTTTGGTCAGCAGCCGCGCGGTTTCCACCGCCGCGTCATAATGCGGGTCGTCGGGACCTATGCGCGCCGAGCCGAAGATCGTCACGGCCTTGTTCACCGAGGCGAGAGTGTCGAAGCCTTCGATGAACTCACCCATTATGCGCATGACTCGCCAGGGGTCGGTCCTGGTGAAGTCGATCGGCGGCGAGCTTTGCTGCAGGAGCTTTTCGTCTTCGGTCACGGGGCCGAAGCTGCGAATCGCATCGTCGACGACGCGCGTC
>Ga0136633_1002658_pt1 | contig 12169 bp, 13 predicted proteins | sample AntDrymeUQ832206_2_FD_105494 | JGI IMG/M metagenome (GOLD analysis project Ga0136633, IMG submission 105494) | Polar desert sand microbial communities from Dry Valleys, Antarctica - metaG UQ83 (22.06) | ecosystem: Environmental > Terrestrial > Soil > Desert | place: Antarctica: Dry Valley... | reverse complement strand
GTTGCCCGGTGAAGCGGGAGGAGGCGACGCGGGAGCCGGGCCGCCTCCGGCCTCGCTGACGCCGACGATCGGCGTGGTCACCCCGGGAATCGTGATCTGGTCGAGCGGCGTGCCGGGCGGCACGTCGACGGTGACCTGGATCGTCTGCCCGCCGAGCAGGGTCACGATCAGCGTGCGTGATTCTGCGGCGGCAGGAAAGACCGTCGCGCCGAATCCCGCTGAGAACGCCCCGGCCGTGGCCAGACCGACGAACAGCTTACGCTTGTGCATTGGTAGTGCGACTCCCCTCCGTCAGACCCGGACAGGCCTGAAACCGACGTGACCGTATCACGGGCTCCCGACCGCAATGCAGACAATACCCGTCCTCTTGGTCGATCGGCAAGTCGCAACTCGAAACGCACACAAGCTCCGCGCCGGTCGTGGGTAGTCTGAACTCATGGCCGAGAACCCTGATTTCCGCGAGCGCGTCACCAAGCAAGGCGAGGAGGCCTTGGGCAAGCTCGCCCAGGATCTGCTCTCAAATCCCCTGGTCAACGGTGCCATCGCGCGCGCCTTCGACGCCCGGGAGAAGGCCAGTCAGGCCCAGGAAGTCGCGTTCGGCGCGCTGAACATCCCCTCGGCCGCCGATCTCGAGCGGCTCACGCGCCGCGTGCGCTCGGTGTCCCAGCGCCTGGAGGGCATCGAGGACGGCGTCGACCGCCTCGACGAGACCCTGGCCAAACTCCACGGCTCCACCGCCATCGAGCGGCGCCTGGACGCGATCGAGCAGCAGCTCGACAAGGTCGTCAAGGAGCTCGGCGTGATCCACACCTCGCTCCCGGCGGCACCCAAGCCCGTTTCGCGCAACCAGGAGCGGATGAAGGTCAGCTCCTGAGGGCGCCGGCTCAGGCGGGCCTGGGCCGCGCGTCTCGCCGGGCGGCTTCGACGGGGCCTGGAGTGAGTGCCGCGGCGATCACCACGAGCCCTAACGCGAAGAGGCGCAGGGCCACCCCGGCGTCGCCCTCCGGCAACGGCTCCCCGAAGACCACCATGCCCGAGGCGATCGTGCACAGATTCGCCGCCGCGCTGGTCACCGCGATGACCGGCACGGCCTCCCCGATCTGCAGGGAGCGCGCGCTCACGACGAGCCCGACGAGCGAGAGCACGAGGATCGTCACGGCCAAGGGCGTGAGGAGCACGAGCAGGCCGTCGTCGGACAGGGCTCCCGTGGCCGCCTTGATCGTCACGTCGGAGGCTCCCCACTGCAGCCCGGCAGCCGCGGCGAGCAGCGCTCCGGCCCGCCGCCGGTGGGCCGGGCGCGCCGCCGCGAGCATGAGCGGGACCGAGACGACGGCGAGGCCGCCCACGTAGAGGGCCAGGGTCGCGCCGTCGTAGTCTGAGTGCTTCTCGCTTCCCGTCTCGCCGAGCGTGGTCGCGAGGAAGGCGAGACCCATCGCGGTGAGCGCAACTCCGATCCACTCGCGCCGGGAGACGGGGATGCCGAAGAGCTTCTCGGCCACGACCGTGAGCAGTACCAGGCCTCCCGCGATCGTCGCCTGCACGAGGGTGATCGGCGCCAGGGCGAGCGCGGCGGTGTGCAGGAACCACGAGGCCGTGGCGACGATGATGCCGAGAGTCCACCACCCGTTGGAGAACAGCGCGACGGTCGATCGCACGGGGTGGCGCGGGTCGACGGGCGGGGCGTCGACGGCTCCGCGGTGCTTGAACAGGAAGCCCACGATGGAGACGAACGCGGTGGCCACCGCGAGCAGCAGCCCGAGCTGCACCGAGAGCGGCACGGCTCAGGCCGCCCCGACCCGGGCGGGGATCGCGAGAAGGGCGGCCGCGGCGTGGCCCAACGCGTGCTCAGCGGCCAGCAGCGCCTCCGCGCTCAGCCCGGTGCCTCTCGCCGTGCTCGTCACCACGAGCAGCGCACCGCCGCGCAGGCCGAGCTCGGCGGCGACGACGAGGAAGGGCGCGGTGGTGCGGTCCGCCACGGGTGCCTCGGTCTCCGGGCGCCCTCCGAGGCGGTCGCGCGTGAGGACGACGGCGGTTCCGGCGAGTCCAGGGTCCGGTCGCGCGGTGAGCACCCCCGCCGCCGAGCTCACCCCGTCGCGTCCGATCGCCCGGCCCACCTGCAGCACGGCCCCCAAAGTGGGATCGGCACCCGCGGCGCGGCAGGTTCCGACGCGTAGCGCGGTCTGCAGTCCCAGGCCCGCGAGGTCCTCCAGGACGGCCGCGGCGCTGGCTCCGCCGACGCCCGTCGACTGGATCGTCAGGGGCAGGCCGTCAGCTGCCGTTCCCGTGTAGCCCCAGAGTCCGCGGGCGTGGTTGAACATCCGCGGGCCCTCGAGCAGGAGCTGCGCGAGCGTGAGGGCACGGCCAGGATCGCCGGGAAGCAGCGCCCGCGGGGCGAGCTCCGCCGTCGGGAGAAGGTGGATCGCCACGAAGCGGACAGGATAGGGTCGCTTCATGGCCAAGAAGAAGGATGCAAAGAAGGACAAGAAGGCAAGCCGCGCCGACACCGTGAGAGCCGCCGTCGACCAGGCCTTTCAGGCCACGGCGCAGGCGACCGCCGGTGCCGGGCAGCTCACGCGGGAGCGCGCGACGGAGATCGCCGACGAACTCGTGGGCAACATCGCTCGCCTGCGCGATGCGCTCGACGACGCCCGCCCGGCTGCGGCCGAGGACGTCAAAGCGCTGCGGATGGAGATTGCCTCGCTCGGCGAGCGCGTCGGTCGCCTGGAGAGCTCCCGTGCCGCCAAGCCCGCACGGGCGGCCCCCACGCGTCGTGCGCCCGCCAAGCCTGCCCCGGCCAAGCCTGCCCCGGCCAAGCCGAGCGCCCGCGCGAGCGCCAGCCGTACCGCGGCCACGCGGCGCGCGAAGGCGGCCGCGGCCGCCGCCAAGCCCGCCGCCAGGAAGCCGGCGGGAGCCGCCCGGCCCAAGCCCGCCGCTCCCGTCAAGACGGGTGCCGCCAACAAGCGTGGCCCGGCGTCCGGCTCCAAGGCCAAGTAGGCAGACCCTAAAAGCGGCGCGTGAGGCGCCACCTCACGACGCAGGAGGCCGCGCGCCGCGCCGGGGTCACGCCCGCGACCCTGAGGCGCTGGGTCAAGGCCGGGCTCGTCCCGGGCGCCGATGGTTCGGTGTGGTCCCCGGCGGAGGCCGCCCACGCGCGGATCGTCGCGCGCCTGCGCCGGCGCGGGCATTCGATCGAGCAGATCCGTGCCGCGACGGCGGCCGGGCGGCTCGCGTTCGGCTACGTCGAGGACCTGCTGCCCGGGGCCGGCGGGGAGCGGACGCTCAAGCAGGCGGCCGAGGAGACGGGGCTGGAGCCCGCTCTCATCTCGCGGATCTACACGGCGATGGGCTTCAGCACACAAGGGCTCGAACGGATCTCCGACGACGACCTGCAGTTCTTGCGCTACGGCGCCACCGTCCTTGCCGCCGGGCTGCCGCTCATCCCCTTCCTGCAGCTCTGCCGGGTCTACGGCCACGCCCTGGCCCAGATCGCCGACGCCGAGGTGCGCCTCTTTCATCTCTACGTGCACGAGCCCCTGATGCGCGAAGGGGTCCCCGGCCTCGAGATGGCCGAGGCGATGGAAGGCCTCGCCCGGGAGCTCGTGCCGCTCTCCTCACCGATCATGGACCACGTCCACCAGCGCTACCTGCAGCACTTCGTCGAGCAGGACGTGATCGGCCACATGGAAGTCGACCTCGACGGTGGCGAGCTCGACCTGGGCCGCCTGCGCGTTGCCATCGCCTTCGCCGATCTGGCGGGCTACACGCGACTCACGGAGGAGCAGGGGGAAGAGGAGGCCGTCGGTGCGGTCGAGCGGTTCGTGGAGGCCGTCGAGCACACGCTTCCCGAGGACGCGCGGGTGATCAAGACCATCGGTGACGAGGTCATGATCGTGGCGTCCGATCCCGCCGCCCTGGTCGACTGGGCCGTGGCCTTCCAGGAGCGCCACGCCGCGCGGCCGCTTCCGCGAATCGGGATGCACTACGGCGCGACGATCTACCGGGACGGGGACTATTACGGGCGTGAAGTCAATCTCGCGGCGCGTGTCGCCGCCCGCTCGGCCGGGGGCGAGGTCATCGTCACCCGCCCGCTCGTCGACCTCTCGGGCCGCCACCTGGAGTTCGAGCGCATCGGCGAGGTACGCCTCAAGGGCTTCACGGCGCCCACGGAGCTCTACCTCGCGCGGCGGGCCGAGGCCGAGGGTTAGTGCCCGTGCGTGCACCCCAACCCGTGCAGGAGCGGCACGACCCCTGCGGGGGCGGAGGCGACGACGTCGGCTCCGGCGGCGGCGAGCTCCTCGAGCGAGCCGTAGCCCCAGCCCGCGCCGATCACCGCGACGCCGTGGGCGTGGGCGCCTGCGACGTCGTGGTGGCGGTCGCCGACGAGCACCGCTCCCGCGCCCGAGGGCAGGCCGAGGGCCTCGAGGGCGCGGCCGACGGTCGTCGCCTTGGCTTCCGTCGACGGCGGGACGGGGCCGCGCACGGCGGCGAAGAAGGCGTCCAGGCCGAGGTGCTCCAGGAGGGCGACGGCCATGGGCTGCGCCTTGGACGTCGCCACGGCCATGAGGTGGCCCGCGCCCGCGAGCCGCTGCAGGAGGGAGATGACCCCGGGGTAGACGCTCGTGCCGTCGAGCATGAGGGTCGCGTAACGCTCGCGGTAGGCGGCCACGACGTCTTCCACCGCGTCGGCGGGGCGCTGAAGGAGCTCTGCCCAGGTGTCGTGGATCGGCGGCCCGATCCGTTTGACGAGCTCGGCCTCGGGAAGCTCCGCCTCGCCCAGGGCGCTCAGGCTCGCGTTGAGCGCCGCCACGATGCCCGGCCGCGAGTCCACCAGAGTGCCGTCGAGGTCGAACAGGACGGGGGCGGGCGCGCTCACTCCGTACCGAAGAGGCGGTCGCCGGCATCGCCGAGGCCCGGGCGGATGTAACCCTTCTCGTCGAGTTGACGGTCCAGGGCCGCGACGACGATCGGAGGCAGTCCCGGCATCGCCTCGCGCACGCGCCGGACTCCCTCGGGTGCGGCGACCAGGCAGACGAGGGCCAGGTCGGTGGCGCCGGCCTCCTGCAGGCGCTTGAGCGCCGCGACGGCCGAGCCGCCCGTGGCGAGCATCGGGTCGACGACGAAGACGGCGGCGGCGGCGATGACGTCGGGAAGCGACTCGTAGTACGCCTCGGGCTCCAGCGTCTCGTGGTTGCGGCGCATGCCGAGATGGCCGATCGCCGCCTCGGGTACCAGCCGCAGGAAGCCGTCGACCATCCCGAGCCCCGCGCGCAGGATCGCCACGACCGCGATCGGCTTGGCCGGGCGCTGGGCCGCGGCGGGCTCCAGCGGGGTGGGCACGGAGAAGCTCTCGCGCGCGAGGTCGCGGGTGGCCTCGTAGGCGAGGATCGCCGCGGCTTCGCCGAGCGCATGGCGAAACTGCTCCCGGCTCGTGTCCGCCGAGCGCAGCACGGCGACGTGGCGGGCCAGCAGCGGGTGGTCGACGACGGTGAGCCCCTCCATCGCGGCCGACACTAGCCGCGCGCGCGGCTCCGCGGGCAGCTCCGCGCGCGCTAGCGTCCGGCGTCTTGCCTGCCCGCACCGCCCCGCATCGCAACGTCGAGCTCAAGGGCTACGACCCGGACCCTGCCGCGACGCTTGCCGCGGCCCTCGCGCTCGGAGCGACCGATCACGGGGTCCTGCATCAGCGCGACACGTACTTCTCGGCGCGCTACGGGCGCGTCAAGCTTCGAGAGCAGTCCGGCGGCGCGCAGCTCATCGCCTACGAGCGCGCGGACGCCGCGCGGGCGCGGCCGAGCTCGTACCACCTCGTCGACGTCGCCGACCCCGCCGCGCTCGTCGCCGCGCTCGACGCCGCGCTCGGCGTGACGGTCGTCGTGGAGAAGCAGCGGCGGCTGCTGATCGACGACGGCGTCCGCATCCACCTCGACGACGTGGCGGGCCTCGGCGCCTGGGTCGAGCTCGAGGCCGTGGCCACCCCGGAATCCGGCCTGGCCCCGGAGCACGCGAAGGTCGCGCGCCTGCGCGAAGCGCTGGGCATCACCGAGGACCGGGTGGTCGCCGAGGGCTACGCCGCTCTCCTGCTGGCTCGCGGCGCCGCAACCCAGCGCCTGTTCGCGCTCGCACGCGCCGCACGCGAGCACGCCCACGCGCCGTACTCGGGCTTTCGGGTCGGCGCCGCCCTGCGCGACGAGCGCGGCGGCCTGCACGCCGGCGCCAACGTCGAGAACGCGAGCCATCCCCAGGGCCAGTGCGCCGAGACGAGCGCCCTCGGTGCGCTCGTCGCGGCCGGCGGAAGGCGGGTCGAGGAGATCGCCGTGCTCGCCGACACCGAACTCGTGACGCCGTGCGGGGGTTGTCGCCAGCGACTGGCCGAGTTCGCGGCCCCAGGCGCCGCCGTGCATCTGTGCGGTCCCGAGGGGATCCGGCGCTCGGTCACGCTCGGCGAGCTGCTGCCGCTCGGCTTCTCGGCGGGAGCCCTGCCGTCGTGAGCGCGGAGGCTTCAAACGCGGGCGCGGAGGGCGCGGTGGTGCAGATCCGCGCGCGCACGGACGTTGTCCCGCGGCTCGGCATCGTCCTGGGCTCCGGCCTCGGCGCGGTGGCCGACGCCGTGCAAGACGCGGTGTCCTTCCCCTACGCCGAGCTGCCGGGCTTTCCGCCGGGCGGCGTTTCCGGGCACGCGCGCACGCTGCGCCTCGGAACCCTCGCGGGGGTGCCGGTCGCCGTCCTGGGCGGCCGCGCTCACGCCTACGAGGGAGTCGAGCCCGCGGCCTTGCGCGTTCCGATCCGCACGCTCAAGGCGCTGGGCGCCGAAACGCTGCTGCTGACCAACGCCGCGGGCTCGCTCGTGCCGGCGGTCGGGCCGGGACGGCTCATGGCGCTCACCGACCACATCAACTTCATGGGAGCCAACCCGCTGATCGGCCCCAACCACGACGCCGTCGGCCCCCGGTTCGTCGCGATGGGCGCGGCCTACGACCCCGATCTGCGGGCGCGCCTGCACGCCGCCGCGCGCGCCGAGGCGATCGCGCTGGCCGAGGGCGTGTACCTCGCGGTCACGGGCCCGTCCTTCGAGACCCCCGCGGAGATCCGCGCCTTCCGGACGCTCGGAGCCGACGCCGTCGGCATGTCGACGGTCCCGGAAGCGATCGTCGCCGTCCACTGCGGGCTCAGGCTCGCCGCGGTGAGCTGCATCACCAACCTCGCCGAGGGCATGTCCGATGAGGTGCTCTCCCACGAGGGCACCCTGGCCGCGGCGGCCGCGGGTGCCACCGACCTGGCCCGCTTGATCTCCCGCTTCCTTCAGGAGCTGCCCGCATGACGCCCGTCCAAGCCGCCCGGATCATCGGCCTGATCGACCTGACCAGTCTCAACGAGGACGACACGGAGGCCGCGGTCAACGCGCTGTGCGAGAAGGCGGTGACGGTGAAGGGCCCGGTTGCGGCCGTCTGCGTCATGCCCGCGTTCGTGGCGCTGGCCTCCGCGCGGCTGGGCGGCGCCGGCGTGCGCATCGCGACCGTCGCGAACTTCCCGCGGGGCGACGCGGACCCCGACGCCGCCGCCCGCGAGGTCGAGGCCGCGGTCGCCGAGGGGGCCGACGAGGTCGACGTGGTCGCGCCGTGGCGCGCGGCGCTCGAGGGTGACTACGCCGCCGTCTCGGCGCTGGTCGAGGCGTGCGCGGCGGAGTGCGCGCAGCTCAAGGTGATCCTCGAGACGGGCGCGCACCCCGATCTCGCCAAGACCCGGATCATCGCCGAGCACGCACTCGAAGCCGGAGCGGCGTTCCTGAAGACCTCGACGGGCAAGTGCGGACCGGGCGCGTCGCTGGAGGCGACGCGGATCCTGCTGCAGGTCGCGGGCCGGCGGGCCGGCGTGAAGGCCGCAGGCGGGATCCGCACGCACGCCGACGCGGCCGCCTACGTCACGCTGGCCGACGGCTACCAGGGCGCCCCGGCCACCGCCGAGAGCTTCCGGCTCGGCGCCTCCGTGCTGCTCGACGACCTCCTGAGCTGAAAGCGCGTGGCCCGCTTCGCCCAAGAGCTCATCCGGGCCAAGCGCGACGGCAAGGCGCTGACTGACGACGACCTGCGCTGGCTCGTGGACGGGATCACCGACGGCGGCCTCTCCGACGCGCAGGTCGCGGCCTTCGCGATGGTGGTCTTCTTCCGCGGCCTCGACGACGGCGAGCGCGCGGCGTTCACCGCGGCGATGCGCGACAGCGGCCGGGTGCTCTGCTGGCGCGGCGTCACCGACCGGCCGGTTCTCGACAAGCACTCGACGGGTGGGGTGGGAGACAAGGTCTCGCTGCCGCTGGCCGCGATCCTCGCCGCCGCGGGGGCGGCGGTGCCGATGATCTCCGGGCGCGGCCTCGGGCACACGGGCGGCACCCTGGACAAGCTCGAGAGCATTCCCGGTTACGAGACGAGGCCGGAGGGCGATCGGTTCCGGAAGGTCGTCGGCGAGGTGGGTTGCGCGATCATCGGCCAGACGGGTGACCTCGCCCCGGCCGACGGACGCCTGTACGCGATTCGTGACGCGACGGGCTCGGTCGAGTCGATCGAGCTCATCGTCGCCTCGATCCTCTCGAAGAAGCTCGCGGCCGGCCTCGACGGCCTGGTGATGGACGTCAAGCACGGCGACGGAGCCTTCATGACCGACCGTGAAAGCGCGCGTGAGCTCGCGCGCGCGCTCGTCGACGTGGCCCGGGCCAACGGGCTGCCGACCCTCGCCGTGCTCACCGACATGAACAGCGTCCTGGGCAGCTCGGCCGGAAACGCCGTCGAGGTGGCGGAGGCGATCGCGATGCTGACCGAGCCGGCCCGAGCGGACCCTCGGCTTCTCGCGGTCACGCTGGCGCTTGCCGAGCTCCTGCTCGAGCCGCACGGGCTCGCCCCGGCGCGGGCGCGTGAGGCGCTCCACGACGGATCCGCCGCGGAGCACTTCGGTGCGATGGTCGCCGCGCTCGGCGGTCCCGCCGATCTGCTGGAACGGCCGGCCGCTCTCCTTCCGCGGGCGCCGATCGTGCGCGGCGTGCTTCCCGCGGCCGCGGGCTGGGTCACCGCGCACGCCACCCGCGAGCTCGGCGTCGCGGTCATGGCGCTCGGCGGGGGGCGCCGCGTCGAATCCGGGCGCATCGACCACGCCGTCGGCTTCAGCGCGATCGCCCCCGTCGGAGCTGAAGTGGGTCCTGACGAACCGATCGCGATCGTTCACGCACGCGACGAGGACACGTTCACGGCCGCGGCCGCGAGCGTGGCCGCGGCGATCGTCGTGGGCGAGCGGGCGGTAGGGCCCGCCGGGGCCGTCACGGAAGTGCTGCGATGATTCCCGCGGTTGCGAAGGCCGAGCTCCACGTCCACCTCGAGGGGACCGCCCGCCCGGAGCTCGTGCGCCGCATCGCCGCCCGCAACGGCCTCGACCTCCCGAGCGGCCTCTTCGCCGACGACGAGACGTTCGCGTGGACTGGCTTCCTGGACTTCCTCCGGACCTACGACCTGGCGGCGAGCGTCATCCGCACGGCCCAGGACTACCGTGACGTCGTCTTTGCCTACCTCGGCGACTGCGCCGCCGAGGGCGCGATCTACGTCGAGCTGATCAGCTCGCCCGACCACGCGCGGGCCGTCGGGCTGGCCGAGCACGAGCACCGCGCCGGGATCTTCCAGGGCATCGACGACGCCCGGGCGGCCCACGGCATCGAGGCCCGTGTGCTCGTCTCCGTCGTACGCAACTTCGGGGTGCAGGCCGCTGAGCGCACCGCCGCCGAGGCCGCGGGGATGCCGCATCCCTACGTCGTCGGCTTCAACATGGCCGGCGACGAGGCGGGCCATCCGCCGCCGCCGTTCGCCCGCGCCTTCGCGATCGCCGCCGACGCCGGGCTGGGCTGCTCGGTCCACGCCGGGGAGCACGCCGGCCCGGAGTCGATCGAGCAGGCGCTGGCGCTTCCCGGGGTGACGCGGATCTCCCACGGCGTCCGCGCGGTCGAGGATCCCGAGCTCGTCGTCCGTCTGGCCGACGCCGGTGTGGTCCTGGAGGTGTGCCCGACCTCGAACGTCGCGCTCGGCGTCTTCGAGAGCTACGCGGCCCACTCGTTCGGCCGGCTGCGCGACGCCGGGGTGGCGCTGACGCTCGGGTCTGACGATCCTCCGTACTTCGGTGCGTCGATCGGCGGGGAATACCAGGTCGCCGCGGAGCATTTCGGCCTCGACGAGGCGGCGCTGCGCGGAATCACCCGGACGGCGGTGGAGGCGTCCTTCGCCGACGCGCCCCTCAAGCGCGCGCTGCTCGAACGCCTGTCTTCCGCCGGACCGGCGCGGTAGTCTGCCCGATCCGTCGGCCAACGGGACCCGGGCCGCGGCGCCCACCTAACCGAAAGAAGGACCCTCGTGTTCACTTCCTCCAAGCGCGCAGCCGCGCTGGGGCTCGCGCTGACGGCGCTGGTCGCCTCGGGCTGCGGCTCCGACGACGACGCGGCCACGACGTCGTCTGCCCCGGGCACCGGCGCCACCGCCGCGCCCGCGGGCAAGAAGATCAAGGTCGGGCTCGTGACCGACATCGGCGGCCTCAACGACCGTTCGTTCAACGCGCTGGCCAACAAGGGCCTCGAGGACGCCAAGAGCCAGCTCGGCGTCGAGGGGCGCGTGATCACCTCGAAGTCCAACTCGGACTACGTCCCGAACCTCTCCTCCCTGGCCCAGCAGAAGTACGACCTCATCGTCGGGGTCGGCTTCCTGATGGCCGACGCGGTCGACACGGTCGCCAAGAAGTTCCCCGAGACGAACTTCGCCCTCATCGACTTTCCCCAGGCCGGCCTGAAGGGCAAGCCGAAGAACGTCCGCGGCCTGCTGTTCAAGGAGAACGAGGCGGGCTATCTGGCGGGCTTCCTCGCGGGCAGCTACGCCAAGGCGAACAAGATCGACACGATCTCCTCGGTCGGGGGCCAGAAGATCCCGCCCGTCGACGCCTACATCGCGGGCTACCAGGCCGGCGCGAAGGCCGCGAGCCCTCAGATCAAGACGCTCAACGGCTATTCCCAGGACTTCGTCGACCAGGCCAAGTGCAAGGAGCTCGCCCTGGACCAGATCGACCGCGGCTCGGGCATCGTCTTCCAGGTCGCGGGCCAGTGCGGCCTGGGCGCCCTGGACGCCGCGAAGGAGAAGAGCAAGCTCGGCATCGGCGTCGACGCCGACCAGGGCTACCTCGGCGACCAGGTCCTCACCTCGGCGCTGAAGAAGATCGACATCGCGGTGTTCGAGACGATCAAGTCGGTGCAGGACGACGCCTTCATGCCCGGCGAGGACCAGATCTTCGACGTGAAGTCCGACGGCGTCGGGCTCGGCGAGATCTCCCCGCAGGGCGCGGAGTTCGAGGCGGCCGTCGAGGAGGTCAAGGCCAAGATCGCGGCTGGGGAGATCGAGATCCCCGACACGGTCGGCAAGTAACCGGCCCGCGTGGCGGGCCCCCGCCATGACGGTGAGGCCGCGGAGCTCGCGCTCGAGCTTCGCGGCATCACCAAGCGCTTTGGCGCCGTCACGGCCTGCGACGCGATCGACTTCGAGCTGCGCACGGGCGAGATCCACGCGCTGCTCGGCGAGAACGGGGCGGGCAAGTCGACGCTGATGAACGTCGTCTACGGGATGCTGGCTCCCGACGCGGGGGAAATCCTGGTCGACGGCGCGCGCGTGCAGCCCAAGGGCCCGCGCGCGGCCATCGACGCGGGAATCGGCATGGTCTTCCAGCACTTCATGCTCGTTGCGGTGATGACGGTCGCCGAGAACTTCGTGCTCGGCGCGGAGCCCAAGCGGGCGGGAGGGCTGCTTGACACGGAGGCCGCGCACGCGCGTGTGCGCGAGCTCTCCGAGCGCTTCGGCCTGGCCGTCGACCCCCACGCGCGCGTGGCCGACATCAGCGTGGGCCAGCAGCAGCGCGTGGAGATTCTCCGGGCGCTGGACCGCGGCGCGCGGATCCTGGTGCTCGACGAGCCGACCGCCGTGCTCACCGCGCAGGAGACCCGCGAGCTGTTCAAGGTCTTACGGACCCTGCGGGAGCAGGACACCTCGATCGTCTTCATCTCCCACAAGCTCTCCGAGCTGCTGGAGATCTCCGACCGCGTCACGGTGCTGCGGCGCGGCAAGCGGGTGGGCACCGTCGTGACCGAGGACGTCGACGAGGCGGG
>Ga0136633_1002657_pt1 | contig 12170 bp, 8 predicted proteins | sample AntDrymeUQ832206_2_FD_105494 | JGI IMG/M metagenome (GOLD analysis project Ga0136633, IMG submission 105494) | Polar desert sand microbial communities from Dry Valleys, Antarctica - metaG UQ83 (22.06) | ecosystem: Environmental > Terrestrial > Soil > Desert | place: Antarctica: Dry Valley... | reverse complement strand
GCTGCCCGCTGCCTGCCTCAAAACGCCGGGACGTTTCCGGAGGAGGTCTGGGTAAAGGCGCCCGCGACGGAGCGGATGTCAGTCAAATCGGAACCCGGCTCGAAAAATCGGAGTCGTCCGCAGCGGGGAGCGCGCAGCTTTCAGCGGGTAGCGGGCCGCTTATGCAGTTGCAGTTCTCCTTACCGCCCGATCAGCTGCCGCAGCACATACGGAAGAATTCCGCCGTGCCGGTAGTAGCTCATTTCTTCCGGCGTATCGATCCGCGAGATCGCCTGGAACGTCTTCTCTGACCCGTCGGATCCGCGAGCCTTCACCGTCAGCGGGGCGCGCGGCTTCATCGTGTCGGACATGCCCTCGATGTCGAATGTCTCGAAGCCGCTGAGCCCGAGCGTGACCCGGGTCTCGCCCGGCCTGAACTCGAGTGGCAGCACGCCCATGCCGACCAGATTCGACCGGTGAATTCGCTCGAAGGATTCGGCGAGCACCGCCTTCACTCCGAGCAGCAGCGTCCCCTTGGCTGCCCAGTCGCGCGACGATCCGGTGCCGTACTCCTTGCCGGCGATGATGACGAGGGGCGTTCCGCTGGCCTGGTAATCCATCGCCGCATCGTAGATCGTCACCGCTTTCTCGCCGGGCACTCTCGTCGTCCAGCCGCCTTCGGTGCCCGGCGCGAGCTCGTTACGCAGCCGGATGTTGGCGAAAGTGCCACGCATCATCACCTCGTGGTTGCCGCGACGGGCGCCGTAGGAGTTGAAATCGACGGTGGTCACCCCCTGCGCGATCAGCCACTTGCCGGCCGGACTCGACGCCGGGATCGAACCGGCGGGGGAGATGTGATCAGTGGTGATCGAATCGCCGAACATCCCGAGAGCGCGGGCGGCACGGACGGGGCGGACGCCCGGGGGAGTAATCGTCATCCCATCGAAGAACGGCGGATTCTTCACGTAGGTGGATTTCTCGCTCCAGGCGTAAAGATCCCCCTCTGGCACCGGCAGGCTCCGCCAGTTCTCGTCGCCCTCGAACACGTTGGCGTACTGCGTCTTGAACATCTCAGCTTTTACGGAGCGAAGAATCTCGTCCTCGACGTCCTTGGGCGCGGGCCAGATGTCGCGCAGAAACACGGGGCCGGCAGTCCCGATACCGATCGGCTCCGTGCTGAAATCGATGTCCATCCGCCCGGCGAGCGCATAAGCCACGACCAGCGGCGGCGATGCCAGGTAATTGAATCGAGTCAGCGGATTGATCCGTCCCTCGAAGTTGCGGTTTCCCGAGAGCACTGCCGCGACGACGAGCTTGTTGGCCTCGATGGCCTCGCCGATCGCCTGCGGTAACGGGCCGGAGTTTCCGATGCACGTCGTGCAGCCGAAGCCCACCACGTTGAACCGCAGCTTCCGGAGCGCATCCATCACTCCCGCCGCGCGGAAGTATTCAGTGACGACTTTCGAGCCGGGAGCGAGACTGGTCTTCACCCACGGCTTCGTAGCCAGTCCTTTCTCAACGGCGTTGCGCGCGAGCAGTCCCGCCGCGAGCATGACGCTCGGATTCGATGTGTTGGTGCAGCTCGTGATAGCGGCGATGACCACCGACCCGTGACGAATGGAAAACTTCTCGCCATTCATCTCGACCGGCACGCTTGATTCCTGCCCCGCCTGCTCCTCGGGATTAGTGGCGACCACGGAGGGCGAAAGCTGGGGAGACGCCGCCACGCTCATCGCCTGCTTGGCGGCAGCGACGCCCGCCACGGTTCCGGTGCGCTCCAGATCCGCGCTCAGCGCGTCACGAAACATCTTCTTCGCCAGCTTGAGCGGGACTCTGTCCTGCGGGCGCTTCGGTCCGGCCAGACTGGGCTCCACCGTGCGAAGGTCGAGCTCGATCGTGTCCGTGAACACGGGGTCAGGAGTGCCATCGGTGCGAAAGATCCCCTGCGCCTTGCAGTAGGCTTCGACCAGCTGCACCTGCGCCTCCTCCCTCCCCGTGAATCGCAGGTACTTGACCGTCTCGGCGTCGACCGGGAAGAAGCCCATCGTCGCGCCGTACTCGGGCGCCATGTTTCCGATCGTCGCGCGGTCAGCCAGCGAAAGACTGGAGAGGCCGACGCCGAAGAACTCGACGAACTTCCCGACGACCTTCTTCTTGCGCAGCATCTCGGTGACGGTGAGAACGAGATCGGTTGCCGTCGCGCCCGGAGGGAGGCTGCCGTGCAGCTTGAACCCGACCACTTCGGGAACCAGCATCGACACGGGCTGTCCCAGCATTGCGGCTTCGGCCTCGATGCCGCCGACCCCCCACCCGAGCACGCCGAGGCCGTTGATCATCGTGGTGTGCGAATCGGTGCCGACGAGGGAATCGGGGTAGGCTAAAGTCTCTCCATTCTCCGCGCGCGTGAACACCGTCTGCGCCAGATATTCCAGATTGATCTGATGAACGATTCCCGTATCGGGCGGGACGACCCGGAAGTTGCTGAGGGCCTTCTGTCCCCAGCGCAGGAAGGCGTAGCGCTCCTGATTGCGGTGGTGCTCCAGATCGGCATTGATCAGAAACGCGGCCTCGGATCCATACTCGTCGACCTGTACCGAGTGGTCGATCACCAGGTCGACGGGCTGTAGCGGGTTGATGAGGCTGGCGTCGCCGCCGAGCCGGGCCAGCGCATCGCGCATCGCCGCGAGATCGACGACGGCGGGGACTCCGGTGAAATCCTGCAGCAGCACCCGCGCGGTGCGGAAGGCGATCTCCTTCTCGACGCTGCCCTTGACGTTCCAGGTCGCGAGCGCGCGAATGTCGTCGGGCTTGACGAACTTTCCATCTTCGTTGCGCAGAAGATTCTCGAGAAGAATCTTGAGGCTGAACGGGAGTCTTTCGGCGTTCCCGTCCGCCAGTGTCGCCAGGGAGTCGAGCCGGAAGATCGTGTACTTCCGGCCCGCGACCTCGAGCGTCGAGCGGCTGCCGAATGAATTCGGGTGTGCTGTCATCGCTCTCTCAATCTAACAGAATCGGGCTACTCCGTCGTCTCGGTGGTGGCCTGACTGGTGGGATCGACGGTGGTCCCTCCGCCGCGCGTGGTGCGCGTCTCCAGACGCGTCACCTCGATGGCATAGGTCGGACAATGGTGCACGAAGTCGCCGTCCGCCGGCGACCACTCCACGATCGGCTTCACCGGATACGCCTTGCGCCTGCCGTCCATTGCCATGAGCCGCGGTGCCAGCGCGACGCACAGCTCGCAGCCAATGCACTTGTCCGGATCGACGACGATCTCCATCGCGCGTCGCGGATAGACGCCGCTTCCCTCGCGGCACTGGTCGAACGTCGCAAGCGCTTCCATCGCCGCGGTGTAACCCGCCTCGATCACCTCGTCCGTGTGCGAGAAGCTGAACCACCCGATGTGGGAAACCTTCGGCCTGATAAGTATCATCGGCGGCTTGTCCCACGCCGCGAACGGCGCGAGCTGCAGGGCGTGCATCATCGTCGTCGCCGCCCGCATGTAGATCGATGTGAAGCCGTGAACCGCGATGTCGTTCTCGGGCACGACATCGCTGGAGCCGGTGTCTACCGCGATGACGATGTCCATTCCAAGGCCGGCGACCGAAACCGGCAGATTGTCGATGACGCCGCCGTCGACGCAGTGGCGGCGCGCGAGGACACCCGGCGGGAAAAAGCCCGGCAGCGCGCAGGATGCATACACGGCGTCGGCGACGCTCACGTCCCGCAGCCCGTGCAGTCCCCACACCAGTTGTGTCCCGCGCTGGATGTCGACCGTGTTGACGAGAACGCGCTTTCCCAGCTCGTGGAAGCTTCGCTTCGGGACTACGCTCTCCACCACCGCGCGCAGCGGCTCCTCCAGATATATGGAGGGCGATCGGGTTCGCTCCAGCAGCATTCCCATCCGGTTGATCCGGAACAGGTCGCGGCGCTTGAGGTTCCGCGCGCGCTCGATCATCTCCGGCAGCGGCATTCCGCCCCCATACGCGGCCGCGATCAGCGCGCCGATGCTGGTGCCCGCAGTGACCGTGGGCTCGATCCCGAGCTCCTGGAGGGCTTTCAGCACTCCGATGTGCGCAAAGCCCTTGAGCCCGCCGCCCCCGAACACGAGAGCGATCTTGACTCGCGCACGCTTCGGCGCCGGCACGGGCGTGCGCTTTTTCGCGCTGCGGGTAGGTGTCTTTCGGCTCATGCTTGGGTCATGTCGAAGTGACTATAATGTACTGACATGCATCACTCTCACCGAAAAGCCCGATGACGTCGCTGCTCGCATTCAGGGAGCAGTTTCCGATTCTGGCGAAAGCCAACTACCTCGTCTCCAATTCCCTGGGGCCGATGCCCGCTTCCGTCCCGGCGAAGCTGGCCGAGTACGCGCGTGACTGGGGCGACCTCGGCGTGAAGGCGTGGACCCGGGGCTGGTGGGAGCGCCCGGTCGAAGTCGGCAACGAGATCGCGCCCCTCATCAACGCCGGCGATGGCGAAGTCGTGATGATGCCAAACGTCACCATCGCGCAGACCGCGGTACTCTCCGCTATCGACTTCCCGAAGGGCCGCGACACGGTCGTGATGACCGAGCTCGACTTTCCATCGGTGCGATACGCGTACGAGGAGATGGCGCGGCGTCTCGGCGCGCGGGTGGCAGTGGTCAGATCCGACGACGGGTTGACGATCGATCCCGGGAAGCTCCTCGCCGCGATCGATGAGCGCACGCGGCTGGTAGCGGTCTCGCACGTGCTGTTCAGAAGCGCTTTTCTGATGGATGCGAATGCGATCTGCCGGCGCGCCCGCGACGTCGGCGCGTTAGTCTCTCTGGATTCGTTTCACGCGGTCGGCATCGTGCCTGTGGACGTGAAACGAAGCAAGGTCGATTTCCTGACTGGCGGAGTGCTGAAGTGGCTGTGTGGAGGCCCGGGAGCCTGTTTTCTGTACGTGAGCCCCGCGGTCCGTGACAAGCTCAAGCCCGCGCTCACAGGCTGGCAGGCGCACTCGCGGCCCTTTGCCTTCGAGGACACGATGGAATACACAACTGGTGCGTTCCGTTGGCTCAACGGAACCCCCGTGATTCCCGCGCTCTATGCCGCGGCGGAGGGGCCGAAGATCGTCAGGAAGGCGGGAATCGAGGCGATTCGCGCGAGAAGCACCGCGCTCACTTCGCGCCTCATCGAGCTCGCGGACCAGCATGGCTTCACGGTGAATGCGCCGCGGGACCCCGCGCGGCGCGGCGGCACCGTCGCTCTGGATGTCCCCCACGGGTACGAAATCACCCAGGATCTCCTGTCCCGGGACGTGCTGGTCGACTACCGCGTGGGTGCGGGCATTAGGATTGCCCCTCATTTCTTCACGCTGGACGAGGAAGTCGAGGGGGTGGTTTCCGGGATCGTCAGCTCCCTCGAGAGCGGGAGCTGGCAGCGGTTCTCGGAAAGAACGGCGGTCGTAACCTGAGCAGCCACCGAGGGGATGTTACTCCCTTGAACATCGTAGTGTCTAAAGAGTACAATAGATTCATACTCGACTCCTCGGAGGGTGCGTCGTCATGCCAACACCTTTTTTGAGTTCTGAAGAGTACGACGAGAGAGCGCATCAGCTGTACAATGAAGGCCAGTATGACGAAGCTCTGGACGTACTCAAGGAAGGACTCGGTCTCTACCCGAACTCGGTAGAGCTCCATATTGGGGTTGGCTACGCCTACCACGCCCGTGAGGAGTATGCGTGGGCGCGCCGCAGCTTCGAGGAAGCGCTCGTTCTCGACCCCGACCACGAAGACGCCCTCGCCGGTCTCGGCGAGACGCTGCTCAAGTTCGGCCAGCAGGGCAAAGCCATCAAAAGCTTTCAGCACACCCTGGAGCTTGGTTATCAGGACGACGTCGAGCTGATGCTCCAGATCGGACGCGCTCTCTTTCGCGAAGGCCTGATCGAGGAGTCGAAGCAGTTCTTCGAGATTGCCGCGCAGCAGACGCCCGATGCCGCTGAAGCCATCTCCTGCATCGGGTACGCCGAGCACCGTCTGGGCAACGACGACTCGGCGATCGCGACGCTGCGCCGGGCGCTGCAGATGGATCCCGATCACACCGAGGCGCGCATCTACCTCGGCAACATCTTCTACGATCGCGGCGACTACGAAGCCGCGCTCTATCATCTCGACCGCTCCACTCCCGAGGACCACTGGGACGAGCTGGGCATCTGGAGATTGATCGAGCTGAAGAAGATGATCTATCGCCTGCGCGATACCGATCCCGAGCTGCGCCCGTGGGAAGACCGCCTGCGCGACCTGTCGGGCGAGCTGGACGACATCGACGAGATGCTGGCCGAGATCGAGGCGAAGGCGATGGACACGGCGCAAACGGAGGCAAAGGGGCAGCTCGAGCTGTTCGGAGCCTTACTCTCCAGCTTTGCCGATGTAAAATCAACTCCCGAGTCGCACCGGATCACCCTCGGCAACGGCAACACCTTCGAGGGGACATGGGAGGAGATCGTGGACAAGATGCGCGCAGCGAAATGCCTCGATGAGAATCCAAAACCGGAGCAGGACGCCGAGAGCTTCATTCGTCGTCGGGCCGACGCAGGGCTGTTGCGCATACTAAGGTGACCCCGGCAAGCTCCGGGGCCCTCACCGCGCTCAACGGCGTTCGCCCCGTCCTTTCACATTTCGACAATCCGCGCAGCGCGGAAGATCTCGCCGCCGACATCATCGACCTTTGGACGGGCGTCGAGAGCTCGCTGCGCGCGCTCGTCGGCGGATCGGCGCTGAGTGGACAGGCGCTCATTCGGGCGGCGCGGCAGAGCGAGCTGATCACCATCGAGCAGGGACATGCACTCCTCGAATTTCTGGCGGCGCGCGACCGCTCCAATCGCACGACGTATACGCCGACCCAGGCGGATGGCGAAGCCGCAGTGGAAGGGTTCAAGGCACTCGAATCGGCATTGACCGGCAGCGCGCCGGTTGCCCGGTCCACCCCCACAAGCCCGCTGCAGGCCGCCTATACGCCCCGGCAGTCACAGCAGCCAGTCTCGCCTTATGCGCCGCCCCCGCCGGGCGGGCACCGGCCGCCACCAAAGATCGGCTCGAAGTCCTCATCCGCCGGCCCGCCGACCATCGAGCAGCCTCCGCCCCCATACCTCGCCGGCGGCGTCGGCCCGCGCAATGTCGAGCACGCGCTGGCCGCTGCCGAGACGGGCGGACGGAAGTGGCGGAAGATTCCGAAGGCAGCTTACATCGGCGTTCCGGTGCTGCTCCTTCTCCTCGTCGGCGGCTATTTCGTGCTGAACCGAACGTCCACCGCCGCGCTCGCCGCGGGTGTCGAAGCGATGCAGGCAGGACAACGCGAAAGGGCGCGCGGGGAATTCGCCAAAGCGGTGAGAGAGAATCCCGACGATGCAAATCCCCACGTCTTTCTCGCCCGGCTGTCACGCGAAGAAGGAGATCTCGGCTCAGCGCGCGCCCAGCTCGACACCGCGCTGCGGCTCGCGCCGGGAAACGCCGTCGCGCTCCGCGAGATGGGTCTCATTCTGTTCGCCAGCAGGCAATACGATCTGTCGCGCAGGTTTTTCCAGCGCGCGGTGCAGGCAAACACCGAGGACAAGGCTGCCCAGGGCTATCTGGGATGCGCGATGATGCGGTTGAACCGCGTCGAGGAAGCGAACAGATGGATCAACCGCGCGGGCAGCGGTCCGTGGAGCGCCTGCCTTCAGTCCGGGACAGCGGCCACTCCTCCGCCCTTGTGATCAAGTTCCAGAACGTCGGGAAGATTTACAGATCACTCCTCGGCAACTCGGTAAAAGCGGTCGAGGAGTTTTCGTTGGAGGTGGCAGAGGGAGAGATATTCGGCATCGCCGGCCCCAACGGCGCGGGGAAGAGCACGCTCATCGCGATGCTCCTCGGCTACCTGCGGCCGACGACGGGGACGCTCGAGATCGCGGGACTCCCCGCCCGCGCGTACGTGGAGCGTCACGGCATTGGGTATCTGTCGGAGCTGGTTTCGATCAATCCGAAATGGCGGGCCGACCGCGCGCTGGTGCGCTACGCCACCCTTGCCGGGATTCCGGAGTCGCGCGTCGCCGCGCACGTTGACGACGTCATCGCGTTGCTGGGACTCGATGAGCATCGGGAAAAGAAGATCAAGGCGCTGTCGAAGGGAAACCTGCAGCGTCTGGGACTGGCGCAGGCGCTGCTGCGCCAGGAGCGGATTCTCATTCTCGACGAGCCCACCCACGGGCTCGACCCCGTGTGGACGCAGCGATTCCGGGAAATCGTCGGGGATCTTCGCCGCCCCGACCGCACGATTCTCATCGCTTCGCACAACCTCGACGAGCTCCAGCGCCTGGCGGACAGGGTTGCAATCATCGATCACGGGCGGCTCCAGCGTGTCGTGAGCACCGGTTTCGACCACCAGCGCGAGAGCATCACCCGCTACCGGATCGTATTGGCCAGCGGAGAGGAGAGGCTCGAGGAAGTGTTTCCTGGCGCGGAGGCGGCGGGCAAAGGGGAATACTCGGTGACGGTCCGCAGCCTTCGGGAGCTCAATTCAGCGCTCGCGGATCTCATCAGCCGGGGCGCGCTGGTGTCGAGTGTCGTGCCCGAGCGGTCCGTGCTGGAGCAGCAGTTCCGTGAAGCCGTCGGAGAGCCGAAGTGAATCGAGGACGGCTGGCGAAGTACTCGCTCTGGCAGTTCCGCGACTTCGTGCTGGAGAAGGGGATCTCCATCGTCATCATCGGCCTGCTGTGGGGCTACCTCCAGCTCCTTCCGTTCCGCATGTCGTTCTCGCCGGAGATGACGCCACAGGTGATCACCCGACTCGTCACGCTGCTTGCCGGGAGCCTGATCTCGATCGCTGTCCTGATCGCGCTGAACGGCATCATCTCGACTGACCGGAAAATGGGCTACTACCGATTCATGTTCGCGAAGCCCGTCAGTCCGGTCCGCTACTATGCGCAGCTGTTCGTCGTTCACCTCGTGGGCCTGCTGAGCGGGATCCTGCTGCTCTCTGCCGTGTTCTTCGTCGTAGCCGGCCGGTTCAGCATCTGGAATCTCATGTTGTACACTGGGCTCGTTTACATCGCTCTCGGCGGCATCGGCTTCTTCATCTCGGCCGCCAGCAGGCACGACTGGGTTACGCTCGCCGCGGTGTGGGTGGGAGCGCGCATTCTCCGCGGGCTCTACGGAAATGGCGACGACTGGAGGAGCAAAGCGGTCGAGCTGCTGCCACCGGTTCACAAGATCGACACCGTCGCCGGCTCGCTCATAGCGACGGGCACTGCGCCGCTCCAGGATGTGCTGTGGCTCGGCGGATACGGCGCTCTCTTTTTCGTGCTCGGCCTCGTCGTGCTTCAGCGCCGCTCCCTCGCGGCCTGATCGGGCTCCAGCCGCGGATGAATCCGGAAACAGTCCATCGCGCGGCTCTCCCCAACGGGCTGACGGTGCTGGTGCAGCCGGACCGGACGGCTCCCGTCGTCGCGATCGTCACATGGGTGAAAGCCGGCTACTTCGACGAGACCGACGAGCAGAACGGACTGGCGCACGCGCTCGAGCACATGTTCTTCAAGGGAACGTTAAGGCGCGGCGTCGGGGAGATAGCCAAGGAAACGAAAGCAATCGGGGGTTACCTGAACGCGCACACGATCTACGACAGCACCGTCTACTACACGGTGCTGCCCTCCTCCGGCTTCCTCAAGGGTCTCGACATCCAGGCCGATGCCTATGCCCGCTCGACTATCGATTCGGCCGAGCTCGCCCGGGAAATGGAAGTCATCATCCAGGAAGCGAAGCGAAAGTCGGATAACCCGCCGGCGGTCGCGACCGAAACGCTTTACGAGCTGCTTCACGACACGCACCGCATGAGACGGTGGCGCATCGGACACGAGAAGGGTTTGCGCGCGTTCACGCGCGAAATGATGAATTCGTTCTACCGCAACTTTTACCGCCCGGGAAATACGATCCTGGCTATCTCCGGTGACATCGATGCCGACGATGCAATGGCGCGGGTTGAAGAGGTGTACGGCGGACTGGAGGCCGGAGTGCCGGTGAGGACTCCCGGTCCGGGCGAAGCGGAGCGCGTCGGCTTTCGCTACCGCGAGCTGGCGGGCGACATTGCCCGGACGCAGCTGGTGATCGGATGGCGAACGCCGGGCACCGTCCACCCCGATACTCCGGCGCTGGATGTAGCGGCCTCCGTTCTGGCGGCGGGGAGGGCGTCGCGCATGTACCGCGCGATTCGCGAGCGAAAGCTCGCATCGTCAATCGGGGCGTACAATTACACTCCGACCGACCTCGGCGTTTTCGTGGTGAGCGCGGAGACGGAGCCGGAAAAAACCGTGAGGGCTGCCCAGGCTGCGTGGAGGGAGCTGTGCGTGCTCAGGAAGGAGCGCGTGCCCGACCACGAGCTGGAAAGACTGCGGCGTATTTTCGAAGCCCGGTGGGCGAGGCGGCTGGAAACGGCGGAAGGGAGGGCGAACTATCTCGCCGAGTGGGAAGCGCTCGGCGATTGGCGACTCGGGTCCGGATACTTCGACCGGGTTATGTCCACCGATGCCGAAATGGTTCAGGATGTAACCTCCCGGTACCTCACCCCTGAAAGAGCGGCAGCGCTCGTCTATCGCCCGGAAAAATCCCCGGTGATTGCCGGGAGCGCGAGCGACATGCGGCTGATGCTCGATGCCGGCGCAACCGAGCCGCTGACGCCAATCCCCCTGCGCGCTTCCCCGCGCGCGGCGCGAGCGGAGCGTGCGACGTTCGATCGGGAGGAGTCCGGGGTGTTCATCTTCCGTACCCGCACCGGTGTGCCGGTGCTGGTTCGCCGCAAGCCGGGAGCGGCGATGGCGCACGTCGCGCTCTACATCGCGGGTGGCTGCGTCGAAGAGCCGCCGGAGCTGGCCGGTCTCACTCTATTGACCGCGCGGACGATGCTCAAGGGAACCAACACTCGCAGCGCCGCTCGCATCGCGGAGGATTCCGAGATGCTCGGCGCCACCATCTCGGCCAGCGCGGGGAACGACAGCTTCGGCTGGTCGTTCTCGGTTCCGAAATCGAGGCTTGCCGAAGCGATCGAGCTGCTCGGCGATGTGATCCTCCGTCCGACGTTTCCCGAGGAGGCCTTTGAAACGGAGCGGGTGGTCGCGCTCTCCAACGTGGCGATGCTTCGGGACGACATGTACCGGTACCCGATCAAGCTCGCCCGCGGGGCGGCGTTTCGAGGCCACCCGTACGGCAGCCCGCCAATGGGCAGCGATGAGTCGTTGCGCTCGATCACGAAGGAGAACCTGGAGGACTGGCACCGCGCGCACGTTCTCGAATCGTCAGCGGTGATTGGTGTCGTGGCCGACATGGACCCGGCGGAAGCCGCTGACATCGTGGCAAGCGAGATTTCGGCACTCGTCGCGCGCGGCGCCCGGGAGGTAACGCGCCCCGAGTGGCCCGTCGGCATCGAGGTCGAGATCGAGACGCGGGAGAAGGCACAGACCGCCCTGGCTGTGGCATTTCCAGCCCCATCCCGCACCGACGAGGCACGGTTCGCTGCTTCGCTCATCGCGACGGTGGCAAGCGGATTGGGCGGCCGGTTCTTCGACGAGCTGCGCGACCGGCAGTCGCTCGCTTACACCGTGCAGGCAGGCGTCAGCGAGAAGCGCGCGGCCGGAATGTTCGTCTCCTATATCGCGACGTCGCCGGAAAAAGAGGAAATCGCCCGCGACGGGCTTCTGGCGGAGTTTGCCAAGCTGCGCGATGTGGAGGTGACGGCGGAGGAAATCTCACGTGCCAAGGAGTATGCAATCGGAACGCACGCGATCAGCCGGGAGAGCGGCGGAGCGGTCCTCGGAGAGCTGCTCGACGCCTGGATGTTCGGATCGCTGGCCGATATCGAGGAGTTCGACGATCGCATTCGCGACGTCACCCCCCCCGGCATGCGCGACGTCGCAACCAGATACTTCGATGCGAGCCGGCGCGTCGAGGGCATCGTGCGCGGCGTCGGAAGGATCGTTTAGGGCGCAGCTCCCGCCACGATGCTCGACTTGAGCAGACTGTCCGCTTCCATGATCCTCGCGGTCACGAGTCGGAGCCGGCCGCTGGGGGCTCTCAACCCGCGCACGGTGGTGTAGTCTCCCGCCTCGTAGACGACCAGTCCCTTGATTGCCGGCTCCGCGGTGGCCCAGGCCAGCACGCCCCAGATTGCCTCCCGCTGGTTGACCTCGCCGTGCACGAGCGG
>Ga0136633_1002655_pt1 | contig 12170 bp, 10 predicted proteins | sample AntDrymeUQ832206_2_FD_105494 | JGI IMG/M metagenome (GOLD analysis project Ga0136633, IMG submission 105494) | Polar desert sand microbial communities from Dry Valleys, Antarctica - metaG UQ83 (22.06) | ecosystem: Environmental > Terrestrial > Soil > Desert | place: Antarctica: Dry Valley... | reverse complement strand
GTGGCTCAGGAACGCGAGCGACGGGCCATCGCCACCTGGAATGCGCGCGACGAGGTTCGCGCGCTCCGGGACAAGTGCGATCAGCCCGCTGGAGATCCCGTCTCGCTCCAGGTACCGGGCGAGTAGCTTTGCCGCTTGCGTCTCGTTCCCGGGCGGGTTGACCGTGTCGAGCCGAAGCAGATCTTGGAGGAGCTCGGTCGCCTCCAAGCGGAGGGTCTGCTCCTGCACGGCCACTTAGGAACCCGCCTTCGAGAGCGCGGTGAGATCGTTCCTCACTTCCCAGAGCTCCGGGAACGACGTCTTCGTGACGAGCCGTCCGAGCAGCTCGACCGGCGTTCCCTGCGTCCCGACGACCGAGTCGCCAATCACCCGAGCGACGACCTGGTAGTGCCGCATGCGCCAGAGCTGGGCCTGCTCGTCGAGCTCGATCAGAGCCTCCGCGAGCTGGTAGAGCTGCTCGTGGTCCCGGCCCTGGACGTAGAGCTCAGTCAAAGATAGACCGGCCACGCGCCGAGCCGCGTGAAATGCCTGCCCGAGCCGCGGGAAGATACGCCTGAGCTCGTTCCAGCCCGGCGAGTCGAAGCCCGATCCGTGTCCCAGAACCTGGCGGATCTCCTGGTACTCCCACGGCGACATGTGCTCGAGCATCTCGAGCTGCGGGATGAGGAAGCGGATGCAGAGCGCTGCGCGCTTCAGGAGGCGAAGAGCACCTAGCAGCTCGCCCTCCTCGATCAGTCGCGCGGCTTCTTCCGCGTCGTTCCAGCTCAGCTTCAACCAGAGCTCGGAGGTCTGGTGCGTGACCTGGAAGAGCAGCTCGTCGCGGTGTACCCACTGGTCGCTGCCCTTTTGGAGGGCGAGCAGCTCGTCGGTCGCGATGTAGCGCTCGTAGTCGGACGCCGCAGCACCCGGGAGGATCGGCTGTGAGTAGTCCTCGGCCTCGTCCATCGGCTCTTGAGCCTCGTGAGCCGCCATGCCCGGAGCATACTTCGCCGCGTGGGAGACCTCTTTGCCGATGCGGCTCAGAAGCTTCAGGCTGCGAACGCGCCGCTTCCGGCGCGGCTGCGACCGCGAACGCTGGATGAGCTCGTGGGCCAAGAGCATGTCCTCGGCGAGAGCTCGGCGCTCCGGCTCGCGATCGCCGAGGATCGGATCCCGTCGCTGATCGTCCATGGTCCACCCGGTGTCGGCAAGACGACGCTCGCGCGCATCGTCGCGGAGACGAGCGGCGCCGCCTTCGAGGAGCTCTCTGCGGTATCGGCAAGGGTCGACGACGTCCGCGCGGTGATGGCGAGGGCGCACGACCGGCTCGGGGGCAACGGCCGGCGCACCATTCTGTTCATCGACGAGATCCATCGCTTCAACAAAGCTCAGCAAGACTCGGTGCTGCATGCGGTCGAGGACGGCCTGGTAACCCTGATCGGTGCGACGACGGAGAACCCGTACTTCGAGGTCAACTCGGCGCTCCTCTCGCGTTGCACCGTGATCGAGCTCGTCGCGCTCGACGACGAAGCACTGGCGGAAGTTGTCCGCCGCGGAGCCGTAGCACTCGCTGCGGCAATTCCGGACGAGCTCGTGGCGCTCGTCGCCGCGCGGGCCGGTGGCGATGCTCGCAGCGCGCTGCAGATCCTCGAGCTCGCGCTCGATACGGCCCGCGCCGAGGACGAGCCCATCGGCGAAAGCCACGTTGTCGACGCCGCGCGTAAGCGCCCTTTTCTCTACGACCGCAAAGGCGACCAGCACTACGACTTCGCCTCGGCTTTCATCAAGTCGATGCGCGGCGGCGACGCCGATGCAACCGTCTATTACCTCGCCGCGATGCTCGAGGCAGGGGAAGATCCCCGCTTCATCGCGCGACGGATGGTCATCCTCGCGTCCGAGGACGTGGGTAATGCTGACCCACGCGCGCTCGAGGTAGCTGTCGCGGCGGCGCATGCGCTCGAGCTCGTCGGACTGCCCGAGGCGCAACTCAACCTCTCCCAGGCAGCCATCTATCTCGCTCGCGCGCCGAAGTCGAGCGCGTCCGCCACGGCGATCTGGGACGCGCGCCGAGATGTTCGAGAGCTCGGGAACGTCCGTCCGCCCGCCATGCTTCGCTCCACCGGCCACAAGCAGGCCGCGCAAGCCCGTGGACACGGAGACGGCTATGTCTCTCCGCATGCAGACCCCTCAGGATTCGCGCTCGAGTACCTCCCGGAGCCGCTGCGCGGCCGCCGTTACTATCGCCCCTCGGGAGCCGGCGACGAAGCCGGCGACGACACCGCCGAGGGGGAACATGGCCGTACGGACAGGTGAGAAGGCGCCCGAGTTCGATCTCGAGGTGGGCCAGAACGAGCGTGTGCGGCTCTCCGACCTCCTCGGGCGCTCGAACGTCCTGCTGGTGTTTCATCCGTTCGCGTTCACTCCAGTGTGCGAGGACGAGGCACTCGACCTCCAACAGAATCTCGAGTCGTTTCGAAACGCTCAGACGGAGATCGTGCTCGTGTCCTGCGACTCGCCTCCCGCGCGCCAAGCGTGGAAGCGAGAGCTTGAGGCCGACTACGTCTTCGCGTCCGACTTCTGGCCGCACGGCGCAGCGGCGAAGGCATACGGGGTGTTCAACGAGGCGAATGGATCGCCGCATCGCGGCACGTTCCTCATTGCGAAGGACGGCACCGTCGTCTGGTCATTGGTGAAGTTCGACGACGAGCGGCGAACCGAGATGGTTCCGGAGTCGCTCGAGACGCTCCGAGCCGTTTGACGCTTCCCGGGTGACGCTCGCATGTGAGGAGTGGGGCGAGCCGGGTGCCCCGCGGATCGTGTGCCTGCACGGCGTGACGAGCCACGGTAGGCACTTCGCGAAGCTCGCCGAGGAGGCGCTCAGCGGTTTCCGCGTTCTTGCCCCGGATCTCCTGGGCCACGGCGCTTCGCCGTACGAACCGCCCTGGAGCATCGCCGCCCACGTCGGCGCAGTCGTAGGCACCGCCGGTACCGAGCCCGCGATGCTGGTCGGCCACTCATTCGGAGGGCGGATCGCACTCGAGATCGCGGCGAGAGCGTCGAAGCTCGTCCCTCGCCTCGTCCTCCTCGACCCCGCAATCTTCCTGCCGCCTGGGATCGCCCTGGCAGCGGCGGAAAACGCTCGGAAGGACCGTTGCTACGTCTCGTTCGACGAAGGAATCGAGCGGCGCTATGACGAGAGCCAGCTCTGGAGCGCACCGCGCGAGCTCGTCGAGCAGGAACTCGCCGGGCACCTCGTGCCGACGGACGACGGCTACCGCTATCGCTACTCCCAAGCCGCCGTCGTGGCCGCGTACGGAGAGATGGCGACGGAACCGCCGCGTTTCGAGCTCCTACGGATTCCGACGCTGCTCGTGCTGGGAGAGCGCTCATATCTTCCGTACGACCACCTGCTGGATGCCCACCGCACCGCCCTCGGAGAGCTGCTCGAGGTCGTCGTCGTCTCAGGCGGGCATACGGTTCTGTGGGACTCGTTCGACGAGACGGCTGCGGCTATCGCGGCGTTCGTCGCCTAATCGAACCGGTTTTCGCCGCGAGGCGAACCTAGCGAAGACCCGCGAGCGCGCGGGCACGGGCTTACCCACAGAGCTGAGGGCACTCGGTTGCTGCCTTGCGGCGGCGGCTGCCGGGCGGCGACTCGGCTCGGACGAGACAGCGGAGCTCACCGAGCACTCGGTGGGCTCCGTTTCGTCTATACCATCGCGGGTGCCGGCGATACGGCTGAGCCGAACCCGTCGTCAGAGCACGTGCTCGTCGGCGATCGCGAGCACCTCGTCCAGGACCGCGACTCCCTCATCTACTTCGTCGCGCGTGACGGTGAGCGGTGGGACGACCATGATCACGTTCCAGTGCGTCATGAGATAGAGGCCGCGCTCGAGTGCCGCTTTCGCGAGCTGCGCCACAGGAGCGGCGGCGGGACCGGACGCGTTATAGGGAACGAGCATCTCCCGCGTGTCGCGGCTCTTCACGAGCTCGACGCCCCAGAAACAGCCGAGACCGCGCACCTCGCCGATCGAGGGATGCCGCTCCTGCAGCCTGCGTAGCCCGTCGCCGAGATAGCTCCCGACCTCGGCGGCGTTCTCGACGACGCCCTCCTCGCGAAACGCCTCGATCGACGCAACCGCCGAGGCACACGCGAGGGGGTGTCCGGCGTACGTCAGACCGCCCGGGAAGTACTTGTCCCGCACCCACTCGGCGAGCGGCTCTCGGATGATCATCGCGCCGAGCGGCACGTAGCCGGAGTTGATCCCCTTCGCCACGGTGATGATGTCTGGAACGACGTCCCAGTTCTCGCACGCGAACCAGCGGCCCGTGCGCCCGAAGCCCGCCATGACCTCGTCGAGGACGAGCAGGATCCCGTGCCGGTCGCAGACCTCGCGAATCGACTGGAGATACCCGTCCGGTGGCGGAATGACGCCGTTCGTCCCCGTGACGGTCTCGAGCAAGACGGCGGCAACGGTGCTCGGTCCCTCGTACTCGAGGATCTCCTCGAGATGGGGCGCCCCCGTGCACACCGGACACGGATCGGGGTGACCGGCCGAGCAGCGGTAGGGGTACGGATCGAGCATCCGAACGACACCGGCCATCCCCGGCTCGTTCGGCCAGCGGCGCGGATCGCCGGTGAGCGAGATCGAGCCGTGGGTCGCGCCGTGGTACGAGCGATAGCGCGCGATGATCTTATGCCTGCCGGTGTAGAGGCGGGCGAGCTTGATCGCGTTCTCGTTCGCCTCGGCGCCCGAGTTCGTGAAGAAGGACATCGAAAGGTCGCCGGGCGTGACCTCCGCGAGCAGGCGCCCGAGCCGTGAGCGCGATTCGTTCGCCATCGGCGGGCCGATCGTGCAGAGCTTGTCGGCCTGCTCTTTGATCGCCGCGATGATCTTCGGATGCTGGTGCCCGATGTTGACGTTGACGAGCTGCGAGGCGAAGTCGAGATAGCGCTTGCCGTCGTAGTCCCAGAAGTAGCGGCCCTCGGCTCCCGCCACGGGAATCGGGTTGATCGCATTCTGCACCGACCACGAGTAGAGGACGAACTCCTTCGCATCCTCCACGATCTCGGCACCGAGGTTCGGGTTCGCCTCGACCGTTGCCATCGCACGCCATCGTAACGGCGTTCCTAGCCGTGCTTGCAGGGAGCTAGCGCGCGGCAGCGGGCAGGAGCTCTTGCCCGAAGGCAGCACGCTCGACGAACTCGCCGACGCCGGGCTCGGCAACCAGCTCGCCGTTCTCGACGAGCACGGTGCCGCGCAGCAGCACTGCCTCGGGCGAGCCCGTGACCTCCGTGCCCTCGTAGAGCGAGTAGTCGACCTTGGAGTGGTGCGTGGCGGCCGTGATCAGATGCCGCTTCTCCGGATCGAAGATGACGATGTCCGCGTCGGAGCCGGGTGCGACCGTGCCCTTCCGCGGGTAGAGCCCGAAGAGCTTCGCCGGGCTCGTCGCCAGGAGCTCGACCATGCGGTTGAGCGTGATGCGTCCGGTTCGAACGCCGAACTCGTGGATCATGTGGAGCCGGTTCTCGAGACCCGGGCCTCCGTTCGGAATCTTCGAGAAGTCGTCCTTGCCGAGTGACTTCTGGCCGTCCCAGAGGAACGCGCAGTGGTCGGTGGAGACGACCGAGAGGATGTCCGAGCGAATCGCGTGCCAGAGGATCTCCTGGTTCTCGCGGGGGCGGGGAGGCGGTGTGTAGACGTACTTCGCCCCTTCGAAGTCCGGACGCTCGAGATGCGTGTAGTCGATGAACAGGTACTGCGTGCACGTCTCGCCCCAGACGTCCCAGCCCTGCTCCCGCGCCCGGGCAATGGGCTCGACCGCCTCGCGACAGGAGACGTGGACGACGTAGAGCGGGGCCCCCGCCACGCGCGCGAGCTGGATCGCGCGGTTCGTCGCCTCGCCCTCGAGCTCGGGCGGTCGCGTGAGCGCGTGGTAGTGCGGAGCCGTGTTGCCGGCTGCGAGCGCCTGCTTGACGAGGACGTCGATCGCATCGCCGTTCTCCGCGTGCACCATGACCAGAGCACCCGTGTCCGCGGCGACCTCCATCGTCTTGAACAACGTCTCGTCGTCCACCATGAGCGCGCCCTTGTACGCCATGAAGAGCTTGTAGGAGGTCACGCCTTGCTCCGGTAGCCGCGCGAGCTCCTCCAGCGAGCCGCCTTCGCTCAGGTCGGTGACGGCGATGTGGAAGCCGCAGTCGATGATCTGCTTGCCCTCACGCTTCTCGTGCCATCCCGCGAGCGCGTCCGCGAACGACTGGCCGGGCGCCTGGATGCAGAAGTCCACGTGGCACGTCGTTCCGCCGAACGCGGCGGCCGTCTGACCCGACGTGAAGTCGTCGATCGTCACCGTCCCACCGAACGGCATGTCGAGATGCGTGTGCGGATCGACGCAACCCGGCAGCACGTACTTCCCGGAGGCGTCGATCACCCTGTCCGCGTCGACGTCGAGCGATTCGCCGATCAGGCTGATGCGCCCCCCTTCGACGTACACGTCGCCGACGTAGTCGTCGGCCGCGGTGATGATCCTCCCACCCTTGATCAGTACCGACACGCCAGTTCCTTTCGGTCCGTAGGGGCCGGGTACACCCCGGCCCCTACATCCACGCTGCTTCCTACTCGCCGCCCGGAGTCACCTCGACCTCGGGCTTCTCCCAGTCCTCACCAGTCGTGTCCTCGTCTTCGAGCTCTGCGAGCGCCGCTTCGGCGATATCGGTGCGATACGCGTCGTCGGTCGCTGGCGTCTTGATGATCTTGTAGTCGGTCGCGATCTGGTTCGTGATCTCGAAGGACTCTGGATCCATGATCCCGACGCCGAGCGGGGCTGGCCAGATCAGGTCGTTGATCTCGTTCATCTGCCACGCCTGATGACCCGCGCCGAGCGTCGGCCCGTTCTCGAGCACGATGTCGACGCAGCTGTCCGGGTTGTCGCGGCAGTAGATCCAGCCCCGGAAGCTCGCCTTCAGGAACCGCTTCGCGACGTCCTGGTTCTCCGTGTCGGCGATCCAGTCCTCGCGGACGAAGATCCCGTCCTCGAGCGCGCCGGTGCCGAGCTCGGACATCCGGAAGACGTTCAGCTCCTCTTCCGTGTAGAGCTCGCCGGTGTCCGGGTTCTCGACCTCGAGCACCTGCGCGAGCTCGTTGTAGGTCATCGCTGCCGCGGCATCGACCTCGCGGCTCAGGAAGAGATTCATGTCGAACGGCTGCGCGACGATCTCCACGTCCTGCTGCGGGTCGAGGCCGTTCTTCGTCAGGGCGGCGAAGAGCTTGTGCTCGTTACCGCCGAGCCAGACGCCGACCTTCTTGCCCTCGAGCTTCGTGATCTCGTCGAGGCCGGTGTCCTTCCAGGTGACCTCGGTCATCCCCGAGCGCGTGAAGACTTGCGCGATGTTGACGAGGCCCTGGCCCTGGTCTCGCGTGGCCAGGAGGCTGTCCAGCCAGTTGATGCCGAACTCGGCCTGGCCGCCCGCGACGACCTGCTCCGGCACGATGTCGGGCCCACCGGCTCGAATGGTGACGTCGAGGCCTTCGTCCTCGTAGAACCCCTGATCGACCGCCGCGTAGTACCCCGCGAACTGGGCCTGCACGACCCATTTGCTCTGAAGCGTGACGGGCGTGAGATCTTCGGCGGCAGCCTCGTCGTCCTCGTCTCCGCCCCCGCAGCCCACGATTGCAAGCGAGGCCGCGACGAGCGCGAGCACCGCGATAAACGCCCACTTCCGGCTCCTCATCTCCCTATCTCCTCCTTCGCACGACCACATGGTTGGAACGGTGCAACCCTACTCCGGTCTCGCTCCGCGTACCGAGGGATGCCATCCCATGGCCAGCCGCTCGGCAACGGCAACCGAGCCGTAGAAGACGATCCCGAGCGCGCTCGCAAGCACGATGCCCGCCCACGCCTGGTCGAACGCGAAGATTCCGACCCATCTGCGGATCTCCACGCCGAGGGCGCCGGGCGAGCCGCCGAAGTAGTCGCCCACGATGGCGCCGATCATCGCCAGCACCGTCCCGACCTTCAAGCCGGCAAAGACGTAGGGCAGCGAGGTCGGGACACGCACGCGGCGGAAGATCGTCAGCTCGCTGGCCGCGTACGAGCGCATGAGCTCGATCGACGAGGCCGGAACGGAGGTCAGGCCCTTCATCGTGTTCACGAGCATCGGGAAGAAGCACAGGATCGCCGCGATGGCGATCTTCGACGACATGCCCGTGACGCCGAACCAGTTGTTGGTGATCGGCGCGAAGGCAATGATCGGGATGGCGCCGGCCGCGATCGCGTAGGGCATGATCGCGGTGCGGAGCAGCCGGAAGCGCGCGATCGCCGCCGCTACGAGAAACCCGGCCGAGCAGCCGATGACGAAGCCGGCGAGCGCTTCGCGGAAGGTAAAGAAGGCGGCGCTCGAAAGCTCTCCCCAATCGTCGACAAGCGTGCCGATGATGTCCCAGGGCGCGGGCAGCAGGAAGTTCTCGATGCCGAAGCCGCGCACCGCCCCTTCCCAGATGGCGATTCCCGCGACGAAGACGAGAGCGGCGGGTAGCCACTCGCGCGCAGCGCGGCGGAGGCGACTCCTCACGGCGTCTCCTCGCTCACGACGAGCTCGCCCTCTCCGGGCGCCGTGCTCTCCTCGTCGAGGCCGCCCTCCCGCAGGCGATCCCGCACCTCGGTTACAAGCTCGAAGAATCGCGGCTCCTCGCGTGTGTCCGCGTTGCGCGGCTGTGCGAGATCCACATCCACGATCGCGGCGATCCGTCCAGGTCGTCTCGACATGACGACGGTTCGGGTGGAGAGGAACACGGCCTCGGAGATCGAGTGCGTCACGAAGATCACCGTGCTACCGCTCGCTTGCCAGATGCGAAGCAACTCGCTGTTCAGGCGCTCGCGGGTCATCTCGTCCAGCGCGCCGAACGGCTCGTCCATGAGCAGTAGCGCCGGCGCGAAGGACAGGGCGCGGGCGATCGACACGCGCTGCTGCATGCCGCCCGAGAGCTGCCAGGGACGATGAGACCCGAAGCCCTGGAGCTCGACCAGCTCGAGCAGCTCTCGGACGCGCTCGGTCTGTCGACCCTTGTCCCAGCCGAGCAGCTCGAGCGGGAGCGCGATGTTCTTCTCGACCGTGCGCCAGTCGTAGAGCACGGCGTCCTGGAACACGATGCCGTAGTCTCGGTCACGCCTCGCCTGGCGCGCACTCTTTCCGTTGACGATCACCTCTCCCGAGCTCGGCTCCACGAGATCGCCGACGACACGGAGCAGCGTCGACTTGCCGCAGCCGGAAGGGCCGATCAGGGAGACGAACTCGCCGGGACGCACGTCGAGATCGATCGACTGGAGCTCGGTGACACCGCCCGCGCCGAAGCTCTTCGTTACGTTGCGAAGCGAGACGACCGCCTGCTCGCTCACGCGACGTGCTCCGGCGCGCGGCGGACGGCGAGGCGCTCGGCGAGCAACACGACAAGGAAGAACGAGATGCCGAGCAGCGCGGCGATGAGGTTCGTGGCCCAGAGCCTCGTCGGTGCGGTCACGTAGTACTGGTTGAAGTTGAGAATCGCTCCGCCGAGTCCGTTCTGGATCGACGCGGGCAGCTCGCCGATGATGGCTCCGACAACGCTCGCGGGTGCCGCGATCTTGAGTGCCGCGAAGATGAACGGGAGCGCCGCGGGAACACGGAGCTTCCAGAGCACCTTCCAGCTGCCCGCTGCGTACGAGCGCATGAGCTCGAGCGCACGCGGGTCGACCGAGGTCAGGCCACGCAACGTGTTGATCGCGACCGGAAAGAACGTCAGATAGGCGGAGATGACGGCGACCGCGCCCCAGTCCTTCAGCCCGGGTGGCAGTCGTGGGTTCACCCAGACCACGACCATCGGCGCGACAGCGAGGATGGGGATCGTCTGCGAGGCGACGATGTACGGAAGGAAGCCGCGCTGGAGCAGGACGAAGTGGGCGAGGAGCGCGCCGAGGACGAAGCCGATGAGAGCGCCGAGCGTGAACCCCACCGCAGCCTCCTTCGCCGTGAAGAGCGCGGCGTCCCAGAGCACGTCGATGAGGAGCGGACCGTTCCGGCGGGACGGCTCGAAGAGCGTCGACACGATGTCGTGGATGTGCGGCATCGTGCGATCGTTCGCCTCGAACTGCCCGAGGCGCAGGCCGGTGCTTTCCCCGAACGCCTTGAAGCCCTCCCAGAGCGCCCACAGGGCGATGAGCACCGCCAGGAAGAGGCCGACGCTCGCGGCCGCGTTGCGCGTGCGCTCACGGTCGAGGAGCGGAGGTCGCGCCGTGGCCGAGGCGGCATATGCCATCGAGCGCTATTCCACCACACTGGGCTCTTGGCATTCGCACTGGGGAATTGGCGTTCGCAAGCGGGTTAAGCTCGGGCGGTGCCTCTCGACCCGAGCCGCACCGTCGCCGAGCTGAAAGAGCTACGCGAGCTCACGGGAGACGAGAACGGCGCGCAGCGAGTTGCCTGGACCGAGACGTGGGAGACCGCGCGTGCTTGGCTACGCGACAAGCTCAGCGCGGTCGGCGCGCGCGAGCAGATCGACGAGGCCGGAAATCAGTGGTTCACGCTCGCGGGTGAGAGCGATCGCGCAGTCCTCATCGGCGGGCACATCGACTCGGTACCGAACGGCGGCTGGCTCGACGGTGCGCTGAACGTCGTCGCGGGAGCCGAGGTGCTGCGACGGATCGCAGAAGAGGGAGTGCCCCCGGTGACGATTCGCGTCGTCAACTGGGCGGACGAGGAGGGCGCGCGGTTCGGCCGCAGCCTCTTCGGCTCGAGTGCCGCGGCCGGGTCGATGCGTGACCAGGACCAGCTCAGACAGCTCGCGGATGCGGAGGGAACCTCGCTCCCGGTCGCGCTCGCGGAGTACGGCGTCGACCTCGAGCGCGCACTCGACTCGCGCGGGCAGCTCGAGAGCGCCGCCGCCTACCTCGAGCTCCACATCGAGCAAGGCCCCGTGCTCGAGTCGCTCGACCTCCCGCTCGGCGTCGTCCTCGGCACCTTCGGCGTCGAGCGCCACCGCATCACCTGGCGGGGCCAGGCGGCGCACGCTGGGTCGACGCCGATGGCGGTACGGCGAGATGCTCTCGCAGGCGCTGCGAAGCTTGCTCTCGAGATCCGGGAGATCGCGGAGCAAACGGGCGCTGGTGCTGTCTGCACCTCGGGCGGGGTCGCCTGCAAGCCCGGCATCGTGACCTCCGTGGTCGAGACCGCCGAGCAACTCCTCGACCAACGCCACCTCGACGCCTCGATGCTCGCCTCGATGCTCCAGGCGGCGAAGCAGGCGAGCACGCGCTTCGCCGAGGAGGAGCGACTCGGCGTCGAGTGGGAGACAATCTGGTCGATCGAGCCGATCCTGTTCGACGAGACGCTCATCGACCTCTGCCAGGAAGCGATCACCGACGTCGCCGGAACCTGCCACCGTCTGCCCTCTGGCCCGCTGCACGACGCCGCCGAGGTCTCGCGCAGCGGCATTCCGACGGTAATGCTGTTCGTGCAGAGCCTCCGCGGCCTTTCTCACACGAAGCTCGAGGACACGAAGGAAGAGCATCTCGAGCTTGCGGTTACTGCACTCGACCGCTTGACGACGAAGACGATCGGCTGGGTAGCCAGCGGCGGCGATCCCATGTAACGAGTCGTAGAGTGCCCCGCCGTGGCGTCGACGAGCAAGGCAAAGGGCGCCACGGCGGGGCTCGCCGTGGGTGGTTGCCTGACTTGGAATATTTCAAACGTCGGGGCAGTCGCAGATCCGCTCGCTGACGCCTACGGCGTCTCGCTCGCCGCGGTGGGATTGTTGACGACCGCGCTTTTCGTAACGCATCTCGCAGTGCAGCTCCCGGCGGGTCGTGGAGCCGATCTGCTCGGCGCGCGAGCGGTAGCGCTTGCCGCCGTCGGGGCCACGCTCGCGGGCAACGGACTTCTGCTCCTCGACGCTTCATTCCCGCTCGCGCTCGGCGGGCGCGCGCTCGTCGGACTTGGCTCCGGTGCCGCCTTCGTCGCCGGTCTCGACCTCGTTCGGGCAGGTGGCGGCGGGCCCGTGCTTCACGGCCTGTATGGGGGAGCAACGATGGTCGGCGGCGGGCTCGCGCTCATGGTCGTGCCGCCGCTGACGGATGCAACCGACTGGCGCGCGCCGTACTGGACTGCCGCGCTGCTCGCGTTTGCCGCTGCGCTCCCGGTTGTCGCCGCCGGACAG
>Ga0136633_1002653_pt1 | contig 12171 bp, 15 predicted proteins | sample AntDrymeUQ832206_2_FD_105494 | JGI IMG/M metagenome (GOLD analysis project Ga0136633, IMG submission 105494) | Polar desert sand microbial communities from Dry Valleys, Antarctica - metaG UQ83 (22.06) | ecosystem: Environmental > Terrestrial > Soil > Desert | place: Antarctica: Dry Valley... | reverse complement strand
TCGACGCATCCTCTGCGGCGGCGAGCCCCTGCCCCTCGAGAATCGCGCGCAGCGCGACGTCCCACGGCTGGTTGCGTATCTCGGCGGTGACAGTGCCCGCCACGTCCTTGCCGACGACGATCGTACGGCCAGCAAAGGTAGCGAATGCCGCGATGACGTCGCGGATGTCGGCGTCCTGATACGTGACGGTGATCCGCGGCTGGGTCGACTGCTGTGCGACCGGCGTCATGCGCATGGCAGGATCGGGGTCGGTCTCGCGAGCGACAGTGCGCGCGGCTGCCGCCGCGGAGCTGTGCCACGATTCAAACGCGGACGTGCCGCCATCGACCGAGACGCGGACCTCGTTCGCCGATCGCCTGACTTCGTACGGGTGCTCTCCATCAAGCTCGATCACTACGCGAACAACCTCCGCCTTGAACTGGGAGTAGCGGACGTTGGTTATGCCCCCGCGAGCCACGCGGTCGTAGCTGCCGTTCACCTCGAGCACAGCGCCGTTCAGATCGATCACGAGCCGGTGCGGCGAGGCAAGCGTGAAATCGCTCACCGATATCTCGGATGTGACGCCGATGACCACTTCGGCGCGTCCCGTTCCCGGAACGACGCTGAGCGAAGTGACCCCGATGGGATCAGCGACGTGGCCGGCGAGAGTCCAGCCGGTCAGACCGAGTATCAGGGCTGGCGCGAAAAAGCGGCGGGCCGCGATCATGGCGTCCTCACACGTGTCGTGTCGTTCATCGTAAGCGTCTCCTGACGGCTCAACCCGAATTCCTGTATGGTGAACGTCACGGATCTCGGCTGGATGGCCGCGACGCGCATGCGTCCCAGAGTTTGTCCTACCTGCACGCGGTACTGCTCTTTGGACGTGAGATCCCGCAAAACCGCAACAGAATTCCTTCCGTTCGGATCGTACGCGATCGCCGCGAGCCGGAGATCGATCAGCAGAGGCCTCAAGTCCGATGTCGCGAGCAGCGACGCGAACGGGTCTCTCCGCCCGCCTGCGTTGTACTCGAACACCTCGCGGTGAATCGTGTGCTCATCCGGAGTCGGAGTCGGTTGCGCCGTCTGCGCCGTCTGCGCCGCGGCGACCGATGAGAAAAGAGCCAGCGGAACGAGCATCAGGCATCTCATCGAGTCGCGCCCTCGCCGGCGGCCGTATCAGCGCCAGCGCCTGCCGCATCCGGCCGCACCTTGGCGACGTAAGTCTGAATCTGGAAGTTGGAGTCGAGGATCGAGGCGCCGGGGGACGCACGCCTCGCGGAAGCCGATCCGCTCACCTGGAAGGGCTTCATCTCGAGCGCCACGGGCGCGACGATCCGCTGCAGCGATCCCACGTTGCTGAGGAACCGGCCGAGCTCGTGGTATCCGCCGATCACCGAGATCTTGTACCGGTACGTATCGAAGTCGTCGCCAGGGATTACGGGCATCGGCTCGACCGACGCGAGGTCGAGGCCGACCCTGCGGGCGGCCGTGGAAACATCCTCGAGCAACCCCGGCACTTCGTTTCTGGTTGGCACGAGTCTGGTCATCACGTTGAGCGCTTGCCTGTCGCGCGCTACCGATGCTCGCAACGAGTCCACGCTGCCGCGCGCCAGATCGGTGCGGGCCTGCCGGTTGGCCGCTTCGAGCGAGTCCACCCGGAGCTCCAGCGCCGAAATTCTCGTCGCCTTGGGGGAATGCATGAGGTACCAGTACGCGCCGAGCAGAGCGAACGCGAAGATAGCCACGCCGATCAGCGTCTGTTCCCGCTTGGTGAGATTCTCGCCGATGGCCATCTCTACTGAACCCTTACCGATAGAGGAAGCGTGCGGATTTCTTCCGGCGGCGGACGCTCGGATGAGGCGTCGAGCTGGAACTCAGTCACTTCCTTCCCGTCGTTGGTCACGAGGTCGGACCTGGCGAGATTAACGTTCTGAACGAAGGGCGAGGACTCGAGGTCGCGCATGAAGCGCGTCAACGCCTGGATGTCGACAGTGTGGCCGACGATGCGGAACTGAGTGGTCCGGGTCCTGGCGGCAACGGCCTTCTCGCGCCGCACCTTTTCGAGCCGCGCCCTGCCGGCAGGGGTATTCGCCTCAAGCTGGAGAGCGGCGATCTGGGAATCGGGCGCGGCCGCGCTTGGGGGCGTGCTCGTCTGCGCGACCGACGTGAGCCAGGTGTACGCAGGCATCACGCGACTGATCTCTTCCAGAATGTGCGACCACATGAACCGCGTGTCGTCGATGGACTGGATCACCGCGAGCTGGCGCAACACGGCATCGCGCTCGGTTTCAGCGGCGACCCGCGCGCGAAGCACCGTCGCGAACCGGGCCGAGTCCTGCAACGCGCTGCGCTCCCGCTCCGCCAGCACGCCGCCGGCCTTCGCCTGGCCCGTGAACAGGAACGATCCGAGCGCGATCGCCACGACCACCGCCGCGACAGCGCCGACCAGATACTTGTCCTTGACGCGCTCGCCGGCGGAGGAGAGCAGCTCCTTGGGGCTGAAGCCGCCGCCGGAGCCGGAGGTGCGGCGCTTGGCGCCGGGCAGAAGATTGATGTAGATCATCTTCGTCGCCTCAGTGGTTCCGGAGAGCGAGACCGACCGGGAGCATCAGCAACGGCGCGACCTCGTCAACCACGAGCGCATCCAGCGCGCCCGGGCGGAGCTGCAGGTTAGCCAGAGGATTGGCCTGCTCGACCGGCACGCGCATCCTGCGCCCGAGAACGTCGTTGAGTCCAGGCGTTCGCGCGCCACCGCCGCAAGTGTAGACCGAGCGGAGCATCGTGCCTGCCTTGGCCGTCGAGAGAAGGAACGCGACCGCGCGCTCGACCCCGACGGCAAGCTCTTCCACGCGCGCGTCGAGCACTGCGTCCACGTGCGGAGAGCGGTCGTATCCCGTGATGAGCGCATTGGCGTCCTCGGCCGGAAGCCCGCGCTCGCGCTGAAGATCTTCCCGCAGCCGTCTCGTCCCGACGGCGATGTCGCGCGTCAGAACCGGGACGCCGTCATCGAGAACGTTGATGATCGTGACTTCATGCCCGATGTTCACGAGCGCAACGATGCCGTTCATCGCGTCGGGATGGTTGAGCTCGAACGCGTTGTGCAGCGCGAAGGCGTCCACGTCCACGATCGAGGGCGACAGGCCGGCTTCGCTCAGCAGCCGCAGCTTGGCCTCTACGAGATCGCGCTTCGCGGCCACCAGCAGCACGCTCATCTGGCTGTTGCCTTCGTCGTACGGATCGAGGATCTGGAAATCGAGCTCGACGGCGTCCATGTCGTCGAAGGGCACATGCTGCTGCGCTTCCCACCGCATCACCTCGCGAGCCTCGCGCTCGTTCACGCGCTCCGCCTGGATCTTCTTGACGATCACGTCGCGCCCGCCGACGGCGGTAACGACATCCTTCGTCTTGACCCCGACCATCGCCATGCACTCGCGGATCGCCTCGGCGACGATGCCCGGGTCCATGACCTCGCCTTCCACGATCGCATCAGCGGAAAGAGGGGCTATGCCGACTTTGACAAGCTCCGGCTCACCCTTTGAGTGGTCGATTACGACTGCTTTGATAAGGGCGGACCCAATATCGAGCCCTACAGTCGGCTTACGACGGCCGAGAAGCGCCATGCTGTCCTGGTGGAGGTTAGCTAAGGTCTGGCTGCCTGCCACCTTTGTCAACAACAACTTTAAGTGGCGCGCCTTAAACGATGCTCTTGCTTCTGGTTGCGCGCGTCAGGCCGATGGGTTGAATGCCCGGCTTGCGCGTCGCTTACAACCTCAGAAACGATTGGAAGCCGGGTTGGTAACAATCCCGATCGGTGGTGATTCAGTCCACCTTGTATCCCAGGGCAACGGCATTGTCGCGGACTCTTCGGTCGCGAGTGATGACGCGAACGAGCCGCGGCGGGATCCCGACCGATTCGATCGTAGCGAGATGAATGGCGTCGAGTGTGCGGATCGGCTCGACGGGAAAGCCGCGTCCGGCACGCAGCAGAATCTCTCCGTTGACATCAACAACACTGCATGTGCCGAAAAAAACCTCCAGCGCCGCGTCGGCGGTTCGCTGTTGCCGCGCGCCGATGCGTTCAGCTGCGCGTGCCCTCCTTATCGCCCGGCTGGCTTCCGCGACAGTCAGCGCTGACGTGATACGCGGAGTCGTGACGTTGAGGCTCGCGAAGGCTCCGGCGTCTTCGTCGAGGATGGCGGCGAGAATCATGCTCGTCTCCATATACGACACGCATGATGCAGAGTCCGCAGCCACTACCACCCTTCATCCCTGTCTTCATCTATCAGACGTTGCGCTGTGCCTGGCGGAAGATTGAACGTGCCCATCGGCGGCCACTTGGCGAACGGGTCGCCGCCGCGTCCCGGCCGGATGACGCCCTCGCGCATAAGCCGGTTGTAGGTTGCCATGTGGGGATCTTCGGCATGAGTGATGGGCTCTGGCGACCGCAGCTCCGCGACAGGCCGACCCCGGTCGGTGATCAGCACGCGCTCGCCGGCCTGAATTGTTCGCAGGTAGCGGCTGAGGTTGTTTTTGAGCTCGCGGATACCGACAGTCTTCATCTCCCAATTGTAGCTCCATGTAGCTACAATTGCAATGGCCGGCCGATTCCGGGTCAATGGAGATCGGCCCATGACCTTGGTACCGGGGTGACGCGGACCCCTGTCGAATCGGACACCACATACACATTGATCCCCGTTCGCCTCCGCGCGCGCCTAGCTGGATCACCGACCTGGGCATCCGCTGTGATCCAATAAACATCATCGTTAAGACGCACTGTCGTTATGGTGGCGCTATCCCCAGCTCCGCGGATGACGGCGGTCCGGGCGCCGCCGGGGGCGAGGGTCAAATTCGCAGCTTCCCAATTGGCGACCGAAAACCAGAGGCCATACTCGCTCGCCGCGAACGCGCGCTGTCTACCGATGGCCGCACCCGCGGCCGTGTGCTCCAGATTCACCGCGGCGTGCGTGGCGACGATCAGCGCGCCGGCGACGATGACCGCGAGTATCGCGAGGACGAGGACAAATCCTCTTCTCTGACGCCGGTCAATCACGGTTACGAAGGGCGATGGTGACGAGCGCGGAGTCCATGAACTGTGCGGCCCGGTCGCCCCGCAGTCGAACAGCTATCGGCGAGCGCGCCCGAACCGCGACTTCCAGCCTGGCCACGGCAGAGCGCGCATCCCACGGCGGCAGCGTCGTCCCTCGCTCGTCGAAGTAGCGAATCCCAACCCCGCTCGGTCCCCCGGAAGCGTACCCCAGATACGGGCCGCTCACCGGCTGAACCGCGCTGCATGCCGTCGGCCCGAGGGCGTTGCATCGACGGCTTCCCAGATACCAGCGCGAGTCGGACGAGCGATACAGGCTGTATCGCGTGCGCCTGACGAATCGTGCAGGAGCGCCCCGCGCTATCCCGCTGCTCGCGGAGGTGCGCAAGGTGACGACGTGCGCGGGAGCGGCCGCGTCCGCTTGGGTCGTGAAGCCCGTGGAAGCAGGACAAGCGGCGGCCGCGCCCTGAGACGCGACCGACGCGATGGCGTGCCTGTCCCAGCGGGGCACGCCGCCTGTGGACGCGCTGTCGTCGTTGTACAGAAGCACGAGATCCCCGCTATCCGGCGTGGCGAGAATTGCGGTCAGCGGGAGCCCGCTGGCCAGCTTTTCGGGCGGGATTCGAAGCTGATACCCGGGCGCAGAGTCGCAGGAGACCGAGACGCCGATGGCGCTGAAGAACTCGACGGCCGAATCTCCGGCGAACGGGAGGGTGTCCAGCGGAGACGCGGTTGCCAGGTCCGCGGCCACTACTTCCGCCGCGTCGCGAACGTCTCCACGTGTCGTCACCATGAGTGCGATGGATCGAAAAGCCTGTTGCTGGCGACGGAGGCCCTCCGAGATCGCGCCGCCTACGACCGCGAGGAGCAGGATCGAGATCATCAGCTCGGCGAGCGTGAATCCGCGACGCCCGCTCACGACGAGCACCGGATCACGACGGGATCACGACGGGATCACGGCGAGCACGCGATCATCGCGCGGTAGCTATCCGTGCGGGTCTCGCCGTCGACGGTGTAGCTGACGCTTTGCGTCACGCCGCGCAGCGAAGGCCACCCCGTCGCCTCGATCACCCACGCCGAGACGACGGTTCGCACCGTGTCGCTTCCGCTCTCGAGCGAGGCGCACCGCGAGGCCGCCAGCGCTTCGAGCCGCGAGCGCGCAACGGTGGCCGCGAGCGCGAGATCGGCGGAGCGGCGCATTCGAAGGAGCGAGGAAGCAGCGGTCGCCTGCAACGCGAGCACCCCTACGGCGAAAACGAAGGCCGCGATTACTATTTCGATGAGAGTGAACGCGGGGCGGGCAGCGAGGCGCATTCGCGCAACCTGATCGTGCGCGACCGCCGGAGGATCATCTATCGAATGCGGTCACTCGCACTTCGGCTCGCCGGAGGTGGTGGCCGGGTTGCCCGCGCCTGGCGCGACGGGCGGATCGCGGTTGTCGACGAAAATCCCGCATGTTTTGACTGTCTTTCCCACCATCGACGTCACGGCACTCCAGCCGTTCGCCGTCGCCACCGCGACCACTGTCACGCCTGACGACGGGCCGTACGCGATGCCGGGTAGCGAGGCCGGCGAGGTCGCCGTGCCGGACAGATAGCTGCCAAGATTGTCAGCCGCGAATGCTTCCTGCGCCGTCGCGAGGTTGCGAAGGTCTCCCTTCATCGTGGCGAAGTAGGCTTTTTCCTTGGTGCTCGAGAACTTGGGAGCCGCAATCGCGGCAAGAATCCCGATTATCACGATCACGATGAGCAGCTCTATCAGCGTGAAGCCCTGGCGACGCTGGCGCATGCGTGGTCGGTTGGAGTGGCCGAGCAGGCGCCCGTCCGTGGATCCGGACGGGCGCCTGCCCAGATCCTAGATCAGCTCTGGCAAGCGGGTTCGCCCGAAGCGTCCGCGGAGTACGCCGGAGCCCCTCCCGGCTTCGTGTCGCCAGCCCAGATGTAGCAAGCCTTGTTTGACGCCGAATGCACGGCGCTGGCGGACCAGCCGGGCGGATTCGCGGTCGGCGCGATTATGGTGACAGTGACGCCGCTGGACGGGGAATAGCCGTTGTTGGGCGCCGCGGCCGTCGCGGTCCCCGCGGGTATGTACGCGCCTGAATTATCCGAGGCGTATCCCTCCTGGGCGGTCGCGAGGTTTCGAAGGTCGCCCTTCATCGTCGCGGAATAGGCCTTCGCCTTGGTGTTCGCGAACTTCGGGATCGCGATCGCGGCCAGGATGCCGATGATAACGACAACGATCAAGAGCTCGATCAAAGTGAAGCCTTTCCGATTCCTGTTCTGCATGAGAGCACTCCAGTGGATGGTTCGGCTCGCCGCTGAGTTCAGGCGTGCCGGTCGGCCAGTGGTAAGGCAACGGCGGGGCCAAACTGTGCCAGAATACGTAAACACCGCGCTTGCAAAGACTTACACGCCACTAGAGACGGCGTTGAGGCCCGGGGAGCTGCCGCAATCCGCCGATAGTGTCGCAGTTTGCACGGTCCGAGAATGGCCAGTTGGATCTTGCGACTATGGTCGTGCGACCATAGTCTTATGCTTATGAAAAGCCACCAGTCGAAACAAACCGGTGTCGGAAGCCAGCCCGTGCCCGACGAGTTTCACATCACGATGCCAGCCGGAGAGTTCAAGACCAGGTGCTTCGAGCTCATGGACAGGGTCCGCGAGCGAGGAGCTGTAATAACGATTACCAAGAGAGGAGTACCCGTGTGCAAGGTCGTCCCAATCGATGAAACCCATGAACCGATCTTCGGCTCGATGGCGGGAACGGTCCTTTTCTACCACAACCCCACCGAGCCCACCGGCGAAAAGTGGGACGCGAACGAGTGATCCGCCCTCCCAATGCCGGCCCCGGTGAGACGCTACTCCTGGATACGCACATCTGGGTGTGGATGGTGTCGAACACCATGGAGCGCGTCTCCGCCGGCGCGCGAGCGGCGCTCGAAGAATCAGCGGCCATGCACAGACTTCGAGTAAGCGCGATCTCGGTATGGGAAGTGGGAATGCTCGCGCGAAAAAAACGCCTCGGCCTGTCGATGCACCCCTCGGCATGGGTCGAGCGCGCGCTCGCCGTGACCGGCGTGCAGCAGGTATCACTGGATTCCGCCGTCGCGTTGCTCAGCTCCACACTGCCGAACGAACCGCCGTCCGATCCAGCCGACAGGTTCCTATTGGCCAAGGCCTACCGCTATGGATGGACGCTCGTCACGAGCGATGCCAAGATCGTCCGGTACGCCAGCGAGCAGGGCATCCCGGTGCTCGACGCGGGGGGATGAGCGACAAACCGAAAGCTCAGCTATAGAAGGCGGTTAATCGGTTGAGCCCGAATCGTCGCCGTACCGCGCCAGCTTTCGATACAACGTTGACGGGTCGATGCCGAGCGCTTCCGACGCACGCGTCTTGTTCCCGCCTTCCTGTTGCAGAACCCAGGTGATGTATGCGCGCTCGATAACTTCGAGCGTGGGGTTGGCGGCCTGGCGGTCCCCCGCGAGCGGCTCGGACCGCCGCTCGACGATCCTCTCCGGCAGCGACCGTATCCCGATCACGTCGCCCTTCGACAGAAGGGCCGCGCGTTCGAGCGCGTTCTCCAGCTCTCGCACGTTCCCGGGCCACGCGTAGGAGTCGAGGACTTCGACGACCTCGGGGTCCAGCGACTTCTGTCGCTCACCATTCGATTCCGCCGTGCGTCGCAGGAACAGCTCGGCCAGCACCGGTATGTCTTCCCGCCGCTGGCGCAGCGGAGGAAGATGGATCGCAATAACGTTGAGCCGATAGAAGAGGTCGGTGCGAAAGGCACCTCGCTTGATCTCCTCCTCCAGGTCGCGGTTGGTGGCCGCGATCAGCCGCGTGTTGATGGGAATCGCCTCCGTGGCGCCAACGGGAATCACTTCCCTGTGCTGCAGGACGCGGAGCAGCTTCACCTGCGTCGCCGGCGTGGTCTCGCCTATCTCGTCGAGAAAGAACGTTCCCGCGCCAGCCGCAGTGAAAAGCCCCTGCTTGTCGCGTACGGCTCCGGTGAACGACCCGCGCACGTGCCCAAACAGCTCGCTTTCCAGCAGGCTCTCCGGAAGCGCCCCGCAGTTTATGGACAGGAAGGGACCGTTCGCGCGAGCGGACAGCTCGTGCAGGTACCGCGCGACGACTTCCTTGCCTGTGCCGGATTCGCCCTGCAGCAAGACGGTAGATTCGGTCGGCGCCACCGTTTCAGCCACCTTGAGGACTTCGACCCAGGGCGCGCTGTTGCCGACGGGACGACCGATGTGCTCACGCCTGCGGATCTCGGCCTTGAGCGTGCGGTTTTCCGCTCTTAGCCTGCGATGCTCGGTCGCGCGCCTGACGATGGCGAGAAGCTGCTCGTTTCCGAACGGCTTCTCCAGGAAGTAGAACGCCCCGTCGTTCACCGCCTGCACCGCAGCCGGCACCGTCGCCTGCGCGGTCATGAGAATGACCGGCATCTCGGCGTCCAGGCTGCGCGCCGCGGCCAGGACGTCGAGCCCGCTCATCGTTGGCATCCGGACGTCGCTGATGACGACGTCGGGCCTGAGCGACGCCATCCGGCTGATTCCCTCGCTTCCGTCCGTGGCGACGTGCGCCGCGTATCCCTCCTTCCGCAGGAGGATCTCGATCGCCTGGACGATCGCGGGCTCGTCATCAATTACGAGTACGGACGTGGCCGCCTCAGACATCAGCTCTCCCTCCATCGGCGCCGGCGACGCGCGAGCGCGGCAGCAGGATCGTGAACCGGGAGCCGCGCGCCGTGGTGTCGACGAGAACGTGACCTTTGTGCGCCGTCACCGCTCGCTGCACCACCGCCAGCCCCAGCCCGGAACCGCCGCGCTTCGTGCTCACGAAAGGATCGAAAATACGCTTGCGAATCTCCTCGGGAATTCCGCCTCCCTCGTCGCTGATGCGAATGGCCAGCGACCCTGTGAGGAACGGCGCCCCGTCTATCGGCGTCTGGCGGGGCGACAGCTCGGCTGCCTCCACGAAAACAGTTCCAGTGGACGGCGATGCCTGGATAGCGTTGAGCAGCAAGTTGAACACGGCGCGATGCAGCAGATCGGGATCGCCGTCCACGATAACCGGCGTGCCCGGAAGCACGGCGCTGATTCGCACGTCCGCCGGCTTCTCCGGATGATTCTCCGCGAGCGAGATGGCGTCGCGCGTGACTTCGACCGCGTCGACCAGCGCCCAGCGCGCGGCGTCCAGCCGCGCAAAATCGATGAAGTCCGAAAGCAGCCGGGAGAGACGATCCGATTCGCGCTGCACCAGGCCACTCAACGCGCGCTCGTCGTCGTTGGAGCGCGGAGAATCGCCGAGCTGCTCGACGGCGCTGCGTATGGCCGCGAGCGGATTCTTGATCTCGTGCGCGAGCGAAGCGCTCAGCTCCGCCACCGCCTCGAGCTTGCGCGCGCGCGCGCGGAGCTCTTCGACGTCGGCACTCTGCAGCCTGAACTGGGCAAGCTCGGCCGCCAGAGCTTCGCGGGCCGAGCTCTGCTCGCGGAGCTTCGCGCTCACGTAGCCGCAACCTGCCGCGACAGCGGCAAAGACGCCCACGCGCAGCCAGAATCCGAGATCGCGCTCGCCACCCGGCGTTATCACAGCCGTCGCCACATACACCGCGATCCCCAGCGCCGCGACCAGAAGAACTCCCCGGGCCGGCAGCAGCAGCGCGGCCTCCGCCGTGACGAGGATGTACAGCGCCGCGAAACCCGAGCCCACTCCTCCCGTCACGTTGACCACGGCCGTGACGAGCGCTACGTCGAATAGCGCCTGCAGGTAGAGAAACGTCATGGTGGCTGGGCGCCTGTACACCTCGGTGTACACGAGGGAACCGGCGGTGAATACCATCGCTACTACCATCGCCAGCGACGATAGCAGCGTCGAAGATCCGTCCGTTCTCTGCCAGACGAAGAGCGCGGCGAGGTAGATGGCCCCGGCCAGCGACAGCCGCGCCAAGTAAACGCCGCGGAGAATGCGGCGGGAGTCGAAAGGGTCGGCCACCGATTGGATGTCGATTGGCGTGGGGGCTATTCCGGCATCGGGTTGGCGATCAGGGACTCCATCGGCTGCTCCTTGCGGCAGCGGACTTCTTGCAAAATGCGAGACCTGCGGCCCCACGTCAAATCCCATCGCTGCCTTAGATTTTGGGGAAGCGGGGGGTTTTGCAGGATTTTTCGCAACATCCCCGCTCTTCCCGACGAAGGAGTCTTGGTGGAGTCACTTCAGGTCAGCGGCGGCGAAGTCCTGCTGCAGCTGCTAGCGGTTTTTGTGCTCGTTCTGGCGAACGGATTCTTCGTGGCTGCGGAGTTCGGCCTCGTGGCGTCGCGGCGGAGCCGCATCGACCAGATGGCGGCAGAGGGGGACAAGGCCGCGAGGGTCGTGCAGAAAGCACTTACCCGCCTCGACCGGTACATCTCCGGCACGCAACTGGGGATCACGATGGCGTCGCTGGGGCTCGGGTGGATCGGCGAGCCGGCGATGGCGAAGCTGTTCGCCTGGGTGCTCGGGCTGTTCGGATACGTGGTAAACCCGACCGATCTGCACGGCGGCGCGATGTTCGTCACCGCGTTCTTCATCGTCACCTTTCTGCACGTGGTGCTGGGCGAGCTGGCTCCGAAGTCCATCGCGCTGACGATGCCAGAGAAGGTGGCCAAGGTTGTGACCGCCCCGCTGGTGCTGTTCTCGCGCCTGATGATGCCGTTCATTTACGTGTTCAACGGCGCTGGAAACATGATCCTCAAGCTATTTGGCGTCGTACCGGTGTCGGAGCTGCACTCGATCCATTCGCCCGAAGAGCTGCGCCTGCTCGTGATTCAGTCGCACGCCCACGGGGTGCTCGACGAGTCGGACAGGGCGATGCTCGCGGGGGTCTTCGACTTTCACAACAAGAAGGCGGTGGACGTCATGCGTCCGCGCACCGAGGTCGTCGCGCTCGACATCACCGCGACGACAGAGGAGGTCTGGGAGATTCTGCGAACGGAGCGGTACTCCCGCTACCCGGTGTACCGCGAGACGCTCGACGACGTAGTCGGCGTTTTCCTGGCGAGAGATCTCTGGCTGCATCCGCCGGGCGAGCAGTTCTCGCTCGAAGGCGCGGTGCGCGAAGCGCTGTACATCCCCGACAGCCGGCCCGCCGAGCGCGTGCTGGAC
>Ga0136633_1002652_pt1 | contig 12172 bp, 8 predicted proteins | sample AntDrymeUQ832206_2_FD_105494 | JGI IMG/M metagenome (GOLD analysis project Ga0136633, IMG submission 105494) | Polar desert sand microbial communities from Dry Valleys, Antarctica - metaG UQ83 (22.06) | ecosystem: Environmental > Terrestrial > Soil > Desert | place: Antarctica: Dry Valley... | reverse complement strand
CGTCGTCGAGGCGCACGAGGCGCTTGAATGCAGTGGTGACGCGCATGGGCTGAGGGCCTTCTGGTTCGTAGGTGTGGAAGCCCGTGAACCTTGGTCCCGGCCCGTGCGCGTCGCGCGGATGCCGGGAACGGCCCTCTCAGCCAGCAACCGCAGGGCCAATGCCCGTCAGCCCATCCACATCAGGGTCAGGAGAGCCCGATTTGCACACGACGCCGCTGGGTACGGCAACCCCAGGCTGGGAGGAACCGACATGACGCTCGCGCCGGAAGAGGGCAAAGATCCCGACGGCGAAGAGCCGCGCTCCGAGGAGGACCCCTCGTCGGGCATCCCCGACGGCGGGGCGCTGCGGGACATCGGCCAGCAAATCGGCACCCTGCTCCAAGCGGCGGCCGACAGTGCCAGGGCGATCACCGCCGCGGCAGAGCGGCGGGCGGCGGAGCTGCGCGTCACGGCCGACGAGGACGCTCGGCGCGCCGAACTGGCGGCGAGCCGGCAGCTCGAACAGGTCGAGGCCCGCCGAGCGGGCGCCGAGCAGCGGGTCGCCGAGATCGACGCCGAAGCCACCGAGGCCCGGCAGGCCGCCCAGCGCGAACTGCAGGCAGCCACCGAGACGGTGGCCTCGGCCATGCGTGAGGCGACCGAGCTGCGGGCCCGCGCCGCCGAGGACGCACGGGGACTGCACGAGTCGGCCCTGAACGACGTCGAGGCTCGGCGGGATGCGGCCGTCGTCGAGGCCGCCGCCATCCTCGAGGACGCGGCGCGCGATGCCCAGCGTCGAATGGACGAGGCCACGGACAAGGCCGACCGGGCCCGCACCGTCGCCGACCGCGAGGTAGCGGAACTGCGGGAGCAGGTCGGCCGCGAAGTCGAGGACATTCACGCCGCGGCCACGGAGAAGGCGACGGCGCTGCTGGCGGACGCCGAGGTCCACGCCGCCGAGCTCGTGGCGAAGGCAGAAGAGGCGGCACGGGCGATCGAACAGGCCGCAGCCGAGCACGCCGCCGAGGTCACCCGCAGCGTCGAGGCGGAGATCGAGGCGCTGCGACAGGCCGTCGCCGCGGAGCAGGCTGCAGCCGAGGAGCTCATGGCCGAGGCCCGGCGCGACGCAGCCGGGATCCTCGGCACGGCCGAGCAGGAGGCGATCAGCGTGGCCGACGCGGCCCGAGAGGCGTTGGCCGACGCCAGGGAGGCGAGGGCAGCGGCCGAGCGCGACGCGGCCGCAGTCCTGGCGGAGGCGCAGGACCGGGCCGCGCAGACCGTTGCGGCTGCGTGGCGGGAGCTCGAGGCCGCCATAGCCCTGTCGGAAGCGGAGCGGCGGTCCAGCAACCCGGTCTGATCACCGCAACGCCGCCACTACCCTCGAACGCGATGTCTCCCGCCCAGGGGGCTGCCGGGGCCCACGCCCTGCGGTCCCTCGACTGTGGGGCCTCAGAGACCCAGCGCGCATGCCGCGGGTGGTCGTGAGGGCCTCGGCGAGATCGCCGGCGCGGCTTCTCCTCCCCCGACGCACCGGTACCTGGTCCCTACCGAAGCTGGCCAGCGGACTGGGCGACGCCACACCGCCCTGGCGGCCGGCACCTGCTCCTGTGGACGGCTGACCCGAGGGAGCAGTCGGCCTGGCAGGCGCTGGGCGTCGACCGGTCGCTCCGTCCGGAGTCGCTGCTGGTCGCCGTGCAAAACCGAGCGGAACAGGCTCGACCAGTTCCTGGAGGTCGCGGCGGACGTTTCGGTGGCCTCAGCCGGGGACGGGACCGAGGTGACCCTGACCCCTGAAGCTCCAGAACAAAGACTCCGGCCGGAGACGGGCCATCGGCCTCATCCTGAACGACGACTCCGGCTGGAACGGCACGCTGTTCTCGACAGCGTGAGCTGGTAGACCCCGGCGGCTGCGCAGGTAGCGCCTGCTTGCGGCGGCGCCGGCTTCTCCTCCCCCCGCGTCACATCCGGTACGGTCCTTTCGGGAGAGCGTCCGGCGATTAGGCCAGGGGCTTCTTCAATAGCCTTCCGGGAAGGTTTCTTCCGGCGGAGCGTAAGGAGGCAACCCGATGCCGATGATGCCCGAGGAGATCGAGGACACCCATTTCCTCGTCGCCCTACGGGGTTACGACAAGGGGCAGGTCGACGCCTTCCTCAAGGGGATCGCCGACGAGCAGCGTGCGCTCACGCGGCGGCTGGAGCAGGTTCGCGATCACGACAGCGGCCAGGACGTGTACGACAAGCTCGGCCAGCACATCCAGGCCGTCACGCGGGCCGCCATCGAGGCCGCGCAAGAGATCGAGACCCTTGCCTCGGCTGAGGCGACGGAGCTTAGCGAGCAGGCGCACACCCTGCAGTCGGAGGCAGCCGAGCTGCGCCGGCAGACCGAGAGCCTGCTCCTGGTCGCCGAGGCCGAGGCCCTGGAGCTGCGACAGCAGGCCCAGGCGATTCGAGAGGAGGCGGTGGAGCTGCGCCGGCAGGCTGAGGCCTGGCGGTCCCAGGCCGAGGCGGACGCCGCGGGGGTGCGGGAGGCCGCCAGGGCGGACGCGAGCCGGATTCGCACCGAGGCGGAGGACGCCCTGGTCGAGAACCGTGCGGCGATCGACGCGCAGGTGGCGGCCTCGGACGAGGCCCTTGCCCTGGCCGAGGACAGCGCGAGGGCTCTGGTGTCCGATGCCAGGGAAGCGGCGGCATCCCTCCGGGCAGATGTCGAGGCCGAGATCGCGTCGGCCGCAGACCTGCGGGCCGAGGCCGAGCAGGCGGCCGCCGAGAGCCGGGAGGCCATGGCCGTAGCCGCTGAGATCAGGGCGGCCGCCGATGCTGCGGCCGAGTCGGCGCGAAGTGCCACGGACAAGGCGCGCGCTGAGCTCGAGCGTGCAGTCGAGACAAGGTTTGCGGCTGAAGGTGAGGCGGACGCCACCCGCAACGACGCCCGACAGGAGGCCGAGTCGATACGTCTGGAGGCCGAGCACCATCTGTCGGAAGTGCGCCGGCAGGCCGAGGATCTCACCCGAGGCATGCTCGCGGAGGCCGAGACCGAGGCAGCCGGCGTCCGCTCCGCTGCGGCGAATGATGCTGCCGACGTCCGACGCAGTGCGGAGGACGGGGCGGCAGGCATCCGGTCGGCCGCTGAGCAGTCGGCGGCGGAGATCATCGCCGGCGCGGAGCGGACCGCAGCGCAGATCCGGGACGCTGCCGAGCACGACGCCGGGGTGATCCGGGAGGAGGCGCAACGCGATGCGGGGGGAATTCGGCCGGCGGCGGAGCAGGAAGCGGCAGAACTGCGGGCCGCAGCCGAATCCGACGGAGCCGGTATCCGGGCTCGCGCCGAGCAGGAGGCATTCGCCATCGTGGACCGGGCCGAGTCCAACGCCAGAGAGATCCTGGCTGCGGTGGAGGAACGGGCGGCGGACATGATGTCGGCTGCGCAGCAGGAGACGTCCGGAATCATCGCCGCCGCCCACGAGCAGGCAGCCGCGATGCAGGCCGTCGCCGCCGAGGACGCGGCGGGGATCCACGCCCTCGCGGAGCAGGACGCCGCCCACCTTCGCTCCGTCGCAGAGGACGACGCCACGGTCATCGTGGCTCACGGGCACGATGAGGCGGCGAGAATCCGGGAGGAGGCGGCCCGCGAGGCCGAGCGGGTGAGGGCGGAGGCCGGCCAGGAGCTCGTCGGCGCCCTCGAGCTGCGAGCGGCCAGTGAGCGGGATGCGGAGGACACCCGGCTCCGTGCCGCCGAGGCGGCGGCCATGGCGGTGGCAGCCGCCGAGGATGCCCGCGCCCAGGCGGAACGGGAGGCGCAGCTGATCCTCGGCGCGGCGCAGAGCGAACTGCAGTCGGCGAACGACATGAGGGCGCCGGCGATCCAGGAGGCCATCGGTATCCGGTCCGCCGCCGAGAGGGACGCAGCGGCGATGCGAGCCGATGCCCGCCGAGAGTCCGACGAGCTGATCCGGCGGGCCCAGGCCGAGCTCGAGGCGGCCATGGAGCTCGAGGCGTCGGTCGAGGAGTCCCACCGGCACCAGTAGGGACCTTCACCGGCGGACGGCGAGTCGGCCTTTCACCGGTACCCTCGACGTCGATGTCCCCCGCCCAGGGGGCTGCCGGGGCCCCCGCCCTGCGGTCCCTGCCCCCGCTCCTGCGCCACCACCCGGCCCTGTCCGGGCTGGCCGGCGCGTCTTCGGCCGTGCTGGCCGTGCCGGACGCGGCCCGCGCCTACGCCATCGCCGGCCTGGTCCACCTGAGCGACCGGCACCCGGTGGTCGTCGCCGTGCCCACCAGCACCGACGCCGAACGCCTTGCCCATGACCTTCGTGCCTTCCTCAGCCCCGAGGATGTCGACCTGTTCCCCGCCTGGGAGACGCTGCCGTTCGAACGCGTCAGTCCGGGCGTGGAGGCCATGGGCCGCCGGCTGCGCACCATGTGGCGGCTCAGAGACCCTGCGCGCATGCCGCGGGTGCTCGTGGCCCCTGTCCGCTCCCTCGTCCAGCGGCTCGGGCCGCACGTGGAGGAGGTGGAGCCGGTCGTCATCACCCAGGGCGACCAGGTCGACCCCATCGACCTCGTCGAGCGCCTGGTCCTGGCCGGCTACCGGCGGGAGCCGCAGGTGGAGCACCGGGGCGAGGTGGCCCGGCGAGGCTCGATCGTCGACGTGTTCCCGTCGACCGCCGACGTGCCGGTGCGCATCGACCTCTGGGGCGACGAGGTCGACCGGCTCACGACGTTCTCGGTCAGCGACCAGCGCTCGACCGGCGACATCGCCCACGTCGAGATCTTCGGTTGCCGGGAGCTGATCCCCACCGACGACGTCCGCAGGCGGGCTGCCAGCCTGGTGAAAGCCGAGCCGTGGGGCCGGGAGCAGTGGGAGCGGCTGTCGGAGGGGGCGACCTTCGAGGGCATGGAGTCGTGGCTCCCTTGGCTCACCAGCGCCGAGCACGTCCTCTTCGACCTGGTGGGCGACTCGGCCCTGCTGCTGCTGGTCGAGCCCCGCCGCATGCGCGACCGGGCCAAGGACCTCCTCGAAGAAGAGGCGGCCCTGGCCGCCAGCCTGGCCCAGACGTGGGGCGCCGGCGTGGAGCGTGAGTGGCCCCGGCTGCACCTGCCCTTCGACCGACTCCTGGCCCACACGTCGGCCCCGGCGTGGTCGGTGATCCCGGTGGCCGAGGGTCCCGACACGACGGCCATCGAGGCCCGGGGCTGGGACCCGGTGTTCGGGGACGGCACCCGACTCGCCGCCCACGTCGCCGACCTGCTGGCCCAGGGCTACCGGATGGTCGTGGCCGCCGAGGGCCAGGGCTCCGCGGCGCGCCTGGCAGAGACGTTCCGGGAGCACGGGGTCGACCTGCCCATCGGCCCCGGCGACGGTCGATCCGGCATCGTGGTGGAGCCGCTCGAGCGGGGTTTCATCCTCCCCGACATCAAGCTCGCGGTCCTCGTCGAAGGCGACATCACCGGCCGGCGGCGCGCCCACCGCATGCCCCGGCCCCGTCGCACCGACGCCGCCGGCTTCTTCGACGATCTCAACCCCGGCGACTACGTCGTCCACCACCACCACGGCGTCGCCAAATACGCGGGCATGGTCAAGCGGGCCATCGGCGGCGCCGAGCGCGACTACCTCCTGCTCGAGTACCGCGGGGGCGACAAGCTCTACATCCCCTCCGAGCAGATCGACGCTGTCCGCCACTACACCGGCGGCGACTCCCCCACGCTGTCCCGCCTGGGCGGCTCCGAGTGGCAGCGGACGCGGTCGAAGGTGCGGGCCGCGGTCCGGGAGATCGCCGAGGAGCTCGTCGCCCTCTACCGCAAGCGGGTGGCGAGCCCTGGTCACGCCTTTCCACCGGACACGCCCTGGCAGCAGGAGCTGGAGGAGGCGTTCCCGTACATCGAGACCCCCGACCAGGCCAAGGCCATCGCGGACGTGAAGGCCGACATGGAGGCCGCAATCCCCATGGACAGGCTCGTCTGCGGCGACGTGGGATTCGGCAAGACCGAGGTGGCGCTCCGGGCCACGTTCAAGGCCGTCCAGGACGGCATGCAGGTCGCGGTCCTCGTGCCGACCACGCTGCTGGCCCAGCAGCACTTCGGGACGTTTTCCGAGCGGTTCGCCGGCTACCCGGTACGGGTGGAGGTCCTTTCACGGTTCCTCACCCCCGGGCAAGCCAAGAAGGTGGCCGAGGGCGTCACCGACGGTTCGGTCGACGTGGTCATCGGCACCCATCGGCTCCTGTCGGGTGACGTGAAGTTCAAGAACCTGGGCCTGCTCGTGGTCGACGAGGAGCAGCGCTTCGGCGTGACCCACAAGGAGGCCATCAAGAAGCTGCGGGCCGACGTGGACGTGCTCACCCTCACGGCCACGCCGATCCCCCGGACCCTGGAGATGAGCCTCACCGGCATCAGGGACCTCACGATCCTGAACACGCCGCCGGCGGAGCGCCAGCCCATCCTCACCTACGTCGGACCGTACGACGACCGCGCCGTGGCCGAGTCGATCCGCCGTGAGCTCCTCCGGGAGGGGCAGGTCTTCTTCGTCCACAACCGGGTGCAGTCGATCGAGCGGGTGGCCGCCGACCTGAAGGACATGGTGCCCGACGCCCGGGTCGCCATCGCCCACGGCCAGATGGACGAGGGCCGGCTCGAGCGTGTGGTCCTCGACTTCTGGGAGGGCCAGTACGACGTGCTGGTCTGCACCACCATCATCGAATCCGGCATAGACATGCCGACGGTGAACACCCTGGTGGTCGACCGGGCCGACCTCATGGGCCTCGGCCAGCTCCACCAGCTCCGGGGTCGCGTGGGCCGGGCCGGCCAGCGGGCCTACGCCTACCTGTTCTTCCCCCCGGAGCGGGAGCTGACCGAGCAGGCCTACGAGCGGCTCAAGACCATCGGGGAGCACACCGAGCTGGGGTCGGGGTTCAAGATCGCCATGCGCGACCTCGAGATCCGCGGCGCCGGCAACCTGTTGGGGGCCAGCCAGTCCGGCCACATCGCGGCCGTCGGCTACGACCTGTACGTCCAGATGGTCAGCGAAGCGGTTGCGGAGCTCAAGGGCGAGCCGGTGCGGGAGCCGGCCGAGGTCAAGCTCGATATCCCTGTCGACGCCCATCTGCCCCCCGAGTACGTGCCGGGCGGCGAGCAGCGCCTGGAGGCCTACCGCCGCCTCGCGGCCGTCACCACCCAGGCCGAGGTCGACGACGTGGCCGCCGAGTGGCTCGACCGCTACGGCCCGCTGCCGGCGCCTGCCGAGGCGCTGATCTCCGTCGCCCGCCTCCGGGCCGAGTGCGTGCGGACAGGGATCCGCGAGGTCACCGTGGCCCGGAACGTGATCCGGCTGTCACCCGTCGTGCTCAAGCTGAGCGCCCAGATCCGGCTCCAGCGCCTGTCGCGTGACGCCGTCTTCAAGGAGGACCTGGGCCAGCTGGTGGTGCCTGTCATGCGGGGGGCCGACCCCGTCACCGCGGTGCTCACGCTGATCGGCCAGCTCCTGCCCGCTGAGACTGCTGGCGGCTCTCCGCCGACCGGGTAGCTACCGGGCCAGCAGGTAGCATCGATCTACCGTGAGACGTCTTTTTTCCTTCTTCACCGCGTCCGTGGTCGGGTTGGCGCTGGTTGCCACCGCCTGCGGATCGGTGTCCCCGTACGCCGCCAAGGTCGACAACAGGTCGATCAGCCAGGACGATCTGGAGACCGAGCTCCGCTCCATCGCGGCCAACGGGCCGTACCTGAAGCTCATCGAGTCCCGCCAGCAGGTGAAGGGCACCGGCGCCGGCACCTTCGACGCCGCCTTCACCGCCCTGGCCCTCACCCGCCAGATCTACTACCAGCTCATCGGCACCGAGCTGGCCGCCCGGAAGCTCTCGGTCGGCCCGAACGACCTGGCCTCGGCCCGGGCCACCGTCATCGAGCAGATCCAGGGGGAAGACGTCTTCACGGACTTCCCCAAGGGTTACCAGGACGAGCTGATCCTCCGCCAGGCCCAGCTCGACCTGCTCACCCTCGCCCTCAACGGCACCACCGGCTCGCCCGAGGACGCGGCGAAGGCGTACTACGACAGCCACCAGCAGGAGTTCGCCAGCGCCTGCGTCAGCCACATCCTCGTCGCCAGCCGCGAGAAGGCCGACGAGGTCAGGGCCAAGGTCGGTCGGGGGGAGGACTACGCCGCGGTGGCCAAGACCGACTCAACCGACACCCAGAGCGCCCAGAAGGGCGGTGAGCTCGGCTGCGACATCAACCAGGACACCGGCTTCGTGCCCGAGTTCCTCCTCGCCGTGTTCAGCCAGAACGTCGGCGAAGTCGGGACACCCGTGCAGACTCAGTTCGGCTTCCACGTGATCAAGGTGACGGCTCGCACGGTGCCCCCCTTCGATCAGGTGAAGGAGCAGGCCCGGCAGAGGCTGACCGCGAGCGGCCAGGAGAAGCTCCTCACCTGGCTGCAGGAGACCGTCGGCAAGGCCAAGATCGAGGTCAACCCCCGCTACGGGACGTTCAACAAGGAGGGCACGTCGCCCGGCGTGGTGCCCCCGGCCCGGCCGGCCGACGCCACCGCCACCACGGCGCCCGGTCGCACGCCCGCCCCCGGCCCCGCCGGTGGGGCCACACCCCCGTAGTCCCGATCCATGAGCGAGCACGCCGGCCGGGCCGGTGAGCGCAGCGACCGAGGACGGCAGCCGCCCACCGTGGTGGTCGTGGGGCTTGGCCCGGCCGGGCCCGAGCTGCTGACCACCGCGGCGGTGGAGGCCATCGCCGGCATCCCTCGCCGGTACCTGCGCACCACCCGCCATCCGGCCGCCGCGGCCGTGCCCGACGCGACGTCGTTCGATTCGATCTACGAGTCGGCCCCCACCCTCGACGACGTCTACGCCGGCATCGTCGACGCTCTCGTCGAGGCCGCGGCCGAGCACAGCACCGTCCTGTATGCGGTGCCCGGGTCGCCACTGGTGGCCGAGCACACCGTCGAGCTCCTTCGCGCCGACGACCGGGTGACGGTGCGACTGGTGCCGGCACTGTCGTTCCTCGACCTGGCTTGGGCCGAGCTGGGCGTCGACCCGGTGGCCGAGGGGGTGCGGATGGTGGACGGCCGGCGGTTCTCGGTCGAGGCCGCCGGTGAGCGGGGGCCGCTGCTGGTGGCCCAGTGCGACACCCGCCAGGTGCTCTCCGACATCAAGCTCACCGCCGACGACGATTCTTCCTGGCCGCTCTCCGGCGAACGTGGCCAGGTCACCGTGCTGCAACGCCTCGGACTGCCCGACCAGTCCGTGGCCACCGTGGCCTGGGCCGATCTCGACAAGGAGGTGGACCCCGACCACCTCACCTCCGTCTACATCCCGGTTTGGGCGCCGCCGGTGGCCCGGGAGGTGGCCCGGTTCGACGAGCTGGTCCGTACGTTGCGCGAGCGCTGCCCGTGGGATCGGGAGCAGACCCACCGCACCCTCACCCGCCACCTCCTGGAAGAGACCTACGAGGTCCTGGAGGCCATCGAGCTCCTCGACTCAGACACCGGCGAGGGGTTCGAGCACCTCGAGGAGGAGCTGGGCGACCTGTTGTTCCAGGTCGTCTTCCACGCCACGCTGGCTGCCGAGGAGGGCCACTTCACCCTGGCCGACGTCGCCCGGGGCATCCACGACAAGCTCGTCCACCGCCATCCGCACGTGTTCGCCGGCGTCCAGGCCGACACGCCCGCCGAAGTCGTCAGCAACTGGGAGCAGATCAAGCGGGCCGAGAAGGGCCGGTCGAGCATCATGGACGGCATCGGCGAGGGGCTCCCCTCACTTCTCTACGCCCACAAGGTGCAGCGCAAGGCGGCGTCGGTGGGCCTCGAGCCGGTGGCCGACGACCACGACCCCCTTGGGGCCGAGCTGTTCGCCCTGGTCGACCGCTGCCGCCAGGCCCAGGTCGACCCCGAGGCCGCGCTGCGGGCCACCGCAGCCCGCTTCCGTGACCGCTTTCTGGCCGCCGAGGCGGTGGCCGCCGAGAGGGGCGTCGAGATCGCCGAGGCATTCGATCGGTTGGGGCCCGAATAGCGCCACGGATCGACCACCCGTTGCCGGGTGGGACGAACTTCACTCGATCAAGGGGGGATCAGAGGGTTTCGCGTTTCCGTTCGTTCATGGAGGCGATGGCTCCGAAGAGGGTCAGCGCCGCCGTCCCCAGGCTGCCGAGGAGGAAGTTGGTGAACTGCACCCGGACGGAGGAAGGGACCGGCACGTTCTTGGCTGCATACTCGTGCAGGTTGGCTCGCACGGCGAGCAGGCTGCCGACGGCAATGAGAACGCCCATGATCACGGCCACGATCAGGGCGGTACCCACCACCCGGTCCTGTGACTCCGACAGCAGCTCGTCGAGAACGGACGGCATCGAGACCAGGACCACGCCAAGGACCAGGAAGACCAGGGCGGTGGCGCCGAGGCCGCCGAAGGGGTAGCCGAGGCGGTGAAGCAGGTCGTCGGGGACCTCGACCCGCTGGCCGCTCTTGAGCGTCAGCCCCTCGACCAGCGAGGTGAGGACCTGCACCGAGACGATCCCGATCAGGGCCGTGCCGATGGTGGCCAGGAGTGACACCCACCGCGACGCCGGCTCGTCGTCGTCGTAGGCGTCGTCGTCGTACTCGTCGGGCGACGACCGCTGTGACCGGCCGGACGCCGCCGCGGGCGCCGCCTGCCGCACCCGGTTGGGCTCGGGCCAGTCGTCGCGGGCGGGGACCTCTGCGACTTCGGGCACCGGCTCAGGCGCCGGCCCGGGCATGGGGTCGACCACGTCCTCCCACGACGCCTCCGGTTCAGCCGGGCGCTCCACGACCTCCTCGGCCATCGGCTCCGCCGGCGGACCGCCCGTCGCCCTCGACTCCGCCTGCTGATCCGGGGGGTCGCCGTACGGCGCCGGCCGGCTGCTGATGGTCGGGTCCTCGGGCTCGTTCATGTCCCTAGCCTGACCGCTCAACGCGCCCCTGTCACACACCTTGGCATCCTGGAGGCGATGACCGTCCGCCGGGTGCGGCCCGAGGAGCACGACGCCCTGGCTGCGCTGACCGTGTCGGCCTACCGACGTCTCCTGGGCGACGACATCGACCGTGGGTATGCCGCCGAACTGGCTGACGTCGCCGGCCGGGTCGCTCTGGTCGACGTCCTGGTCGCCGTCGACGACCAGGGCCGGCTGGAAGGCGGGATCACCTACATCCCCGGGCCGGGCCCCATGGCCTGGTTCGACAGGCCCCACGAGGCGGGCATGCGCATGCTGGCCGTCGACCCCGCGGCCCAGGGCCGGGGTGTGGGGGCGCGCCTCGTGGCCGCATGCGTGGCCCGGGCGACCGGCGCCGGCAAGACCCGGCTGCTCCTGCACACCACCGCACCCATGACCGTCGCCCACCGCCTGTACGAGCGGGCGGGCTTCCGTCGGGACCCCGAGCGGGACCAGGTGCTCGAGGACGGTCTCCTGCTCCTGGGCTACATCCTCGAGCTGGACCTGCGGCAGTAGGGTCGGGAGCGCCCCGCCCGGGTGGCGGAATCGGTCAGACGCGGAGGGCTTAAACCCCTCTGGTCCTCACGGGCCATGTGGGTTCGAATCCCACCCCGGGCACCAGGGTCCGCGCACCCGCGGACGGGCGTCGCGTAGGCTGCGCTCCGTCGAACTCTACGGCGGAAACAACTACGACGGGCCGCGCTACCTTTCGCTACAGGTTCCGCTCGGTTGCCGAAGAAGAGGTACATGATGCTCGTCGTCCTGGCGCTCTTCACCTGGTTTGCGCTCTCCGTGCCGGCCACTCTGATCGTCGGCCGCTTCATCGCCGCAAACAGCCGGGACCGTGACCTGCCCTACCCGACAGGGGTTGCGACGTCCGGGCAACGCCTCGTCCAGAGGTAGTTGACGCTGGTCCTGTGGCGGCGGGGCCTGACAACAAATGGGAGAGCGAACGAGATTCGTCCGTTTGCGCTCAAGTGCGGCGCTCCAGTGACCGACCACCAGTGCATGGGCAGCCACCGGTCACTGCGACGCTGGCGTCTCGTCCTAGCCGCAGCGACGATCTTCGGCATCCTGGCCCTCGCCGTGCCACTGTCCGTCCGGCCCGGAGTGGCAAGGGTTGCCGAGCTGCCGGGCTGGGCCCCGCCAACAGAAACGACGGTCGTCGACGAGCGATTCGCTTTCGCGGATCGAGCGGCCCCGCCCGAGTCCCCGGCACCGGCACCGGCACCGGCACCGGCACCGG
>Ga0136633_1002651_pt1 | contig 12176 bp, 14 predicted proteins | sample AntDrymeUQ832206_2_FD_105494 | JGI IMG/M metagenome (GOLD analysis project Ga0136633, IMG submission 105494) | Polar desert sand microbial communities from Dry Valleys, Antarctica - metaG UQ83 (22.06) | ecosystem: Environmental > Terrestrial > Soil > Desert | place: Antarctica: Dry Valley... | reverse complement strand
GGGTTCTACCGGTCCGCAGGGTTCTACCGGTCCGCAGGGTTCTACCGGTCCGCAGGGTCAGCAGGGTCCGCAAGGTACGCAGGGTCCCCAAGGTCCGACGGGGCCAGCAGGTCCCTCGGGACCCAAGGGCTTCACGTCACTCGCTCCGGTCAACTTCCCCGCCAGCGGCGTCGAGCACATCAGGATCGTGACGTCCACTTTCGTCGTGCCTGCCGGCGTGACATCGTGCATGGTCACGTCGTCGATCCAGACGCAACCGCCCGCGTCGGCGCCGAACGACACGGTGTACTTCCGCAACGCGGTGTCGCGCAACAGCGTCAATGCCGAGGACGTCCAGTACGGCCCCTACCTGTACAACGACGGGACGGGGCGCAAGCAGCCGCCGCTGACTCGCTCGAGCGTGATCACCGTCACGGCCGGGCAGACCGTCGCCTTCGGGGTCTATTTCGGCGGCCTGTCCGGCACCTGGTTCAACTCGTCCTACTCCCCCGCCACGAGCTACTTCTGCTCGTGATGGCGTCGGGGGCGTCTCAGTAGGCGACGACAGGTGGCGCGTCCGCGTGCGGATCACCGAGTCGGCGTGCGGCGGTGCTGGTCGTGCCGACCGGCACGTGCTCGGCCACCTTCGCCAGCCCGATGCGCGGCATGTTGCCGTAGACGGCCTCGTACTCTCCGGCGCGGACGCGGTAGGTCTCGTGCCAGATCCCGATGTCTCCGGAGTTGCGCACGCGCTGGTTGAACGCGCGCCAGGCCGGAAGGTGCCGGGCGTCCGGGTTGCGCGCGTAGCGCTCCAGATGCTCAAACGACCGCCAGTACTGCACGAGCGCCGGCCCCGTCGTGAACAGGCCCTGCGTCGCGCCGAGAAACCCGGACTCCGGATCGCGCTCGAGTTCGCGAATCATCTGCGGCATCGCCATGAACACCGGCAGCCAGCGATGCGGCTTCCATGGCCTGTTGATCCGCATGCCGATGAGAAAGACGACGAAGTCGCCTTCGATCTTGGCTGAGTGACGACCCGGAAAGATGCTCATGGGGACTCAGCGATCACTTCTCCCGTTCGCCCTCGAAACCCGCCATCGGCTCGCGATCCGGTCGCGGCACGGCGCCGTCCTCGGGCGGTGGGACGTCGACGCCCTTGGGCACGTCCGTGTTCGCCTTTCCGGACGTCAGCGACCGAAAGAACTCCGACAGGCTGGACATGATCGACAAGATGGGCTCCTCGTTCTCGCGCCGGCCGCCGGCGTTCGCGGCGGCTCTCACGTGGTCGACGCCTACCCGCGACGCCGGCCGGCCACTCGGGCTCGCTCGCACGGTGGCCGCTTCGCCCAGACGGTCTACGCGTCGACGGCGACCTCGGCCTCGGCGGCGCGGATGATCGCCTTGCCGTCCTGCGTGCAGGCGGTCTCGACGATCGCGACGCCGTCCTGCACCGAGCGCACCGTTCCCGTGACGGTGAGCTCGTGCTCAGGCAGGCCCATGGCGCGAAATTGCACGCTCAGGCGCTTCAGCGACGCCGGCCCGCCGCCCGCGTCGGTGACCGCGCGCGCGACCTGCGCCATCGTGTAGAGGCCGTGCAGGATCCGGCCGGGCAGCCCGACCTGGCGCGCGAAGTCCTCGTCGATGTGGATCGGGTTGAAGTCGCCGGACGCGCCCGCGTACCGCACCGTCTGGTACCTGTCAGGTGTGACGCTGAGCGCGTCGATCTCGGCTCCCGGCTCGAGCGCCATGCTCACGCTGCTCGCACGATGTTCGACCAGGTGCCGGTGCAGACGGTCGCGCCGCCCTGGTTGCGCGACACCGATTCGAAGACGAAGAAGCCGTTGCCGCGCCGCTCGCTGACGTCCTTGACGCTGACCGTCGTCGTGACCTCGTCGCCGGCCACCACCAGCGGGCCCCACTCGAACTCCTGCCCGGCGTGCACGAGGCGCGCGAACTCGATGCCGACCTCGGGATCGAACATGCCCGCCGCGACGGCCGGCATCGCGTACACGACCGCGAACATCGGCGGCGCGACGAGATCCTCGTGGCCGGCCTCGCGCGCGGTGTCGAGGTCGAGGTACAGCGGATTCGTCTCGCCGACGGCGCGCGCGTATTCGCGCAGCTTCTCGCGGCCGACCGCGTACGTGCTCGGCGGGTAGGTCTTGCCGATGACGTCGGGGTTCACGGCCACGGGGCAGTGATAGCAGGCCGCGGCGCGGCGCGACCCCCGCGCCGTGCGCCGTCAGCCCGCCTTCGGCGCCGTCAGCGCGGCGAACGCCACGAGCGACGGGGCCTTGCCGATCGCGGCGATCGGCTTCGCGCGCCCGGTCATGAGGTCGAGCTTGAAGAGCCGCGGGCGAGCGGTCCCGGAGCGGCGGGCGAGCACGTACGCGACGCCGTCTCGCGCGGAGATGTCGAAGCCCAGCGGGCCGGCGAGGTTCGCGCCCAGCGGGCCAACCGTCGACAGGACCCCGTCGTTGGGCGGCGCCTGGATCACGAGCGCGTCGCGGCGCGTGTCGATGCCGTACAGCGTCGTCGTCGTCGCGCCGCGCACGTTGCTCGTATAGGCCGAGCCGAGCACGGCTGGGCCGATGCCGGCACCGGCATCGCCGGCCTTGTAGACCAGCGGCTTGTCCGTCGCCGCAACGGCGCCCGAGTCGGCGTTCAGGCGCAGATCCTGGCCCACGTCGGAGACCAGCCGGATGCGATCGACGGTCGGGTTGAAGTCGAAGCCGAAGCTCGCGCCCGACAGCGCCGGCGTCAGCGGCGCGCTGCCGATCGCCGTGACGGTGCGCCTTGACCGCGACACGGTGTAGAGGCGGCTGGCGATCGTGACCGCGACGAGCTGGCGGTTGGCGGGACGCACGTCGAGGCCCACGATGCGCTCGTTGCCTGGTGTGCGCGCAGCGAGCCGGGACGGTTCATTCGGCGTGGCCTGCTCCGATCGCACCCGCCCGGCGATGACGGATCGACGGCCGTCACAGGAACGCCGGCACCGCGCCGCCGTCGGCCGACCACGCCGCACCGGATACGGTGCTCGCCTGCCCCGAGCACAGAAAGACGATCACCGCGGCGATCTCCCCGGGCTCGGCGAAGCGACCCAGCGGGACCTTCGCACCCTGGGCGCTCAGGGCCTCCTCGCGGGTGATGCCCTTGGCCTGCGCGGCCTGGTCGGCGAGGCCGCCGGGGTCCAGCCACAGCGGCGAGTTGACCGGCCCGGGCGCGACGGCGTTGACGAGCACGCCGTCGCCCACCCAGCGGTCGGCGAAGTGCCGCGAGAGCGAGAGCTGCGCGGCCTTCGTCACGGAGTACGCGACGTTCGTCAGCGACGGGCGCTTGCCCGACGACGAGCAGACATTGACGATCCGGCCACCGCCGGCGCCCGCCATCAGCGGCGCGGCGGCGCGCATCAGGCGCATCGGGCCCATGACGTTGAGCTCCCACTGGCCCTGCCAGTCGTCGTCGGTGAGCTCCTCCAGCGGGCGCACGAAGCTCGTGCCGGCGTTGTTGACGAGCACGTCGACGCGGCCGAAGCGCTCCGTGCAGGCGGCGACGATCCGCTCCGCGTCGGCCGGCTTGGTGACGTCGGCGTGCAGGACGTCCTCGCCCGAGCGCGCGACCGCCAGCACGTCCGCGCCCTCGGAGCGCAGCAGCTCGACGGTCGCCAGGCCGATGCCGCGCGTCGCGCCGGTGACGATGCAGGCCTTGCCCTCGAGCCCGAGATCCATGCCGGCGTCCTACCCCCTGGCCCGCTTGGCGTCGTAGAGAATCTCCAGAAACCGCTCGGCGTCGTCCTCGTCGGCGCCGCCGACGCTCGGGCGCAGCGCGCTGTCGAGCTGGGCGGCCAGCCGCGCGCGTGCTTCGGTCGCCAGCCCGCTGCGGCGCTCGAGGAACGCTCGCACCGTCGCAATGTCCTCCGCGGGCACGGCGCTGACGTCCCAGCTCGCGCCGACGGCCGCGTGATCGGCGCGCGCCGGCGCGGCCGCGACCGGCCCCGCGCCGTCGACGGCGCGGCGGTCGCGGATCACGAGCGTGTCGGCGGCGAGGTCGCCGAGGCGCTGGTTGCGGCGCGTCGCGAGGATCGAGACGATCGTCGGCACGTACAACACCGCGAGCCCGTCGACGAGCCGCACGACGTTGCGGATCATGCTCGCGCGCGCGTCGACCGGGCGCCCGCTCGAGCGCACGACGCGCAGCCCGCTCCAGCGCTTGCCGGGCGTGCGGCCGGCCGCGAGCGTCTCGAACGCGACGTTGTAGACGAGCATCGAGAGTCCCGCAGTGGGCAGCAGGACGACCAGCCCCGTGTCGCCGAACAGCGCGGTGAGGACGATCAGCTCGCAGACGATCACGGCCACCTTGATCAGTCCATCCAGACCCGCCGCGATCGCCCGCGATCCGAGGCCGGCGAGTGTCAGCTCGAGCGCGACGCCCTCCGGCGTCGGGATCGTCATCCGGTCCTCGTACTGCATCACGCCTCGTCCCCAGCGACAATCCTCACGGCATGAAGGTAGAGCGTTTCATCGACGAGCGGGAAGGCGACTGGCGCGAGCTCGACGAGCTGCTGCGCGAGCGCCGCAGCGCGGGCCGCAGCGCCCGCCGCGGGGCGGCCGACGTCCTGCGCCTCGGAGCGCTGTACCGCGGGGCGGCGGCCGACCTCGCGCTGGCGCGCCGCGGGCACCCGGGCGATCCGGTCGCGTCGCGCCTGGAGTCGCTCGTCGGCCGCGCGCGCCAGGCGGTCTACGCCGAGGAGCCGGGCGGCGGGTCGCTGACCACGTTCTTCGGCCGCACCTACTGGACGCACGTGCGCGAGCGCCCGCGGGTGCTGCTGCTCGCGATCGCGCTGCTGCTCGTGCCGGCGCTGCTCGCGGCCGCGTGGGCGATGCAGGATCCGGGCGCCGCGGCGGGCATCGTGCCAGGCGAGTTTCGCGGCGCGGTCGAGCCCGTCGGCGACACGGGTATGACGTCCGCGGAGGCCAGCGCGTTCTCCAGCGCGGTCATGACGAACAACATCCAGGTCACGTTCCTCGCTTTCGCCGCCGGCATCCTGTTCGGTCTCGGGACGGCGTTCGTCGTCGTCTACAACGGTGCGGTCCTCGGCGCGGTCGCGGGCGGTGCGATCGCCAACGGCAACGGGCTGGCGTTCGCCGAGTTCGTCACCGCGCACGGGATCATCGAGCTGTCGTGCATCGCGGTCGCGGCGGCGGCCGGCATGCGGATCGGAGACGCGCTGGTCTCCCCCGGCCCGCGGCCGCGCGGCCAGGCGCTCGTCGAGGAGGCGCGCACGGCGATCGCGATCGTCGTCGGCACGATCCCGTGGGTCGTTTTCGCCGGGCTGATCGAGGGCTTCGTCACCCGGGCGGGCTTCGGCCTCGTTCCCGGGATCGTGCTCGGCGTCGGCGTCGGGGCGCTGTACTGGTCGCTCGTCGTCGTGCGCGGGCGCCCGCAGCGCGGCCGCGCGGCCGCGCCTACAGCCGCGCTCGCGCCTTTGCGCTGAGGTACGCGCCGACGCACGCCCGGCCGAGCTCGGCGGGTGCGGTCTCGAGCACCCGCGCGCCGGCGCCGCGCACCCGCGTCGCGGCCCGCTCGCGGGCGCCGAGCACGTCGAGCGCCGCCGCCGCGCGCAGGACGTCGAGCTCGTGCTCGGGCCGGGCGCGCAGCAGCGCGTCGAGATCGGGATCGACGACGCCTGCGACGACGACCTCGTGGCGGCGGGCGAGCACCGGCACGGCCCGCACGAGCGAACGCGCCGCGACCTCCTCGATGAGGTCGGTGAAGACGATCACGAGCGCGCGCTTGGACGAGGCCACGCTGCGACATGCGAGCTCGTAGTCGGAGTCCAGCGCGGACGGCTGGATGTCGAAGAGCGCGCGCACGAGCGCATCTCCCCCGCGCCGCCGCGGGGCGAGGCGGCGCAGCACCGCGGCGTCGAATGCGAGCGTGCCGCAGCGGTCGCCGAGCTCGTCGGCCACCAAGCCGACCGCCGTCGCGGCATCCAGGGCCGCGTCCAGGCGCGTGGCCCCGCCGGGCAGTGGCGCCGCCATCAGCCGCCCGCAGTCGAGCACGCAGATGACGTCGCGGTCCTGCTCGACGCGGTACTGGTTGCTCATCGCCCGCCCGAGCCGCGCCGTCGCGGGCCAGTTGACCTGGCGGATGTCGTCGTCGGGCTCATAGTCGCGAATCGACTCGAACTCCGTCCCGAGGCCGAGCGGCCCGCGCGACTGATGGCCCGAGTCGCGAAAGCGTCCCGTCCGCACCGCCAGCGCGAGCCTGCGTGCCGCCGGCAGATCGGGGAAGACGAGCAGCTCCTGCTGCTCGCCGGCGGTGTGATCCCAGGTTGCGAGGCGCAGCGGGCCGGCGACGCGCACCGTCGCAGCGGGCAGCGTCGCGCGCCCGCGGCGCAGCGCGACGAGCTCGGCGTCGAGGCCGCCGCGATCCTCCTGCGGGCGCAGCTCGACGTCCTTCGGGCGCGCCTGGCGCACGAGCGCGCGCCGCCCGTCGCCGGCGGGCAGCTCGACGCTCAGCGCCGCCGGAACGCCGCGGGCGACGATCGACGCAACCCGCCTGCGCGCGCGCGGCGGGCGGCGCGCGGCGCGCGCGTCGGCGAGCAGGGCGCCGGCCAGCGCCGCTGCCAGCAGTCCCGCGACGAGCGGACCGAGCGCGATCGCCAGCAGCGCGATCGCCGCGAGCGCCGCCGCCGCACGCGGCGTCGGGCTCACGGGCCGCCGCCGCCCGCGACCGTGCCGATGACCGCTCGCGGCAGCACCGGCGTGATCAGCGCGGGACGCGCACGGACTCCAGCGCCATGCGCACCGCGTCGCCGGCGTCGTAGCGCTCGAGCTCGGCCTCGGGGCGCAGCACGATGCGGTGGCGCAGCACGGCCCCGGCGAGCGCGGCGACGTCGTCGGGCGTCACGTACTCGCGGCCCGCCAGCGCGGCCGACGCCTTCGCCGCGACGAGCAGGTGCACGGTCGCGCGCGGGCTCGCGCCGAGCGACACGCTCGGCAGCTCGCGCGTGCGCCGCACGACCTCGACGACGTAGGCCGCGACGTCGTCGGCGACGGAGATCGCGTCGACCGTCGCGCGCGCCGCGCGCAGGTCCTGCGCCGACGCGACGACCTCGACGTCCGCCAGCGAGACGGGCCGCAGCCCGCGCCGCGCGAGGCCGAGCATCCGCAGCTCGCCCTCGGCGGCGGGATAACCGACGTCGATCTTCATGAGAAAGCGGTCGAGCTGGGCCTCGGGCAGCGGATAGGTGCCCTCGTACTCGATCGGGTTCTGCGTCGCGACGACGAGAAACGGGTCGGGCAGCGGGCGGCTCTCGCCGTCGGCCGACACCTGCCCCTCCTGCATCGCCTCCAGCAGCGCGGCCTGGGTCTTGGGCGGCGTGCGGTTGATCTCGTCGGCGAGCAGCAGGTTCGTGAACACCGGACCGGGGCGAAACGCGAGCTCGCCCGCGCGCAGCGTGCTCGTGCCGGTGAGGTCGGACGGCAGCATGTCGGGCGTGAACTGCACGCGCCGGAACTCGAGGCCGAGCGCCCGCGCGATCGCGCTCGCCAGCAGCGTCTTCGCGACGCCCGGGGGCCCCTCGAGCAGCACGTGACCGCCGACCGCCAGGCCCGTGACGATGCCGCGCACGACGTCCTCCTGGCCGACGACGACCTTGCCGACCTCCCCCGCCAACCGCTCGTAGAGCTCTCTCATCGCCGTCCTCTCGCTCCCCGTCGCTGCACGTTCGCCGCCGAAGCACGGTCTCCGGACGATCCGCGCGCCAGCGCCCGGCCGAGCGCCAGCACGTCGCCGCGGTCACGCTCGCCCACCAGCGCGGCGGCCTCATCCTCCTCGAAGCCGAGCCGCAGTGCGGCCTCGCGCACCGCGGCGTCCGGCGCGTCGGGCTCGAGCGACGCGCGCCGGATCACCCCCGCACGGGCCGCGGCTCGCACGGGTTCCAGCGCGGCGGCCCGGTCGGGCGAGCGCCGCAGGCCGAGCGCCAGCGCCTCGACGTGCTCGCGACGGGCGGGCGGCGGGTCGCCGCCGCTGTGCTCCTGCGGCCCGAGCCGGCGCGCGCGCGACGCGAGCCACAGCGCGGCCGCGAGCACGCCGAGCATGAGCGCGAACTGCCAGCGCGCCGGCAGCGCCGCGAGGCCCGTCTCGCGGCCCAAGCCGTGGATGGACTCCACGAACGCGACCGGGCGCTGCTGCGGTCCGGCGAGCGCGAGCCCCAGCGCGGCGTTGTCGGCCTGCGCGAGCAGCCGGTTCTGCAGCGGCGACGCGTCGGCGAGCAGCAGCGCCCGGCCGCTGCCGCGGCGGGCGACGGCGAGCAGCGCCGGGACCCGGCCGAGCGCCGGCCGCGCCTCGCCGAGCGCCTCGAAGCCGCCTTCGCCGGCGCTTCGAACGCGACGCACGCTGCGCGTCTCGGCGACCGCCTCGCTGCGCAGGGACGTGCGCGGCCCGCGCGACACCCAGCGCGGCGGCCGCGGCACGAGGCCGCGGCCGGCGTCCTCGCCGGCCGCGACGAGCCGGCCGCCGTCGCGCACGAAGCGCCCGAGCGCGGCGCGCTCGGCGCCGCGCAGCTCACCGGTGTCCAGGACGACGATCGTCTTCGCGCGATCGAGCGTCGCCGAACCCAGGCGGTCACGCAGGTACGTGACGCGGTGACCGTCGCGGCGCAGCAGCTCGGCGTAGCCCGCGGCACCGCGCGGCTGGGTCGCATACGCCGAGCCCGTCTCGCCGCCGGGCTCCGGGCGCACCGTCGAGACGAGCAGCGCGATGACGTTCAGCGCCAGAAAGAACGCGACGACGCCGACGACGGCGCGCGCGCCCGGGCTGCTCGGCCACAGGCGCCGCAGGGCACGCCTCATCGGGCGCCCGCCTCGGCGGCGACCCGCGGCCAGCCGTCGCGCGCCGTGCGCAGGTCGCCGGCGGCCGCCGGGCGCCCGCCGTAGGCGACGGCCTCGAAGCCGTCGACGAGCTCGGCGAGCGTCGGCGACGGGACGGCGCGCAGCAGCTCGCGGTTGGTCAGCGCCGGGCGCAGCTCGATGAGCTCCTGGCTGTCGAGGTCGACGAGGCCGGCGCGAAAGCGCAGTCGCAGCGCGCCGTCGAGGTCGCCCGCGCGCTCGGCGTCGTCGGCCTGCCGGCGCAGGTCGGCGGCGCTCGCCTGCTCGTGCCCGGCGCGCGCCGCCGCGCGTCCCGTGGCGCCGGCGGCGCGCCGCGCAGCCCCGCGTGTCGCGATCGCGGCGGCGATCAGCAGCACGCCGGCGCAGAGCACGACGATCAGCACCGTCGAGCCGCCGGGAAGCCAATCCGCGACCCGGCGGAAGGCGTCGGCGAACGGCCGGCCGAGCGAGCGCAGCGCCTCCCCGATGCGCTCGCGCACGCTGCGCAGCGGCGCGGGAATGGGCGCCGGCTGAAAGCGCCGCTGCGCGAGCACGTCACGCGCCTGCTCGCGCGCGCCCGCGGCCGGATCGCCGGGCGTCGCGGCGGCCGCGACCGCGCGCACCGTGGCCGGCGGCCGCTCGGCGCCATGGGCCGCGGCGGGCGAGGCCGCGCACGTCAGCGCGCACGCCAGCGCGGCGGCGCGGCGCCTCACCCCGACGGAACCCCCGGCAGCCGCGGCGGCTCGTCGTCCGCGGGTCCGGGCGGCGGCGGTGGCGCGGGCGGCGGCGCACCGCCATCGGGCGCCACGCGCCACGGCGCGTCGGCGTCGCTCGTATAGGGCGCTGCCGGCGCCGGCCAGAGGTCGGCGTCGGCATCGGCCGGCGCCTGGCCGCCGATCCCCCGCGCGAGCAGCTCGAGGTCGAAGCCCTCCTTGCGCACGCGCAGGTCGAAGTAGATCACGGCCAGCAGGGCGGACTGGATCGGGGTCGTGATCAGCAGGCCGACGATGCCGGCGAGCGCGCTGAGCACGAGGACCAGCGTGTCGTTGCCGGAGTCGAAGAAGATCCCGACGTAGAAGATGGCCTGCACGATCGACGACGTGATGCCGGCGAGCAGGTAGCCGAGCAGGATCACCCCGAACGTCCGCCACCAGCGCCCTTTGACGAGCCCGAACGAGCGCCCGAGCGCCTTGGGGCCGCGCACGTTCTCGACCAGCAGCGCCGGCATCGCGAACGCCCACGCGATGAACAGCCACACGCCGGGGACGATCAGCAGCACGGTTCCGAGCACCACGCCGAGCCCGTAGAGCAGCCCGAGCCACAGCAGCGGCCCCGCGCGGCGCAGCGCGAAAGCGAGCGAGCTGCGCCAGTCGGACTGCTCGCCGAGATAGGACTGGGCGATCGCGCGCAGACACGCCGCCGACGCCAGCAGGATCGCGGCGATCTGCAGGATCGTCGTGATCACGAGCCCGCCGATGTACTGGTTGAGCTCGTCGAAGGTCTCCTCCGCCGTCGCGGGCTCCGTCGCGCTGAAGTCGACCTGCGAGACCGTGTAGTCAGCGGTCAGCAGCGTACTGAGGATCTGCAGCGGCACGACGACGATCAGCACGGTCTTCAGCAGCGTGCGCCAGTTTGCGAGGCAGACCTTGATCGAGACGTCGAGGATCTCGCCGACCGACAGCGGGCGCAGCCGCGGGCGGAAGCGCTGCGGGGTCGTCGCGCCGTCGGCCATCGCGGCCCATCATCGCCTACTTCAACCGCGTCGCGGGTCTGGCAGCAGCAATTCGACGTTTCGGTCGCGCGGCGCGCCCTCCGCGCCGGCCTCCACGCCGACCTGCGGGTCGTTGTAGGCGAGCTCGCGCCCGAGCGCGGCGAGCGTGTCGGGCCCGAACCCCGACGCCCGCGTGCCCGCGGCGGGCGTCGCGAGCGTCGCCGCGTGGTCGATCAGCGTGCCGAAGATCGACAGCGTCCCGTCGCGGTTGTCCATGATCTCGAGCAGCCGCGACTGCACCGGCCAGTCGATCTCCGACGACGTCTCGATGCTCCAGAAGCCGCCCGTGCCGCCCACCCGCCGCGCCGGCGTGACTCGGTGCTCGTGCGTGTGGCCGGCGACGAAGGCGACGACGTTCGGATGGGCGAGCAGCAGCGCCCACAGGTCCGGGCCAAGGCGCAGCGGCCGCGAGCTGCGTGGATCGAGGTCGCATCCGGGGCCCGTGACCACGCGCAGCGCGCAGTCCCCCGCGTTCTCGTCAGGCGCCGAGTTCGTCAGGCTCCCGAGCGGGTGGTGGCCGAAGACGACGACGAGCTCGCGGCGGGACTGCGCGGCCTGAAGCTCTTGCCCCAGCCAGCGAAACTGGGCGTCGTCGAGGTTGCCCGTCGAGCCCAGTTGGTCGCCTTCGGCGACGGTGTCCAGCGAGATCATCCGCAGGCCCGGCTTCGGGCTGAAGGCGTAGTAGGCCGCCTGCCCCCGCGAGGCCGCGAGCTCGGCCTGGTCGACGTGGCCGAAGCCATGCGCGTCCGCCTGCCGGCCGCCGGCGTGCAGCGCCTTGTACGTCGGGCGGTCGGCGAAGCCGCGGGCAGGGTCGGGCGGGACGACGACCGTGCGGGCCGGGCTTGTCAGCAGCGCGCCGAGGCCGGACAGCCCGGTGACGGCGAGCGGCTTCAGGCAGCCGCGCGCGACGTCGTCGAGCGCCTGCAGCGCGTGGACGTTGCCCTGCACCTCGCCGTCGTGGTTGCCCAGGGCGACGTAGCTCGGCCGCTTGAGGCCGGCCGCGTCGAACGGCTGCTGCGCGCGATCCATCAGCCCGGGGTAGCGCGGCCAGGCGCCGAACGCGCCGGATGGGCGGTCGGGATCGTAGAAGCGGCCGGACTCGAGCACGTCGGAGTCGTCCTGCACGCCGGTGTAGCGGGCCGCCTCGCCCCGGGGCCCGGCGAGCGCACCGCAAACGCCGCCCTCGACGCCGGAGTTCGGGTTCAGCCGGCCACCCTCGAGCAGCCGCACGACCCACCCCACCTCGTTGATCTGCTGGTTGTCGGCCGAGTCGCCGGTCGTGATCGACAGCGCGAGGCGGGCGTGGCGGCGGCTGCGGTTGCGGATCGGGCTCGCATCGAAGCGGTTGACCTGACGCACGACCTCGTCGACCGTAAACGGCTCGAGCGCCTCCTGCGGGCGCCACGCCGATTGGAACGGCGAGTCTGCGACGTCGAGCACCTCCGCGCGCGCCGGCGACTCCTCGTCGGCGAGCTGAAAGTCCGAGAGCTGGGCGAAGTACAGCAGCGAGCGGCGGCGCGCGAGGCGGCCCCTGCGCGGCTGCGCGCCGAGGT
>Ga0136633_1002650_pt1 | contig 12177 bp, 9 predicted proteins | sample AntDrymeUQ832206_2_FD_105494 | JGI IMG/M metagenome (GOLD analysis project Ga0136633, IMG submission 105494) | Polar desert sand microbial communities from Dry Valleys, Antarctica - metaG UQ83 (22.06) | ecosystem: Environmental > Terrestrial > Soil > Desert | place: Antarctica: Dry Valley... | reverse complement strand
TCGAGCACCGCCCACCGTAGCCCGGCGATGACGGCGGTCATCGGGTTGAACGCGAGGATCCACTGCCACTTCCTGGGGATCTCCTCGACCGCGTACATGACTCCGGAAAGCAGCGGCAGGACCTGGAGAAAGACCGGGATCATGTAGCGAACGTCGCGGTACCGGACGTTGAGCGCGGACAGAAAGAAACCGGCACCGAGCGCGGTCATGAAAGCCAGACCGAGGAATGCCGGCGCGAGCAGGACCTCCGTCCCCCCCGGCCATGTCTCGTAGTTCCACATCAGCGCGACGAGGACGGGCAAGCCGACGATCAGGTCGACCATCGGCACGATCACGGCGGCCAGCGGGAGGAGCGCGCGCGGAAAGTACACCTTGGTGACGAGCTGGAGGTTTCCGGCGAGGCTCAGGCTCGAACCCGTCAACGACGACGCGAAGTACTGCATCGGCAGGACGCCTCCGATCACGAGAACCGGGTAGGACACCTCCCCCGCGGGGAAGTTCGCAAACTTGCCGAAGACGATGATGTAGACGACCGCCGTGAAGATCGGGACGAGGATCGCCCAGGCGATGCCGAGGAACGTCTGCTTGTAGCGCACCACGACGTCCCGCCAGACCAGCGTCTGGAGCAGCTCGCGGAAGTGCCAGAGCTCCGCCACGTCGAGGTGCGGCATGCGAGACGCCGGCTTGATGACGACCGTGCGGTCGACGCGGAAGTCCGCCTCCGAGACGGACGGCACCGGGGTGGCGGCCGCCTCCCTCGGTTCGAGCTTGCTCGAGCTCACCGTGGCGATGCTAGCCAGCGGCGAGGACCGACAGTGGATTCGGTCCTGGCCGCTGGAGGAGGATCCCGGGTTGCAGATCCGCCAGCCGCATCCCGGCGAGAGCTGTCGTCGACACCGGCGTGGGTCTCTGCGCCCGATAGACGAACAGAAGGTAGGTGGACGTGCGCTCCGCGTCGACAAGCCTGAACCCGCTCGGCGGAGCGGGCGGTTCGACGTCCGGGGGCTCGACGGGGCCGCCGGAAAAGCCACCCTCGGTGGCCAGCCCGAGAACTACGATCTCGCGTACCGCCGGCGCTTCGACCCGAGGCTCGTCCAGTCCCGGGAAGTACGGGCTCCAGAGCGAGCGGCTCATGAAAGGCGTTACGACGATCGCACGCTCGGCGCTCGGCGTCGCAAGCCGCGCTGCGGCGCCACGCCAATCGGTGCGCCCGTAGCGCACGTCGACGGAGACCGAGAGCGTGATCGCCAGCAACAGCGCCGAGAGCGCAGCCGCTGCGACCAAGCCAAGCCGGTTGGAGGCATACCCGGCGGCGAGGGCGATCGCTGCGGGCACGATCGCCAGGATCGTGTTTCGGACGATGACGTAGTCAGCGCCGCCGAAGGCGAGGAGGACAGGGGCCGCGATCGTGACCGCGGCTAAACCGCCGAGAACGAGGGCCCCCCGGCGCATGTCCAGAGGTGAACGCGCGATGAGGAGAACGAGCCCAACGAGCAAGAGGACGCCGGCCAGGACGCTGCCCGCGACCTCCGCCGGAAAGCTGTACCCGACCGCCAGACCCTTAGGCACACCGGCGACCCTCGAGGCCAGAGAGGATGCGGTGACGGCCTCGCCGGCTCCGCGCTGCTCGAGGACAAGCGGAACATGCGCCAGGAGCACCCCCAACGGAAGAAGCGAGGACAGGATCGCGAGCCGCCGCGCTGGAGACCGGGCGAGCAGCCACACGATCTCCGGAAGCACGAGGAAGACGGCGAAGTAATGCGTTGCGATGGCGAGAGAGGACGCGATCGCCCAGCCCAGATAGGGCCACCTCGTTCCGGTGCGTAGCGCCTGCCCGAAGAAGAGCACGGTGCACGCCGCGAGGAGGGCGAACAGGCTGTACGACCTGGCCTCCTGTGCGTACCAGACGAGGAAGGGGTGCACGCTGACGAGAGCGGCTGCGACGAGGCCGACCCGCCGCGAGACGAGAACCGCACCAGCGCCGTAGGTCACAGGAACGATCGCGGCGCCGACCAAAGCCGACAGCGAGCGAAGGCCTCCCTCGCCGAGCCCGAACACCTGCGCCCACGGCCACGCCAGCACGTAGTAGAGGTACGGCGTCGCCTCGCTGTCGGGAATCGCGTCGAGCATGGAACCGAAGTCGAGCCGCAGGAGCGAGACGGTCACGAGCTCGTCGAGCCAGAAGCTCTGTCGGTCGATGGTCGCGAAGCGAAGCACCGCGCCCAGGACTGTCAGGGCGAGGATCGCGATCGAGGTGCGCCGCACGGGCTAGTCGTGTGCCGCTCGGGTGCGCGCACCCGCGAGCGCCCCGAGCGCGGCCACGATGAACACGGGGTACAGGGGCAGGGCGAACTCGGGTGCAACCCCCTGGGACGCGGCATGGATTAGGAGCACGAGTCCTGCCGCGACCCAGAGGACGACGATCGTCCTCCATTCGCGGGGCCGCCGGACGACGAGGCCGATCAGCCCGAGCGCGAGCCAGAACGGCGGCCGCGGAAAACGAGGCGTGACGCGGTTCAAGAGCTCCGTCACGATGTCGACTCCGCTTCGGGCGGGTAGGTCCGCATCCCAGGCGCGCACTTGATCGACGATCTCCAGGTAACGCTGCTGTCGCTCCTCGTCCGTCCAGACCAGCGAGGGATCCTCGAGCGTGCAGGAATCGATGTAGTCGGACGCGCACCAAACAAAGCCGTACGGCACGGCCTCGACGAGCACGTTCGCCTGTGGGTTCGGGAAGGTCACCCCGTCCGCCTCGAACGTCGGCGGCGGCGCCTCCGGCGCGGTTTGCTCGCGCGGCACGACGTCCTCTCGAAGAGGTGTCTGGGTGAGGAACTCCCGGAACGCATCTGCGACCCCGCGCGCATACGTGCCCGGGTGCTCTCGGATCGCCTCGAGCGCGGAGTCGAAGAGAACATCGTAGTTCGCCTCCTTGCCGTGCACAGCGTCGGAGAGGGCGATCAGGCGAACGGTCTCGTAGTTCGACCCGTGCCGGAGATACGCGTCGAGCGGGACTGCCAGGGCGGCGTGAGGCTCCTTCGCCAGCACCTCCCCCTCGATCAGATCTGCCAGGCGCCGCGACGCGTCGCCGTTCTCGGGCGAAATCGTCCCGTCGGCGATGAAGACGCGAAGGAAGGGCACCCACGCACGGCCCCCGCGAGCGACGCTCGTCTCGTCGTAGCGGGCGGCGTTGTGCACGGTCCACACGCCGAGCACGCCGACGGCGGCGGCCACACACGCTCCCGACCACATAAGCCGACGACGCCACGCAACCGGGACGAGCAGCGGCGCCAGCGCAAGCGGCAACAGGACCTGGTTCGCGGGCCGGATCAGAACGAGGACCGCAATCCCGGCCCCGAGCGCTCCGAACCACCACCCTGAGGGCCCCCGCAGTGCCCGTGCAAGTCCGAGTGCCCAGAGTGCGAGGCCCGTGGCGAAGATCGCATCGCTCGAAGCCTGGTGGTAGAGCGTCGCGTAGGCCGGGTAGACGAGGAGGAGAACCGCGGTCAGGAGAGCCGGGAGGCGTCCGAACGTGAGCGCGGTCACGCTCCATGCGACGATCGAGATCGCGTAGAGGATGCCGAGCACGACCTCCAAGAGAACGGCCCCTCCGAGATCGAGTGGAACTCCGAGCACCAGCGGCGTGATCGGCGTCCGGAAGACCTGGAGCGACTCGAGCGGAGGCTCGGAGTCGAAGAGCTGCAGGTAGTACGCGAGGTAGTCCCATGTGTCGCGCCCCTTGGCGAGCGGCCAGCCAAGCGACTCGAACCAGAAGCCTGCCGTGGCGAGGACGAAGAGAAGAATCGCCGCCCGGCGAGTCGGAACGAACGCGTCGAGCCGCTGCCAAGCATGCTTCATGAGCGCAGGCCCCGCTTGACGACACGCCCGACCCGAGTCAGGGCTCCGCGCTCGAGCCGTCCGACCCGCGTCTCCAGCTCTTCGATCCGCGCTCCGAGAGCGAGCGCGAAGTCGGACTCCTCGAGCACGCTCGACTCCGCCGCATACTGGGCCGCCGCAGACACGTCCAGCCGGCCAAAGCGCTCACCTCGGTGTCTGACACCGGGGGTCCTCGAACGCGCACGGTTACGTGAGGCGGTGTCAGACACCGGGCCGTCGCGTGGGCCAGATTGGCGCTGGCCGAAACCGAGCTGGCGGAGCCTGTCGCGGAGCCGGGTGTCCATCGCGAGCGACCCGTCCCCGACCCCGCGCGCGAGTGCGTCGTCGTCCACGACCAATGGCTCATAGAACTCCTCGAGACGACCGGCGCGATAGGCCTCGTACGCCTCGGCCATGTGGTTCGGAATCCCCTTCTCGGCGTTCTTCTCGAGCGCAACGAACTGCGTGACGTACTTGCGCACGGAGTGCTCGAGAGAGCGCACCGGGAAGTGCAGGATCTCGAGCGGGTACCACCCGCGCAGGGGCAGGAGACCCTCCCCGAAGGCTTCGTGGTTGCCGCGCCCGACGCGGACGTCAGCGACGGCGCGGTGGGCGGACTTGGAGTGCGTGCTCAGCGGGTGGTGGTGGAAGGCGGGAGTGCAGAGGCGCGCCGTCATCCGCTCGGAGAACGGGCGGCCGTCGTTCGGGCGAGGCACGAAGTTTCGCCAGGCCGCGCGGACGACGCCGTAACGTGAAGGCACGACCCCGAGGACGTCCTTCAGACCCGCTCCCTGCGGCCACCAGAACTCGTCCGCATCGGTGTTCAGCACCCAGTCGGCACCGAAGTCTGCCGCCAGCCGCGCCATCCGGGTGACCCACTCGCTCTGGCGGAGATCCTCACCCGACTCCCGGATGAGGTGGAGACGACCCTCGCGCGCGTAGCGCTCGAGGATCTCGGTCGTCCCGTCCTGCGAGCGGTTGTCGGTCGCGATCACGAAGTCGACACCCGCGCCGAGATGAAATGCGATCTGCTCGTCGACGATGTCCGCCTCGTCGCGAACAAGCAGCGTCATCACCACCTTCATGGCCGGCAGCCTAGGGGTCGATCCAGGCGACAAGCTCGCCGAGGACGAGTGAGTGCGGACCGCGCCGGAGGCTTCGGGTCATGCCGAGCAGGGCGAGCTGGGTCCGGTACTCCCGAACCGCTCTCCACTTGGCAACTCGGTCTCGTACGCCCGCTGACACGGATCCGAAGACGGGGGGAGCCCCGAGCGCCTCCTCGGCCCACGGCGACACGCTGGGCTCGCCGTCCGTGCTGCGTCCGTAGGGCTGCTCCACGTAGAGTCCGAGACGACGACAGCCCATGCGACCGCCCACCAGCGCACGTCCGAGCCACTCGTGATCCGGGTGGCTCAGAGGAAACCCGGGCAGGAGCAGCGCGTCCACCCCGTCGGCCGCAGCCGCGATGGCGTCCCGCACCGCTGTCTGATCGCCGTGCCGCTCGTAGTCGACGCTGCCGAACGAAAGCCAGGCCGGAGTCGCGCCGAGGATCGCGCAGGCCGCGGTGTCCTCCGCCCGACGACCCACGGCCGCTTCTCCTTCTGTGCTGAAACCCGCCCGTGCGTCCCAGCCGCCGGCCGGCGCATCCGAGGCCTGGTCTAGCGCGAACACGGTCAGAAGCTCCACGTGAGCCCCTCGGCGAACCCACGAAGCCATCGCGGCCCCGAGCGAGAGCACGCCGTCGTCCGAATGCGGTGAGACGACGACGACGCGCTTTCCGGGGAAGTCGTTCGGCACGAGGGCACTATGATCGCGGCCTTGGCCGGACAGGTGAGCTGGCGCGCGTTCGTCCCGGCCGGCGTGCGGCGCCGCCTTCGCCCCGTGCGGCGTGCCTACGTCGACTGGCGGCGGCGCCGACCCCCGGATCTCGGCGACCTGCGGCGCGTCACGCCGATCGACCCCAACTGGGGCTTCGAACGCGGAACTCCGATCGACCGGATCTACGTCGAGAGCTTCGTCGGTGAACACTCAGCCGACATCCGCGGCCGTGTGCTGGAGATCGCCGCCCCCGACTACACGGACCGCTACGGGAGCGGCGTCGAGAAAGTGGACATCCTCATGGCGACCGAGGGCAACCCCCAGGCGACGATCGTGGCCGACCTCACCGACGCGCCGCAGATTCCCGATGACTCGTTCGACTGCGCCATCATCACGCAGACGCTCCAGTTCGTCTACGACGTGCGCGCCGCCTTCGCCACCCTCCATCGCGTCCTCGCTCCCGGCGGAGTCCTGCTCGCGACCGTTCCCGGGTTGACGAAGATCTCCCCGCCCGAGGACGAGGAGTGGGGCGAATGGTGGCACTACACCTCCCGTTCGGCAAGACGGCTCGCGGAGGAGGCGTTCGGCGAGGGCTCGGTCGAAGTCCGAGCCTACGGAAACGTGCTCACCGCGTCGGCGTTTCTCTACGGTCTGGCCGCCTCCGACCTACGCCCGGAGGAGCTCCATGCGCACGACCGCCTGTACGAGGTGATCGTGGGGATTCGCGCAGTCAAGCGGACTCGCGTCGCCTGAGCGCCCGCTTCGCCGTTCCCGACAGCTTGCGGTACACCCGCGCAGGGAGCCGGAGCTCGAGGGTGAGGAGACGGCGCTCGAGCGTGTCCAGGCGGCGCTGGAGCCTGACGACGTCCGCCTCGCCGAGCACCGCGGCCTCGACGGCGTACTCCGCGTCCTCGACCAGCGAAGGGATCGGGAAGTCGAGCGGCGGCGCTTCGGATGGAAGCAAGTACTCATGCCCGGGCGGCCCCTCGTTCCCGCCCGGTCGGCGGAGAGTGCGAAGCGCATCGCGCAGCCTGGTGTCCTGCACGAGCCTCCCCTGCTCGAGTCCGCGTTCGAGCTCGTCCTCGGCGAGCACGAGTGCGTCGTAGTACTCGGCGATCTTCCCGCTCTTCAGTGCCGCGAACATTTTCGCGTGGTACGCGGTCGGCGGCCTGGCGACGTATTTCTCGAAGGCCGTGCCCTGGAGGGTCGCCTTTCGCTCGCACTGCGCGTGCGAGCGGAGCGGGAAGTGGAAGACCTCGATCGGATACCAGCCTCTGAGCGGAGCGAACGGACTGTCGACGAGCGCGTGGTTCCCGCGGGTGACCTGGATCTCAGGATGCGCTCGGTGGACGACCTTGCGGATGGGCTTGAACAGCGATGCGGGGTCGTTGATGGGCGCGAGCGCAGAGAAGCGGACGGTCATTCGCTCGGCGAAGCTCCCGTCGCCGCCGTCCGGAGGCGGTCCGAAGGTGCGCAGGAAGGCGCCGACGGTCCCGTAGCGCTCGGGGACGGCGGCCAGCACGTCGCCGAGCGAGGCGCCGCGCGGCCACCAGAACTCGTCCACATCCGAGTTGATGACCCAGTCCGCTGCGAAGTCGGTCGCGGCGAGGCGCGCCATGCGCGTCACCCACTCGTTCTGGCGCAGGTCGTCTCCCGCTTCGCGGAGCAGGTGGACATGTCCCTCGCGTGCATACGTCTCGAGCACGTCCGTCGTACCGTCTTCGGAGCGATTGTCGGTCGCGATGACGAAGTCGGCGCCCGCGTTCAGGTGGAAGGCGAGCCACGCCTCGATCACGTCCGCCTCGTCGCGGGCGAGCAACGTCATGACGAGCTTCATCGGGGGGCCAGTCTACGGCGCACTCGGGAGAGCGGCCCTCGCTCGAGCGCAGCTACCCGCTCCTCGATTGCGTCGACGCGCTTCTCGGCTCGCACGACTCCGTCGATCTCGACGAGCACTGACGACTCCCCCGCGTACAGGGCGTCCTCGCGAACGTCCGGCCGCGGGAAGGCGAGGATGGACGCGGGCTCGGGGTCGGGAAGACGAAACCCGCCGTCGCCGTCGCGGAGCATCCTGAGCGCGTCGCGGAGCCTAGTGTCGGTCACGAGCGTGCCCTCGGCGATCCCACGCTCGAGGTCGTCGTCGCTCACCGCGAACTCGTTGAAGTACTCCTCGAGCCGGCCGTCTTGCTGCGCTTCGTGCGCGAGCACGTGGTGCAGCGTCGGCCCGTGGGGACTCCGAGTCCAGCTCCACCAGTCCCGGACCGTCTTGTGCTCCAGCTGCGCCACCGAGCGCAGGGAGAAATGGAGAATCTCCAGCGGGTGCCAGCCGCGCAGCGGGGGTGCCAGACGCGCGCTCTCCGCATCGTGGTTTCCGGCCGCGACGCAGATCTCCGGATCCGCGCGATGCGCGACCTTCTGATGCGCGTGGAAGATGGTCTCCTTGGCTCCCGGATGCGCAGGCGCGCACAATCGCGCCGTCATGCGTTCGGCGAAGAGCTCGTCGCCACCCTCGCTCGGACGGGGAGGAAAATGCCGCCAGCACCCTCGGACGACGCCGTAGCGGTCAGGAACGAGGGCGAGCACATCCTTCAGCGACCCCTTGCGGGGCCACCAGAACTCGTCCGCGTCCGAGTTGATCACCCAGTCCGCGCCGAAGTCGGTTGCCGCGAGGCGTGCCATCCGCGTCACCCACTCGTCTTGGCGCATGTCGTCGCCTGCTTCGTGGATGAGATGCAGGTAACCCGCTCGCTCGTACCGCTCGAGAATCTCGGTCGTTCCGTCCTCGGAGCGATTGTCAGTCGCCACCACGAAGTCGACACCGGCGTGGAGATGAAACGCGACCTGCGCGTCGACGACGTCTGCCTCGTCGCGCGCGAGCAAAGTCATGACGACCTTCATGGCCGCAGACTAGGGGACGGCGATAGCGTTCTAGAGTTCCCCGATGGCCGACGAGACCACAGTGTTGCTGAACGAGAACCGGCGTCTGCGCCGTGAGACTCGGCTCCTTCGACAGCGGATCGAGGCGTTCGAGGGAAGTCGCTGGTGGCGGTTGCACCCGAGGTTTCTGGTGCAGCGACGCCCCCTCACTCACGCCGCAGATGCCGAAGTCACACCCTTCGAACCGAGTTCCTTCGCCGCAATTCGCGAGAGCTCCATCCGAAGCGCGTCGATCGTTGCACCTGCTGTACATGAGATCGTCTCAGCGAGCTCGGTCGTAGACGTCGGAGGCGGCGAGGGCTGGTGGGGGGCCGAGTTCGCGCGCCTCGGAGCGCGGACCGTCTCGATCGACGAGGGAGCGGCGACCGAGCTCGCTCCCGGCGTCGAGCATGTGTCACACGATCTGCGGCGCGGACTCCCCGAGGGCATCGGCCGCTTCGATCTCGCGTTGTGCCTCGAGGTTGCCGAGCACCTCGAGCCGAGGGCGGGAGAACGACTCGTCGCCGCGCTCCGCTCACTTTCGTCCGTGGTCCTTTTCAGCGCCGCGATCCCGGGCCAGGGGGGTCAGGAGCATCTCAACGAGCAGTGGCCCGGGTACTGGGTCGACCGCTTCGAGCAGTGCGGCTTCAGCTGCTCGGCGGCACTTCGCTGGCGCTTCTGGTCGGATGACCGGGTGGCGTCTTGGTACCGGCAGAATCTGCTGTTCTGCACCGCTGACGTGAGGCGCTTCCCGGCGCTCTTCGAGACTCCGCTCGCCGATCCGTTGCCCGTCGTCCACCCGGTCACGTTTGCACGGGCCATCAATACGTCGTAGACGTTCGCTCGCCTCAACCTCGGTCTCTCTCGGATCGAACTCGAATGCTCGCGACGATGGCGTCAACCACCCGCTCTGCCGCGCGACCATCGACCGCGCCGACGACATCGAGCACCGCAAGACGCCGCTCCTCGGCGAGCTCGGCGGGGTTTGCCAGCGCGCGCTCGATCCCCGCGACGACCTCCTCGAAGCTCTCGGCGGTGCAGAAGGCGCCGGACGCAGCCAGCTCCCGGTAATGCTCGCCGATGACGTTCTTCGCCGCCCAGGACTCGCCGGCCGGGGCGCCCTCGTCGTAGAGCACGCAGACGGACGGCCGGTCGTTGACGAGCGCGTCGAGCAGGATCGTGCCGGCATTGCAGACGACGACGTCGCCGTGCTGGAGGAGCGTCGCGAGCTCCTCGAGATCGGTGTAGCTCGGCTCCTGCACAAAGACTCCTTCGCGGCCGGTAGCGGCGCCGAACCGCCCGCGCCACTCCCGGTCGCGGGGATGGGGCCGGAACAGGAGCTGGAAGCGGTCTCGCGCGGCTTCTTCCCACCAACCGAGTACGCGCTCGACGAATCGGCCCTCATACGGCGCATTCGTGGGCGTGTTCCCCATGACCAGCACGAGCGGACGGCTCGGGTCGAGGCCATACCGGCGCACGAGCGCCTCGTACTCGCTCCGCGGACGGCGGCGCTGGAAAAGGTCGGTCTGCGGCCAGCCGGTCACTCGGACGCGCGCGGGGCATATGTCGTGATATCGCCGCAAGTCGTCCTCCATGACTTCGTTCTGGACGATGTAGAGATCGCAGTAGGGCGAGATGACCCCTTTTCCGACCGTGTGATCCCAGCTCGCCACATGTGCGATCACGGGCAGCTGCAGACGCCGAGCGGCTATGAGGAACGGGACGGTATTTCTGGGCTGGACGTTGCTGACGACAAGCGCGGAGCACTCATGCCGCATCGTCTCGAGGAGCGCGCGAGGCACGGGGCGACGCGCACCGAAGTGCCATCGCGTCATCGCTCGCTCGAGAAAGCCCCAGCGCGGCAGCGGGCCCTCCCGGTCGGAGTCGAGCATCCAATTAGGATGGCCGGGTTGCATTCGTTCCAGGTGGAAGCCGTGCCGGTGGTTGAGCCGGATCGCGAGCGGGTGGTAACCGACCAGCCGGTCGAGCCAGGCATCGAGCCGACTCGAGACGCGCGACGGGCGCGTGGCCGGCGGTGCCGTGAGGTCGTCGCCGAGGAGCAGGGGAACGTCCCCGAGTCGCGCGCTCCACTCTGACGCCTCCTCGCGAGATACGACGAAGACCGCGGTGAGCCTGTCGCCGAGCCGGTCGCGGAGCCCGTCCACGATCCCGGCGTCGAAGAACATGCGGATCGAGAGCTGGTCGGGAAGGACGAGCCAGACCCGCTTCATGAGCGGGGTGCGCGAACACCGAGCAGCGCGGCGATGCGCCCGGCGAGCGACGCGCCGTCGAGCTCGTGGAAGCGAAGGGCTTCCTCGGGCGTCCCGCAGGCGGGCCAACCCTCGACCCCGTAGACCGTGACCTCATGCCCGACGAGCGTGCGCCGGACCGCGTCTCCGAGCGCGCCGACGGGAGAATGATCGTCGAGAACGAGGACGTGCGGGTACGGGGCGATCTCCACCGCCAGCCAGTCCGGGTCGACGCGGTTGAGCCAGGGCATGTTCACGACCCGTAGGCCGATTCCGTCGTGAGAGAGGCGCTCGGCGGTGACGAGGGCCTCGTGCAGCAGCACCGGGCCGTAAGCGAGGAGCACCGCGTCCTCTCCCTCGCGCAGCACGACGCCCCAGCCGATCGCCGGCTCGTATCCCGCCGGAAGCTCGATGCGACGCGGAGAGGGGCCGATCGCGAGGCGGATGGCGACGTCGCCCTCCGCCTCCTCGACCGCCCAGCGCAGGAGAGCACCGGTCTCCTCCGAGTTCCCCGGCTGCACGATCGTCATGTTCGGCAGGGCGCCGAGGAGCGAGACGTCGCGAATGCTCTGGTGTGACTTCCCGGGCCCGGCCGGGATCAAGCCGGCGTAGTGGAGGGCGTACACGACCTTCGACCCCTCGCTCGCCTGGTTGTAGATCTGCTCGTTCGCGCGCGAGGCGAGGAAGGAGGCAAACGAGTTGACGACCGGCAGGAAGCCGTGGCGAGCGAGACCGGCAGCCGTCGAGACCATGTCCTGCTCGGCGATCCCGCACTCGACGAACCGATCCGGAAAGGCGAGCTCGAAGGCACGGATGCGGCAGTCAGAAGCGAGATCGGCGTCCAGCACGACTAGGCGGTCGTTTGCCTGCGCGAGCTCGATGAGCGCGTCTCCGTAAGCCTCGACGACGTACTCGTCGGTCACCTTCTGAAGCGGAGCGCCCGCGCCGCTCTCGGGCTCAGCCTCGAGCGAGTAGGCGGCTTCGTCCTGCCGGCCAGCCACGGTCACGAGCTCGAGCGCGCCGAGGCCGAGCTCTTGGAGCTGCTCCTCGACTCTCGCGACGAGCTCGTCCCGGGCGCGTTCGAAGTCGTCGTCGCCGGGCGCCCCCGCGTGCCAGCGGTAGTACCCCCCGCCCTCGGCGAGCGCGGCCGAGCGCTCCATGAAGGAGACGCCCTTGCCCTTCACCGTGCGCGCGATCAGGGCATTCGGGCGCTCCTCCACCTCTCGGAACGCGGCGAAGGCCTCGCGCAGAGCCTCGTGGTCGTGGCCGTCGCAGGAACGGACGTCCCAGCCGAAGGCACGCAGCTTCTCCTCGAGATCGC
>Ga0136633_1002649_pt1 | contig 12181 bp, 13 predicted proteins | sample AntDrymeUQ832206_2_FD_105494 | JGI IMG/M metagenome (GOLD analysis project Ga0136633, IMG submission 105494) | Polar desert sand microbial communities from Dry Valleys, Antarctica - metaG UQ83 (22.06) | ecosystem: Environmental > Terrestrial > Soil > Desert | place: Antarctica: Dry Valley... | reverse complement strand
GGGGCTGCGCACGAAGGTGGCCTTGCGGGCGAAGCCCAGGGGCTGGGTCAGGCCGGCGGTGCTGATGCGGGTCTCGGTGGCCGAGGTGTAGGTGTAGGCATGGGCGGGCCGGGGCGCCCCGGCGGTGGGGGCGGGAAGGGTGACCGAGGTCACCCGGGGCGTGGGCGAGGCGTCGTAGGCGATCTCGGTGAGCACCGAGGCGTCGTTGGTCCGCCCGGTCAGGGCGCTGGCGGCCACCGCGTCGTTGGCCAGGGGCGAGCGCACCGTAGGTCAGGACCTGGCGGCCGTTGGCGGGGGCGTAGGCGAAGTCGCTCACCACCCCGCCGGGATCGGTGATGCGGGCCAGCTCGCCGCCCGAGTAGGTCATCTTGGTCACCGTGGTCACAGTGGTGTCCCAGTAGGTGATCTGGCACAGGGCATCGACGGGGGTGCCGGCACAACCGGTGGCGCTGGGGCCGTAGGTGAGGAGGATGTCCCGGCCGGTGGCCTGGTCGGTGATCTTGGTCAGCCGGGGCTGGCCCCCGCTCCAGGTGTAGATCAGGGAGGACGCCGAGGCCGAGCCGGCGTCGTCGAGGGCCGAGGTGGCCGAGACCAGCCGTCCGCCGTAGTCGAAGGCGTAGTCGATGCCGTCGGTGGCGTGCAGGGTCAACGCGCCGGCGGCGTCGGTGCCCACCACGCCGTCATCGCCGGGGGGCGGGGCGTAGGCGGTGCCGGTCCAGGTGTAGGTGTGCACCGCCCCCGAGGCGTCCACGAAGGCGACCCAGCGGTCGCCCAGGACGGCGGAGACATAGGACAGCCCGGTGGGGACCAGGGTCCAGCCCGGGGAGAGCACCGGGGAGGAGACGGCGGGGTCGAGGCGGAGCCAGGTGGGGGGCACCGGGCCGTAGCGGCCGTTGGGCTCCAACACCGCGACAGTGGCGAAGGCCGCCCCTTCGTTCTGGTAGTACTCGACGGTGATGGGGACGGCCACCCCGGCGGTCAGGGTCACCGGGGCGGCCAGCTCGCTGGGGTTCCACACCGCCTCGTTGGACCAGTGGTCGAGGATCTTGACGTTGTTGACCCAGATGCGCATGCCGTCGTCGTGGTCGGCGGTGAACTGGTAGGAACCGCCGACCGGGGCGGTGATGAAGCCGGTCCAGCGGACCATGAAGTTGCTCGGGTTCACGCTCGGGCCCGGGCCGACGGTGCCCCAGTAGTGGTTGATGGTGGCGTCGGTGCGGACCATGGCCGCCGGGGTGCCCACCGGCGGGATGACGTGGGAGCCACCGTCGTTGTAATAGGAGCCGGTGAGGCCGAGGGCGGCCGGGGCCTGGGAGTTGTAGGCATAGCTCAGCCCGGCGGTGCCGTTGACGGTGGAGAACCCGGGCGACGCCGCCCCCACCATCACGTTGCCCGAGGCCAGGTTGACCGAGGCCGGGCCGATGGCGTCGCGCGGCTGTGCCCCCTTGGCCCCCAGGCCCAGGTCGATGCGGAAGGTCGACGGGGTTGCCGGGTTGAGCCTGAGCCCCACGGCGTCGCCGGTGTAGACGTGCCAGTAGTAGGTCACGCCCTCGGCCAGGGCGCCCACCGGGGCGGTGTAGCAGGCACCGGTGACCCCCGCCGGGCAGGCCACGTCCGCGCCGCTGCGCCATCCCGAGTCGATCATCTTGGCCCCGCTCTCGGCATCGGGGGCGGGGGTGGCCCGGAACCAGTACTTCACCGTGTCGCCGTCGGGGTCGGTGGCCACGCTGGTGACCAGGGTGGGCGTGGCCGTGGTGACCACTGCGCCGGTTGCGGGTGAGATGGGGCTGGACAGGGTGGGCAGGCGGTCATAGGTGATGTAGAGGATCGGGTAGTTGACGGCATTGCCGGAGGAGAAGCGCTTGAGGATGGCCGGGTCGGTGGCATCGGCCGACGCCACCCTCAGGCCGTTGTTGGGGGCGCCGTCGGTGATCCAGCGCCGGGCCAGGGAGGTGGTGTCGAAGCTGTTCCACGCCGAGCCGCAGCTGGCGCCCAGAGTGGTGCTCGACACCAGGGCGCCGACCACGGCCGGGCGGGTGCTCCATGTCGAGGTGGCGCTGAGGGTGGCGTCGATGCCGTGGACGGTCACCGGCCCGCCACAGCCGTAGGCGCCCAGGCCCAGCAGCATCAGGTGGCTCTCGGTGACCACGTTCTCGGCCCCCGGGGCCACACCCAGGTAGTTGAACTTGATGAAGGACTCGGTGGCGTACCCCGACAGGGCGCCGGTGAACAGCTCGCCGTAGGTGTCGTAGTTGGCGGTGGGGGCGCCGGCCCACAGCAGGGTGTCGGTGCCGTAGCCGGCGGGGTTGGAGGCGTTGGCGGCCACGGTGGGATCGATGGCCACCGGATAGACCCGGGCCGGGTCGGCCAGCCACGCCGGCTCGACGCCGACCTCCACGCTGACCACGTTCTCCGCCGGCCGGGATGCGACGGCGACGGTCGTGGGAGGCGCTGTGGCAGGTGCGGTGGCAAGTGCGGCGGTGGTGGGAGGGGCGGTCGTCGTGAGCGGTCCGGAGGTGGAGGTGGTGGGGCCCGTGGCCCCGGGGTGGTGGTTGCGGGGGCCGAGGGGGCGACGGCGGGCGCAGTGGGCTGCGGGGTGGCCGGCGACGGCGCGTTGGGCACGATGTGGACGGTGACGGGGGCGGCGGCCGCCACCGGAGCGGAGTCGAAGGCGATGCCGTGGCTGACGGTGGCCAGCACCGTGCCCTTGGCGTCGAGGAACTCCACCCCCACCGGCGCGTCGCGGGCGGTGACGCCGGCGGGCAGGACGAACTCGTCGCGGTAGGTACCGGCGGCTTTGGCGTCGGGGAGGACGACGGTCTCCTCGAAACCGTCGGGCCGCAGATCCAGGACCAGGTCCCTGCCCCCCAGGGCGCCCTTGTAGGTGGCCCGGGCCGCCTCGACGGTGGCCGGCGCCGGCGAGGACTGGGGATGGCGCAGGCCGATGGGGCCGGCCGGGGTGTCGATGGTGGCCACCACGCCGTCGGCCCGGGCGGCCAGCCTGGCTGCGCCGGGGGCGGCCTTGGCCACCAGGGTGGCGCCGGGGCCGGGGACCACGGTGAGGTCGATGTCGTGCCAGCCGCTGGCGTCCTGGAAACGAACGGGGCCGGCGGAGAGAACCGAGGTGCGGGAGCCGTCGCGGTTGGCCACCACCTTCTTGGTGGGCGTGGTCTCGGAGTCGACGGTCACCGAGCGGTCCCGGTCATAGGCGCTGGGCTTGGCCGGGGCGCCGGCGGGGTCGGCCTGGGAGGGATGGGGCGGGGCGTTGGTGAAGTCGCCCACCAGGGCCTCGGGTGCGACCTTGGGCGCCGGGTCGGACCGCAGGACGGGTAGGTCCCTGGCCGACTTCGGCGGGTTCGTCGAGGCCTGGGCGCCGGCCGGGGCGGCCACGGCCACCACCGCCCCCATCACCAGGGCGGCCACCGTGGCCAGGCTGGCGGTCATGGTCGCCCTCGGCCGGGCGCGCCCGGCGGTGTTGGAACTCGCGTGTGACATGTGGCCCCGTCTCCTTGACGCGCCACACCGCGACCCGCCTTGGAGGTATTGGCACCGGGGAGGCGGGGCTTGAGGAGGAACAGGGTCTGAGCGTCGAGGAACTTCCACCGCCTCCGACGCCTCTTCGCTGAAGTCCCCCCGCCCTTGCCTCTTCGCCGCCGGCCCTTATAGCCCCAGGCCGAGATCCGGCCCGAAGTCCCGTTCGATGAACGGCGCCCGCTCGACGACGCGGTCCCCCGGCTGGCGCAGCGCATCCCTGGACAGGGCGTCTCTGATGTCGACGGGGAAGGCCCGACCCGCCAGCGACGGCGGCGTCGGCGCCCAGCTGGGGTCATCGAGGGCCCAGTCGGCGCCGATGGCGGTCTCCAGCTCCCTGCGTGCATGGGACACCTCGCCGTCGAGGAGGCCCATCTCCCGATCCAGCCACTGAAGTCGCTTGGGCACCTCGGGGTGGGCGATGCGCACGAAGCGCTCGTGGGTCAGGACCCGGGCGAGGAGGTCGGCGGCCACCTTGTCGGCCTCGGCCACCTGGGGGAGCAGCTCCTGGCGGGCTTGGGCGGCCAGGTCCCGGTAGGCGGCCTCCAGCGGTGCCTCCCGGCGGGCCGCGTCGCTGGCCTGGCGGGCGAAGCCCGGGCGGCGGAGCAGCGGGCCCTCGTGGCTGTGCAGCTCGGCGCTGCTGCGCTGGTAGTGGACGGTCTTCCACTCCTGCAGGGCCTGGCCCACCGCAGTGCCGTGCCATTCGGTGTGGGTGTGCTCCCCGTCCAGGGCCTGGAGCCGGTGGCGGAGGACGTCACGCCGGCGCTCGGTGTCGGCCAGCACCCGCTGGTGGTTGGCGGGCACGGGAGGCACCAGGGCGGCGAGGGACTCGTGCTCGGCCCGGAGCCGGGCCAGGCGCACGGCGGGGGCTGCCGGCTCGGTGGGGGTGATGGCCCGGGGGTCGCCGGGAACCCGGTCGATGGCCCAGCGCTGGCGGGTCTCGTTGCTCCACGACCTGGTCAGGTCCTCGGCGGCCATCTCGACGTCGTCGGCCACGGCGTAGACCATCGTCTTGGTCCGGGCCCGGCTCATGCGCACATAGGTGTCACCCGGGCGGTCGGAAGGCTGAACCCCACGGACGACCCGCGCTAGGGTGACCTCGTCGCCCCCTGTGTCGTCGGGGGCGCTTTCTTTTACCGCCGGATCTTTCCGCGGGAGGACGTACCATGCCCCTGACACTCCTGTCAGCCTTTGCCCAGGCCGTACCCACGGCTGCCGCCGAGGCCGGCGCGCTGCCCTGCGGGCCGGCGGCCGACGCCAGCTCGCTGTGCCTCAGCGTCTACCGGTCGACCGGCAACCAGTTCGTGGCCGAGCTGTCCGACGCGCTGATCGTGCGGCCGGCCAAGATCGCCGTGATCATGGCGGTGGCCTACATCGCCAGGCGGATCGTGCATCGCCTGCTCGGCCGGCTCATCAACGGCAAGGCCCGGCGGGTGGAGACCGTCGCCGCACTCATCCGCAGCATCGCGTCGGCATCCGTCTGGACCATCGCCGTGCTGATGGCCCTGGCGGAACTCGGGCTCAACCTCGGGCCGCTCATCGCCGGGGCCGGGGTCGTGGGCGTCGCCGTCGGGTTCGGGGCGCAGAACCTGGTGCGCGACTTCCTCTCCGGAATCTTCATGCTGATGGAGGACCAGTACGGCGTCGGCGACGTCATCGACGCCGGCGAGGCCACCGGTACGGTCGAGTCGATCGGCCTCCGTACCACCCGCCTCCGCGACGTCAACGGGACGGTGTGGCACCTGCCCAACGGCCACATCCAGCGCATCGGGAACACGTCGCAGCAGTGGGCGCGGGCAGTGCTCGACATCGACGTCAGCTACCAGACCGACATCGCCCACGCCACGGAGGTCATCAAGCGCACCGCGCAGACCATGTGCGACGACCCTGCGTTCTCCGGGTCGATCCTCGGCGAGCCCGAGGTGTGGGGGGTCGAGGACCTCGGCCCTGACAGCGTGACCATCCGGCTCGTGCTCAAGACCGCACCCCACGACCAGCTCACGGTCATCCGGGGGCTCCGGGCCCGTATCAAGGCGGCCTTCGACGAGGCCGGGATCGAGATTCCGTTCGCCCAGCGCACGGTCTGGCACCGCAACAGCGACGGTGGAGTGGCCGTCCTGCCCCGGACCGGCGACTGATCGGCGATCAGCTGCGGTCGGTCGGCTCGGTGGCCGTCGGCGGGCGGAGCATCAGGTCGAACGCCGTCCAGATCGTCTTCGACCAGGGATAGAAGAACAACGGCGCCACGACGGCGCCGATGAGGCCTCCGGCCACGAACGGCAGGATGCCGGCGTCGGGATCGGACGCCATCCGGATGATCAGCGGCACGATCGCCAGCAGGATCACCAGTCCCTGGGCGATGGCAAGGTTGATCACGTACGCGCCGAGAAAGAAGCCCTCCTCCCTCTCGAAGCGGTAGCGGCACCCCGGGCAGCGCTCCTTCATGCGGAACCACCGGGTGAACAGCTGCCCGGTGCCGCAGATGGGACAGCGCTTGAGCAGGCCCCGTCCCAGCATGCGGGCCTGACCGGGCGTTGCGCCGGCACGGGTACCCTTCGCCGTGGCCACCCTCTCTGGTTTCTCCCATCTCAGCCTGTCGGTAACGGATCTCGACAGGAGCACCGAGTGGTATTGCCGGATGTTGGGGTTCGCCCTCGACTCCCGGGTCGAGAGCGACACCTTCCACCGCATCCGCCTCCGCCACCCGGACGCCGGCATCATGCTCACGCTCACCGCCCACCAAGCGAACGCCGGGAAGCCGTTCGACGAGTGCCGGACGGGTATGGACCACGTGTCCTTCGCCGTCGCATCGATCGACGACATCCACACCCTGAAGACCCGCTTCGAGGACAACGGCGTCGACCACTCGGAGGTGAAGCCGACCGCCGGCGGGGTCGGAGGGATGATCACCTTCCGCGACCCCGACAACATCCAGCTCGAGGTGTTCGCCGCCGGTTGAAGGCCGGTCAGGGCAGGATGCGGGACAGGACCGCCGCCAGGACCTGGTCGGCCTGCCCCGTGAGCTCGTCGAGCGGACGGTTGCGGTGGACGCGCACGCCGAGGTCGGCCTGGGCGAGGGCGCCGGCGCCGAACCGCCGGGCCACGTCGATGAGCATGCCGACCTCCACGCCGTAACCGGGTTCCAGAACTATTCCGTCCAGCGCGCTGCGACGGACGGCCACCTCGCCGGCCAGCGGCTGGCGGATGAAGGCCAGGTCCGGCACCAGCCGGCGGATCAGCGGTCGGGCCAGCAGTTCGGTGACCCGCCCGCCGCCGGCGCCGTCGTTCTCGGGGCGACGGTACGTGCCCTTCACCAGCACGAGCCGGGGGTCGACCAGCAGCGGCTCGACCAGCCCGGTGAGGAAGTCGAGCCGGAAGTTCGCCACATCTGCGTCGAGGAACACCACGATGTCGCCGGTGGCCACACGGAGCGCCTCGGCCATGGCTGCGCCCTTTCCGGGCCGACCGTGGCGCCGCACGACCTGGGCTCCGAAGGCCTCGGCAATTGCACCGGTGCCGTCGGACGAGCCGTCGTCGACCACGATGACCTCGTCAACGAGCTGCTCGGGGCCGGCGAGCGCAGCCACGATCGGCGACACCACCCCGCCCACGGTGGCCGCCTCGTTGCGGGCTGGGATGCACACCGAGATCCGCAGCCCCGTGGCCGCCTTGACCGGCAGGACGGTCGGCTCGACTGCGTTGCTCATCGCGGCTCCCGGCGCCAGCTTCTAAAGTGAACCAGAGCCTACTTTACACGGTAGAATCTGTCGGTGACAAAGGAGGCCGACGGCGCACTCGATGCGGTGGCTGCCCTGGGCGACCCGCTGCGACGCAGGTTGTACCGCTTCGTGGGCGCCCAGGACCATGCGGTCGGGAGGGACGAGGCAGCCCGGGGTGTGGGTGCCTCCCGGTCGGCCGCCGCCTTCCACCTCGACCGTCTGGTCGACGACGGCCTGCTCGAGACGGAGTTCCGCCGGCTCACCGGCCGGCAGGGACCGGGTGCGGGCCGCCCGGCGAAGCTGTACCGGCGGGCGGCCCGGGGCATCAGCGTGAGCCTCCCCGACCGTCGCTACGAGCTGGCCGCCGGTCTTCTGGCGACTGCGGTCACCGAGGCCACCGACAACGGGGAGCCGATCGACATCGTCCTGCACCGGGTGGCACGCCGGCGCGGCGCCCTGATCGCCGCATCCGCCGGGACGCTGACCGACGCCCTGGCGGTCGAGGGCTACGAGCCCCGTCAGGATGATCGGGAGATAGTCCTCGGGAACTGCCCGTTCTCCGGGATCGTGGCCGAACACACCGAGCTGGTGTGCCGGATGAACCTCGCCGTGCTGGAGGGGCTCACCGAGGCCATTCCCGGCGCAGGTTTCACGGCTCACCTCCGCCCCACGGAGGGCGCCTGCTGCGTCCGGCTGACCCGTTGACCGTATATACCCCCCGGTGGTATGTTGGTTCCGTACCCCTACGGGGTAGACGTACTATCGAGGAGGAGCGCCGCCCATGAGCACGACCACCACCATCGCTGTCGAGGGAATGACCTGCGGCCACTGCGTGTCTGCGGTTCAGACGGAGGTCGGCAAGGTCGAAGGCGTCACCGACGTGTCGGTCGACCTTGAGAGCGGCCAGGTCACCATCGTGGCCGACAGCGCACCGGACTCCGGAGCCCTGCAGGCGGCCGTGGAGGAAGCCGGATTCGAGGTGCGCAGTTGAGTGCGGTCGCCGGCCCGACCAGGGTCGAGCTGGAGATCGGCGGGATGACCTGCGGGTCGTGCGCGGCCCGGATCGAGAAGAAGCTGAACCGCCTCGACGGGGTGACGGCCACGGTGAACTACGCCACCGAGCACGCCACGGTGGAGGTTCCAGAGGGCACCGCTCCCGCCGACGTCATCGCCGCTATCGAGGCCGCCGGCTACACCGCCGCCCTTCCGCGCCTCGAGCAGGCCGCCACCGACGAGGCCGATGCGGCTGCCCCGGACGAGACCGCGCCCCTCCGCCAGCGCCTCCTGATCTCGCTGGTCCTGAGCGTCCCGGTCGTGGCCATGTCCATGATCCCCGCCCTGCAGTTCGAGAACTGGCAGTGGCTGTCGCTCACGTTGGCGTCGCCGGTGGTCGTCTGGGGCGCCTTCCCCTTCCATGTCGCCGCCTGGACCAACCTCCGCCACCGCGCCGCCACCATGGACACGCTGATCTCCGTCGGCACGCTCGCCGCCTTCGGCTGGTCGCTCTACGCCCTCTTCTACGGCGATGCCGGCCTGCCGGGCATGGCCGGCATGGACATGTCGGGCGGCACGAGCGAGATCTACCTGGAAGTGGCGGCGGGCGTCACCGTCTTCATCCTGGCCGGGCGCTACTTCGAGGCCCGGGCCCGGCGCCGCTCGGGTGCCGCCCTGCGGGCGCTGCTCGAGCTCGGCGCCAAGGACGTCGCCGTCCTGCGCGACGGTGTCGAGCAGCGCATCCCCGTCGGCCAGCTCGCCGTGGGCGACCTTTTCGTGGTCCGCCCGGGTGAGAAGGTGGCCACCGACGGCGTCGTCGCCGAGGGCACGTCGGCCATCGACGCCTCCCTGCTCACGGGTGAGAGCGTGCCGGTCGAGGTCGGGCCGGGCGACACGGTGGTGGGCGCCACCGTCAACGCCGGCGGTCGCCTCGTCGTGCGAGCCGCCCGCGTGGGCGCCGACACCCAGCTGGCCCAGATGGGCCGCCTGGTCAGCGAGGCCCAGAGCGGCAAGGCGCCGGTCCAGCGCCTGGCCGACCGCGTCTCCTCCGTGTTCGTGCCCGTGGTCATCGTCCTCGCCCTCGCCACCCTCGGCGTGTGGCTGGCCGGCGGCGCGGGCTCGGCCGACGCGTTCAGGGCCGCTGTCGCCGTCCTCATCATCGCCTGCCCCTGTGCCCTGGGCCTGGCTACCCCCACCGCCCTGCTGGTGGGCACCGGTAGGGGCGCCCAGCTCGGGATCCTCATCAAGGGCCCCGAGATCCTCGAATCCACCCGCCGGGTGGACACGGTCGTCCTCGACAAGACCGGCACGGTGACCACCGGGCAGATGTCACTGGTTGATGTCTTCCCCGCTCCGGGCACCACCGCCGAGCAAGCTCTGGCCCTGGCCGGCGCGGTCGAGGACGCGTCGGAGCACCCCGTCGCCCGGGCCATCGCCGCTGCGGCCCGAGCCCGTCTGGGCACGCTTCAGCCGGTCGAGTCGTTCGCCAGCACCCAGGGGCTCGGTGTCCAGGGCGTGGTCGACGGCCGGATCGTCGTCGCCGGGCGCCAGCGGTTCCTTGCGGACCGCGGCCTGGCCCTGGGGCCGGAGCTCACTGCGGCCAAGGACGCGGCCGAGGCCGCCGGGCGCACCGCCATCGTCGCGGGGTGGGACGGCCAGGCCCGTGCCGTGCTCGTCGTCGCCGACACCATCAAGCAGACCTCGGCCGAGGCGGTCGCCCAGCTGCGGGCGCTCGGCCTCACCCCCGTCCTGCTCACCGGCGACAACACCGCCACCGCCAAGGCCGTGGCCGGCGAGCTGGGCATCGAGCGGGTCATCGCCGAGGTCCTGCCCGAGGAGAAGCTCGACGTCGTCCGCGGGCTACAGGCCGAGGGCCGGGTCGTGGCCATGGTGGGCGACGGTGTGAACGACGCCGCTGCACTCGCCCAGGCCGACCTCGGCCTGGCCATGGGCACCGGCACCGATGTCGCCATCGAGGCCAGTGACATCACCCTTGTCAGGGGCGACCTCCGTTCCGCCGCGGACGCGATCCGCCTCTCCCGTCGCACGCTCCGGACCATCAAAGGCAACCTCTTCTGGGCCTTCGCCTACAACGTCGCCGCCCTGCCGCTCGCTGCCCTCGGGCTGCTCAACCCCATGATCGCCGGTGCCGCCATGGCGTTCTCGAGCATCTTCGTCGTCACCAACAGCCTGCGGCTGCGGTCGTTCCGCACCACGTCGTGACGCAACGGATTCTCTGCGCCGTCGCCGTCGCCGTCGCCGCCGTGGCCCTGCTGGCCGCGTGCGGGTCAGGCGACCAAACCCCCGCACCCGCCGCTTCTGGCGACGAACGGGTCGTCGAGGTGGAGATGCGCGACATCGCTTTCGCCCCGACCGCCGTCGACGTCCGGGCGGGCGAGAAGGTCCGCTTCGTCTTCAAGAACACGGGCGCAGTCACCCACGACGCCTTCGTGGGCGACGCCGCCGCCCAGGAGGCGCACGAGAAGGAGATGCGCGACGGCCATGACGGTCATGGCGAGGGATCGAACGCGGTGACCGTGAAGCCCGGGAAGACGGCTTCGCTGCGATACACCTTCGAACGGCCCGGGCAGATCCTCCTCGGCTGCCACCAGCCCGGCCACTACACCGGTGGCATGAAGGCCGCGATCAACATCACATAAGGCCGCCCGCCGCCTTTCGGCCGAAGGTCTGTCAGAAGTCGAACATCTCGCTCAGGAACTTCTTCTTCTTGTTCTTGGGCGCACGTTGACCGACGTTGTCCCGCCGATCGTCGCGGTCGTCGTCCCGCCATTCCCGGCGGTCGTCACGGTCGTCGTCGTCGCCGCGGGAGATGAGCTTGTCGAGCTCGCCGCGGTCGAGCCAGACGCCCCGGCACTGCGGGCAGTAGTCGATCTCCACGCCCTGGCGTTCCGACATCAGCAGGGTGGTTTCGTCAACGGGGCACTGCATCGTCAAAAGACCTCCTCAGGACTCGTCTGAATCGGGCACTATCCTCCCGTGTCCGACCGCTCTCCGCCCGTCACCCCTCAGGGGTGGACCTGTCCGTCGTGCCAGCGCCGGTTCCGCCGGATCGGGCAGATCCATGAGTGCTCGCCGGCCATGACGGTCGAGGAGTACTTCGCCACCGGACCCGCCCACGAGCGGCCGGTCTTCGATGCCGTGATGGCCCATGTGTCGACGCTGGGACCGGTCCATATCGAGCCGGTGTCGGTCGGGATCTTCCTCAAGCGGGCGCAGACCTTTGCCCAGCTCAGGCCCAAGGACCGATGGGTGGCGCTTTCATTCTCGTTGGCCCGCATCGTGCGCCACGAGCGCATCACGAGGAAGGCCATGGAGTACCACAGCCGCTATCACCATGTCGCCAACCTCCGCAGCCCGGACGATCTCGACGACCGGCTACGGGGCTGGCTGACGGAGGCCTACCTCAACTCACCGACCTGACGGATAGCCTCGCCTGTCGTCGACCCGCACGACGAGCGGCCTCCGGGCCAGGAAGGCGCCAGCGGTCGCCCCGGTGACGACGGAAGCAGCCACTGCGACAACGGCTCGTACGAACGCGTCCATCCGATTGGTCTTCATGGATGAAGCCTCGACACCGAACCTGTGACAGACCTGTGGAAACCCGCAGAAGTTCCGAGAACGTGGAAATCATCGGTGCTCGGGGTTCTCGAAGTCGAACCGGCACCCCGCATCCCACTCCGACCGTTGGTTGCCGTGAGCCGGCATCCCGCCGGCGTCCTTCAACATCCTGGCCACGTGCAGCAGGTTCCACGTCATGAAGGTGATGTTGCGGTTGGTGAAGTCGTTCTCCGGGCCTCCCGAGCCAGGGTCGAGGTAGGACGGACCGGGGCCGGCCTCGCCGATCCAGCCTGCGTCGGCCTGGGGAGGGATGACGTAGCCGAGATGCTGGAGCGAGTAGAGGACGTTCATCGCGCAGT
>Ga0136633_1002648_pt1 | contig 12184 bp, 6 predicted proteins | sample AntDrymeUQ832206_2_FD_105494 | JGI IMG/M metagenome (GOLD analysis project Ga0136633, IMG submission 105494) | Polar desert sand microbial communities from Dry Valleys, Antarctica - metaG UQ83 (22.06) | ecosystem: Environmental > Terrestrial > Soil > Desert | place: Antarctica: Dry Valley... | reverse complement strand
GGCGAGGATCCGGCCGTGGTCCATGATCGCCACCCGGTCGCAGAACGCCTCGGCCTCCTCCATGTAGTGCGTGGTGAGCAGGATGGTCTGGCCCTCGGTGCGGATCTCGTTCAGGATCTCCCAGAGGGCGAGCCGGCTCTGGGGGTCGAGACTGGCGGTGGGCTCGTCGAGGAACAGCACCGCGGGGCGGTGCAGCAGGGCCCGGGCCACCATCAGCCGGCGGGCCATGCCCCCCGACAGCGTGCGCACCTCCGACCGGGCCCGGTGCGAGAGCCGGAAGCGCTCGAGTTGCTCGTCGGCCGCCTGGCGGGCCGCCTTGGCCGACATGCCGTAGTAGCGGCCGTGGAAGTAGAGGTTCTCGAAGGCGTTGAGGCTGCGGTCGAGGGTGTTGAGCTGGTGGACGACGCCGATGAAGTGCTTCACGAGCGGTGGGTCGGCCACAACATCGACTCCGTTGATCTCGGCCCGCCCCGACGTGGGAACGACCCGCGTGGTCAGCATGCCGACGGTGGTGGTCTTGCCTGCCCCGTTGGGCCCGAGCAGGCCGAAGATCTCACCGCGCCGCACTGACAGGTCGAGCCCGTCGACCGCCTTCAGGCCCTCCCGCTCACCGTTCTGCGCGGGGTAGATCTTGGAGAGTGCCGTCGTGGCGATGACCTCCGGTGAGAGGTTCAGTGCCGCCACCCGGCCACCCCGACGGGCGTCGTCGGGCGCCACGACGACGTGCCCGGCGAAGTCGGGGCCTCCGGCAACGTACCCGGCGAGGTCGGGTCCTCCGACAACGTGCCCGGCGAGGTCGGGTCCTCCGACAACGTGCCCGGCGAGGTCGGGTCCTCCGACAACGTGCCCGCCGTCGTCCACGTCAACTCCCTTCGGGCTCGTCGCCTACCCCCGGCTGCTACCTTCGGATGGTAGTGGCAGCGGTCGATCGCGGCATGCCGCGCGTGACGCGGGGGTGCTAGATGCGCGGCATCTGGCGCCTCGTGCTGGTGAGCGGTTTGGCGGTCCTGGCGTTCGTCGTCGCCCTGGTGAACTTCAGGCAGGTGCCGGCGCGCGAGTGCCAGATCGACGCCGTCTCCGACGACTCCTATGCGGTGGAGTTCCTCACACCGTTCAGCGTCGACCCGACGACCCACACGCTGCGTGTCACCCGCGACGGCGCGCTCGTCACCGGCGCGCAGGTGTGCATGCGGGCCGACATGGGCGGGATGGGGCGCATGTCCGGCATGGGCATCAGCAACGTCGCGCAGGAGAGGGAACCGGGCGTGTACGACGTGCCGGTGCGCTTCGAGATGGGCGGCCACTGGAACGGCACGGTGATCGTCACCCACGGGCCGAGGAAGCCGGTCGAGATCCCGATCCCCATCGAGGTGAAGTAGCTACGGGGTGAGGCGGTGACGGTCGCGGGGTAGGAACGTGGCCTCCCGCACGTCGGTCAGCCCGAGCAGGCTCATCAGCGCCCGGCTGAGCCCCAGCCCGAACCCGCCGTGGGGCGGGCACCCGTGAAGGAAGAAGTCGAGGTAGGGGCGGATGACGTCGACTCGCGACGGATTGGCTGAGGCCTGGGCGGACAGCCGGTCGTGGCGGTGCTCGCGCTGCGCGCCGGTGGTGACCTCCAGCCCGTTCCAGAGCAGGTCGAAGCTGCGGGTCAGCTCCGATCGCTCGTCCAGACGCATGTGGTAGAAGGGCCGGACGCCCGCCGGGTACTCGGTGACGAACACCAGCTCGTGCCCGTGCTCGGCGGCGACGTGCTCGGAAAGCACGCGCTCGGCCTCGGCGTCGATGTCACCGTCGACCGCGGGCTGGTGCCCACGTGCGGCGACGATGCGGCGGGCCTCGGCCATGGTGATGCGCGGGAACGGGGTCTCGGGCACCCGGACGGCCCGGCCGAACAGCCGCTCGATCTCCGACCCGTGCTCCTGCGCCACGGCGGCGACGACGTGGCGGAGCCAGCGCTCCTCGAGATCCATCACGTCCTCGTGGGACTCGATCCAGGACATCTCGACGTCGACGCTGACGAACTCGGTGTCGTGGCGTGACGTGACCAGTGGGTTGGCCCGGAAGACCGGGCCGATCTCGAAGACGCGCTCGAACCCGGCGCACATCGCCATCTGCTTGTAGAACTGCGGCGACTGGGCCAGGTACGCGGGCCGGTCGAAGTACTCGACGGTAAAGAGCTCGCGCCCCGACATGTTCGGGCGGGCCCGGAACTTCGGGGAGTGCACCTCGAGGAAGTCATGGCCGGCCCACCACTCGCGCATGGCCCGCTCCATCGTCGTCTGCACCTCGAAGACGAGGCGGTTCCGGGGGCGGCGCAGGTCGAGGTGACGCCAGTCGAGCCGTTCCGAGAGGGACGCGCCGTCGTCGAGCGGGGACGCGGACACGGCCGGTCCGAGCACCCGCAGCGCCTCGATGCGGATCGTCGCCGGTCCCACGACGGTGCCGGTGGCCTCGATCGCCGACTCCCGGGTCACCGGCTCGTGGATGCGGCCGTCGGGGTCGACGATCTCGGCCAGGCCGGTGTGGTCCCGGAGCACGATGGCCGCGTCCCCGCAGCCGACCTCGTCCGCCCATCCGCACACCCGCACCTTCTCGCCGGGCCTGAGGTCACGGACGAGCGTGCGGGTCAACGTCAAAGACCGAGCTCCATGAGGTCGGCGCCGACCACGACCTCACCGTCGAAGCCGGTCACCCCCTTGACCCACTGCTCGTCGCGCGTGGTGTCGTCGCCGGGGATGAAGTGGGTGAGGACCAGTGTGCCGACGCCGGCCTCGGCCGCCACCCGCCCCACTTCGCTCAGGGGCGTGTGCGAGGTGACCATGTGGTGGTGCCGGCGCTGCGCCTCCCAGTCGTCTTCGTCGGTGGCCGCTTCGTCGTCGCGATCGTCGAACACCTCGTGCACCAGGATGTCGGCGTCGCGTGCCAGCCGGATGAGGTTGGCGGACGGTGCGGTGTCGCCCGACAGGACCACCGAGCCGGCGCCGGTGTCGAAACGGTAGGCGAAGGCGGGGAAGACCGGGGCGTGGAGGACGAGGGTGGCAGTGATGCGGACGTCGTCGTCCTCCTCGACGAGCAGCGGCTCCATCGCCGGGGCCACCCGGTCGGGACCCGCAGCGCCCAGGCCGGGAGGCAGGGCGATCTCGTGGGGGTTGACAAGGGCCCGCAGGTCGTGGCGTCCCGCCTCCCGCATGCGGATGTTGATGTCGTAGGCGTGGGCGTGGAACTGGGCTTCGGTGAGGGCGACGAGGCCCGGGGTGGGGTCGGCCGGGTGGTGCAGGCGGACCCGCGGTCGGGCGGGGTCGTCGGCCGGGAGCGCGCCGGCGCCGCCTGCGGGACCGGGGCCGAAGACGGTGACCGGCGGGTTCCACTGCAGGATCGGCCACCCCAGCAGGAAGAGGTTGAAGTAGTCGCAGACGTGGTCGGAGTGCAGGTGGGTGAGCAGCACGCGGTGGAGGCCGGCGAGGAGCCGGGCCCGGCGGAGCTGGCGGGTGACGCCGCTGCCGCAGTCGACGACGTACGTGCGACCGCCCACCACCACCGCCGATGCGATCCCGGCTCGCACCGGAGAGGGAAGGGGTCCGCCCGCGGTACCCAGGAGCACCAGCTTGGAGGGGTGCGTCGACATGCGTGGGAGGTCACCCTATCGAGGCGAGAGACTCGAGCACGGGGACGATCTCGGCCGGGACCGGCATCCTCTTGATCTCGGCGGCCAGCTCGCGCGCCCGGGCCGCGAAGTCCGGCTGGTCGAGCAGGGTCCGAACTGCCCGGCGGACGGCGCCTGCGGACACCGAGCCGGGACGGAGGCGCAGCCCCACCCCGACGGCTGAGCAGCGCTCGGCGTTCTCGAAATGGTTGGCCCCTGCGGCAACAGCAAGAGGGGCAGGCCATGGGCTAGGGCGCCGAGGACCGTGCCCGAGCCCCCGTGGGTCACCGCGACGTCGCAATGAGGGAGGAGCAGGGACTGGGGCACGTACCGCTCGACGTGGACGTTGGGAGGTTGCCTGCCGAGCTCCTCGGGGCCACGAGTGGGGCCGACGGTCACCACGAGATTCAGCGGCTCGTCGCGCAGGCCCTCCACCGCGGCCTCGATCACGCCCGGGGCGTCGTTGTCGAGGGTGCCGAGGGTCACGTACACCGTCGGCTGCGGGGCAAGCCGCTCGACCCAGGGCGGGAGCGTCTCCCCGGCGACGGCGTCAAACGGCACGGGTCGGACCGGGTGGACCGGCACGTCGACCTCGCGGATGTCGGGCGACTGCAGGCTCGGCGGGCAGATGTCGAGGTAGGCGGCGCCGAAGACGCCACCGACCGGGCCGGGGGTCACCCGCCAGTCCTGCCACAGCACCTCCAGCAGCTCAGCCGCAACCCGGAAGAGGTCGTATGGAAACATCGGTCCGAGGCTGTGGGCCACGTCTGCGACGCCCGCGACACCGGCGGCCACCGGACCGGCGAAGTCGGTCACATCGTGGACGACGAGATCCGGCCGCCAGTGGTCGATCGCCCCGACGAGATCGGGCACCTTCGCAGGTGCAGCCACGGCCGCGAACATCTGGGCACCGAACCGGGAGGTCTCCTCGGGACCGGCCACGTCGGGTAGGGCGAGCGTGCGTTCCAGGACCTTGCCCGGGCCGATCCCGGCCGGGAAGGCACGGAAGCCGGCGCGGTTCACCCGCTCGCAGAAGCGCTGCTCGGTGGCGAAGGCGACGTCGTGGCCCGCGGCCTCGAGCGTTTGGGCGACGGGCACCATGGGGTGGAGATGGCCGTACCCGGGCAGGCCGGTGACGAGGACCCGCACGGGCAGACCCTATGCATCTCGGGCGGGAGGTGATCCGTATGCTGAGCGGGTGTCCACGAGCAGAGCCGGTCCAGGCGCCGCCGTCGCCGCCAGCGACGCGGGAACTGCGCTCACGGTGCTCGGCGGCGCCGATCTGACGTACGCGGCGTGGGAGGAACGGTCGAACGCCGTCGCCCGCGGGCTGCTGTCGCAGGGCGCCGGCGTGCGCGGCTCGGTCGGCCTACTCTTCGACGGGCGGCGCTGGGCCGACTTCGCCGTCGCCCACGCAGGCGTGCGCAAGGCCGGCGCCGTGGCGGTCCTCCTGTCCCCGGGGGTGGCGCCCCGGGAGCGCGCCCGGGCGCTGACCGCGGCCGGAGCGGTCGGGGTCGTCCACGCGCCCCGGGTGGCCGCCCCACCCGGGCCTTGGTGGGCAGCGGAAGTGGACCAGCTGGAGCGGGGACAGAATGGCGGCCCGATGGCCGGTGCGCCCCAGGCGGCCGACCGCCCGGGCGGTGGGAGCGACTTCCGCCTCGTGCATGCGTGGGCCCCGGGCACGCCTGGAGGCGAGTACGCCATGGAGCTCCTTCGGGGATGCGGGCCTGCGGCCACTCTGTCGGTGTTCGATCCGGATCGCTTCTGCGCCCTCGTTCACCGGCTTCGTGCTCGCATCTGCGGCCTCACGCCGGCGTTGGCAGCCGCGGTCGTGGCCAGCGGCGCGGGGCAAGCCCACGACCTGTCGTCGGTCATCCGGGTCGCGCTCAGTGGGCAGCCCAGCGCCGGGCTGCGCGCTGCGCTGCAGGGCGTCTTCCCAGGAGCGGACGTCACCGTGCTCGACGTCGACAGTGGGGATGAACCACGAGCGGGCGACACGGCGCCGGCCGCAGTGTCGCAGGAAGGCATGCTGTGGCACGAGCAGTTCGTGCCGGGCAGCTTCAACCTCCCGTGCCTGGTGCGCCGGTACCACGGCCCGCTGGACCTCGCCGCTCTCGCTCAGGCGCTGGCCGACCTCATCCGTCGCCACCAACCGCTACGGAGCACCTTCACCCTCGTCCGGGGCAAGCCGGAGCAGGTCGTGGGCGACCACAGCTCCAAAGGCGTGCCGCTGGTGGACCTGCGCCACCTCCCGGTGGAGCGTCGGGACGCGGAGACGGCGCAGCTGCTCGCCGACGCCACGACCCGACCGTTCGACCTCTCGACGGGGCCGCTGTTCGACCCCTGCGTCGTCTGCCTCGGCCGGGACGACCACCTGCTCGTCGTCCGGTTGCACCATACGGTCTTCGACGACTGGTCGGTCGACGTGTTCCGGCGGGAGCTGTCCGCGCTCTACGCGTCCCGGCTGGCGGGCACCCCGTCGCCGCTGCTGGAGCCGCCGACGACCTTCGTCGACGTCTGCCGGCGGGAGCGGGCGAGATTGGCGGGGGGGCGGGGTGCCGATCAGCTCGACTGGTGGCGCCGGGAGCTGGCCGGCGCTCCTCTCGCCGTCCAGCCGCCCATCGCCGACGGCACCGCTCCCGAGCCCGGGGAGCCGCTGCGGGTCGACCTGCCGGCTGCGCTGGCGCACGACGTGAGGGCGTCGGTACCGCGAGTCCGGGCCACGCCGTACATGATCGTGCTGGCCGCGTTCTCGGTCCTGCTGTCCCGGGTCACGGCGCAGGATGACCTCGTCATCGCCTCGGTGGTGGCGCATCGTGACGAGAGCGACGTCGAGCCGCTCATCGGGTGCTTCACCAAAAAGGTGCCTGTCAGGCTCCGGCTCGAGGGCGACCCGACCTTCGCCCAGCACGTGGCCCGGACGCGGGCCTCGCTGCTCGGGTCGCTGGCCCACCAGGACGTGGCCTTCGACGCCGCGCTGCAGGCCGGCCTGGGCGGGCGGGCCGCGGCGCACGGCGTCGTCCCCCAGGTGTCGGTGGTCTTCCAGGCGGAAGCGCCGCAACGGGTCAAGCTGACCATGCCCAACCTCACGATCGGCCCCTACGAGGTGAAAGCCGATGCCCGCCGGCAGCGCCACTTCAGCTCCGGACCCGAGCAGGCGCACGACGGCGGCAGGCCGGCATGGGGCGACGGCCTCTACCTGGGGACGTTCCTCATCCTGTCGCTGGCGGAGACGCCGGACGGCATCGCCCTCGTGGCCCGTGGCGTGTTCTCCCGCCCCAAGGTCCACCGACTCCTGGAGGAGCTCCAGTCCCTCCTGGCCGAGGCGGTGGCCGATCCGGCCCGTCACGTCTCCCAGCTCGGCTCCGGCCCGCCTCCCGTCGGCGATCGCGGCGACCTGGCATGGGAGGGGTTCCACACCTCTCGCCGCCGCCTGGAGGCCGCCATCCGCCGCTGCCCCGGCGTGACCGACGTGACGGTGGCAGTTCGTGAGGACGGGCGCCTGGTGGCCTATCTCGCCCCGGGTGCGGGTCCGCCGCCCACCCTCAGCGACGTGCGCCGCACCGTTTGGTCGCAGCTGCCGGGGGCACCGTGGCCGGCCGAGGCCTACGTCGTCGACTCTCTCGACGCCCTCGCCGACGGGGTACCGCTCGCGGAAGGTATCGATCCGGTTGCGACGGTGCTCACGGCCATGTGGGGTGAGATCGGCGGACGGCCGGTGGAACCGAGCACGAGCTACTGGCAGGACTTCTCGTTCCTCCGGATGCTTGTGGAAGCCCGGGAGAGCGGGCTCCTCATCGGCGACGAGCATGTCGTGCGCTGCCGCACGCCGGAGATGTTGGCCGCCAGCCTTCCGCCCGTGCCGGCGACGCTTTCCGACAGGTGAGCGCAGCGCACGTGGGCCTGTCCGCGGCCGACCGTCATCGCATCCTCGTGGAGTGGAACGACACCTCCGCGCCGTATCCCGAGGTGGCGCCGGCCGAGCTCGTCGCGGCCCAGGCGGCGAGGGCCCCTGGGAGCCCGGCCGTCACCTTTGGCACCACCACCCTCAGCTACGCCGAGCTCGACCGTCGAGCCGGGCACCTCGCCCGGCGCCTGGCCGGTCTCGACGTGGGCCCCGGCGTCCTGGTCGCCGTCTTCCTCGACCGCTCGATCGAGATGGTCGTCGCCGTGCTCGCCGTGGCTCGCGCCGGCGGCGCGTACGTGCCGCTCGACCCGGATTTCCCCGCCGACCGGATCGGCTTCATGCTTGCCGACTGCGGCGCCCCGGTGGTCGTCACCCACCGATCCCTCGCAGCGTCGCTGCCCGCGCACGCCGGCGACGTCGTCGTCGTGGACGAGGAGCCGGCCGAGGCGGACACGGACGTGCCGCCTGCCGGCAGCGGCCCGGACGATTTGGCCTTCGTCATCTACACCTCAGGCTCCACCGGCCGCCCGAAGGGCGTGGGACTCACGAACCGGGCCGTCGTCAACCTCCTCACGGCCATGGCCGAGCGTCCGGGCATGCGCGCAGGCGACGTGCTGGTGGGGGTGACCACCCTTTCCTTCGACATCGGCAGCCTCGAGCTGTGGCTGCCCTTGAGCACTGGCGGGCATGTCGTGGTGGCCTCCCGTGCGGTGGCGTCCGACCCTCGTGAGCTGATGCGCCTGCTGGACCGGGCAGGGGCCACGGTGATGCAGGCCACGCCCGCCACGTGGCGGATGCTGGTCGACGCGGGCTGGACCGGCCGGCCGGGCCTCAAGGGCTTCTGCGGTGGCGAGGCGCTGTCCCGGGCGCTCGCCGACTCTCTGATCGAGCGGGGGGTGGACCTGTGGAACCTGTACGGACCGTCGGAGACCACCATGTACTCGACGGGGGGGAAGGTCACGAAGGGGCTGACGCCCACCATCGGGCGGCCGATGCCGAACACCACCGTCTACATCCTCGATGAGGATCTGTCACCGGTTCCCATCGGGGTGCCCGGCGAGCTGCACATCGGAGGCGTCGGCGTGGCCCCCGGCTATCTCGGCCGACCCGAGCTCACGGCCGAGCGCTTCATCGCCCACCCGTTCGACCCCACTCCCGGCGCCACGGTGTACAAGACCGGTGATCTGGCCCGGTGGCGGCCCGACGGCGAGGTGGAGTACCTCGGCCGCCTCGACCACCAGGTGAAGATCCGGGGGTTCCGTATCGAGTGCGGCGAGGTGGAGGCCGCCCTGGAGGCTCAGCCCGGCGTCCGCTCGGCCGTGGTCGTCGCCCGGCAGGACGCGCTCGCCGACACCCGGCTGGTGGCTTACGTGGTTCCGGCAGGCGGGGCGGAGGCGGATGGTGCGTCTATGGCCACTGCACATGTGGCCGAGTGGCAACAGGTGTACGACCGGGCTCAAGGCGACGCCAGTGCCGGCGACGTCGCCGGTCCCTTGTTCGACACCAGCGGGTGGGTGAGCAGCTACACCGGGCGCCCCATCCCTCCTGAGGACATGGCGGAGGCGGTCGATGCCAGCGTCGACCGCATCCTCGCCCTTCGCCCTGCTCGGGTGCTCGAGGTGGGCTGCGGCACCGGTCTGTTGCTGTGGAGGTTGGCGCCCCGCTGCGAGCGGTACGTGGCCACCGACCTCTCGGCCGCGACCATTGCCAAGCTCGGGCGCCGTCTGCGCGAGGTGAGCGTGGGCAACGTCGAGCTGTTCCAACGGGAGGCGATCGACTTCTCGGGCCTCCCCGACGAGCCCTTCGACGTGATCGTCCTCAACTCGGTCGTCCAGTACTTCCCCAGTGCCGACTATCTGCGCCGGGTCATGGAGCAGGCCGTCGGGCGTGTCAGGGCCGGAGGGGCGGTGTTCCTCGGTGACGTGCGCAGTCTCCTCGTGCTTCGCGCCTTTCACGGGTCGGTGGCAGTCGCAACCGTCGATCCGTCAACGCCGACCGCCGACGTCCGCAGGAAGGTCGAGCGTCGGATGGCTGACGAGAAGGAGTTGGTGCTCGACCCGGCCTTCTTCGCCTCCCTGCCGATCGCCGGGGTCTCCTCGGTGCAGGTGCTGCTCAAGCGGGCCCGGCGCCACAACGAGCTGAGCCGGTACCGCTACGACGTGCTGCTCGACGTCGGCGGCGGCGCCCCTCGAGTGACGATCCCGCGATGGCTGGACTGGCGGTCCGAGAGCATGAGCATCGCCTCATTGCCGGCCGTGCTCTCGGAGGCTGTCGGCCTCACGGGGGTCCCCAACGGGCGGCTGGCGGAGTCGTTAGAGATGGTTGACCTTCTGGCCGAGGCCGACCCACCACCGACTGCCGGCGGCCTTGTGGCTGAGGCCCGACGGCGGGCCGATGGCGTCGACCCTGACGCGATCCGGGCCCTCGGGGAGGAGCTGGGGTTCGCCGTCGAGTGCAGCTGGGCGTCGGGCCGGCCCCGTGGCGCCTACGACGTGGCCTTCTTCCCGAAGGTCCCCGACGGCCGGGCACTCGTCGCGTTCCCCTGTCCCGCGCTCGACGACGCCCGGCCCCTGTTCACCGCCCCGCTGGATGCGCGGCTGCGTCGAGAACGGTCGCAGGCGATGGCATGCGAGCTGCGCTCGGCGCTGCGGGCGTCGCTCCCCGAGTACATGGTCCCGTCCGTCTTCGTCACCGTCGACGCCTTGCCACTCACGCCCACCGGCAAGGTGGACAGGAACGCGCTGCCCGATCCGGATGGTGCCAATCGTGCGCTGCGGCCGTCGACTGCTGCGCCTCGCACGCCCACGGAGGTCGCGGTGCTGGCCATCTGGGCCGAGGTCCTCGGGCTCCAGGGGCTGGGTGTGGACGACGACTTCTTCGACGCCGGCGGCCACTCCCTGTCGGCGGTCAGGGTGATCTCCAAGGTGAGCGACCGGTTCGTCGTCGAACTGCAGTTGCGGGTGATCTTCGACTCGCCCACCGTCGCCGCCCTGAGCAAGGCGGTCGACGAGGCGCGTGCCGCGGCGAAGCCACCCCTGCCACCACTGGTACCGCTGCCGCCGGAGCGGCGCAAGGCGCCGCCGCTGTCGTTCGCACAGGAGCCGCTGTGGTTCCTCGACCAGCTGGTCCCGGAGAACCCGTTCTTCAACGTGTCGTCCGCCTACCGTCTCTCCGGCCCGTTGGACGTAGGCGCGCTGGAATCGGCGCTGTCGGAGATCGTGTCCCGTCACGAGGTGCTCCGCACGAGCTTCCCGGCGCCAGGCGGCCGGCCCCACCAGCGCGTCGCGCCGCCGGCTCCGGTGACGGTGCACGTGGAAGATCTCACCGGCGAGGACGAGCAGGAGGTCCGGCGGCGGGCCCGGGTCGAGGCCGAGCTGCCGTTCGACCTGGCTCGGGGCCCCGTGTTCCGGGCCCGACTGCTGCGCCTTGGCCTCGAGGGGCACGTGCTGCTCGTGACCGTGCACCACATCGCCTGGGACAACTGGTCGTCGGTGGTGCTGCTGCGTGAGCTCGCCGCGCTGTACGGGCCGTGTGCACGAGGCGAACCATCTCCGTTGCAGCTGCTGGAGGTCCAGTACGCCGACTATGCCGCGTGGCAGCGCAAGTGGCTGGAAGGGGAGCTGCTCGAGGTCCACCTTCGCTACTGGCAGCAGCGTCTGGCTGGTGCGCCGCTGGCGCTGGAGTTGCCGGCTGACCACCCGCGACCGGCGATGCCGTCGTACCGGGGAGCGATGACGCGGTTCGAGGTGCCTGTGGCTGTCACGCGCCGGCTGCGGGCGCTGGGCCGGTCCTCCGGGGCGACGCTGCAGATGACGTTGCTGGCCGCGTTTAAGGTGGTGCTCGCTCACCCCAGCGGCGCCGACGATATCGTCGTCGGTGTCACGGCCGGAGGACGGACGCGTCGCGAGACCGAGGATCTCGTCGGGATCTTCGTCAACACCATGGCGCTCCGCACCGATCTGTCCGGCAACCCGTCCTTCCAGGACGTCGTGCGGCGGGTCCGGCTCACCTCCGTGGAGGCCTTCGACCACCAGGACGCGCCATTCGACAAGGTGGTGGAGCGCATCAAGCCTCCGAGGGATCTCGCTAGGAGCCCCGTCGTGCAGGTCGCGTTCGAGTTCCAGGAGCACGTGCCCGTCCCCATCGACCTCGGAGCGGGGGTGCGCTGCGCCGATCTCGCCGGGCCGAGCGGCGCGGAGTATGGCGGCGGCGCCACGGCGCGCCTCGACGTCGAGCTGTTCATGGACGAGTCGGCTGCCGGATCGCTCGACGCCACCCTTGTCTACGCCGCCGACCTGTACGAGCCTGCGACCATGGCTCGGCTCGCCGACAGATTCGAGCGCCTGCTCGCCGCCGTCTCGGACCGGCCTTCGGCCCGACTGTCGGAGCTGGCCAACGTCGTCGGGCTAGGAGCCTGTTGAACGAACCGTCGACGGTGTCCGGCCGCCGTGAAGTCTTCGGGTTGCGAGCCCGAGGCGATCTCGAACCGAAGTGTCGGCGTGAAGAGGGTTGTGAACCGCCCTGGGTTTCGCGGACACTCCAGACCTTGGGAACGAGGATGGAGTCATGGGATCAACAGAGCAGTCCCCGTCGCAGCGCAGGTACCCCCCTGAGCTCAAGGAACGAGCGGTCCG
>Ga0136633_1002647_pt1 | contig 12187 bp, 9 predicted proteins | sample AntDrymeUQ832206_2_FD_105494 | JGI IMG/M metagenome (GOLD analysis project Ga0136633, IMG submission 105494) | Polar desert sand microbial communities from Dry Valleys, Antarctica - metaG UQ83 (22.06) | ecosystem: Environmental > Terrestrial > Soil > Desert | place: Antarctica: Dry Valley... | reverse complement strand
CGCTCGACGTGCTGGTTGTCGGTGCCGGCGCCACTGGTGCCGGCGTGGCCCTCGACGCCGCGTCGCGCGGCCTCCGAGTCGCTGTCGTCGACAAGGGCGACCTCGCCAGCGGCACGTCGTCGAAGTCGAGCAAGCTTATCCACGGTGGGCTGCGCTACCTGGAGAACTACGAGCTCGGCCTCGTGCATGAGTCGGTCGTAGAGCGACAGCTGCTGCAGGAGCTCGCGCCGCACCTTGTCCGACCGATGGACTTCATCTACCCGCTCTTCCCGGACACAGCCAGGATGCGCCTCGTCGGCCTCGGTATGACGACGTACGACGTCCTCGCCGGCTTCCGCAACGTTCGTCGCCACGAGCGGCTGAGTGCCGCGGAGGCGATCACCAGGGCGCCCGCCTTGGAGCACAGCGGGCTGCTTCGCGCCTTTGTCTACGGTGACTGCGCGACGGACGATGCCCGCCTGGTCCTCGCGGTTGTGCTGGCCGCGCGCCGTTTCGGCGCCTTGACGATGACGTACACGGAGGCGCGACGACTGACCTTCTCGCCTGATGGCGCCGTCGACGGGGCCGAGCTCCACGACGGCCTGACCGGCGACAGCTACGTGCTGCGGGCCCGCCACGTCGTCAACGCCACCGGGGTGTGGGTCGACTGGTTGATGAACCAGGAGGAGCCGGGTCGGGCGCCGATCGTTCAGCCGAGCAAGGGAGTGCATCTCGTCGTACCCGCGGAACGGGTGCCGCTGATCAGCGCCAGCATCCTGCTGCCGAGCGGCCAGGGCGACGGGCGCAGCATGTTCGCGATCCCGTGGGGCCGCCAGACGATCCTGGGCACCACCGACACGACGTACGACGGTCCGCTCGACGTGGTGTCGATCACCGACGAGGACGTCGACTACATCCTCGACGCATCCAACGCGCTGTTCCGCAGTGGCATCGACGCCGATGACGTGGTCGGTGCCTGGGCGGGCAACCGGCCGTTGCTGCGCCGAGCCGACCGGCCCACGGCATCACCGAGTGACATGAGCCGCCGGCACACGCTCATCGAGGGCCGCGGCGGACTGCTGACCATCACCGGCGGCAAGCTGACGACGTTTCGTCGGATGGCGAAGGACGTCGTCGACCGGATCGTCGACCGTGACGGTCGGCGGGCGCGGTGCCGCACCGACGAGATCTCCCTCGGCGGGACCCGGCCGTACGACGAGGCGGTTGCCGACGCCACGCAGGCCGCTCATGCCGTCGGCCTCGACGCCGAGACGGCTGAGCTCGCCGTCCGCCAGCACGGCGACTCCGCCGCTGCTGTACTTGCCCTGGCGACCCAGCCTGGCCTCGATGAGCGGCTCTCCCCCGCCGCCGCGCACCTGGCGGCCGAGGTGGCGCACGCCGCTCGCCATGAGGGTGCAGCCACCCTCGACGACGTCTTCTCCCGCCGCACCCGCCTCTCGCTGCGCGCCCGCGACGCTGCCCTGCCGGCCGCGCCGACGGCCGCGCGCCTCCTCGCGGCCGAGCTCGGCCACGACGACGAGTGGGCCCGCGACCAGGTCGCTGCGTACGCCGACTCTGTCCGGCGCGAGCGAGGTGTGCTGGGATTGACTACAGACATCCCGGCCTGAGCGCCCCGAGAAGGAACCGCAGATGAGCGACACTGCCGACCGCTACCGCAAGCTGGCTGCGGCCTTCACGGCCAAGGTCGAGAGCGTGCCGGACGACCGCTGGACCAGCGCCACGCCGTGCAGCGACTGGACCGCTCGCGACCTCGTGCGTCACGTCGTCGACACCCAAGGCCTGTTCCTCGGCTTCGTCGATCGCACTCTGCCCGACAGCGTGAGCGTCGACGACGTCCCCGTCGCCGCGTGGAGCAGCGCCCGAGACGTGGTGCAGGCAGGCCTGGACGACCCGGCCGTCGCGACCATGGAGTACGACGCCTTCGGCGGCCGGTCCACCTTCGAGAAGGGCGTCGGCACGTTCCTCTGCGCCGATCTGGTCGTGCACGGCTGGGATTTGGCGCGGGCGACCGGCCAGGACGAGTCCATGGATCTGGCCGAGGTCAGCCGGGTGCGCACCGACATGGCGAAGATGGGCGACATGCTCCGCTCCCCTGGCGCGTTCGGCCCCGAAGTCGCCGCGCCCGACGGTGCCGACGAGCAGTCTGAGTTGCTGGCCTTTCTCGGCCGGCATCCCTAACGGACCGCACACTGGCGGGTTCAACTCCGCGTTGTGTCGCGGGTAATGCGGCGAGTCGACGCGAAAGTGCGGAGTTGAAAGTGGCAGCGCGTCACCGAGAGGCATGCGGGCGATCGGGGTCAGATCTTCAAGCGCAGTGCCAAGGGGTCGAGCTCGAAGACAGCCGGCGTGCTGCCGACATAGCGGCCGTCGATGGCGACCGCCGTCGCCCGGGGTGCGCTGACCTCGACCCGCTTCTGCCGCCACTGGGCGATGTGCTCATGGGGCAGGTGCTCGCCGTGCAGCATCTTCGGCTGCGCGGTGAAGGGCAGATGCTTCGGCCCGTCCCAGACCTGCACGTCCCACGCTCCGTCGTCGGGCAGCGCGAGCGGCGACATGTGCAGCCCGTCGTGGGCAAACTGGCCATTGGCGATGCGCACCTGCACCGCGACGTCGTGCCATTCGGCGAAGGTCATGTCGACGTCGAGATGACGGGGCCGGTACGACGCAAGCGCCGACCACCACGCGCCGAGCGGACCCACGCGCGGCACCCAGCCGAACCGGTCCTGCCGGCGGCACACCTCGGCGCCCAGCCCGACCACAGCGTCATTGAGCACCAGGTGCTCGGTCGTCGTCCCGTCGCGCCTCGACACGGTCCCCCGGCCCACGTCGACGCGCATGACGCGGTCGCTCGACAGCAGCAGCGCTGCTGTCCGGGCGGACACATCGAGGCCGAACGTCCTGGCGAAGTCGTGCGGACGCCCCCCGGGAAAGACGCCCAGTACCAGGTCCCTGTCCCCGACCGCAGCCACGGCGTCGACGAAGGTCCGTTGCCCGCCGCAGACCACGACGAGCCGGGAGCCTCCATCGAGCTCGCGTCGTACGGCGTCGCCCGGAGTCGCCGTCACCCGCCGGTGGTCAACATCGCGCTGGGTCAGCGCATCGGCCAGTGCGCTGACCTGCGCCACGTCAGCGGCGTCACGGCCAGGCGGGATGAGCAGCACAATCTCGCCGAGCGGGTGGGGCATAGCGGGTACGGGATCCCGTCAGGTGGTCGAGCGGCCGAGCAAGCGCTCTGCCGCGACCTCGAGGATGTCACGGGTCGGCGCGCCGGCCGACGTGAGCATCCGCTCCGCCTGAGGGCATGCCGATACGACCGGTGCTGCGAGCGTCGTCAGCTCGTTGGCCCGAACCATCGCGACAGCGCGCGAGCCGTCAGCGTCGACCAACGGATACCCCTGTCCACCTCCAGCGCACCGCGTGTGCACGCCGCTCGCCAGCGGCTCACGCACGTCGTAGCCCAGCGCACCGAGCACTCGTAGCGGCGGATCGACGACGCCGAGCAGCCGGACCAGAGTGCACGGCGCGTGCCACGTCACTGCACCGCCAGACTGCGGCGGCGCCGGTAGTGCCCCGTCGGCCAGTGCCAGGTCCAGCCACTCGACCGCAGTGACAACGTCGGGGCCGCTCACGCCAAGACGCGGCCACTCGTCACGCATCATCCGGGCGCACCCGGGTGAGACGACGACGACGCGCTGCGCACCGTCGAGCTGGGCGGCGCACGACGTAGCCAGGACCGCCGCCTCCGCGCTGAGCCCGAGGTCGACAGCCGCTGCGCCGCAGCACTTCTCTTCTGGGGCGCAGCGGACCACTTCGCCCGCAGCGGCGAGCAACGCCACGGCGCTCCGGCCGATGGCCGGACTGTGGGTCTGCACCGTGCAGCCGAAGAAGAGCGCCGTGGCTGCCGTCGTAGTCGAGCCCGCTGCCAGCTCAGCGGCCCATCGGTCCGGCGGTCGCGGCGAGCCGGACGTCGCGATCCGCGCCGCCATCGCGTCGGCGGCCGGCAGCGTCGTACTTTCCCCAGCCGCAGTGGCCCGAGCCGCCCGCGACATCTCCGGCAGTCGTACGCCGGGGGCGCAGGCGTGGCTGCACGCACCACAACCCGAACAGGACGCGGCCGTATGCAGCGCAGCCGGCGCCCAGCCGTCACGGGCCGCGTCGCGCACGGTCGCCGCGATGCGCCACGGCGCTGCCGCCTCGCGTCCGGTCGCGAACTGCACTGGGCACGACGGAGCACACAGCTTGGGGCACGCCGCGCAGACCGGCACGAGAGACAGCGGGTCAGCGGGCACCTCGGGCAGCACATCGCGGTGGTACGTCGTCACCGCGGGGCCGACGTCTCTCATCGGTTCAGCGTCGCTCACAAACCGAGCTTTCCAGGGTTGGCGATCCCAGCCGGATCGAGCGCTGACTTGATCCGGCGCAGCACCTCATGACCGGTGCCGGTCTCGGCGGCCAACCACGGTCCGCGAGCCAGCCCGACCCCGTGGTGATGCCCGATGCTGCCGCCGCTGTCGAGGCAGGCCTGCATCGCCGCTACCCACGTGGCGTCGTATCGGCGCAGCGCGTCGGTTTCGTCGGACGCGTCGCTCGCGAAGGTCCAGTAGATCGACGCGCCTTCGGGGTAGCAGTGGGAGATGTGCGCGAGTACGGCGGTGACGTGCGGCGACATCGCGGCGCGCATCGCGTCGTACACCGCGCCGAGCCGCCCCCATAACGCCGCGACCTCGATTGTGTCGGCGATCCCGAAAGGACCGAGCAGCTGGCCGGCGATCACCCTCGGCAGGTTGGCGCTCACCGCGTAGCGATGCGTCCACCAATGCTCGCCCGCCGCGGGACCTAGATCGGCGGCGGCGCTGCATACGTCGCGCAGGATCGCCTGTTCAGCGTCGACGAGCCGGCGGTCACCCTCGACCGCCGTCACGAGCAACACCCCCGGGTCCGTCTGCATCCCCTGTCCACCAAGCACCAATGACGTGTCGAGCTCGTCGTAGAGGCGCAGCACCGCGGGGCGCGCGCCGGTGCGCATCGCCCGGCGAAGCGCGTCGATGCCGCTCGCCAGATCGGGAAAGAGCCAGCCGCCGAAGCGGCGCACCTCCGGCGCCGGATGCAGCCGCAACGTCACCTCGGTGATCGTGCCGAGGGTGCCTTCCGCCCCGGCGAACAGCCGCCACAGGTCAGGTCCAGCCGCGGTGCGGGGAGCGGGCACCGTGCGCCACACCTCGCCGGTCGGCAGCACCGCCTCCAGCGCGACCACCATGTCCTCGGCCTTGCCGTAGCGAGTGCTCAGCTGGCCTGCCCCGCGGGCCGCGACCCAGCCACCGATCGTCGAGCACATGATTGACGACGGGAAGTGCCCGATGGTGAGGCCTCGCTCGGCCGCTGCCGCCTCGGCGACCGGCCCGGGGGTGCCGGCCCGGAAGGTCGCCGTACCGCTGACCTCATCGAGTTCGACGAGCCCGCTGAGCCCACTGAGGTCGAGGCAGATGCCACCGCGGACGGCCACGGCGCCGCCCACGACGCCCGACCCGCCGGCGTACGGCGTGACAGGCACCGCATGCCCGGTTGCCCAGCGATAGACGGCCGCGACCTCCTCGGTACTCGTCGGCCGGACGACCACGTCCGGCCCGCGGAGCGCCACTCCGGCGCGGTCGAGCACGGTCAGCCGCGGCCAGCAGTCCCGCGACTTGGCCCGCAGCTCCATGGCGTCGTCGGTCACGCACGCCGGGTCGACCACGGTGCGCAGCGCGTCAGCCAGTCCCCCCACGCCCGGCAACCTAGACCACCGCGAAGTCAGACGACGGAGGAGTAGGCGACGACACCACGGCGCATGGCGCGTACCGCATCCCGGGCCACACCGCGCACTGACCCGCTGGCGTCCGCGACGCTGGCGACCTGATCAAGCAGGTCGAGCAGCATCTTCACCCAGCGAACGAAGTCACCCGCGGTCAGGTCGCTCTCGTCGAGCACCGTCTCCAGCCGGGCGCCGCCAGCCCACCGCCAGGCGGCCCAGGCGAAGCCCGGGTCAGGCTGGCGCAGGAAATCGACGCCGTGGTCGGCCTCGACGTCGGACAGCTCGCCGAACAGTCGCGCCATCTCACGCAGGACATCACGCACGCGACCACCCGGGATCTTGGGCTGCTGATCTCCGGGTCCTCGAGCCTCGAACACCAGCAACGACACGCAGGAAGCGAGCTCGGCCGCCGTGAGGCCGTCCCACAGCCCTTCCCGGAGGCACTGCACGACGAGGAGGTCAGCCTCGGAGTAGACGCGCGACAGCTGGTGCCCCGCAGCGGTGACTACTTCATCCTCGAGATAACCCAGCGTCGCGAGCACCTGGCACACCTGGTCGAACGTCTTCGCGATCGAGCTGGTCCGACCCGCGACGCGCGCGCGTAGGCCGTCAGTGTCGGCGGAGAGGCGATGATGTCGTTCGGCCCAGCGGGCGTGGTCCTCACGCTCGTCGCATCCGTGGCACGGATGTGCGCGCAGCGCCCGGCGGAGCCGGGCGATCTCGGTGTCGTCAGCGGCCGCAGCCCGACCACGTCGCGATCGCGCGTCGTGCGGCAGGTCCAGGTTGCGCAGCGATGACGCCAGGTCTCGTCGCGACTGCGGCGAGCGGGCGTTGAAGTTGCGCGGCAGCCGGACCTTCCCCAGAGGCTGTACTGCCGCCGGGAATGACTCCAGGGTGAGCCGACGTACCTGACGGTCCTCGGTCAACACCTCCGGCGAAGGGCTGGCCTCATCGAGACCCGGATCGAGCACGACGGCGAGGCCGGCGAATCGCCCGGTCGGCACCCGTACGACGTCGCCAGGGCGCAGCTTCTCCAGCGAGGCAGCCGCCGCCGCCTTGCGCTGACGGGCGCCGTCGCGAGCCAGCGTGGCCTCGCGTTCCCGCAAGGACACTCGCAGCGCGGCGTAGGCGGTGAAGTCGCCCAGGTGACAGGCCATCGCGTCGGCGTAACCGGCGAGCGCCTCGTCATTGCGGGCGACCTGCCGGGCCATCCCGACGACGCCCCGGTCAGCCTGGAACTGGGCGAAGGAAGACTCCAGCAGTGCCCGGGCACGATCTCGACCGACGCTCGAGACGAGGTTGACCGCCATGTTGTACGACGGCCGGAAGCTCGACCGCAGCGGGTAGGTGCGCGTTGACGCCAGGCCCGCCACGGCGAGCGGGTCGACACCGTCGGTCCACAGCACGACGGCGTGACCCTCGACGTCGATGCCGCGGCGACCGGCACGTCCGGTGAGCTGGGTGAACTCCCCTGGCGTGATGTCGGCGTGAGTCTCGCCGTTCCACTTCGACAGCTTCTCGAGGACGACGGAGCGCGCCGGCATGTTGATGCCCAGAGCCAGCGTCTCGGTCGCGAAGACGGCCTTGACCAACCCCCGGACGAAGAGCTCCTCGACGCACTCCTTGAAGGTCGGGATCATGCCCGCGTGATGCGCGGCGAGGCCGCGCTCCAGTCCGTCAAGCCACTCGTGATAGCCGAGGATGCCAAGGTCCTCGTGCGGGATGTCAGCGCACCGGAGCTCGACGTACTCCCGGACGCGGATCCGCTCCTCGGGTGAGTTCAGCCGCAGCCCCGAGCGCAGGCACTGCTGCACACCCGCCTCGCACCCGGCTCGGCTGAAGATGAAGGTGATGGCCGGCAGGAGACCCTCCGCGTCGAGTCGCTCGATCACCTCCGCGCGGGACGGCACTCGCACGCCGGGTCGGCGGTGCCCCCCTCGCGCCGGCCGCCGGTCAAAGGTGCGTGACACCTGCACCTGCTCCCGGGCGAACCGAACCAGCGACGGGTTTACCGTGAGCTCGCCGTCCGGGCCCTCGACGAAGAGGTCGTACAGCCGTGGGCCAGCCATCATGTGCTGGTAGAGCGGCACCGGCCGAGTCTCTTCCACGATGATCCGAGTCTCGCCGCGCACCGTGACCAGCCAGTCGGCGAACTCCTCGGCGTTGGAGACAGTGGCTGACAGCGAGACGATCCGCACCGACTCAGGCAGGTGGATGATCACCTCCTCCCACACCGCTCCGCGGTAGCGGTCGGAGAGGTAGTGCACCTCGTCCATCACGACGTAGGCCAAGCCACGCAGCAAGTCCGAGCGGGCATAGAGCATGTTGCGCAGGACCTCGGTGGTCATCACGACCACCGGCGCTTCAGCGTTGATGGCGTTGTCGCCAGTGAGAAGACCCACGTCGGCCGGCCCATGGCGGGCGACGAGATCGCCGTACTTCTGGTTGGACAAGGCTTTGATCGGCGTCGTGTAGAAGCACTTCGTCCCGGTGGCGAGTGCGAGGTGTACGGCGAACTCCCCCACCACCGTCTTGCCGGCGCCGGTCGGCGCCGCGACCAGCACTCCGGAGCCGGACTCGAGGGCGAGGCAGGCCTCCCGCTGGAACGGGTCGAGCCCGAAGGGGTACCGCGCGGCGAATCCGTCGACCTCCGTCATGGGGTGAGCACCGTGACGGCGCCCGGGACGCACTCGCAGGTCAGTGGCAGCGGGCCCAGCCGCTCGCCATCGGCATAGGCCACGGTGGACGCTTCCAACCGCACGGTGCGGGCGCGGCGGATCGTCACTGCCGGGTGATGCACGTGGGTGCCCTTGAACACCTTCGGGAACGTCTTGAGGAACTCGACCTTGCTCACCGGGCCGAGCACGCACACGTCGAGCAGCCCGTCGTCGATGACAGCGTCCGGGGTGATCTTCATTCCCGCGCCGTACGACGACGCGTTGCCCACCGCGACCAGCATCGCCTCGGTCTCCCATACCTCGTCATCGAGGGTGATCCGGAAGGGCATGGGCCGGAAACGCGGCAGCTCAGCGGCGATGGCCAGGTTGTAGCGCTGCGGACCTTTGGGCCAGCGCATGACGTTGGCCCGCTCATTGACGACCGAGTCGAAGCCGGCGCCGAGCACGCAGCCGAACCAGCTCTCGCCCGGTGTGACCCGGACAGCGTCGACCTGGCGGGTACGGGCATCGGCGACGACGTCTGCTGCGGCCGTCGGCGCACGGATCGGCAGGCCGAGGTGGGTCGCGAGGTCGTTGCCGGTCCCCTGCGCCACGACGCCCAGCGCCGTCGGCGTACCAGCCACTGCTTGCAAGGCCAGGTGCACCATGCCGTCACCGCCAAGCGCGACGAGCGCGTCGACCCCGTCAGCGACGGCGGACCGGCACAGCGTCAGCGCCTCCGCCCCGTCCCGGCCGACCAACTCGCGGACGTCGACCCCTCGCTCGCGCAATCGGGCGACCGCGACCGCCGTGGCGGCCCGGGCGGTGCCCTTCCCCGCAGTCGGGTTGCTCACCAGCGCGACCTGCATGCGGGCACGCTATCGGGCCCAGCGGCCTAGACGTCGATCGGTGAGGTCTCGTCGTCGGCCCAGGCGTTGACCGGGTTCTCCAGCGCCCGGCGTCGCCGGGCCTTGCCGCGGATCCGGGAGTAGACAACCACGATCTCGTAGAAGAACCACATCGGCAGCGCCATGGCGGCGAAGGTGAAGGGGTCCTGTGACGGGGTGATCAGGGCGGTGAAGACCGCGATCCCGAAGATCATGCCGCGCCGCCAGCGCCGCAGCTTGATGTCGTCGACAACGCCGACGAGCTCTAAGAAGACCAGCAGCAACGGGAACTGAAAGCTGAAGCCGAACGCGAGCAGCACGAAGATGACGTAGTTGAGGTAGCGGTCGGCCTGGAGGAACGTCGTGATCTGGTCGCCGCCAAAGCTGAGCAGGAAGTTCAGCCCGCGGTCGAGAGTGAAGTAGGCGAACAGGGAGCCGAGGATGAAGAGGAACGTGGAGCTGGCGACGAACGGGACGGCGAAGCGCTTCTCCTTGGCGTGCAGTCCCGGCGTGATGAATGCCCACAGCTGGTAGAGCCAGAACGGCGCCGCGATGAGCACCGAGCAGATCAGCGCGATCCGCAGGCGGAGCAAGAACGGCTCCGCGACACCCAGGGTGATGAGCGTGCAGTCACCCGTGGCGTTGCCACCGCGCAGGTCAGCGGGGAGGTTGCAGTATGGCTGGGTGAGGATCTTGAAGATCGGGTCGTAGAGCACGCTGACCATCAGTGCGAAGGCGATGACGAGCGACAGCGAAGCCTTGAAGAGGCGGGTACGCAGCTCAGCGAGATGCTCGAAGAGGGTCATCCGTGATTCGTCCACGGCGGACTCCGCCGCGCGCTTGCCCGGAAGCCGTCCTAGGGTGGTGGCCACGGGCGTGCCGTGGACTTTCGGTGGCTACTCGCTCGCGTCGCGGCTCGTAGCAGGCATCGGCTTGCCGGTCTTGTCGTCGAAGCCGTCGCCGTCTTCGTCGCGCAGGCCCTTGGTCTCCGCCTTGAAGATGCGCAGCGAGCGGCCCAGCGACCGCGCCGCGTCGGGCATCCGCTTGGCGCCGAAGAGCACCATGAAGACCACGAGGACGATCAGCAGCTCCGGTGCGCCGAGGCTTGACATGGTGAACCCTTCGTTGAGATTAGACGAGGAGAAGTGTACGCCGCTGACGCCGGCCCGAGGCCAAGGTCCACGGCACTGTCACTCAGTGTTCGTCTGATCTGCCCCAGCGGATTCGCGCAGCGGCGGTGGGCTGCCGACCTCGGCGAGTCGATCGCTGGCCCGGGCTACCGTCGAGCCCAGTGACTTCACCTGACCGAAAAGGGCAAATCCCATGGCCGCGAGCACGACAAGACCGACGAAACCGGTCACCAGTGCGAGCACCGCCGCGATCGACATGCCCGGATCGTAGACCGGGGCACCAGAGGCGGGCGGAGGAGCTAGGTGGCGACTCCGGCGCCGGCGAAGGAGGCCACGAGGTCGGAGCGGGTGAGCTGGAGGGCGAAGTCGAGGACGTCGTCGTAGCTGATCACGGGTCCATCGTGGACTTCGAGGGCCTCAGCGGGCAGCTCCCACACGACCGCCTGCACGCCGCCTGACAGCAGGAGGGAGACCACGTGGTCGTCGGCCGGCTTGCGGACGGCGACGAGGCAGCGAGTGCAGTCGAACGTGTAGTAGGACAGCGGCGCGTGGTTGCACACCATCAGGGTGACGTCGGCGGCGGTGAGCTCGACTTCGCCACAGTCCGGGCAGGAAGCCTTGATGGTGGTCATGTGCCGGGTCCTTCCGACGGGCTCGTGTGCGATCTCGAGCGACACCTCAAGCGTCGGCACTCCCCGCGTTTTCCTTGACTGCTCTCCGAGGTGGTACCCCGACTCCCCCGTTTGGACTAGTCACGGGTCTCACCGTGCGGCGTACGCCGCCAAGGCCTGCTCAGCTCGGTCCTGGACCTCCGCTGCGAGCTCGTTCGGGCTGACAAGCCGGGCCTGGGCACCCAGTCGCAGGATCAACCGGACTACCCACGCCGGGTCCGCTACCCGCAGCGACAGGCGGGTCCACCCCTCGGGATCCGCGAGCTCCTCGGTCGACTCGCAGGGGTAGTAGTCGGCCACCCAGCGGGCGCCGGGGCCCACTTCGGCCACGACCAGAGCGTGGTCGGCCGAGGGCCGGAACAGGCCCTCGGCCAGGTCACGGGGTGCCGCCTGCTCCGGCACCTCGGCGGCGACGTCGAGCCGGGTGGCCGTGACCACGCGGTCGAGCCGGAACAGTCGGACGTCCTCGACCCGCCGGCACCAGCCCTCGAGGTACCACCAGCCGTCCACCATGACGACTCGCATGGGGTCGACGTCGCGCTCGGTCACCTCGTCGCGGGCGGCCGAGTGGTAGGTGAGGTGCACTCGGCGACGCTCGCGGACGGCGTCGCGGAGCAGCGTGAGGGTCTCGCCCTCCGGCTCGACCTGGATCGCCACTCCGGCCGCCTCCGTCACCGCCGGCGCACAGGCCCGCTGCAGCTTGACGAGTGCCCGATCGAGGGAGTCACGCTCGGCCAGCCCAGGCACGGCGGCGAGGCTGCGGGCGGCAACGAGGAGCGCCAGGGCCTCATCAGCCGACAGCCGAAGGGGCCGCGCGATGCCGGCAGCGTTGGTCAGCGTGATCCGATCGCCGGAGTAGCTGACCTCGATGAGGTCGCCAGGGTCGTAGCCGGGCAAGCCGCAGACGAAGAGCAGCTCGAGGTCCTTACGCAGCTCGTCCTCATCGATGCCGAAGAGCTCGGTCACCTCCCCCACCGTCACTCCGGGACGGGCGGCGAGGTACGGCACCAGGTTCAGCAGCCGGGCCAGCCGGGGCGTGGTCGCCGTCATT
>Ga0136633_1002646_pt1 | contig 12189 bp, 11 predicted proteins | sample AntDrymeUQ832206_2_FD_105494 | JGI IMG/M metagenome (GOLD analysis project Ga0136633, IMG submission 105494) | Polar desert sand microbial communities from Dry Valleys, Antarctica - metaG UQ83 (22.06) | ecosystem: Environmental > Terrestrial > Soil > Desert | place: Antarctica: Dry Valley... | reverse complement strand
GGTGGTCACGACCTACGAGTTCAAGCCGGACGCGGGCGTGAAGTACAGCAAGATCACGGGGCTGTCCGAGGATCTCTCTCTGGCGATGCGCGCAGAGTCGGTGTTGATCGACCGCATCCCCGGCAAGAGCACGGTGGGAATCCAGATTCCCAATCCGGTGCGTGAATCGATCTCCTTGCGCGAACTGCTCGAGTCCGAGCCGTATCGCAAGTCGAGCTCGAAGCTGGCCATCGCCCTCGGCAAGACCATTCATGGCGAGCCCTACGTCAGCGACCTGGCGACGATGCCGCACCTGCTCATTGCCGGCTCCACGGGCACGGGTAAATCGGTCGGCCTGAACGCGATGCTGACCAGCATCCTGTACCGGGCCACGCCCGAGCAGGTGCGCTTCATCATGATCGACCCCAAGCGCCTCGAACTCGGCATGTACGAGGACATCCCGCACCTGCTGACGCCAGTCGTGGTCGAGCCCAAACTCGCGGCCAACGCACTGCGGTGGGCGGTGCGCGAGATGGAAGAGCGGTACAAGACGCTCGCGGCGTTCGGCGTGCGCAACATCGAGCAGTTCAACCGCAATCTCAAGGCGTCCATCGATGCCGGCGAGGTGCGCACGGACTCCAAGAGCGGCGAGCCGCTCAAGACGCTGCCGTTTGTCGTCGTGGTCATCGACGAACTGGCCGACCTGATGATGGTGGCCTCCAGCGAGGTCGAACAGTCGATTTGCCGGCTGGCGCAGATGGCGCGAGCCGTGGGCATCCACCTGATCCTGGCCACCCAGCGGCCCTCGGTGGACGTCATCACTGGCCTGATCAAGGCGAACATGCCGTCGCGGATCTCGTTCCGCGTCTCGTCCAAGGTCGACTCACGGACGATTCTCGACGCCAACGGCGCCGAGCAACTGCTCGGCAGGGGTGACATGCTGTTCCTGCCCCCGGCCTCCTCGCGGGTCATGCGCCTGCACGGCGCCTATATCTCGGAGCAGGAGAGCGCCCGGCTCGCCAGCTTCCTCCGCAAACAGGGCCAGCCGTCCTACGACCGCTCGATCACCGACGAAGAGAAATCGGGCGACACGACGGCTGCGGGTTTCGAGAAGGACGATCTCTACGACGAGGCGTCGCGGATCGTGGTATCGAGCGCGCAGGCTTCGATCAGCTACCTGCAGCGGCGTCTCCGCATCGGCTTCAGTCGTGCGGCACGTCTGGTGGACATGATGGAGGCCGAGGGGCTGGTCTCGAGCGGCCAGGGCGGCAAGGCCCGCGAGGTCCTCGTGCCCAAGGACTACTTCGACGAGGTCGATGCGCAATTGCGCTGAGGATCGTATGCGACGCAGCACAGGCATCATCGCCGCGGTGGCACTGGGCCTCTCCCTTTGTGCGCCTCTCGAGGCCGCGAAGAAGAAGACGAGCGCCAAGGCGACAGAAACTCAGGCCAGCCAGGTTGCTCGGGCCCGCACCGCCCGCACGGCCTACGACCGGACCCTCGTGCGCGAGCGGGCCCTGCGCTCGTCGCGGCGTAAGGCCCCCTTGTCGCAGATGCGCGCCGTCATCGCCGAGTACGAGGCGATCGCCCGCAAGTGGCCCACCAGCGGCTACGCCGACAACGCGCTGTGGAACGGAGCCAATCTCGCCTATGACGCCAACATCTCGTACGGCGCCAAGCAGGAGCGCGACAGCGCCATGGAGATGCTGCGCTGGCTGGTGAAGGAGTACCCGTCGAGCTCGTTGGCCCGTGATGCGCAGACGCGGCTACGCAAGATCTCCGCAGCGGCGCCGAAGACCACCAAGGCAGATACCGGCAGGCGAAGCGCGAAGGCGGACCCGGCAACGCCGCCGCCGGCCGCGGCCGAACTCGCCAAATCCAACATTCGCACCGCCGAAGCCGAGCCGGCCGCAGCTGACGAGCGCTCGGGGGCGGACGCGGCGGACGCGCCGGGCGCGACGCCGCCGGCACGGACGCCCGCGGCGATCGCCGCGCCCCTGCCCTCGTCCAAGCCCGCGCCACCGCTGCCCGCACACCGCGCCGCCGCTACGTCATCCAGGGTTATCGTGCGCGACATCAAGCGAGTCGTCCTGCCGGAAGTGGTGCGCGTGACCATCGAGCTGGACGGCGAAGTGGCGTATCACGAAGAGGAGCTCGCCAACCCCGCGCGCCTGTTCTTCGATCTGCGCGGCGCCAGCCTGGCCCCCACCATCGAGGAAGGGGTCAAGACGTTCGCCGACGGCGATGTGGTGCGCGAGATCCGCGTGGCCACCCATCCCGGGGCCGTCACCCGCGTCGTCGTGGACACCCAGGGTGTGGCCCGCCACAGCCTCTTCACGCTCTACAACCCGTATCGCCTCGTGCTCGACATGTACCGGGAACCGTCGTTGTCCACCAGGACGACGACCGTGGGCGCTCCGACTGGCACTGTCGCGCGCGCGCCCGTCGCCATGCCGCCGGCGCCCAGGCCGCCGGCTGGCGGCACCACGCCCCCGCGCGCCGCCGCCGGGCCACCACCGGCGCCGATTGCAGACGCACCGCTGGTCAACGAACTCGCGCTGCCCACGTCAGCAGCCGGACCCAACGTCGCCACGGCCCCGGCGCCCCCCGAGTCCAACAGTTCGGGCAGCTACTCGCTGGCCCGACAGCTGGGTCTCGGGGTCTCGCGTATCGTCATCGACCCGGGCCATGGCGGCCACGACGTCGGCGCGCTCGGCGACGGCATCAAGGAAGCCGAACTGGTGCTCGACGTCGCTCTGCGACTCGAGAAGCTCCTGAAGGGGGAGGCCGGCGTCGACGTGGTGATGACGCGCCGCACCGATCAGTTCATCGAGCTCGAGGAACGCACCCGCATCGCCAATCGTCAGAACGCGGACCTCTTCCTCTCGATCCACGCCAACTCGAGCCGTAGGAAGACGGCCCAGGGCGTGGAGACCTTCGTGCTCAACTTCGCCAACACCAGTGATGCCGAGGAGGTCGCCGCTCGCGAGAACGCCATTGCCAAGGGGTCGATGCGGCAGCTGCCCGACATCGTGAAGGCGATCACGCTGAACAACAAGCTGGACGAGTCTCGCGACCTTGCCGAGATCGTGCAGGGCAACCTGGTCTCGCGCCTGCGCAAGACCGAGGTGGGCCTACCCGACCGCGGGATCAAGCAGGCGCCGCTGGTCGTGTTGATTGGGGCCTCGATGCCCAGCGTCCTTGCCGAGATAGGTTTTGTCAGCACGCCCGAGGAGGGCAACCGGCTGAAAACCTCCAGGTATCGCCAGGAGATCGCGGAAGCCCTGCGCGACGCGGTGCTGCGTTACCAGCGCTCGCTCAAGGGCAATACGACGACGGCGTCGCGCGCGCAGTAGCGCGGCGCCCGCGCGGCTGCTCAGTCGCGCGGGGCCAGCGTGATGTGTTGCTCGGCGTCCTTGTCCGGACCGCCCCAGCCGAGTCGGTGCTTCACCAGCACCAGCACGCCACCGAGCACGGCCCCCAGCACCAGCGCTCCGACCACGGCCACCACGACCAGCCCGATCGACCCGAGCAGTACGTCAGCCACCCCGGTCGAGGGCGTCACCGGTCCGACCTCGACGCGCGTGCCGGCGGGCTCGTCCTTGCCGATCGACATCAGCGGCACTTCCTGCGGCGGCCTGCCGGGGGTCCGGAGTGTGCCTGTGCTCACGGGCGGCACGCCCGGCGGGGGCGGGGGCGGCGGTGCGGTGCCCGCCTTGCTCGGCGGGGGCAGCACCGGCGGCAGCGGCTCGGAGCCCGGCTGCGCACGAGCCTGGTGCATGGTCAGGCCCAGGTCTCGGCCGAACGCGCGAGTTCGATCAAGGTGCGGACGGCCACGCCGGTCGGGCCTTTGGGCTGATACGGCTTGGACTCGTCGGCCCAGGCCGTCCCGGCGATGTCCAGGTGCGCCCACGGCGTGTCGCCGGCGAACGCCTTGAGGAACAGGGCCGCGCTGATGGCGCCGCCGTAGCGCGTGCCCGCGGCGTTGGCCATGTCGGCGATGTCGCTCTTCAGCAGGTCCTCGTAGTCATCCGATATGGGCAGCGGCCACAGGAAGTCGCCCCCGCGAGTGCCCGCCCCCTGCACCGCCTCGCGCCAGGCATCGGGCGCGCCGAACAGGCCCGAGGCGACGCGCCCGAGCGCGACCGCACACGCGCCGGTCAGCGTCGCGATGTCCACCAGGTGCGTCGCGCCGAGTTGCTTGGCGTACCACAACGCATCGCCCAGGATCAGGCGGCCTTCGGCGTCGGTGTTGGTGATCTCGACGGTGAGGCCGCTCGCGCCGGTGAGGATGTCGCCAGGACGGAACGCCGTGCCGCTCGGCATGTTCTCGACCGAGGGGATGAGCCCGATGACTTTGGACGTCGCGCCCGTCCGGGCGAGCGCGTGGAAGGCGCCGAGCACGGCAGCGCCGCCGCACATGTCGTACTTCATCTTGTCCATGTTCTCGGCCGGCTTGATCGAGATGCCGCCGGTGTCGAACGTGACCGCCTTGCCCACCAGCGCCAGCACCGGGCCACTGGCGTTCGCAGGTTCGTAGGTCAGGACGATGAGCCGTGGGGCCTGCACGCTGCCCTGCGCAACCCCGAGCAGCAGCCCCATGTGCTTCTCGCGCAGCTGCGCCTCCTCCAGCACCTCGACCTGCACAGACGTCCCGGCGAACATGGCCTTGGCACGGTCGGCAAGCACGGCGGGCGTCAAGACATTGGGCGGCTCATGGGCCACGGCGCGGGCCACGTTGGTGGCCTCGCCGAGCACCGACCCGAGCGCCACGGCATCGGCAAGAGCGTTGGTGCCGCCCGCTGACACGACGATGGCGGCCGAGTGCAGGTCGGCCAGCTTGCGGTCGCGAGTCTTGTACGCATCCACGTGAAAGGCCGCGAGCGTCAGGCCCTCGGCCAAGGCCCTCACGGTCGCTTCTGACTCGAGGGCGCCATGTGCCAGCACGGCCACTCGACCCTGCCCGCGGCTCCGTGCGGCCAGGCCGGCCGCAGTCCCGAACCGGCGCGCAAAGTCAGGCGACACCGCCCCGGCGGCGCCACCGCCGAGCAGCAGCACCCGTCCGGCCGCCATGCCGTCGGCCGCCAGCCAGTGCTGCTCGTAGGCCTCGCCCTTCAACTCCTGCGTACTGCGGAGTGCGGCCATCGCGCTGGCCGTCGCGTCTGGTAGATGAAGGGACGTAGCGTCCGTGTCCGCGAACACAGGGACGACCAGAACGTCGGTTTCGACGCCGGCCGGGGGCCCGACCACGAGCCGCAGGGTCGGCGTCGTGTAGAACTCGTGCGACAGCATGACCCCGGATTGTATACCGCCCCTTTTGACGCCCGCGGTCCGGGCGGACGTGATGCTACGATGCGAAGATACCGGTGGTTTTCGAGCAAGGAACAGCGATGACGCGAATCTGGGTGGCAGCGATCCTGGTGGCCGTCTGGAGCGTGGCAGCCGCCGCGCAGGCACCCAGAGGTGAAAAGGGCGGGAAGTCGGAGAAAGACGACACCGCGCGTCCCGAGATCGGGCTGAAGGCCTCGCCACTCATCGCGTTCTCGCCGGCCAAGATTGCGGTACGGGCCGAGCTCAAGGGCGGGTCGCTCGACTACGAGCCGTTCTACTGCACCACCATCCTGTGGGACTGGGACGACGGCACGTCATCTGAAAACACGGCCGACTGTGCGCCATACGAGGCGGGCCAGAGCGAGATCCGCCGCTACTACAGCAGCAGCCACACCTACAGCATCGCCGGGCGCTACAACGTGCGTTTCCGGATGAAAAAGGGCGACCGCGTGGTCGGCGGCTCGACCACGTCGGTGCAGGTGCGACCGGGTATCCGTGACCCCAGTGACGTGCCGTAACTGGCGGCACGACCGGCCCAGCGCCACCCTCAGAAGCGCTGCAGATCGTCGGCGACCGTAAAGCCGGCGCTGGTCAGGGCACGGACCTGCTCGATCGTCGAGTCCTCGGCAAGTTCGCGCAGGACCAGGCCCGCCCGCGTCACGTCCATCACCACCAGTTCGGTGACGATGCGATGGACGACGCGGAGGCCGGTGAACGGCAGCGTACAGCGAGGCACGATCTTGGGCTGACCGTCGCGGGTAGCGTGTTCCATGGCGATGACCACGCGTTTGGCGCCGGCCACCAGGTCCATGGCGCCCCCCATGCCCTTCACCATCTTGCCGGGCACCATCCAGTTGGCGAGGTTGCCTTGCTCATCGACCTCCAGCGCACCGAGGACCGTCAGGTCCACGTGACCGCCTCGCACCATCGCGAACGAGTCGGCGCTGCTGAAGAAGGCCGCGCCAGGCAGCGCCGTCACGGTCTCCTTGCCGGCGTTGATCAGGTCGGGGTCGACCTGCGTCTGCAATGGATACGGGCCGACGCCGAGCAGGCCGTTCTCGGAATGCAGCACGATGTCGATCCCTGGCGGGACGTAGTTGGCCACGAGCGTCGGCAAGCCGATGCCGAGGTTGACGTAGTCGCCGTCGTGCAACTCCGCTGCGACCCGTCGGATGATCCGCTCGCGTCTGTCCATGGTGGCTAGGACCTGTCGCCAGTCGGATGGCCGCCGCCCGCGTGGCGGTCCCCGTGTTGCGCGTCACGCGTCATCGTTTTCTCGATGCGCTTCTCGTAGGGCCCGCCCACCAGGATGTGCGCGACGTAGATGCCGGGCGTCACCACATGGTCCGGGTCGATGCTGCCGGGAGACACCAAATGCTCGACCTCGGCGATGGTCACGCAGGCCGCAGTCGCCATCACCGGATTGAAGTTGCGGGCCGTGCGCCGGTAGACCAGATTGCCATGCGTGTCGCCGGTGTGCGCCTTGATGAAGGCGAAGTCGGCGCGGAGTGGCGCCTCGAGGACATAGTGCGTGCCGTCGATCTCGCGTGTTTCCTTGCCGTCGGCGACGACGGTGCCGTAGCCGGTGGGCGTGAAGAAGCCACCGATGCCGGCGCCGCCCGCCCGAATCCGTTCGGCGAACGTGCCCTGCGGCACCAGGTCGACCTCCAGTTCGCGGGTCAGGAACTGGCGCTCGAACTCCTTGTTCTCGCCAACGTAGGTCGAGATCATCTTGCGGACCTGGCGAGCCCTCAGCAGCAGGCCGATGCCGAAGTCGTCAACGCCGGCATTGTTGCTGATCACCGTGAGGTCGCGCGTGCCTCGACGATGGAGGGCCGCGATGAGACTTTCGGGAATACCGCACAGTCCGAACCCGCCCATCATGATCGTCGCGCCCGCGGGAATACCGTCCACGGCCGCGTCGGCGCTGGCGATCTGTTTGTCCATGGCTCGTCGGAGTATGCACGATTGGTCTACAGCTCCCTCCCGACCGGAATCCTGGCGTCGTACGGCTCCTCGCGATAGGACACAAAGCCAACGCGCTGGTAGTTGGCGATGGCGGCCGGGTGATCGAGCGAGCATGTGTGCAGCCACACGCGGTCCGGTTCCGTGCTCCAGGCGTGCTGGGCCGCCACCGTCAGCAGGGCCGGGCCGAGCCGCTGCCCCGTGAACTGCGGCAACAATCCGAAATAGCACACCTCGACTTCGCGGGCCGTACGGTGTAACTCGAAGTAGCCAGCCGGGGTGCCCGCGACCGTCAGGAGCCAGATCTCGATCCCCCCTGACGCCAGGTGCTCGGCGACGCGCGCATCGCTCCAGTCCCAGCGGTCGAGCCAGTGCCACGGACGTCCGACTTCCCGGTACAGGTAACGGTACAGCGAACCCGGGACCACATCGAGGCGACGCACCACGGCCTCGACGTCGGGGAACGCGAAGGGGACGACCGATGACGCGGCGCGCATCTCGAGAAAGGTGCGCGTGGCCGGCCGATGCAGCAGGCGAGCGGTCGCCCGCACCGGGCTCTGTCCTTCGAATGCGGCACGCCAGCGCCGGCCTTCCTGGAGTACCGGCTGCATCGCCTCCGCGCCTCCCGCCAGCATCTCCGGCGTGGGCAGCATCGCCCGGAGTTGATCGAGCGCCTGCCCGACGTGGGTGGCGTTTGTGGCCAGGATGTCGAGCCACAGCGCCGGCGCGCTGCCGGCCAGGCGGGTCGTGTCGGCCAGGCCTGGCCCGGCAAACTGCAAGCCGTCTGTGGTCACGGACCGCCCGCTCACGGCCATCAAGGTACTGCTCACCACCTGTGGCAGGTGGCTCACGTAGGCCATCACGTGGTCGTGCTCGTCGGCGCCCATCACGACGGGGCGCGCGCCGATCCCGACCACCATCTGGGTCAGCCGCGCCAGCGCCGATCCTATCGAGGCGGCATCGCGCGGGCCCTCATGGTCGGGCGTGAGGATCCACGGCCGCCCGACAAACAGCCCGGCGTCGGCGTGCGCAAAGCCACTCTGGGTGCTGCCGGCCATGGGATGGCCGCCGACAAACGGCAATCCGGCATGTCGCCGCGCATGCGCGACCATGGTGCCCTTGGTGCTGCCAAGGTCGGTGACCACCGTGTGCGGCCCGACATACGGCGCCAGCGCGTCGAGCAGGCGCAGATTCTCGAGCACCGGCGCCCCGAGCACGACCAGGTCCATGTCAGCCGCGACCGCCGGCGACGCCACCAGCGCGAAGTGACTGCCGACGCGCGGGTCGGCCGCGGGATCGAGCACCGCGATCGTCGTCTCGGGCCACACCGCGCGGATCGCCAGGCCGAGCGAGCCGCCGATGAGCCCGCATCCGACCAGCAGCACGCGGTCGAAGGGCGCGGGGTCGCTCACTGCCCCCAACCGCGGCGCGCGACGGGTTCCTGACAGATGCTGCGACCGATGGCTGGCGCGATGATCCGGAGTTCAGCCATCAGACGCTCGAACTGCCCGGGATACATCGACTGGGCGCCGTCGCTCATCGCGTTGTCTGGGTCGCAGTGCACCTCGATCAGCAGTCCATCGGCCCCTGCCGCTACTGCGGCGCGCGCCATCGGCGCCACCTTGTCTCGGCGCCCGGTGCCGTGGCTCGGGTCCACGAAGATCGGCAGGTGGCTCAACTTCTTGACCACCGGGATGGCCGAGATGTCCAGCGTGTTGCGGGTGTAGCTCTCGAAGGTGCGGATGCCGCGCTCGCAGAGGATGACGTCTGTGTTGCCTCCGGCCAGGATGTACTCGGCCGAAAGCAACCACTCCTCGATGGTCGCCGAGATTCCGCGTTTGAGCAGCACCGGTCTGCGCACTTTGCCGAGTTCACGCAACAGCGTGTAGTTCTGCATGTTGCGGGCGCCCACCTGGTAGATGTCGACGTAGCCGTCCATGAGGGCGATCTGGCTGGCGTCCATCACCTCCGAGACGAGCTTGAGGTGGTGGGCATCGGCGCCGGCACGCAGCAGCCGCAGACCCTCCTCACCGAGCCCCTGGAAGCTGTACGGCGAGCTGCGCGGCTTGAACGCGCCGCCCCGCAGCACCTTGGCGCCGGCCCGCCGCACCGCCGCCGCCGTGCTCATCACCTGTGCCTCGTTCTCGGCCGAGCACGGCCCGGCGATCACGATGACTTCATCGCCGCCGATGCGCACGTCGCCAACCGTCACCACCGTGTCTTCGCTCTTGAAGGTACGGCTGGCCAGCTTGTACGGCTCGGTGATCCGCATCACCTCGTGCACGCCGTCGAGCACCTCGAGCAGGCGGGGATCCTTCTTGCCCTCGCCTCCCACCGCGCCGATCACGGTCCGCAGGGAGCCCGTGGATCGATGCACGTCGAACCCCATCTGCACCAACTGGGCGACCACGCGCTGGATCTGTTCCTCGCTCGCGCGTTCCTTCATCACGACGACCATGTCAGTGTTCCTTCCGGTTGCTCATTCATCGCCAGCCGTCCCCGCGTCGTGCGCCTGCTGTACCTGTCGCTCGAGGCGCCGGGCCTCGTCGATGATGCGTTCGAACAAGCGCATCACCGCGTCGCCATCCAGGGGGCCGTGGTTGACGCGACGTACGTGCTCGAGCACGTCGCGCTCGCGGCCGGGCTGATAGATCGGCATGCCCGTCTCGCGCTTGATTTCGCCGATCTGCAGGGCGCACGCGGCTCGCTCGTTGAGCAGCGCCACGACCTGCTCGTCGAGCGCGTCGATGCGCTCGCGCAAGGCCTGCATTCGCCAGTCAGGGTCGGTCATGCCGACGCTCCCTCCCGCAGCCAGCGCACGAAATCGCGCACGTGGTCAGCCAGCGCGGGCGACTCTCCGTGCCTGGCCACCTGCGCGACCAGGGCGCTGCCGACCACCGCGGCGTCGGCATACTTGCCGACGTCCCTGATGTGCTCAGGCCGCGACAGGCCGAAGCCCAGCGCGATGGGCAGGGTGCAATCCTGGCGCAGCCGTTCGACCAGTCCACGCGCGTCGTCGGCCACCTGCGCGCGTACACCCGTGACGCCGAGCCGCGAGATGGCGTAGAGAAATCCCTTGCCGAGGTCGTTGGCCTTGCGTACCCGCGCGCCGGTCGTCGTCGGGCTCACGAGGAAAATCGGCGCAAGCCCGTGCGCGACGAGCACGTCGCGGCTCGGACCCGCTTCCTCGAGCGGTAGATCCAGGAGCAGGACGCCGTCGACCCCAACCTCCGCAGCGCGCGCGGCGAACGCCTCCACGCCGAAGCGGACGACCGGGTTGGCATAGCTGAACAGCACCAGCGGGGCCGCGACGTCGGCGCGCAGATCCGCCACCAGATCGAGCACACCACGCAACGTCGCGCCGGCCCGCAGTGCGCGTTCCGACGATCGCTGGATCTCCGGACCATCGGCGAGCGGGTCCGAGAACGGCACGCCGATTTCGATGACGTCGGCGCCGCCCTCGTCAACGGCACGAATGACGTCACCGGACCGTTCCAGCGTCGGGTCACCACCCGATACGAAGGCGACCAGACCCGTGCGCTGGTCGGCCTTCATCCGCGCGAAGGCCTGCTCGAGTCGCGTACTCATGCCTGGTCTCCCAGCAGGTGCTGGATGCTCTGGACGTCCTTGTCGCCGCGTCCAGAGAGGTTGACGATCACCAGCCCGTCCTTCCCCACTTCGCGCGCCACCTGTTGGACGCCCGCGATGGCATGCGCCGATTCGAGGGCCGGCAGGATGCCTTCGAGTTGGCCCAGGCGCTGGAACGCAGCCAGGGCCTCGGTGTCGGTGGCATGGCGATACTCGGCACGCCCCTTCTGGAGCAGGTCCGCGTGCTCGGGCCCGACGGCGGCGTAATCCAGTCCGGCCGAGATTGAATGAGTCAGCGAGATGTTCCCCGCATCGTCCTGCAGGACCCACGTGCGCGTGCCCTGCAGCACGCCCGGCGCGCCCCCCGCGAAGCGCGCCGCATGACGCCCGCCCTCGATCCCCTCGCCCCCCGCCTCCACGCCGATGAGGCGGACGCCAGGGTCGGCCACGAACGCGTCAAACAGGCCCATGGCGTTACTGCCGCCGCCAACGCATGCCAGCGCCGCATCCGGAAGGCGTCCATACGCCGCCAGGCACTGCACGCGGGCCTCCTCGCCGATGACCGACTGGAACTCGCGGACCATCAGCGGGTACGGGTGCGGCCCGAGCGCGGACCCGAGCAGGTAGTACGTGTCCTGCACGGTGGCCACCCAGTCGCGCATGGCCTCGTTGATGGCGTCCTTGAGCGTGCGCGCGCCGGCGTCCACGCCACGAACCTCGGCGCCGAGGACGCGCATGCGGAAGACGTTCAGCGCTTGTCGTGCCATGTCGTCCACGCCCATGTACACGACGCACTGCAGCCCGAGGAGCGCACAGACGGTCGCCGTGGCCACGCCGTGCTGACCGGCACCCGTTTCCGCGACGATGCGGCGCTTGCCCATGCGACGGGCGAGCAGCGCCTGTCCGAGCGCGTTGTTGATCTTGTGCGCACCGGTGTGGGCGAGGTCTTCCCGCTTGAGCAGGATCGTCGCGCCCCCACACGCCTCGGTGAGGCGCCCGGCCTCGTACAGCGGAGTGGGGCGTCCCACGAACTGCCGCAGGAGATGTTCGAACTCCGCGATGAACGCCTCGTCCTTCCTGACCTCGAAGTACGCCTCCGAGAGCGCCTCCATCGACGCCACGAGCGTTTCCGGCACGAAGCGTCCGCCAAATTCGCCGAAGTACCCGCGAGCGTCCGGATCGCGCCTGCCGAACACCGGACGTCCCCTGCCCTCTTGCGCTGCTGCCATGGTCATCGTGTTGGTTCCTGTCTCGTTCCACGTGGCCGGCTCGGCGAGCCGGCCCTACCTGCCCCGTGCGGCGTCGGCGGCTCGCACGGCTTGCACG
>Ga0136633_1002644_pt1 | contig 12195 bp, 2 predicted proteins | sample AntDrymeUQ832206_2_FD_105494 | JGI IMG/M metagenome (GOLD analysis project Ga0136633, IMG submission 105494) | Polar desert sand microbial communities from Dry Valleys, Antarctica - metaG UQ83 (22.06) | ecosystem: Environmental > Terrestrial > Soil > Desert | place: Antarctica: Dry Valley... | reverse complement strand
CTCGAACAGCTCGCCATCTGGCGTGCGAGCCTCGGTCACGCCATCGGTGTAGAGGAGGAGGCAGTCCCCCGGCTCCAGCGACTCGGTGGCCACCGTGGGCGTGCCGATCCCGAGTCCCCAGGGTGCGGTCGGCGGGCACTCCAGCTCGCCGATCACCCGTCCGCCACGGATCAAGAGGGGGAGCGGGTGGCCGGCGTTGGTCCAGGTGAGCTCACCGGTGTCGACGGCGAGACGGGCGAGGAGTCCGGACACGAACGACGCGTCAGGCGGCTGCCCCTCCATGGTCGTGGCGATGCTGCTGTGCATGTCGACGAGCGTGCGGGCCTCTCGCCGCTGGTGGCGGTAGGCCCCCACCGCCAACCCGGCGAGCACAGCCGAGCGGACCCCGTGGCCCATGGCATCCATGATGGCGAAGTCGAGGACGGGACCGTTGACGGCGTAGTCGAAGCAGTCGCCGCCCACCTCGTAGGCCGGCTCGACGAACCCGGCCACGGCGACTGAACGTGTCCTCAGCACGAGCGGAGGGAGCAGGTCCCACTGCATGCTGGCGGCAAGACTCATCTGGCTACGCCGGCGGTAGAGGTTGAAGACGTCCGTGCACCGGGCCTGCGCGGCGATCAGGTAGCCCGCCAGGAGACCCAGGTCCTCGCAGTGGCGGAGGATCTGGTCGTCGGCCACGGGGAGCGTTACGGCGACGACACCGGTGCGATCGGAGCCCTCGAGCACGGGGATCCACACCCGGATGCCGTGGTCTCGCTGCGCGCTGACGACGCGCTGGTCGGTGAAGGCGCGCCCCGCCATCGTGCTGGCCACCGCCTCGCTGGGGGGAAGATCGGTGTGGACCGAGCGATCGGGGAGTGGTTCGAGCGTCGTCTGCCCGAAGTCCAGGAGGTAGACGACGAGGTCGGTGCCACCGAGCTCGCTGGCTGACCTCGCGAGGATCTCGGGCACGGACGCGGGGTCCGAGTCGAGCGCCCACCGCAACGCCGCGCCAACGTCGATCGGTGATGCCACGCTCATGAGCCTCCGGAGATCTTGGCAGCGAGCACTCGACGCTACAGGCGCGTCGTTGGCCGCCGGCCCTCTCATCCCCCAGGGAGCGGCACCTGAAAGGTCGCGACGACGCCCAGCTCGGCGAAGATCGCCATCGCCTCCGCCTCGTGGGTGTGGGCGCCGGGACGTCCGAGGATCCGCTCGACGCGAGCCAGCGCCTCTGCGCTCAGCGCGAGGTCATAGGTGCTCCCTCGTCGCCGGCTGGCGGTCGCGCTCGCCTCGATCAACCGATGGCCGGCCTCGGCGTCTCCGGCCTGGCAGCAGGCCAGGCCGTGCAGCCGGTCGATCAGGTCGACCACGCTCGCCATCCTGAGCCGCTCCGCCCGGCCTCGCAGCCCCTCCGCCATCGCCAGGGCGTCCTCGGGGAGGCCGGCGAGCACGCAGCGCTCCAGCTCCCGGGCCTCGGTCTCGAGCAGCAGTGCCTCCGCTCCGATGTCAGCGAGGATGTAGCACGCCTCGTCGAGGCACTTCTTGGACTCGGAGAAGCGCTGATCGCGTGCGGCGAGGCGGCCGAGGTTGCTGCGGGCCCACCCGATGCCGGCGCGCCACCCCCCCGCCGTCCAGAGCTCGCACGCCTCTCGCAGGAGCGTCTCCGCCTCGACCAGTCGACCCTGGTCGGATCGGACCTCCCCGATGTTGTTCAGGTAGATCGCGTTGTAGACGAGGGCGCCCGCCTTGCGGTCGCTGTCGATGGCGCGCTCCCAGCTCGCGATGGCCGCGTCCCAACGGCCGAGCCAGTACGCCGTCGTGCCCATCTCGTTGTACGACGCCGCCACCCCGCGGTGGTCTCCCAGCTCCTCGTAGATCGCGGCGGCCCGCTCGCTGTGATGCGCCTCGTCATAGCGCCCCTGGTCGACGAGGAGCTGGTCGTACACGAAGTACGCGTGGGCGAGGGCCGCCCGGGCCTGTCCGGCCTCGGCATCCGCGATGGCCGACTCGATGAGCGGCTCCGAGCGGGTGTGGCGACCCTGACGGATCTGGCTGGCTACCTTGGCGGTGACGAGCTCCGCCCGCAGACCTCGCAGGGTCGCGCCCTCGGCGACGGTGGCGAGCTCCGACAAGCCCCGGTTGAACCAGCGCTGGGCGGCGGCGTAACTGCCCTCGTGATCGCGCACGTAGCCGATCTTGCGGCACAACCGGACCTGGCGAAGGCCGTCCCGATGGCTCAGCCGCCTCGCCTGGCGATAGGCCGCCGTGGAACGGTCGTAGCGGCCCCCGAGCTCCCATGTGTCGCCGAGGCGCTCGGCCACCTCAGCTTGGTGAACCGGGTCGACGTCATCGAGCTGCCGGGCTGCGTCGAGCGCCCGCTCGTAGAACGCCGCCGCCTCGACAGACGCACCGTTGTGCTGCGCTCGCTCGCCGGCCATGCGGGAGTAGTGCCAGGACTTGGCCAGCCGACCGGCCCGATCGTAGTGGATGGACAGCAGCTCGGAGATCGTGTCTGGGTGGGCCGTCGAGCGCTCGAGGATGTCGCCGGCCCGTTCGTGCAGCTCGCGGCGGACCCGGAACGACAGGCCCTCGTAGGCGACGTCACGCAACAGGATGTGGCGGAAGCGGAGGGAGCCATCCTGCTCCTCGGTCAGGAAGTGCGAGAGGCGGCGGACGGCCAGCTCCACCTGCTCGGGTGGCTCGTCGACCATCGGCGTGAGGATCCGCAGCGGGACGTGGCCACCCAGCACCGCGGCGTGGCGGAGCAGTGACCGGTCTCGGGCCGGCAGCGTGTCGATGGTCGCCGAGATCACGGCCTCGATCGACTCGGGCACGTCGCTCAGGGAGCCGGTGACGGTGGCGTTCACCAGCTCCTGCAGGAACAGCGGGTTCCCGTCGCTTCGCTCGATCAGGTCGTCGAGCACACCGGGAGGCAGGACCGTCGATCCGGCGGCGGTGAGGCCCAGCCTCACAAGGTCGTCCCGACCGAGGGGGCTGAGCCGGCGGCGGGTGATGGCGGCGCCCTCGGCCAGCTCGAGCCCGCCGGCGACGGGGCGGCGGGTGACCAGCACGGCCCAGGGTCGTCGGTTGACCTGTGTGAAGAGCATCTGAAGGAGCTCGCAGGACGCCGAGTCGAGCCAGTGCGCGTCCTCGATGGTGATGAGGGTCGGCTCCGACAGGACCCGGCCCATCAGGTCGACCACGGCCTGCTGCATGGTGGTCTGACGCGTCCCGGCGTCGAGCTGGGCGGTCTCAGGGGTGTCGGGGAGCTCGAGGCCGAGGGGCACGCCGAGCAGGGGGAGCCACGGAATGAGGTGGGGGGCGGTGCCGGTGACGATGCCGGCCAGAGCCTCGGCCACCTCCTCGTGCGGTGTCTCCAGCGTCATGCCCATCGCGACGCGTAGTCCGCGCCGCAGCGCGAAGTAAGGCGTGGCCAGGCTGTAGCGGCCGGCTTCGAAGACGAACGACCCCAGGCCGTGGTCGAGGATCGACATCGCCGCCACGAGCTTGGACTTGCCGATCCCCGGTTCTCCGATCAGCTCGATGATCCGGCCTGCTCCCTGGTGCGCGGCCGCGAAGGCGTCTCGGATCTCGGCGACCTCGATGCCGCGCCCGACGAGCGGCGTGCCGAGGTGGGTCTCGTCGTCGCGCCGGCCGCGGGGCGGTCCGACGGTCTGGGCCATCACCGGAGCGGCCTTGCCCTTCACGACGAACGGCGCGAGCGGTTCGAGGTGGTAGTCGGTGCGCCGTCGTTCGAGCAGCGCGTCGGTAGCCACCACGGCACCCCACGGGGCATGACCCATCACCCGAGCGGCGAGGTTCACGGCATCGCCCATGACGGTAAACGTCCGCCGTGACGGGCTACCGAGGTCGACGGCGAAGATCCGGCCGCGGTGCAGGCCCGCCCGGACCGATAGCGGCGAGGAGACGGAGACAGCGACCACCTCCTGCACGGCGAGGAGGAGGCGATCCTCGTCGTCATCGGAGGTGGACGGCATGCCGGACGCGAGGATCACCTTGCCGCCGTCGCAGTCCACGTCCGTACCGATGAAGGACACGTCGTAGTCGCGGCAGCTCGCCTGGACGAGGGTGATCAGCGACCCCAGCGCACGGGCGACGGCACCGGGACCCTGGCGGGCCAGGAGCTCGTCGGTGCCGCCAAACTTGACGAAGGCGACGGCGGCCAACCGGTGCTCGCCGTCCTTGCGCGCACCGTCGAGGTGACCCCGCAGAGCGACGGGGATGCCGTGGGCGGCGGCGATGGCCTCACGGTGAGCGACCCTGCTCACTGCCGCCGCCGGAGCGCGCCGGAGCAGGAACGCTCCCTCCTCCTGTTCCTTCACGTCGGTCGGCTCCAGCTGGGCCGCCGTCGCCGCGCCGACGAGCACCTGACTGCGGGCCGCGGCCGCTTCGAGCTCGAGGGTGCGGCTGATCCCCGGCCCGGCCAGTACGAGCTCCTTGTGCGTTGAGCCGACAAGGAAGGCGTGGAACGAGCCCGAGTGCACGCCCATCGAGATGCCGAGCTTGGCCAGGCCGGCGGCCGAGTCCTGGCGTCGCAGGTCGCGCAGGGCAGCCTGCATCGCGTGGGCGGCGGCCGCCCCCCGCCGTGCGTGGTGTCGTCCTCGGTAGTGGAGCAAGAGGGCGTCGCCGCCGAACTTGAGGCAGTCGCCCCCGAACCGCCCGGCCACCTCGAGGAGGCGGGTGAAGACGAGGTTGAGGGTGTCCGTGAGCTCCTCGGCGCCCACCTTGCCCCGGCGCGCCAGCCGCTCGGCCAGCGGCGTGAAGCCGGACACGTCTGCGAAGACGAGGGTCCCTGGCACCTCGTCCCACCGCTGGTCGGTCGCTGTCCCCAGCCACTCGCCGTGCAGGCTCGACACGTACGGGCTGAGGCCAACGCCCCGGTCGCCCATCGGGTCGACCTCCCGGTCCGTGTGTGGGGTCACAGCACTCCGGCGCTGCCTTGGCTGCCGATGTAGGGCGGGGTGGTCGGGAACGCCGCCGTGTAGCCCCCGGCGTTGACCACGTTGAACAGCTCGCCGGGCGTCATGTTGCAGGTGGCGGCACCGTCGGCCCCGGTGAGGACGCTCCCGTCGGCGGCGGCGCCTGCACACGGGATGCGCGCACCGCCGGGCGTGGTGCTACGGCTAAACGTCACCTTCTGGCCAGCCAGCGGTGCTCCTGCGAGCGTCGTGAGCGTGGCGGTGAGGCGCTGCACCGAGGGCACCACCCCTCGGGCGACGAGCTCGGTGTAGGCGTACACGTGCCACGAGTGGTCGACGGTCGACGCGTTGCCGGCGGAGTCCGTCGCCCTCACCTGGAACACGTAGGGCGCCACCCGGGCGGTGAGGCCCGTGATGGTCGCGCCTGTGGCGCTGCACGGCGTGGCGGCGCCGTCGAGGGTGCAGGTCACCGAGGCGGGGCCATCGGTCGTGTAGGCGAAGGTGGCGGTTGTCTGGGTGCTCGGGTCGGCGGGGCCGATGAACGACTGGAACATCGGCGCGGCCGTGTCGATCTCCCACTGGTAGGAGATGCTCGACGCGTTCCCCACTCGGTCGCGGCCCTCGATGGTGACGGTATGCACGCCGTCGACGGGAGCAGGCACGGTGGCCGTGTAGGGCGAGGTGCAAGGCTCCGCTGGCGCGGCGTCGAGCTGGCAGGTGAACAGCACAGCGAAGCCCGGATCGTCCGGGTCGGTGCCGGCGAACTGGAACGTCGCCGAGCCCACCGAGGAGAACACCGGTGGCCCTGACCCGAAGGACACCTGGGGTGGCGTGCCGTCGACGACGTAGGTCCGCTGCACCGTCGTGGTCAGCCCGAACTGGTCGGTGGCGGAGAACGTCGCGGTGCGGCTCCCCGCGGTCGCGGTGTCGAGCGAGTCGGGCCCACTGCAGGCAGTGACCGTGAGGGCACTGCTGCAGGTGAACCCGGTGGGCACGACCTCGCCCTGTCGGTACCGGGCGCCGTCGGGTGGGCTGGTTACGTCGACGACGGGCGGGTGCTCGTCGATGGGGATGGCGGCGTCGCTGGTGACCCCGCCCGCCGTGGCCCGAACGATGTGAGCACCATCGCCGGTGACGGTGACGAAGCAGCTACCGGTGCAGGCCGTGGGGGCACCACCGTCCACCGTGGCCGTGAACGCCGTGCCGGGCGGAGCGACGATCGACACCGTGGTCGGGTCCGGGTACAGGCCGTTGGCGGCGGCTCCGGGATCGATCACGAAGCTGAAGAGCTCCGCAGTGGACGAGGCAGCGTAGTTGCGGGCCTTGTTGCTGCTGCGACCGCAGTTGCCGGCGTTGTCGCACAGGCTGACGTTGAACTGCCCGATGGAGGTGACGCCGGCAGCCAGCTTGGCCGAGCCCACCCAGCAGCCGCCGGTTGACCTCACCAGCTCCACGTGGGTCCAGGCCTGCTCGTCGGGCCCGCCCGAGGGCAGGAACAGCAGCACCCCGCGCGCCACGTCCGTGGCCGTGGAGCAGGAGCGGAAGGTGGCGGTGCCCCCCGTGACCGTGCCGGCCACCGTGGTGAGGTCAGGTCGATCGAAGTCCGGGCTGGCCGACCAGTTCACCGTAAAGGTGGCCTTGGTGAAGATGCGCTGGGTCCCGCGGCCCCCACCGGACTCATCCGTTGCGAACTGGCCGGGCATGAACGCCAGCGCGGCGTCGAGCCCGTCGGGCCCGACAGAGGTGATCACCTGCTCCTGGCGGGACGGGAAGGCGGCGATGGTGACGCCCGGCTCGCGGACGGGACCCGGGGAGGCCGCCACGCTCTCCGTGGCGTACACCGGGTCGAAGCCGGCGATGTCGTAGGACGTCATCTGCTCGGGCACGGCATCCCGGGCCGTCAGGCGCGGGTTCGGCGAGCTGAGGTCGATCACGGTGAGCGGCTCGATCGGCTGGTTCGGCGTCACCTGGGGCGGCTGGCTGCCGACCTGGAAGTAGCTCCCGTCCGGGGTGGTGACCTGCTGCACGGGCGATGTCCCAGCCTCGTAGGCGACCGACGTCGTGCTGTTGGTCGGCGTCGGCCCCGAGACCGCGCCCTCCTCGGGGAGGAACGATCCCATGACGTCGCCGGAGGAGCCGAGGCGGTACATCGGCAGCCCGTAGAAGGTGGCCTCGTGCAGCGCCTTCACGTCGTAGATGCTCGGGACGCCGAGGCGGACGAAGTCCTGCTTGGCCCGCACCAGCCCCTGGCCCAGCGACGAGGTTCCGTCCAGCCCGTCTTCGGCGAAGTCGACGAGCAGCCGGGCCGAGTAGGCAAGGGAGGTCTTCTCCCCGAGCCCGTAGCCCGTGGGGGCCTGGAACACGCCGCCGTTCTGGAGGACGGCCTGCGACCAGTCGAGCAGCGCGGCCTGCTCCTGTGGGTTGGGGTTGGCGATGAAGGTGTCGGCCAGGCTCAGGCCCGCGTGGCACCCCAGCGTGAGCCCGATGCCGTCCTGGAGGTCGGCCGGGAGGTCGGCGGTGGTGAGCAGTTCGGGAGTGGCCGTCTCGCTACTCCAGTCCGCGGAGCTGAGCATCTGGGTGGGATCGGAGTGGGCGTTGATCGAGAAGAAGCCCTGGGCGGCGACCTGGAGACCGTCCACGGCGTCGGCCCGGGTCCATCGGGCGGTCGCGGCGTCGGTGTCGAGCTCCGTGCGGCGCGTGGTCACGTCCGGGCCGACCGCCGCATCGACAGCCTGGCCGGCGGTGAGCATCCAGTCGTAGGCAGCGTTGAACGACGCGTTGGGCGTGCGCACCCCGGCGCTGGCCGCGTAGGCGTCGACGGCGGCGACGATGTCCTCCGGCGTCTCGACGAGGCGCCCGACCGCGAGCTGCGGCACGTAGACCGGGTCGGCCCCCAAGGTGCTCGGGGAGACGTCGCCATACGGGTTGTCGCTGAGCACGAAGCTCTCGGCCAGGGCCGCCGTGGTGGCGTCGTGCTGGCCGTTGCGGACGAAGTCCAAGCCGGCGTCGGCCTCGCTGAAGCTGGCCGAACGGTCCGGCACCCGGCCGAACGGGAGGGCCTCGTCCGAACCGACGACCACCACGTGGCGGAGGTCGTCGAGCCCGGCGCGCAGGTCATCGACGACCTGGTTGATCTCCGTGACGACGTCGTTGGCCGCGGCGGGCGAGCAGGGCGAGGCGTCCCAGGCGTCGTAGGCAGCTGCCACCCCGGCGTCACCTTCGACGGGGACCACGGCGCCCCGGACATCGAACTCGTCGCCCGCAGGGTCCTCGTAGTCGGCGAGGTCGCCCAGTGCCGCCATGACCTCGGCGGCCCGGGTGACCCCGTACAGGTCCCCGAGGCGCTCCTGATTGACGAGGATCAGCGTGCGGGTGTCGTCGGCGAGGGTCGACGGCAGCGTGCCTTCGGCGCCGGCCGTGCCGACCGTGCGGTCGGCGCACGGCAGGGTGACGGGCTCGAGCACGGTGACGCGGAGGAGGTATGGCGTCGGGCTTGCGGAACCGTTGAAGCCGCTCACCTGCACCGTGAACGGCCCGGTGTCGGTCGACTGGACGGCGGTGTAGACGGATTCGTCGGCCGTGCTGCGCTGATCCGAGGCGTCGCGGACCACCGCGGCTGGAAGGAGCGGCACGTCATCGAGGACCTCGGGGGCGGTGATGGTGCCGTCGGAGGTGGGAGACAGATCGCCGTCGGTCGCCAGCAGCTCGCTCTTGAAGGGGCTCTTGAACGGCGACTTGAACGGGCTCTTGAACGGGGCGCCACGCAGGGAGGGCGTGCCCGGGCCGTACAGCACCAGGTCGTAGTCGGCGGGCAGGTGGCTGAGCGTGACCACGACGGCCGAGCCGGGGGTCGGCTGCGGGGTGACCGTGAAGTAGTCGACGTTGCCGGGCAGGCCGACGTGGCCGGTGTAGACGGTCTCGCTGCTGACGGCGCGCCCCGCTGGCGCGCCGGCGGTGCCGGCCACGGTGTCGAAGGAGTCGACGACGCTCACGGGGGCCTGGCCGGTGACCGTCACCCGCTCGGCGGGGTTGGAGACGGTGACCCCGGCGGTGTGTGGGCCGCCGAGCACGACCGGGGGCTCGGCGCTGAGGGACAGCGTGACGTGCTGCACGCCGGAGCAGCTGATGGCGGAGGCGGGTGTGATCGAACCGGTCGGCGACACGGTGACCGGGGTGGCGGTCGTGCCGACGGTCATGGACACCGAGGTCGGGATGAGGCGGAACCCGGCGGGGAGCTCGGGCTGCACGCCGAGGCCGGACGTGGCACCGCACGACACGTCGAAGTCGATCCGGTAGCTGGCGCCGGTGGACGGCAGCGGCGAGGAGTCGACGATGGCGTCGGTGGGCACCCGCTCGATGGGCAGCGCCCCCTTGGGCAGGAGGGCCATGAGGAGCTCGGCCAGGGGCACCGCTGTAGTCGAGGGCAGGGCGGCGACCAGCGCACCGACGTTGGCGGTGTCGGAGTCAGCGATCTGGTTGGGTTCGTTGGCCTGGGCCTGCGCCAGGGTCTGGGAGCCACAGGCCGATCCGCAGGTCACGAACTGCGGGACGGAGCTGGCCAGCACGCTCCCAAGGGTCGAGCGATCAAAGAACACGGCGGACGCCCGCACGTCCGAGAGGAGCGACCCGCCGAGGTCCACCGACCGCAGGTCGATCGTGGTGGCACTGAGGTAGGCGGTGAGGTCGGCGCCGGCCAGCTCGTAGCCGAGCAGGCTGGTGGTGGCGGGCGGGTGCGTCGTGCAGGTGACGGCGCCGGTGAGGAAGTCGCACACGGACGGCAGCGAGGAGCCCGGGGTGTTGGAGAGGGCGTAGGCGGCCAGCGACACGGTCCGCAGCACCGAGGTGCCAACCTCGAAGTCGGCCGACTGGAGCGCGGCCGAGTCGCAGTTGGCGGCGGCGTAGTCCACTGTCAGCGACGCCAGCGGCAGCGTCGCGCACGGCGTACCGGCGAACACGCTGTCCCACGTGGCCGGCGACACGAGCGTGAACGAGGACATGGGGGCGTCCCCGAGGACAGGGCTCTTGAACGGCGACTTGAACGGCGACTTGAACGGCGACTTGAACGGGCTCTTGAACGGCGACTTGAACGGCGACTTGAACGGCGACTTGAACGGCGACTTGAACGGGCTCTTGAACGGCGCGCCGAGCGCAGGGGTGCTGGCCAGCTCACTGCTGGCGAACGCCTTGGCCTGGGCCGTGAGCACGCTGGACGGGATGGCGGATAGCGGCACGGTGGCGTGCCCGGCGGCGACCGTGGGCGAGACCGCCGCCATGGTGAGGTTCGCGATGTTGCCGACGTTCAGGCGGGCCACCACCAGATCGCCGGCGCAGTGCCCGACCACGAGGATCTGCTGGTTGGGCTGCACCGTCACGCCGCGGCCCGCGCCCGTCCCGATGGCGCACGGGATGGACTCGCGACCCGGCGTGGCGCCGTCGCCGAAGGTGGCGTCGAGCGCTCCGGTCGGCAGCAGGCGGCTGACGCCGAGGGCGTTGGTGGCCCCGGAGGGCCCGTCACCACCGACGACGAGGACGCGGCCCTCGTTGTCGATGGTCGACCCAGCGCCGGTGGCAGTGGCGCCACCGAAGCCGGTGGTCGCGAGGCCGTTCGTCCCGAAGGTGGCGTCGCGGGCGCCGGTGGAGGCGAGGCGAAGCACGTAGGCGGAGGTCCCGGTCGTACCGGACACGACGAGCTTGCCGGCGCTGTCGAGGCGGACGGCCTCGGGGACGTCGTCGGCGTTGACGGCTAGGTCGAAGGTCTGGACGCCGCTGGTGCCGAAGGCGGTGTCGAGGGCGCCGGCGGTCGTGAGCTTGGCGATGACGGTGTCGAGCCTGGTGCCCACCTGGATCGAGCCGACCACGATGATCTTGCCGTCAGTCGTGAGGGCGAGGTCCTGGGCCTTGCCTGCCCGGGTGACGCCGCTGGTCTTCACAACGACCTCGGCGAAGCCATCGCCCGAGAAGGCCGAGTCGAGGTCGCCGTTGGTCGTGTAGCGAGCGACCGCCAGCTTCTGGTGGTTGCCAGACCACAGGCTCACCAGGATCTTGGCATCGGTCTGCAGCATCACACCCGTCGCCCGGGCCAGGCCGTTGCTGCTGCTGTTGACGTAGTTGGACCGCACGACGCTCGACAAGCCGAAGGTGTTGTCCGGAGTGCCGTTGGCGTTCAGACGCTGGAGGACGATCTTGTTGCCGGTCGGGTGGCCGCCGACCACCACGATCTTGCCGTCGGGCTGGAGGGCGATCTGAGCGCCGTCGCTGGCGGAGCCCACGCCCACGCTGGTGCGCACGTACCCGCTGCCGCTGCCGAAGGTCGCGTCGAGCTGGCCGGTAGGGAGGAGGCGAACCACGACGACGCTTTCCGCCACCGTGGGCTGCAACCCCGCCACGAGGATGTTGCCGTCGGGCTGGACGATGGCACGCGTCACGGCGACGAGGTCGAGGTTCGGCACCGAGATGGTGGTCACACCATCGGCCCCGAAGGTCGGGTCGAGGGCGCCGCTGGTCCCCGGAGGTGGGGTGGCGGCCCCCGCCGGTGCGGTCAGGCCAGCCGCCACCACGCCCAGCACGATCACAGCGCCGATCGGGCGGATCCACGATCGTGCCCTGCGCCCCCGACGCCGTGCACCGCGCCACTGACCCTGGTCCTGCCCGTGCGCCCGCATCGTTCCCCTGCCCGTTCACGCCGGACCCTGCGCCCCAACCCCTCAGAGCGACCAGTACGGCCACCCACGGGTGCGGAACGGTTCCCAGCCGTATGTTACTTATCGGTCACTTTACGGACGCGATGTGCCCGTGTCACCAGATTTGTTCCGTTTGTGCCGCAAGTCACGCAGCGATCGTCAACGCCGCGGGCTGTGCAGCACCTACGGCCACGTCGTCATCGCGTAGAGACGCTGAGCGATGCGGCGTAGAGCTATGTGCGGGTACGCGGGGGTCGCAGGCGGGCCAGCGGGCCGAGGAGTTTCATGGCGCCGAACAGGACGCGCATGGCTCCTTCCATGCGGCGGGCGGGACGGACCTCGAGGAGGAAGCGTGCCTCGCCCTCGCCGGCGTTGCGCACGACGTGGAGCTTGCGCCGGGGCACCTGGGCACTGTCGCCGACCTCGAGTGTTCGCTCGGAACGACCGACCCGCACGGTGAGCGTCCCGGCGAGCACCTTGACGTGTTCGTCCTGGCGGGCGTGGGCGTGGCGCGGGACCCAGCCCCCCGGGTCAAGCCGGACCTCCAGTTGGAGCAGTTCGCCGGCGGTGTCCTGCGCAGATTGCAGGAAGGT
>Ga0136633_1002643_pt1 | contig 12198 bp, 11 predicted proteins | sample AntDrymeUQ832206_2_FD_105494 | JGI IMG/M metagenome (GOLD analysis project Ga0136633, IMG submission 105494) | Polar desert sand microbial communities from Dry Valleys, Antarctica - metaG UQ83 (22.06) | ecosystem: Environmental > Terrestrial > Soil > Desert | place: Antarctica: Dry Valley... | reverse complement strand
GAGTTCCCGCTCAGACACATCCTCGTGCGCCACGAACAGGGCGGCGCGCATGCCGCGGACGGATATAGCCGCGCGACCGGCGGCGTCGGCGTCGCGATCGCCACTTCGGGGCCGGGCGCCATCAACCTCGTGACCGGCCTCGCCACGGCGATGATGGACTCCGTGCCGATGGTCGCCATCACCGGCAACGTCCCACGCGCCCTGCTCGGCAAGGACGCCTTCCAGGAGACCGATATCGTCGGCATCGCGCTGCCGGTCACCAAGTACGCCACCGTGGTCATGGATCCCGACGAGGTCCCGTACGCGGTGGCCGAGGCGTTCGAGATCGCGCGCAGCGGGCGGCCAGGACCGGTCCTGCTCGACTTCCCGAAGGACGTGCTCCAGATGGAGACATCGGTCGCCTATCCCGAGCCGTACGAGCTGCGCCTGCCGGGGCTTCTTCGCCCGGTGCGCGGCGACGTGCCGGAGGCGGATGACCTGGCCGCGATGATCGCGACCGCTGAACGTCCGCTGATCCTCAGCGGCCACGGCGTGCAGATCGCCGGGGCGGTCGACCTGCTGCTCCAGGTCGCCGAGCGAACCGAGATCCCGGTGGCGCACACGCTGCTCGGCATCGGCAACATGGACGAGACGCATCGCCTGTCCGCCGGCTACGCCGGCATGCACGGCTGGATGCACGTCAACAAGATGATCCAGCAGTGCGACCTGCTGATCGGGATCGGCTGCCGCTACGACGATCGGATCACCGGCAAGACGAGCACGTTTGCGCCGAACGCGCGGATCGTGCACGTCGACGTCGACCGATCCGAGATCGGCAAGAACGTGCGCACCGACCTCGGCATCGTGGCCGATGCCGGCGACCTGCTGGCCGCACTCGTTCGCCGCCTGCCGCAATCGGAACCGCGTACGGCGTGGATGGACCAGTTGGCCGCCTGGCGCGAGGTGAGCGAAGCGCGCTCCTGGCACGGCTCCGGTGCCTGGCGCGAGGGTCGTCTCACCGCGGACTACGTGGTCGACCAGATTGGCGAGGCGACCGACCACCAGGCCACGCTGGTCAGCGATGTCGGCCAGAACCAGATGTGGGCGGCGCGCTACTTCGGCTTCCGTCATCCGTACCGGCATCTCTCGAGCGGTGGGCTGGGCACGATGGGCTACGCGGTGCCGGCCGCCATGGGCGCGGCGCTCGGCGCGCCGGAGCGCGAGACCTGGGCGATCGTCGGCGACGGTGGCTTCCAGATGACGATGCAGGAGCTCGCGACGCTGGTGCAGGACCAGATCCCGGTACGGATCGCGGTCCTCAACAACCATCGGCTCGGGATGATCCGCCAGTGGCAGGAGATCATCTACGACGAGAACTACCACTCGGCCGAGCTGCTCGGGCCCGATCTCCTGCGCCTGTGCGAGGCGTACGGCATCCCTGCCTGGCGCGCTACTCGACCCGATGAGGTGGCAGGCGTCATCGCCGAGGCGCGCAAGGCGCCCGGCCCGGCGCTCATCGACTTCCACCTCGACGAGGCGCAGAACGTGTACCCGATGATGCTGCCCGGCAAGGGCCTGTCCGACATGGTCGAGGGAGCGCCCGAATGAGCGCCATGAGCGCGGCGGCACGCCAGACGCGTCCAGCCGGCGAGGCCGATGCGGTCCACCGCCGCCACGTGGTGAGCGCACTGGTGGTCGACCGACCCGGGACGCTGAACCGCGTGTCGGGCCTGCTCCGTGCGCGCAGCTTCAACATCGAGTCGCTCACCGTCGGCACCACCCTCGAGCCGGGCCGATCGCGGATGACGATCGCCATCCGCGGCGACGACGGGCACCTGCGCCAGGTGCTCGCCCAGCTCGAGCGGCTCATCGAGGTGCTCGAGGTCACCGACCTCACGACCACGCCACGGATCGAGCTGGAGCTGGCGCTGGTGGAGCTCGATGCCCCCCGCAACCCGGCCGCCGAGCGCGCGCTCAAGGCCGTGCTGGCCACGGCCGGTGGGGAACCGCTCTCCACCGGTCCCGACATGTGGCGGGCGCGTCTCACGGCCACTCCCGAGATGATCGATCACGCCCTCGACGCGCTGCGCGGCCACGGCCTGCGCAGCCTCGTCCGGGCCGGCGCCGTGGCCATGGCCGCGAATGCATCCAACGAACCAGGCAGCAGAAACGGAGCGAACCGGGCATGACCAAGCTCATCTACGACGCCGATATCGACGCGACCGCCCTAGACGGCCAGACGGTGGCCGTCATTGGCTATGGCAGCCAGGGCGAGGCGCACGCACGCAACCTCACCGAGTCCGGCGTCCATGTCGTCGTCGGCCTCCGGCCCGACTCGAGCTCGGCGGGTCCGGCGCGCGAGGCCGGCCTGCGGGTGACCGATGCCGCCTCGGCGACGGCCGAGGCGAACGTCGTCATGGTGCTCGTGCCCGACACCGCGGCTCCATCGGTCTACCACGGCGGGATCCAGCCGAACCTTCAGGACGGCGCGCTCCTCATGTTCGCCCACGGCTTCAACATCCATTTCGGCGAGATCGACCCGCCCGGCGGGGTCGACGTCGGCATGGTGGCGCCGAAGGGTCCTGGCCATCTCGTTCGTCGCCTGTACGAGGAGGGCGGCGGCGTGCCGGCCCTCTTCGCCGTTCATCGCGACGCGACCGGCACCGCCCGGGCGCGCACGCTGGCGTATGCACGCGGCATCGGCTCCTCCCGCGCCGGCGTGCTCGAGACGACCTTCGCCGAGGAGACCGAGACCGACCTGTTCGGCGAGCAGGCCGTCCTGTGCGGCGGCGTGACGTCGCTGGTGCAGGCCGGGTTCGAGACGCTGGTCGACGCGGGCTACCAGCCCGAGCTCGCCTACTTCGAGACGATGCACGAGCTCAAGCTCATCGTCGACCTCATGTACCAGGGCGGCCTGCAGTACATGCGCTACAGCATCAGTGACACCGCGGAATACGGGGATTACGTTTCCGGACCGCGCATCGTGGACGAGCGGACGCGCGCCGAGATGAAGAAGATCCTGACCGAGATCCAGGACGGCACATTTGCCAAGCGCTGGATCGAGGAAGGCCGCAAGGGCGCTCCGGAGTTCAAGCGCATGCGCGCCGAGAACGCCAACACGCGGATCGAGGGCGTCGGCGCCGATCTGCGATCGCACATGGACTTCATCGGTCCCAAGCAGGCTCCCGATGGCTGGGCCGATGGCGGCCGCGAGAAGGCCGAGTCCGTACCGGGCGAGGGCGTGGCCTGATGCCGCCGCGCATCCGCGTCTTCGATACCACCCTGCGCGATGGCGAGCAGACGCCCGGCGCCGCGCTGACCGTCGACGAGAAGGTCACCGTCGCGAAGCAGCTGGCGCGGCTGCGCGTCGATGTCATCGAGGCCGGCTTCCCGGCCGCTTCCCCCGGCGAGGCGGAGGCCGTGCGCCGGATCTCGCACGAGGTCGGCGCCGCGGAGGACAGCCCGGGCATCGCGGCGTTGGCCCGATGCGTACCGGCCGACGTGACCGTCGCCGCCGCGGCGCTCGACCCGGCGCGGAGGAAGCAGCTTCACGTCTTCATAGCCACCAGCGACATCCACATCACCCACAAGCTGCGCACGACGCGCGAAGAGGTCCTCGAGCGGATTCGTTCGTGCGTGGGCCAGGCGCGCCGGATGGTGGGCCCCGACCACGATGTCGAGTTCAGCGCCGAGGACGCCTCACGCTCCGAGTTGCCCTTCCTGCTCGAGGCGTACGAGGTCGCCGTCCAGGCGGGCGCATCGGTCATCAACGTGCCCGACACCGTCGGGTACACCGAGCCGAAGGAGTACGCCGCGGTCGTGAAGCAGGTGGTGCGATTGGTGGGCAGGCGAGCGATCGTGAGCACCCATTGCCACAACGACCTCGGGCTGGCCACGGCGAACACGCTGGCCGCCATCCAGGCCGGGGCGCGCCAGGTCGAGGTGACCGTCAACGGCCTCGGCGAGCGTGCCGGCAATGCCGCACTGGAGGAGGTCGTCATGGCGCTCCGCACGCGGCCCCACCAGTTCCGTTCGGCGACAACCGCGGTCGCGACCGAACAACTCACTGCCACCAGCCGCCTGGTGAGCTACCTGACCGGCATCGCGGTCCAGCCGAACAAGAGCGTGGTCGGTGCGAATGCGTTCGCGCACGAGTCGGGCATCCACCAGGACGGCTTCCTGAAGAACCCGCTGACCTACGAGATCATGACCCCCGAATCGGTCGGCCTGTCCGGCTCAACGCTGACGCTGGGCAAGCTGTCCGGACGCGCCGGCTTCGATGAGCGGCTGCGGCGCCTGGGCATCCACGTGGAGCCGGAGACGCTCGACACGCTCTATGGCGAGGCGATCGGGCTGGCCGACCAGAAGAAGCAGGTGACTGACGCGGACCTGCTCGCTCTGGCCGAGACGCACGCCGACCCGGTCCCGCAGCTGATCGGGCTCGAGCATTGGGCGGCCGCCAGCCGCCAGGGCGAGTCGAGCTCCGGCAACGTGTCGCTCTTCTACGAGGGCAAGACGTTTCGCGCCTTCGCCGGCGGCAACGGCCCCGTCGACGCGCTCCTTTCGGCGGTCGACAACGCGCTCGAGCAGATCATCAGTGGCCGTCCCCAGCTTGTCGACTACCAGCTCCGCTCCATCGGGTCGGGCGAAGACGCGCAGGGCGAGGCGACCGTCAAGATCAGCGCGCCCGCCGGCGACGGCGACGTGCCGCAGATCTTCACCGGCCACGGCCTCTCGACGAACGTGGTCGAGGCGAGCCTGCGCGCCTACCTGGCGGCGGTGAACAAGCTGATCGCCGAGCACCCCGTTGCGGCCGACGCCATCCAGGCGGCGCGTGATCGGCGTGCCGCCGGCGAGCCCGTCCCGACCCCGGCCGGAAGCCACCCGTGAGACAACACCGCGTTGCCTACCTGCCCGGCGACGGGATCGGCCCGGAGGTCTGCGCGGTTGCGCGCCGCTGCGTCGACGCCGCCGGAACGACGTTCGGGTTCGAGATCCATTGGGACGAGCACTTGGTCGGCGGGGCCGCCATCGACGCGGTCGGGCAGGCGCTGCCACCAGCCACCCTCGACGCCTGCCGGTCAGCGGATTCTGTACTGCTCGGCGCGGTCGGCGGCCCAACATGGGACGACCCCTCGGCCGCGACGCGGCCCGAGGACGCGCTCCTCGGCCTTCGATCGGCGCTCGAGCTCTTCGCCAACCTCCGTCCGGTCAGCGCCCATGCCGCGCTCGACGCGGCCTCGCCGTTGCGTCCCGAGATCCGCGCCGGCGCCGACATCCTCATTCTGCGCGAGCTGACCGGCGGCCTCTACTTCGGCCGCCCGCAGGGACGCTCGAAGGCGGACGGGGTGGAGTCCGTCGTGGACACCCTGCGCTACACGCGCCCCGAGATCGAGCGGATCGTCGAGCTGGCCTTCGAGCTTGCTGAGGGGCGACGCGGTCACCTCACCAGCGTCGACAAGGCGAACGTGCTGGCCTCGAGCCGCATGTGGCGCGAGATCGTGGACGAGGTCGCGCCGCGCCATCCGTCGGTCAAGGTCGAGCACGCGCTCGTCGATTCGACCGCGTACCTGATCCTGACCCAGCCGGCGCATTACGACGTGATCGTCACCGAAAACCTGTTCGGTGACATTCTGTCCGATGAGGCGGCGGCGATCGCCGGATCGCTCGGCCTGCTCGCCTCGGCCAGTCTCGGCACGCGGGTGGCGGAGAAGGGCCGCTTCGGGCTGTATGAGCCGGTCCACGGCAGTGCGCCAGGGATCGCCGGCCAGGGCCTGGCCAATCCGCTCGCCACGGTCGCAAGCGCGGCACTCATGCTGCGCCTCTCCCTCGGCGAGACCGATGCGGCCGACGCGCTCGAGGCCGCGGTGACCGCGTCGATCAAGCACGGTCCGCGCACCGGCGACCTCGGGGGGTCGGAAGGCACTGAGGCGGTCGCTTCCTTCCTGTTGGAGCAGGTCGCCGCTCGCGTGAAGGTGCCGGCATGAGCTCCCCCATCACTCTCTACGACACCACCCTGCGTGACGGAACCCAGCGCGAAGGCCTCGTTCTGTCGCTGGCCGACAAGCTGAAGATCGCGCGGCGCCTCGATGAAGCCGGCTTCCCGTACATCGAGGGCGGCTGGCCCGGCTCGAACCCGAAGGACGAGGAGTTTTTCGCGGCCGCGCGCGGCATGACCTTCCGCCACGCGAAGCTCGCCGCATTCGGCTCTACCCGTCACCGAGCGAACCGGGCAGAGGACGATCCCAACCTGCGGGCTCTGCTCGCGGCCGAGACGCCGGTCACCACCATCTTCGGCAAGAGCTGGCTGCTCCATGTGACCGACGTGCTGGGCGCCACGCCGGACGAGAACCTGGCCATGGTCAGCGAGTCGGTCGGCTTCCTGCGGGCGGCCGGGCGCGAGGTGATCTACGACGCCGAGCATTTCTTCGACGGCTACAAGGCCGATGCGGCCTACGCGATCGCCACCCTGCGCGCCGCCGTGACGGCCGGCGCGACGACCGTGGTGCTCTGTGATACCAACGGCGGCTGCCTCACCGATGAGGTCGCCGCCCTGACGCGGAACGTGGGTGCCGAGCTGGGAACGGGCGTGACCCTCGGCATCCACGTTCACGACGACGCCGGCCTGGCGGTGGCCAACTCCCTCGCCGCTGTCCAGGCCGGTGCTCATCACGTCCAGGGAACCATCAACGGCTACGGCGAGCGCTGCGGCAACGCCAACCTCGTCACCATCTGGGCCAACCTGGTTCTCAAGCTCGGTCTTGCGACGGTGCCGGCGGGAGATGACCTCAGCCACCTCCCGGAGCTGTCGCGCTTCGTTGCCGAGGTCGCCAACATCGCGCCCGATGCGCACCAGCCGTACGTCGGCACCAGCGCCTTCGCCCACAAGGGCGGCGTCCACGGCGCCGCCACGGCAAAGGTCGAGCAGGCCTACCAGCACGTCGATCCGGCGGTCGTCGGCGGCACCTCGCGGCTCGTGGTGAGCGAGCTCGGCGGCCGCGCGAACGCCGCCTGGCGCGTCCGCCAGCTCGGCCAGCTCGCGTCCGAGGGCATGGATCCGGCCGAGCTGGCGCGGCTCGTCAAGCAGCTCGAATCCGAGGGCGCCAGCTTCGAGGGCGCGGACGCCTCGTTCGAGCTCCTCGTCCGGCGCCGCCGCGACGACTACGCCGCTCCGTTCCGGATCGTCGACTTCACCGTGATCGTCGAGCGTCGCAACGGCGCGGCGCCGCGGGCGGAGGCGAGCGTCAAGGTCGAGGTCGACGGCGAGGTGCTCCACACCGCGGCGGACGGCAATGGACCGGTCAACGCGCTCGACCTGGCGCTGCGCAAGGCGCTCGGCGCGTTCTATCCGGCCCTCGACGAGGTGCACCTGGTCGACTACAAGGTACGTATCATCGATGGTGAGGCCGCCACAGCCGCCCGCACGCGCGTGATCATCGAGACCGGTCACGAGACGGGCACCTGGATCACGGCCGGTGCCGAGGCGAACATCATCGCCGCCAGCCTGGCTGCCCTCCACGATTCGCTCGAGTACGCCATCTGGCGCCTCGATGCGCGTCCACAGCGCCGCGATGAGCGCAGCTCGTCGCACGCCGCGCACAACCGCACGCGGCTGGCCGCCGGAGAGGCCTCGTGACCGCTGTCGAGCCACGGCCCGCATCGGTCCCGGCGTCCCAGACGGCCGATCTCGGCGCCTGGGCCTACTTCGAAGGCGCGGTGGTGCCCATCGGCGAGGCCCACGTGAGCATCGCAACCCACACGTTCAACTACGGCACGGCCGTGTTCGAGGGCATCCGCGCGTACCGCCAGGCCGACGGCAGCACCGCCATACTGTTCGCCCGCGAGCACTACGAGCGACTCCTGCGCAACGCCCGCCTGCTGCGCGCATCGGTCCCCGAGACGGCGGAAGGCCTCGTCGAGGTCACCCGCGACATCCTGCGCCGGAATGCGCACCAGGGCGACGCCTACATCCGCCCGCTCGTCTACAAGTCGGCGCGCTCGATCCGCGTCAAGCTCACCGGGCTCGACGACCGCGTCGCACTCTTCACCATTCCGCTCGGCGACTACCTGCCGACCGGCGGCATTCGCGTGACCGTGTCCGGCTGGCAGCGCGTCAGCGACAACGCCATTCCGGCCCGCGGCAAGATCAGCGGCTCGTACGTCAACGCTGCCTTCGCGGCCGAGGACGCCCATGCCGGCGGCTACGACGACGCGATCCTCCTGACCGGGGACGGTCACGTGGCCGAGGCATCGGCCGCCAACATCTTCGTCGTGCGCGGCAACGAGGTCGCCACCCCACCATTGACCGATGACGTCCTGGCCGGAATCACGCGCACGGCGATACTGCGTATTGCCGCCGATGCAGGCCTCGACGTGGTCGAGCGGCGCATCGACCGCTCCGAGCTGTATCTCGCCGATGAGGTCTTCCTGACCGGCACCGGCGTCCAGGTGGCGCCGATCTCGTCGATCGACGATCGCCCGGTCGGGACCGGCGAGTTCCTGACCTCTCTCGACATCCAGCGTCGCTACTTCGCCGCGGTGCGCGGCAGCGACGAGCGCTACGCCCACTGGCTCACCCCGATCTGAATCGCCGCTTCGACCGGCGGCCAACCTTCGAGGAGACCGATCCCGATGACCCTTCCGCAGCCCGATCCCACCCCGGCCCTGAGCATCGAGCGCTGGTCCGCCACCAGCGGCAGCGAGCGCGGCAGCCGCGCCTCGCTCGTCCTCCACGGCGGCGGCCACCGCTGGCGCGCGCACGCCGATGGCAACGGCGCGGTCGACGCCCTGATGCGTGCCGTGGACGACGCGCTGGCACCCTTGCTTGGCGAGGGCATCGCCCTGGCCACCTACGACGTGCACGCCACCGGCCCGGGTCACGAGACGAAGGCATCGGTCTCGCTCTCCGTCCGGTCGCGCGCCGATGCCGACGGCCCGCTCTACCCGGGGCGCTTCGTGAGCGAGAACGTGCTCGAGGCCTCCGTCGGCGCCTACGTCGATGCGGTCAACGCGCTCCTCGTCGATACCGGCGTGGATATCGCCTCGGCGGTGCCAACGCCGGGTGCCACCGACACCCACGAGACCGATCCCGAGCACCGCACGGGCGCCAAGGAACGGATCATGTCCGCCTACAACGGCTGATCTGGCCGCCGGCGCGCTGCGCACTTGCGCTCCAGCGCAAGTAACTACCAAGTTGGGGTCAATAGCGGCCGATGGCTGCGTCGTTAGGTCCGTGATTTGCGCCGCCGCGCAAGCCCGGGCTGAAGTCGACCTCAAGGCCGCTGAAATCGACCTGAGGGTCATAGTTACTTGCGCCCCGGCGCAAACGCTGAACCTGGGATGGGCCAACCGGCGCGCTGCTTGCATGGGATTGAGGCACGCACAGGAGGCGGTCACACATGACCGATCACACCGAGCGCCGCGAGGGCGGCGCGTGGATTGGACAGCATCCGGACGAGAACACCGAGCAGGTCCGCGAGCATCTGGACGCGGGCGCCGAGCGAGTGGCCGTCACGAACAACGAGTCCGGCGAATCGCCCAGCGACGAAGGCTGGCCGCGGGGCCATCGCGAGGGTGACCAGGCCGGCGACGACGTTCGCCGCGCGGGCGAGAACGGCTGACCGATGGAACAGGAGAGAGACGCGACCAGCGTCACCCAACCCAGCGGTCCACCGCCTGACGAGGGACTGGTCTACGACCCATCGATGACCGAAGGCGACGAGGCCAACATCCCGCCGGAGTCGGACGTCGATCCGGAGAGCGACGCCAACATCGACGAGGGCTGACCCCCGGTACCATGGGGGCATGTCCGACGCCGAGGTGATGACGGTGACCGGCCGCCTGCCGGCATCGGCGCTCGGCGTGGTGGATGCGCACGACCATCTCTTCCTGCGCAGCCCGGCGCTGGCGGGCGACGAGTTCATGGACCTGGACCGTTCGACCGCCGAAGCGCTCGAGGGCAAGGCCAGCGGGCTCGGCGCCATCGTGGACATGACGCCGATCGGCCTGGGGCGCCGACCCGACCTCCTGCGCGGCGTGTCGCGGACGGCCGACATCCCGATCATCGCCGCCACCGGTTACCACCGTGACGCGCACTACCCTCCCGGCCATTGGGTTCACGAGGCGGGCGTCGAAACGCTGGCCGAGCGGATCGTTCGAGATCTCGAGACGGGCATGGATCCCGCCGACTGGACCGATGCGACGGCCGAGCCTGATGCTGCGCAGGCCGGAGCGATCAAGGCGGGCACCTCGTACCACCACGCCAGCGATGCCGAGCGGCGGCGGCTCGAGGCTGCCGCCATCGGCAGCCGACGGGCGGGCGCCCCGATCCTCGTCCACGCCGAGATCGGCACCTTCGGGCACGAGATCGTCACCATCCTCGAGGGTCACGGCGTGCCGCCGCACCGGATCATCCTGGCGCACATGGACCGCAATCCCGACGCCGAGCTGCACGCCGAGATCGCGGCGCGCGGAGTGAGCCTCGAGTACGACACCATGGGCCGGACCAAGTACCGACCCGACAGTGAGCTGATCGACCTGGTCGAGCGCGTCGTCGAAGCCGGCCACCTCGATCGCCTCCTGCTGGGCCAGGATCTCGGTCGCCGCATGTCCCTGCGCGCCTACGGCGGCGGCCCCGGCATGCGCTACCTGATGGAGACGTTCGTCCCACGGCTGCGTGGGCGCATCGGTGTCGAGGCGGTCGACGCCATCCTGGTCGCCAACCCGGCGCGGGCGTTCGCGCTGGAGCCCGCCGGCGCATGAGGGACCGCTACGACATCATCGTCGTGGGGTCGGGATCGGCCGGATCGTCCGCCGCGATCACCGCCGGGCGTCTCGGCGCGCGGACCCTGCTCATCGACCGGCTCGGGTTCATGGGCGGCACCTCGACCGCCGTGCTGGACACCTTCTACGCCTTCTACACGCCGGGACCAGAACCGCGGCGCGTCGTCGGCGGCCTCGGATGGGAGGTCGTCGAACGGCTGACGGCGGAGGGGATCGCCTTCGAACGGCCGAACACGTACGGGGCCGGGACCGGTGTCACGTACGACCAGGAGGCGCTGAAGGTGCTCTGGGAGCAGCTCGCGGAGGATGCCGGCGTCGAGCTGTTGCTCCACACCTGGGCCACCGGCGTTCGGGTGGCCGATGGACGGATCGACGCCATCCGTATCTGGAACAAGGGTGGTGAGCGCACGATCAGAGCCGACGTGGTCATCGACGCCTCCGGCGACGCCGATGTATGCGCCATGGCCGGCGTGCCGTACGACAACGCGCAGATGCAGGGTCGGGTGCAATCTCTGTCGACCCTGTTCAAGGTGGCGAACGTGGATGTCGCGCGGGCCGCATCGGTCCCGAAGGCGGAGCTGTGGAGCCTCATGCGCGAGGCCGCGGCGTCCGGTGCCTATCAGCTCCCCCGCATCGAAGGGTCGTGGCATCGCACACCATTTAGCGGGGTGGTCCTCATCCACATGACGCGGATCCCGAACGTGGATGCCACCGATCCGGAGCAGCTGACGCGGGCGGAGGTCGAGGGCCGCCGGCAGGTGCGCGAGTACCACCGATTCCTGCGCGATCGTGTGCCGGGCTTCGAGGAGGCCTTCGTCGTCGCCACCAGTCCGGCCATCGGGGTGCGTGAGAGCCGTCGGGTGCACGGCGACTATCGGCTCACGCGAGAGGACGTGCTGGAGGCACGACGGTTCGACGACGACATTGCGCTGTGCGGCGCGCCGATCGAGGACCACCACGCCGGCGGCGACACCGAGTGGCACCACGTCGGTGAATCGGGCGTGTATGGCATCCCGTACCGGACCCTGCTGCCGTCGGGGATCGAAGGCCTGCTCGTGGCCGGTCGCTGCTTCAGCGCCACCCACGACGCGCACGCGTCAGCGCGGTCGATGGCGACCTGCATGGCGATGGGCCAGGCGGCCGGGACGGCGGCGGCTCTGGCAGCGCAGGGCGGTACGGAGCCGCGAGCTCTCGACCCACAGCCGCTTCGAGACCGCCTGCGCTCAGACGGCGCCCTCCTCGAGCCTCTCGCGACGGCGATGACCGGATGACCGCGGCGCTCGAGCTTCGCAGCGGCGACGTGGCCGATGCTATTGGTCGCCTGCGGCTGATCGTGGTCTTGAGAAAGGTTGCGCCTCAGGACCGGCTGCTGGCACTGGCCGATGAGCTCGCCGATGCCGGTGCGCGCGCCTTCGAGGTCACCATGGACGCGGCGTC
>Ga0136633_1002642_pt1 | contig 12201 bp, 15 predicted proteins | sample AntDrymeUQ832206_2_FD_105494 | JGI IMG/M metagenome (GOLD analysis project Ga0136633, IMG submission 105494) | Polar desert sand microbial communities from Dry Valleys, Antarctica - metaG UQ83 (22.06) | ecosystem: Environmental > Terrestrial > Soil > Desert | place: Antarctica: Dry Valley... | reverse complement strand
CCGGGCCGCCAGTTCGTCGACTCCAACGCCTACAACGGCCTCTTCAGCGTCCACGCCTCGCTGCTGATCTTCCTCTTCATCATCCCCGTGTTCGCGGGGCTGGCCAACTACGTGCTGCCGCTGATGATCGGCGCGCCGGACATGGCCTTCCCGCGCCTCAACGCGCTCTCGTTCTGGCTGCTGCCCGTCGCGGGGACGATGATGCTCCTGTCGTTCTTCGCCCCCGGCGGCTCCTTCGCCAGCGGCTGGACGGCCTACGCGACCCTGTCGAACTCCGCGCCACTCGGCCAGGAGTTCTTCACCATCGGGGTGCAGTTCGCGGGAGCCAGCTCGATCGCTACCGCCCTGAACTTCCTGGTGACGATCATCACCATGCGTGCGCCCGGGATGTCGTTCTTCCGGATGCCCCTGCTCGTGTGGGCGAACTTCTCCACCTCGCTGCTGGTGGTCATCGCCACCCCGTTCGTCGCGGCCTCGCAGTTCTTCGTGCTGCTGGACCGCTCGCTCGGCTTCAACTTCTTCGACTCCGGACAGGGCGGCGACGTGCTGATGTACCAGCACGTCTTCTGGTTCTACTCCCATCCCGCGGTCTACATCATGATGCTGCCGGGCTTCGGGATCATCTCAGAGGTTCTGGCGGTGAAGGCGCGTAAACCGGTCTTCGGCTACCGGATGATGGCCTTCTCGCTGCTGGCGATCGTCGTGCTCGGCTTCACGGTCTGGGCGCATCACATGTTCGTCAGCGGCATGCAGACGTGGATCCGGGTCCCGATGATGGTGACCACCGCGATCATCGCCGTGCCCACCGGCATCAAGATCTTCTCCTGGCTGGCGACGCTGTGGAAGGGCGTGCTCAAGCTCGACACCCCGATGCTCTTCGCCCTGGGGTTCCTGACGATGTTCGTGCTCGGCGGGATCTCGGGCGTCATGCTCGCGATGATCCCGCTGACGATCCACGTCTCGGACACCTACTTCATCGTCGCCCACATCCACTACGTGCTCTTCGGCGGCTCGCTGTTTACGATCTTCGCCGGGGTCTACTTCTGGTTTCCGAAGATGACCGGGCGGATGTACGACGAGTCGCTGGGCAAGCTGCACTTCTGGATGACGTTCATCTTCTTCAACGCCACGTTTGCCCCCATGCACCTGATCGGCGTGCAGGGCATGCCGCGACGCGTCGCAGACTACGCCGAGCAGTTCGCCACCTGGAATCTGATCATCTCCCTGGCCGCCTTCGGCACCGGGATCTCCTCGTTGATCTTCGCCTACAACATGGTCGCCTCGTGGCGCGGCGGCCCACGGGCCACCGCGAACCCCTGGCGGTCGCTCACGCTCGAGTGGCAGGTCAGCTCGCCACCGCCGATCTTCAACTTCGACGAGATCCCGACCGTCGTCGGCGGGCCCTACGAGTACGGCGTGCCCGGAGCCGTCCACGGCGTCTTCGGCGACTCCCCGCCGTCGGCGACGCCGACGAGCGAGCCTGCCGGCGCCGGCGCCGGCGCCTCGACGTAGAGAAAGGAAACTCGCATGCAGACCATCCTCGTCATCGCCAACCAGACCATCGGCGGCGCGAAGCTGCTCGAGACGATCAAGGCGAAGGTCGACGCCGCCGACGGTGACGCACGGGTGGTCATCGCGGTGCCGCGGGTCGCCCCGCGCCACGGGAACATCATCTACGACGACGCGATCTTCGAAGCCGCCCAGGTGCGTATCGACATCGCCCGCTCCTTCCTGCGCGAGGTCGGGATCTCTGCGATCGGGGAGGTCGGCGATCCCGATCCGTACACGGCGACGATGGACGCCGTCGGGGAGCACCGGCCCGACGAGATCGTGGTCTCCACCCTGCCCGCGACGTCGTCGGGCTGGCTGCGGCGTGACCTGATCGAGCGGATCACCGACGCCACCGGGCTGCCGGTCGAGCACGTCGTCGTCGACCTGCAGGCCGAGGGCCTGCCGTTCAAGGTGACCCTGGTGGTCGCCAACCGGACGGCGGCCACCGACGATCTGCTCGAGCGCCTGGACCAGCTGGCCGACGGCGAGGACAAGCGTCTGTTCATCGCCTGCATCCCGCAGGAGGGCGGCGACGGCTCGGCGGTCGCCATGGCCCGCAGTCGCCTGGCGCAGATTCTCGACCGCATCCGGTCTCACGACCACCTGGCGGCGGGCTTCGTCGGTGATCCGGATCCCTACACGGCGATCATGAACGCCCTGGAGTTCTTCCGGGTCGACGACATCGTCATCTCGACGCTCTCGGCAACGCGGTCGGGGTGGCTGCGAACCGACCTCATCAGCCGCGTCGCCGACGTCACCGGCAAACCCGTCGTCCACGTCGAGGTCGCGCCGACCGACGCGCCGGCCAACGCCTGATGGACGCCGCCGTGCCCGTCGCGGGCCACCACGAAGAGCACCACCACGGCCCGCCCGAAGCCAACCGCAGCTCGCGGGTGGACCCCCAGCTGCTCGGGATGTTGCTGTTCATCATCTCCGAGATCATGGTCTTCGGGGCCTTCTTCACCGCCTACTTCTTCGTCCGGATCGTAGGCGAGAACGAGTGGCCGGCGACCGGGACCGAGCTGCCGGTGCTCGTCGCGGGAGTCAACACGGCGATCCTGCTGTCGAGCTCGCTCACGCTGCACTGGGCGCAGACGAGCGTCAAGAACGGCAACCGCTTCGGCCTGAAGGCGGGGATGCTCACGACGTTCCTGCTCGGCGCGACGTTCCTGCTGATCCAGGTCAACGAGTACATCCACATCGGGTTCTCGCCCGCAGACCACGCCCAGGGCTCGATCTTCTACGGACTCACGGGTCTGCACGGCGCCCACGTCTTCATCGGCCTGATCCTGCTCGCAATCGTCACGGTGCGCTCCTTCCGCGGGCACTTCACCGACATCGAGCACCGCGGGGTCGAGATCCCGGGGATCTACTGGCACTTCGTCGACGTCATGTGGATCGTCGTCTACACGACGATCTACATCGTCTGAGGTGGACAATCCGCTGAAGTCCGAGCAGGCCGCGTTTCGGATGCTGCTCTGGGTGGCCGTCGCCGCGGGCGTCTTCATCGCGGGGCTGCTGCTCCTGCGCGCAGTGCTGTAAGAAGCCGAGCAGCGTGGCGCTCATCCCCGACCCCGTCCCGCCCTTGGCCGACGACCGGGTGACGCTGCGGCTCTGGAACGACGGCGACGTGTCCTGGCTGGCCCGGGAGTCGCGGGATCCGCTGGTGCCCCGCTTCACTTCGGTGCCCGAGGGCAACACGGAAGCTCACGTGCGCGAGTTCCTACTCGCGCAGGGCGCGCTGCGCGAGCGCGGCGAGCAGGTCCACCTGCTGGCCGTCGAGCGCGTGACCGGCGACCGAATCGGACCCGTGGGGCTGCATCACGTCGATTGGCACCACCGCACCGCCGAGGTGGGGTACTGGACGGCGCGAGGGACCCGCGGCCGTGGGCTGACCCAGTCGGGAGTGAGGCTCATCTGCGCCTGGGCCTTCGACGTGCTCGGCCTGGAGCGCGTCGAGCTGCGCGCGCACCCGGAGAACTCCGCGTCTAAGAACGTGGCGACCAAACTCGGCTTCACGCGCGAAGGGGTGCTGCGCGGCGTCCAGCGCGACGCGACGGGGCGGCGCGATCTCGTCGTGTTCGGCCTGCTGGCCGGTGAGCTCACTTGACGGTGAGCTTGCCCTCCATGCCGGCCTCGCGATGGCCGGGCACCGAGCAGTAGTAGACGAAGTCGCCGGAGTCGAACTCCGCGCTGAAGTCCGTCGAGCCCTTCTCGATGATCTTCGTCTCGCCCTTGCCGTCGATCACGAGGTTGTGCGGAACCCCCGATTCGTTGGGCATCACGAGGTCGAGCTTTCCCGCCTCGGCCGTAGCGGCCTTGGAGACGAAGAGCAGCGCGCCCCCCGGATCGGCCGGAATCGTCAGCGTGCCGCCCTTGGCGGCGATCGGCTTGCCTGCGCCGGCCTGCTTGACGGCGGAACCCAGCAGGCCCGTGTCCTTGCCGGGCTTGGCCACCACGTCGGCGACGTAGTCGGCGATGTCGTCGGCTTCCTCGCCCTCCGCCAGATCGGCCGGCATGATGCCGGTGCCCTTCACTCCGGCGACCGACGGGTAGGCGATCTGGGTGCGCACGACGCCACGAACCCCGTCGCTGCCCAGGCCGTCTGCGAGGCCCTGGCGGAAGGCCTCGTCGAGGTCGGGGCCCGATACGCCCTTGGTACCCGCACGGTTGAGCACGTGGCAGGACCCGCACTTCTTGACGAACGCCTGCTTGCCCGCGATCTGGTCGGCTTCGCGCTCCTTGACCGAGCAGGCCGAAAGCGCTAGGGGCGCGATGAGCGCAAGAACGGCGATGAGGGTGCGCCGGGAGGGTCGGACGAGTGCGGCTCGGGGCATCACGGCCGACAATAACTGCAACTGCGGAGCGATGTGTCCGTGGTCTCGGGCGGGCGGGTGAGGGTGGCGCAGCGGCGTGCCATCGGGCGCCCGCGCTAGGCTTCGCCGCGTGATCCGCCGTCAGCGCTACCGCCTGCGCACCCCCTCCACGGGGCGCGAGGTTCTCGTGGAGGCCGAGCTCGGCAAGGTCTACCGCGATCGTGATACGGGCGAGCCGCTCGAGGTCGTCGCGAAGGTCCTACCGCTCGTCCCCTCCCCCTCGCGGCTCCCCTGGGCGGTCGAGAACCTCCGCTTCTGCCCCCACTGCGACCAGCTCACCCAGAAGGATCTCAACGACTGCCCGAACTGCGGGCGACGGATGGGTCCGCTCGACCCGCCCGCGAGCTAGCCCCGTGACCCGCCGTCCAGCGTGCGCCGTCGTGTTGAGCTGTGTGCTCCTCGTCGGCGGTGCTGCGGGCTGCGGGAGCTCCGAGGTCACCGGTGACGTCGTTCCGAAGACGACACCGGAGCTGACTCCCCCGCCGATCGAGCTCGGTGATGCCCCCGCGAGAGAGGCGGACGGCGCGGGCGCGACCGGCAGCACGGGTACTACCGGCGCGGGAGGCGACTCGGCCTCGGGTGCCGGAGGATCGGGCTCCGGCGGCACCGCCGCTCCGGCCCCCGCCGCCCCGGCGCCCGCCGCGCCGGCGCCCGCCCCGACCACTCCGGCGCCCGCCACGGGCGGCGCCGGCGACGGCGCCGCGCCCAAGCCCGACAACGGCACGGGAGGCGGCCAGAACGCCAATCCCGGCGGTGCGACTCCCGGTGGTTTGAGCGACTTCTGCGCCCAGAATCCCGGGGCCTGCGGCCAGTAAGGAAGCTGGACGCTTCCTGAGTCAGCCCGCCGGGGCGGCCTCGCTGGTGCGCTTGGGGTCGCTGACGACCGTCGCGCTGTAGGTCAGGCGGGCCGTGCGGTAGAGGCAGAAGAATCGCGTGATGTTGGCCGTAGTGGTTTGCGCCGTCGGTTTGGAGAAGTCGTTGCAGGCGCCCTTGGGCCGCGACGCGCGCCACGAGACCGTCCCGGCCTGGTTGATGGCCAGCGCGGGAGCCCAGGTCGGCACGGAGAGGCCGATGACGTTGCCCTTCTTGACCGGAATCGACTTCCGCAGCGCGAACTGCGCCGTCTGCCCGAAGTAGGGCTCCAGCGCGACCGGGTCACCCTGCGCGAGGACGCGCGCGTAAAGCTTGTTGCCCGGGCGCAGAACGGTCAGCTGCGCGGTCGAATCGCCCCCGAGGTTCTTCTTGAAGAACTCGATCTGCTTCTTGCCCGGGCGCGCGAGCTTGATCGTCCAGGCGACGATGCGCCCGTCCTCCTTGACGACGTGCGGGTCGCGCGCGTCGCCCACCTTGACCTGATAGCCCGTGGTCCGCGAGATCGCCAGGCAGGGCTTGGCCGGGCAGGCGGGATCCGGCATCGCGTTCTCGCCCGGCAGGGTTCCCACCTCGAACAGGGCCGCGACGGCGAGCGCCGGCATCGCGATCGTGGTCGCAAGCACCGCTGCGATGGCCAATGGTGTCTTTCTCATCACGCTCATTCAACACCGTGAGGCCGACGAGTTGCGGAGCCGCGGCCCCGGGCAAGGTCACAGACGGGCGCAATAGACTGCTCCAGGGCATGGCCGCAATCGATGTCCGAGGTCTTCAGCGGGAGTACAAGAGCGGCCTGAAGGCCGTCCGCGGGATCGACTTCTCCGTCGCGCCGGGAGAGGTCTACGGCTTCCTCGGACCCAACGGCGCGGGCAAGACGACCACGGTCCGGATGCTCGTCACGCTGCTGCGCCCGACGGGCGGGTCGGCGACGGTCGCCGGGTTCGACGTGGCCTCGGAGCCCGCTCGGGTACGCGAACGCATCGGGGTCGCGCTGCAGGAGGCGGCGCTCGATCTGCTCATGACCGGGAGGGAGCTCATGGAGCTTCAGGCGACGCTGCACGGCATCCCGGCTCGCGAGGTTCGCTCGCGCGCGGAGGAGCTCATCGGCCGGGTCGGGCTCTCGGAGGCCGCCCGGCGCCGGGTCGCTACCTACTCGGGCGGGATGCGCCGCCGCCTCGACCTCGCGATGGCGCTCATCCACGAGCCCGAGGTGCTCTTCCTCGACGAGCCGACCACGGGCCTGGATCCCACGTCCCGGGCGACGCTGTGGGACGAGGTGCGCCGCCTGAAGGCCGACGGAACCACGGTCTTTCTCACCACGCAGTACCTCGAGGAAGCCGACCAGCTCGCCGACCGCGTCGGGATCATCGCCGACGGGCTGATCGTCGCGGAGGGCACGCCCGCCGCGCTGAAGGCCGAGATCGGCCTGCCGCACCTGGACATCAGCTTCGCGGAGTGCTCAGACCTCGTGCAGGCGCGCGAGCTGCTGCTCGGCTTCGGGGAGCTGCGGCCCGCGCCGGAGGGCGTCGACGTCTCCGTGGCCGTGGCTGCGGGTGCCGCGGAGATCGCACCCGTGGTGCGTGTGCTCGACGAGGCGGGCTTCACCGTCGCCGCGCTGCAGCTCGTCGCACCGTCGCTCGACGACGTCTTCGCGGAGAAGACCGGCAGGCGCCTGGAGGGCGCCGCCGAGCCCGTCGCGGCCCCGGCGTGACCCGCGTCGTCCTCGCGCTGGCCCGGCGCGCGATCCGGGGCAACCTGCGGCGCCCGCAGTACCTGGCGCCGCTCGTGATCTTTCCCACGCTGTTCCTGGCGGTCAACGTCGGCGGGCTGACGGAGACGACGAGCCTCGAGGGCTTCCCGGAGGTCCGCGGGTTCCTCGACTTCCAGCTCGCCGGGGCGCTGACGCAGTCCTTGCTGCTCGGGGGCGTCTCGACGGGAATCGCCTGCGCGCTGGAGATCGAGGGCGGGTTCTTCGACCGCCTGGTGGCTTCCCCGATCCCGCGCGTGGCGATCGTGCTCGGCCGCCTCGTCGCCACGGGGCTGATCGCCGCAGTCCAGGTGCTGCTCTTCCTCGCGCTCGGCCTGGCGTTCGGGGCCGAGATCGTGGGCGGGGTGCTCGGCGGCCTCGTGGTGCTCGTGATCGGCGTGGTCGCCGGGATCGGGTTCGGCGCGATCGGCCAGACGATCGCCCTGCGCGCCAAGAACGCCTCGACCGTCCAGGGGATCTTCCCGCTGGTGCTCGTGATCCTCTTCGCCTCCTCGGCGTTCTTCCCGCGCGCGCTGCTGTCGGCTCCGGCCGACACGATCTCGCGTTTCAACCCGCTGAGCTACGTCGCCGAGGCCTTACGCGACCCGATCATCTCCACGGTCAGCCTCGCGCCGTCGATCGAGGGCCTGGCGGCCGCCGCGGGCATCGCCCTCGCCGCGACGGGCCTCTCCGCCGTGGCGCTGCGCGGAAGGCTGCGGGACGCGTGACGCGCCCCGCCCTGCGCCGCGCCGGCGTGAGCCGGCAGCTCGCCGTCGTCGGCGCGCTCGTGCGCCGCGCGCTCAACGAGCTCTCGCGGGTGCCCGGTGCCGCGATTCCCGGGGTGATCGCGCCGACGATCTTCGTCATCGGCCTCGCGAGCGTCTTCGGGCAGGCCGACCGGCTGGCGGGCTTCGGCACCGTGGACTTCCAGACGTTCATCGTGCCCGTCGGCTTCCTTCAGGCCGCGGGCTTCACCGGCGCCGCGACGGGCGTCAACCTCGCACGAGACATCGAGCGCGGCTGGTTCGACCGGCTGCTGCTGTGCCCCGCGCCGCGACTGACCGTCCTGGCGGGTGTCGTGGCGAGCGCTTCGCTGCGGTGCCTGCTCCCCGTGGGCTTCCTGTTCGTCGTGGCGATGGCGATCGGGGTTCGGTTCCCGGGCGTCGACGGGCTGCTCGTCGCGCTCGTGCTCACCATGGGGCTCGCGGCGGCGATCGCGTGCTTCGCGGTCACCGTCGCGCTGCGTCTGCGCACCCAGCAGGCGGCCCCGCTGATGCAGTCGGGCTCCTTCGTCGGCGTGCTCTTCACGCCGGCTTACGCGCCGAAGGAACTCCTGGCGGGCTGGCTCGAAACGATCGCTACGGTCAACCCGGTAACGCCGGTGCTCGCCGGAGTGCGTCAGGGCTTCGTCGGCGACGTGACGTGGGGTGAGACCTGGCCCGGGCTGCTCGCCCTCACCGGCCTGATAGGAGTGTTCGGCGCGCTCGCGGTGCGCGGACTGCACCGTTACTCGAGCTGACCGGACCTCAGCGCATTCGAAGCGTCTTGGTGCCCTTGTCCGGAGCGGAGTCGACGCAGCGCACGCGCGCGCAGCCCGGCCGGGTCGCCTCGGCGGCGAACGCGACGCGCCGCGCGCGCCCGATCAGCTCCGGGGCGACGACCAGCGCGACGCTCTTGGTCGACGGGCGCGTGAGCGTCGCCGAGCCGACCGGGACGGGCAGCGTGCCCGGGGCCTCCCTCGAGATCGTCGAGCGCAGCGCGCGGCCGTCGGCACGCGCGGTGACGCAGGCCAGAAGATCGGGTGGAGTGGCGCCCGGCCGGCTCACGGTCCACAGGCGCACGCAGATCGAGCCGGGCGGGCCGACGGTGTCCTCGGCGGCCAGCAGGTCACGCGCGGTGAACCTGTCGGCCAGCGAGAGCGCGACCCGGACGCCGCCGTTGTCCGTGCGGCTCGCCGCGACCCGGCGCAGGTCTGGCGCGTCCTGAAGGGCGTCCGCGCGATCGAGGGCCACCACGGTTGAGGGCGCTTGGGCCGCCGCGGCCCCGACGCCGAGCAGCGCGGCGGTCAGGCCGCCCGCGAGGACGAAGTGACTCCGTGCCGGTCGAGGTGCTCGAACACCACGGCCGCCGACGCCAGCTCGGCGTCGGTGGTCATCATGTGCCCGCATTCCTCGATGATGACGAGCCGCGCCCCGTCGATCGCCGCTGCAAGCTCGTGTGCACGCGCCGGCGGCACGACGGTGTCCTGCGCCCCGTGCATGATCGTGACGCCGAGCCCCGTGAGCTCGGCGAGCCGGCCGAGCGTGTTGTGCGCGGCGACGGCGAAGAGCTGCGCGGCGACGGTCCGCGAGTCCTGCAGCTCGTCGCCGCGGGTGTGCAGGTCCTCTTCAACGAGCTCGGGGCGGTCGCGGAGCGTCTCCGGGGCGTACAGCGACGGGGCCAGCAGCTCCCAGGTGCGTTCGGGCCCGACGAACGGCCGCAGCGCACCGGCGCCGAGCAGTCGCCAGGGCGGGGCGCCGCGCAGGCTGGCGCCGGTGGTGGAGCCCAGGATCAGCGAGGCGACGCGGTCGCGGTGCTCCAGCGCGAGGTGCTGGGCGACCATCCCGCCCATCGAGACGCCCATCAGGTGCGCGCTCTCGAGGCCGGCCGCATCCAGTACGCAGAGCACGTCTGCGGCGAGGTCATGCAGGGTGAAGTGCCCGCGGATCGGGTCCGAGTCGCCCGTCCCCCGGTTGTCGATGCTGATCGCCCGCACGGACGGCGGGAGGTTGCGCAGCAGCCGCCACCACGCGCGGCCGGAGCCGCCGAGCCCCATGATCAGGACCAGGGGCTCCCCGTCGCCCTGTTCTCGCCAGCCGATACGGGTGCCGCCGCTGACCGCGACGGGCACTCAGCGGCCCTCGTAGGTCAGCGGGGGCGCCGCGAGCGTGAGCACCGCCAGCGGGCCGTCGTGCTCCAGGCGGACGAGGGCCGGCGCGGTCACGCCGGCGCCTCCCGCTCGCCCCGCAGGGCGGCCGCGGCGTGGGCGATGCGTTCCGGGTCGCCCGGCGCCGGCTCCCACGGCAGCACCAGCGGGTCCTTGTCCGGCCGCCCGGCGTAGCGCGGGATGACGTGCGTGTGGAAGTGAAAGACGGTCTGCCAGGCGTCGGCACCCGCGCAGGTGAGGAGGTTCACCCCGTCGGCACCGAGGCGCTCGACCGCCAGCCCGGCGACGCGCTGGGCCGCGAGGGTGACCGCGGCGAGGTCGTCGGCGTCGATCGAATGCAGGTCGGTCGCGTGGGAGCGCGGAACGACGAGCACGTGCCCGAGGCTCGCCGGGTTTATGTCCATGAAGGCGATCGTGCGATCGTCCTCGGCGATGCACGTCCCCGGCAACTCACCCGCGATGATCTTGCAGAAGATGCAGCTCGGATCGGTGACCACGACGCGGCAGTGTAGGCCCCGCGGGCCACGGTGCGCCGACGCAACGTCGCGCCGCGGAGCTCCTCCGCCTGCGCCGCGAGGCCGGGCGGTCACGCTGTCGCGGTGGCTCGCCGTCGCGGCCTGCCTCGGCCTGGCGGGCTGCGCGAGCGGCGCGACCGACGGCCGCGGGCCCGATCCGCCCGCGCGGGCGGAGGGGCCGGGCAGCCCGGCCCCTCCGGGCCCCGCGGGCGCCGCGCTGCGTGCGCCGGAGCTCCGGGCCGACCCGCGGCCCTGTGAGGCGGGTACGGGCTTCGAGTGCTCCACCCTGCGGGTCGACCTCGACCGCTCCGGGCGCGCCACGGGCGTCGCGGGGCGACTGACGCTGCGGGTGGCGGTGCAGTCGGGTGGCGGGCCGCCCAAGGGCTACCTCGTCTACCTCACGGGCGGTCCCGGGCAGCCCGGCCTGCCGTCCGCAACGGGGGTACGCGAGCGTCTGGGCTCCGTCGCCCGCGGCTACGGACTGGTCCTCGTCGACCAGCGAGGGACGGGGGCGGGCGCACTGGACTGCCCGCGGCTGCAGCGCTCCGTGGGCTCCTCCGACGTCGCGATCGCCGCGCGCGGCAGCGTCGAGGAGTGCGCACGGCAGATCGGCTCGCGCCGCGCGAACTTCACCACCGCCGACACCGTCGCCGACCTCGAGGACCTGCGCCAGGCGCTCGGGGCCGAGCGCCTCACGCTCGTGGGCGTCTCCTACGGCAGCTTCGTCGCCGAGCGCTACGCCCTGACCCACCCCGACCGCGTGCGCTCCTTGATTCTTGACTCGGTCGTGGCCCAGCGCGGAGCCGACGCGCTGCTGGTGAGCACGATGGCGGCGGTCCCGCGCGTGCTGCGCGCGGTCTGCGGCGAAGTGCGCTGCCGCGGGGACGTCGCGGCCGACCTGCGTGCCGCGCTGGCCTTCGGCGCCGACGACGTCGCGCTGCTCGACGCGCTCGTGGCGCGAAGCATCGGGCAGCCGCGACTGAGCGACGTTCCCGCGGCGCTGCGCCAGGCCGCGCGGGGGCGCCTCGAAGGCCTCGAGAGGCTCGCCTCCGAGGCCCGCGACGAGGCCGCCGACGTGCCGCCGGAGCGCTTCTCCGCAGGCCTTCACGCCGCGACGCTGTGCGCCGAGAGCGACGTGCCATGGGCGGACGCGACCGCGCTGCCCGCCGACCGCGAGCAGGGCCTCGCGCAGGCGCGCGCGCAGCTGACCCCGGCGCGCCTCGGCGGCTTCGAGGCGGCCACCGCCGTCGAGAACGGGCTGGCCGACACCTGCCGGCGCTGGCCGCCGCTCGAGCAGGCGCCGCCGGTGCCGGCCGGCCCGCTGCCGCCGGTCCCGACGCTGCTGCTCAGCGGCGAGCTCGATCTCTCCACGCCGGTCGAGGACGCGCGGCGCCAAGTGCTGCGGGCGCCGCGCGGGACCCTGGTCGTGATCCCCGGCGCGGGCCACTCCGTCCTCTCGACAGACGCGTCGGGCTGCGCGCTGCGGGCGGCGGAGCGCTTCCTCGCCGCCCGCCCGGTCCCCGCGCGTTGCGGGTGAACCGGTGAGCGCTCGCGCCGCCGCCGCGCACGCGCACTCAAGCCCCGAGCGAGCGCGCTACAGGTCGGCCTCAGCGTGTTTTAGCCGTCACCGTGCGCGAGCGTTGCCCGAGCCTGGGCGAGACGTTGTCGCGCGCGGCGATCGCGTAGTAGTAGGTGGTTCCGGGACGCAGGTCTGTG
>Ga0136633_1002641_pt1 | contig 12205 bp, 13 predicted proteins | sample AntDrymeUQ832206_2_FD_105494 | JGI IMG/M metagenome (GOLD analysis project Ga0136633, IMG submission 105494) | Polar desert sand microbial communities from Dry Valleys, Antarctica - metaG UQ83 (22.06) | ecosystem: Environmental > Terrestrial > Soil > Desert | place: Antarctica: Dry Valley... | reverse complement strand
GCGGGTCCCTGTGGACCTGCGGGGAGCTCTCCGGAGCCGAAGTCGCTGCTCTCCAGGGAACCATCCTTGACCTTGGGGCCGGTGACCGCGTTCTTGGCGATGTCGGTCCCTTTCACGGCGCCGGGCTTCAACTGCTTCGAGCCGACGCTGTTCTGCGTCAGTGCGTAGGCCGTGGGCACCCCGATGACCGCGATGCAGAGCGCGATCAGGGCGACGTGGTGCTGTCGTATGTAGGCGCGAGACCGGGTTAGCATCGAAGAACCACCTTTGGTCGATGTTGAAAGTTGCAAACGAGTCTAATGGACCAGCGGCGACTAACCCACGCGCCGTTTCTCGTCCCACCCAGCATCTAGATGGCTACCGGATCGAGCTGATCGAGAAGGGCTAACCGGCGGGAGGGGCGCACGCGGCGCGAGCGGTCGTCCTGAGCTTCAGGCGAGTGTGAGGCCCGGCATCGGGTAGTGACGACGATTGTTGGTCACCAGCGTCAGCTCAAGCTCGATCGCTGTCGCGGCTAGGATCGCGTCGACGAGGTCGGTCCCGTGGCTTGGGCCGAACTCGCGGCGCAGCCGGCCACCCCGCTCAGCGACAGGCAGCGAGAGCGGAAGGACCAGAAAGTCCGCAAGTAGCAGAGCGACGGCGGGGTCGTCGCCGGCAAGCCCGGCTCGAAGCTCGGCCGCAGTCAGCACCGAGAGATGGCGGGCGCCGCCGGCCGCCGCCTCGTCGATGCGCGCGAGTCCGCCCGCGTCGCCACGGAGCGCGTCAATCAGGACATCCGTGTCTGCGAGCACTCCGGCCATCAACAATCCAGCCGCCGGCCGCGAGCAGCAAGCGCCTCGCGAAGCGCCGGCAGGTGCGTCGTGGCCTCGCCGGCCCAAGCGCCGACCCATTCCCGGCTTTCCGCTGTGAGCGGGCGGCGGACCCGATCGTCCTCGGTCAGATAGCTGTCGAGCGCTTCCCGGATCACGTCCGCCATCGTCTTGCCGTCACGACGGCTGGCCCGGTCGATGCGATCGCGAAGCTCATCGTCCAGGTAGAGCTGGGTGCGCTTGGCGGCCATACCACAAGGATACATCAACTTTCGATGTATATCTTCGGGTCTCAGCCGTCGACACCGCCGTCGATGTCGAGGAAGTCCCGTCCATCTTCAACACAGACCGGCGGCTGCGAGAGGTTACTCGGGACCCTAAGCTCCGACGCGCATCTCTCGGCGCAGCTTTTCGAGGCCGAGGCGGATCCGGCCCTTGACGGTGCCAGGGGGGAGCGAGAGCCGCGCGGCGATCTCGGAGTGGCTCAGCTGGCCGAAGAAGGCGAGCGTGATCACCTCCGACTGGACGTCGGGGAGCCTTAGCAATGCCTCGCGGAGGGCGTCGCCCTCGCTGCGGGCAACCACGCGGTCAGAAACGGTCGCGGCGGTCGAATCGACCGGATCTGCCTCCAGCTCCGCGAGCGCGACGCGAGACTTCTCACGGCGAATGGAATCGATCGCCCGGTTGCGGGTCACCTGCATCGCCCAGGCCTTGAACGAACCCTGCCCACTCCGATAGGAGCTGCGGCTCCGCCAGATTGAAAGGAAGCCCTCTTGGACGGCATCCTCGGCGCGAGCAGCATCGCGGCAGACGGACTGAGCGACCCGAAACGCTCGGCTCGCATGGCGGTCGTAAAGCTCCCCGAACGCTGCCGTGTCGTCGGCTTGGACACGATCCATCAAGTGCTCGTCGCTCTCGTCCGCGGCAATAGGCGCGACAATGCTGGTCATTGAACCTCTACTGCGGCTACATACCCACCACAGCCCCGTATAAGCGGACCCCCCGCGACCAACCGGAGTCCGGCCGCTACAGAGTCGCGCGGCCGAGGTAGTAACCGGCCGCCGCCGCGGCGAGTCCGAGCAGGACGGATGCCGCGACATAGATGAGTGCGCGTAGCGGCTCCCCTGCCTCGATGTCGAGGAAGGCTTGGACCGAAAAGGTCGAGAAGGTCGTGAAGCCACCGAGGAAGCCGACCCCCAGGACGGTCCGGGTGTCCTCGCTGAAGCTGTGCGAGGAGACGAGCAGGCCGAGCAGCAGAGATCCGCCCACATTGATGCCGACCGTTGCCCATGGCAACGCGTCGCCGTCGAAGGGAGCCGAAATCGCGTAACGGGCGACCACGCCCGCAGCCCCGGCGACTCCGACCAGGAGAAGGGTCATCGCGACAGACGCTTCGCCAGTGCGCCCATCGCGCCGAGCAGCTTGATCCTCATCGCCGTCCCGATCGGCCCCTTCCCGGCCTTGCCCCGGGCGATCAGGCCCACGTTGATGAGCGTGCGCTCGGGATGCGACCAGCTCGCCCAGGGCGCCGAGGAGAACTCCGGGGAGCGGACGAGCGACTCGGCGACGGGGAGTGGGTCGTCAGCCGCCTCCGGGCCAACCTTCGCATCCAGCCAGGTCCAGTAGGTGCGCAGTTCCGCGACCGTTTCGAATCCACAGATCGGACCGTGTCCGGGCACAACCGCGACCGGGTCGAGCGCGACGATCCGGTCGAGCGCGGCGATCCAGTTCTCGACCGGCCCCGCCCACATGATCGGAGTGATCCGGTTGAAGACGATGTCGCCGCTGAAGACGATTCGCTCGTCGGCGAGCCAGACAATCGCGTCACCGGCCGTGTGCGCCGGGCCGACCTCGATCGCCTCGACCGTGCGACCGCCGGCCTCGAACACCGAGGAGCCCTCGAACGTCTGATCCGGCAACCGCGGCGAGATCCCCTTGAAGTCATAGTTCGACAGCTGCTCCGCGAAGTCTGCGATCCCCTGCAAGGAGGACCGTCCCGGCAGCGTCGGGACCGCGCCGAGCAGCTTCGCCGCCGGTCCCAGCGGGCTCAGTCGAGTCAGCATCGTCGGCGGCTCTTCCCGCATCTGCGCCGCAGCCGCTGCGCTCGCGTGAATCTCGGCTTCCGGGAGCAGCCCGTTGCCGTACCAGTGGTCACCGTCCCCGTGGGTATTGAGGAGCCGGCGGATCGGCGCCGTGACGAGCGCCGGCGCCATCGACTCGAGCATCCGCCGGGTCAGCCGCTCGTCCCAGAGCGTGTCGATCAGCAGACTCGCGTTGTCGCCGACGATCAACCCGGCGTTCGATTCGCCGAGCCCGCCGTTCGGCTGGATCCAGGCGAAGGTCGCCGGCGCGATCTCCTGCAAGCCGCCGTCGAAGCGGGGCTCTTCTTTCAGCGGTGTCTTCGCGGCGGCCATGCAGGCGCAAGCCTACGATGCCGCGATGGTCCCCGAATCATCCCTGGCCGCATCCCCCGACCCCTGGATCGCCGAAGCCGCCGAGCGAATCGCGGTTCGAGTCGATCGCGAGCTCGCCGCTTTGGTCGGCGTCTCCTCGCCCTCGGGGGACTTTGACGGCGCTGAGGAGGCGGTCGCGGTCGTGGTCGCGATGCTCCCCGATGAGGCGATCGTCGAGCGAATCCCCTGCTCCTCGCCGGGCCACGCCGACGATCTGCTCGCCTCGGTGCCCGGCAGCGGCAGGGCGCGAGTCCTTCTGCTCGGCCACCTCGACACCGTCCACGGCCACGGCGCCCACCGCCCGCTCGAGTACGACGGCGAGCGGCTCTACGGCTCCGGCTCGATCGACATGAAGGGCGGCGTCGCGATCTCGCTCGGCGTCATCCGCGAGCTCGTGGCCGTTTCCGATCGCTTCGCGGAGATCGCGCTGTTGCTCGTCAACGACGAGGAGTGGCGACGACACCCGTTCGCGCATGGACAGCGCTTCGCGGGCTTCGACGCCTGTCTGTGCTTCGAGGCGGGGGAGTTGGGCGCGGCGGGGGAGGAGGCCGTCGTCGTCCGGCGCAAGGCGGCGGCCACCGTTCGGATCGAGGCCGCGGGCCGCGCTGCCCACTCGGGCTCCAACCCCGACGATGGTCGCAACGCGCTGCTGGCGCTGGGGGAGATCGCTCGGCGACTCGCCGCCTTCCACGACCCCCACGGGGAGCACCGCCTCACGGTTGTCCCGACGGTTCTCGAGTCCGGCAGCGGCTTCAACGTCGTGCCGGGGTCGGGCGAGCTCTATCTCGATCTCCGCGCCGACGATCTCGAGGCGATCGAGCCGGTTCTCGCCGCCGTGCCTGTGGAGCTGGAGGAGGTGCGCCTGCACGTCGAGGTCGTCCGCCGCTGGCCGGGGATGGACATGCGCGAAGCCGCCGCCGCTCCCCTGGCCCGCGCCGGTGAGCTGCTCGGCCGGCCGATCCATGCGGGGGAGCGCGGTGGAGCCAGCGACGCCAGCCATCTCGCCGGGCACGTGCCGCTGGCGATCGACGGGCTCGGCCCGCTCGGCGCAGGTGCCCACGCTCCCGACGAGCACTTGATCGCCTCCTCGCTGCGCCCTCGCGCCGAGGTTGCGATCGCGCTCACATCCGTGCTGCTCGATTAGCGACCGTCGCCCCTGACACCGCATCGATGCGGCATCATGCGCAAGCACACGAGCGAGAGGAAGAGGTTCTTCAAATGGCGCGCAAGCAGGTCAACTCTTTGTCAGGCCAGGTAGTTGCGATCACGGGCGGCGCCCGGGGAATCGGCAAGGCGACCGCGACGGCGATGATCCGCCGGGGAGCGCGGGTCGCGATCGGCGACCTCGACCTGCCGCTCGCTGAGCAGACGGCGCTGGAGCTGGGCGGCAACTGCGTCGCCTTCGAGCTCGACGTCACCGAGCGCCCCTCCTTCGAGGCCTTCCTCGACGCCGCCGAGAAAGAGCTCGGCCCGGTCGACGTGCTGATCAACAACGCTGGGATCATGCCGCTCGGCCGGCTGGTCGAAGAGAGCGACGAGACCGCCCGGCTGATGGTCGACATCAACCTTCACGGAGTCCTGATCGGCTCGAAGCTGGCGATGGAGCGGATGACCGCCCGCAACAGCGGCCATATCGTCAACATCGCCAGCCAGGCCGGTAAGGGCGGCTTCCCCGGCGGCGCCACCTATTGCGCCACGAAGTTCGCGGTCGTCGGGCTCTCGGAGGCGATGCGCGCCGAGCTCGAGGACACGGATGTCGAGGTCGCTGTCGTGATGCCGGCGATCGTCAACACCGAGCTCGGCGGCGGGCTGCAGTCGGCCCGCGGGGTCCGCAATCTCGAGCCCGAGGAGGTCGCCGACGCGATCATCGAGGCGGTCGAGACCAATCGCTACGACGTCTGGGTTCCGAAGTCCACCGCTGCGATCGCGACGGTGATGAACCTCGTACCGCGGCGTGGTCGCGAGGCGATCGCCAAGGGCCTCAACGCCCACAAGGTCCTCGATGAGGCCGACTCGAACGTCCGCGCCGAGTACGAGGACCGCGCCGCCCACTCGAGCCACATGGCTCAGGTGAACGACCCCGCCGCGGCCGAGAGCCCGGCCAAGACCACCAAGTCAAGTTAGGCAAGAAGCCCCTTCTTGCCGAGTGCACCCTTTTACACCGCTAGCAGTGTTCAAGTGGGAGGAAGGCGGCAAGGCGGGCGTGGGCGGCGGGGGCGGGATCTGAGCCCGCCTGGCCCCGCTAATCCAGGACCGGATCGAAGGCCAGCGCCGAGCGCTCGACCTTGGGTGCCGTGATCCCGATCGTCCTGAAGATGTTCCAGAAGACGGGCAGCTCGGGATAAAAGACCGGCTTGCCCGATGTGATCAGCGCGCCTGAGATCGCCCGCTCCGGGTCGGCCCAGGCGATGATGTTGGTGAAGCCGAGGTGCCCGAACGCCATCTCCGTGTCGGGGCCGAACAGGCTCAGGTACTGCGCCCCGAGCATGAAGCCGAGGCTGAAGCGGGTGGGGAAGCCGAGCGTGTAGTCGATCTCCAGATGGGAGTGCTCGGTCAGCGCCCGTCGCAGCGTCCGTGGCTCGAGGATTCGCTTGCCGTCGAGCTCCCCGCCGCAGCGCAGCAGCTCGAAGAAGCGGGAGAGCTCGTTCGCGGTCGTGACCGTGTTGCCTGCGGGGATCGTCGCGCCGAGGAACTCTGGCGCGTTGGAAACCTCCGTCACCTCGCCGACCGAGGCGCCGAGCGCCCGCTTTAGCAGGTTCGAGACGGGCGGCATCACCGGGGCGCCGGTGTAGTAGGAGCGGGCTACCGCGCCGAGATCCTCGGGCTTGACCCCGTAGTTCATCCAGCGGAAGCCGAGGGGCTCGAGGATCTCTTCCGCGAGCACCTCGTCGATCGGCTTGCCGGTCACCCGGTGGACGATCTCACCGAGGATGAAGCCACCGGAGATCGCGTGGTAGGCGAGAGTCGAGCCGGCCCGGGAGGAAGGCGTTGCGTCGCAGAGCACGCCGACGATCAGGTCGCGATCGCCGACGTTCTCGAGGTCGAGCACCTCGCCGGGCAGGTTCGGGACGCCGCCGCGATGGGAGAGCACGTGGGCGATCGTGATCGCCTCCTTGCCGTGGCGGGCGTACTCGGGGATGTACTCGGCGACCCGATCGCCGATGTGGAGCTTGCCCTGCTGATCGAGCAGGTGGACGACCGTCGCGGTGATCGCCTTCGATGTGCTGAAGATCACATGCGGGGTCTTGGGCGTGTTCGGGACCCGCTCGGCGCCCTTCGGCTCGCCGGGGCCGACCCCGCGGGCCCAGCCGAGCGAGCGGTCGATCACGACCTCGCCGTCGCGGCGCAGGCAGAGGGAGATCGCCGGGTGGACCCCGGAGCGGTAGAGCCGCTCGACCGTCTTCCAGATCCGCTCGACGCCGGCCGCCGGGATCCCGCCGCTGTCAGGCGCCGCCTCGGTGTCAACCGTCGTGATCCCGCCCAGGTCCTTGGGCACCTCGATTCGCCGGAACGGGTCCGGGACGACGGGAAGGCGGGGGATTCCGAGGCCGCGAGCCACGCCCGAAACCTATTCCTCGGACCGTCCGCTTGCCTCTACGCCATCAGCGCCGAAGCGGTGTCCGGGACGTAGTTGTAGATGTCCATCGGCGGGCGGATGTAGCCGGTGTCGTCCTGGCGCTTGGGCAGCTTGATCTTCTCGACCTCGCGGCGCTCGTAGGGGATCACGCTGAGCAGGTGGTTGATGCAGTTGATCCGCGCGTTTCGCTTGACGTCGGATTCGACCACGTTCCATGGTGCCTCGTGGATATCGGTGTGGACGAACAGCTCATCCTTGGCACGTGAGTAGTCGACCCATCTGGAGCGCGCCGTCAGGTCCATCGGCGAGAGCTTCCAGCCCTTCAGCGGATCGTCGATGCGACCGCGGAAGCGCTTCTCCTGCTCCTCGTCTGAGACCGAGAACCAGTACTTGACGAGGATGATCCCGTCGTCGACCAGCATCCGCTCGAAGATCGGGCACTGATGGAGGAAGCGACGGTGCTCCTCGGCGGTGCAGAAGCCCATCACCTTCTCGACGCCGCCGCGGTTGTACCAGGAGCGGTCGAAGAGCACGATCTCCCCGGCGGCGGGCAGATGCTGGACGTAGCGCTGGAAATACCACTGGCTCTGCTCGCGCTCGCTCGGCGCCGGCAAGGCGACGATGCGGCCCACGCGCGGGGGCACGTACTCGGTGATCCGCTTGATCGCCCCGCCCTTGCCCGCGGCATCGCGGCCTTCGAAGACGATCGCGATCCGCGCCCCGGTCTGCTTGACCCAATCGGCCACCACGACCAGCTCGGTCTGCAGCCGCAGCATCTCCTTCTCGTAGAGCTTGCTCGGTAGCTTCTTGGCCTTCGCGGGCTTGTGCTCCGCCTCCTCGCTGACAGCCATCGGGCCAGCCTACCCGGCCGAACCTGGTTCTTGGGTCAGGCCGGGTCCGGCCGCACGATCACGGTGTCGACCAGCGGGATGATCTCGTCGACAGGCAGATCAGCCAGCTCGGCGTGCTTGCGGATCGCCTCGGGGCTGGTTGCCTGATAGATGCAGACCGTTCCGACCGAGCCTTCGTCCTCCTCGAGCACGTAGCTCCGAATCCAGCGGATGTCATCGGACATCTGCTCGTCGCCGACCTCGGTCGACCGAGCTGCTGCGGCCTCGAGATCCTCGCCCGACCGCCAGCCCGACCGTCTTAGAATCGCGTAGCTGTTCATGTCTGCTCCTCCTTTAGTGGGAATGCCCAACCCTAGATCGGGGAGCGGGTCGGGTCAAGAGGATCGCTTGCGGCCTCTCGCGAGGAGCCTCAGATCTCGAACCAGTCGCCTTCGGGCCCGAGATTTGCCACCGGCGTCTCGCCGATCTTCGAGCGCTCGCCCCAGCTCTCGTGGATATGACCGCAGACCGCCAAGCGTGGCTGCGCCCGCTCGATCGCGGCGGCGATCGCGGAGCTGCCGACGCTCTCGCCGCCGAGGCGCCGATCGCAGTGGCCGAGCGGCGGGGAGTGGAGGACCAGCACGCCGGTTTCGGGGAGAGCGGCAAGCTCGCGCTCGGCCTCCTCCTCGGTCAGGTCGAAGCTCCAATCCCACGGTGTCGTCGGGATCCCGGCGCCGAGGCCGAAGAACTCGACCCCGCCGATCTCGACGCTCTCGCTGTGCAGGACCGTCGCCGCCGCCCAGCCGGCGCAGGCCTCGCGCAGCGCTTCGTCGGTCTCGTTGTTGCCGGGGACGAGGATGGTCGGCGTCTCGATCTGGCGCAGCCAGCCGATCGTCTTCTCGAGGCCTTTGTGGACCTTGGCCAGATCCCCGGCGACGATCACCACGTCGGCGTCGACGCTCCGCTCCACGAGCGCACGGCTGGAGCGCTCGTGGCAGTGCAGGTCGCTGACGGCCAGCAGCTTCACGCGCCGATGATAAGCAGCGCGAACCCGAGGCGCCACTCGGGCTAACCACCGCCGCGGGTCGAGTCTGTTATCAACGGCGCATGCACGAGAACCGAGGGAGCAGTTCGACTCTGACCGATCCGTCGACCGCCTCGATGGTCCGCTGCCGGGGCCTCGGGCGGACCTACGGCGAAGGCGCGACCGCCGTCCACGCCCTGATCGACGTCGATCTCGACTTTCCCGCCGGGCAGCTCGCCGCGATCGTCGGGCCTTCCGGCTCGGGCAAGTCGACCTTGATGCATCTGCTCGCCGGCCTCGATGCGCCGACCGCCGGGCAGGCCTGGATCGATGGGGTCGAGGTGACCGGGCTCGACGATAAGGGGATGACGAAGCTGCGTCGCGAGAAGCTCGGCTTCATCTTCCAGTTCTTCAACCTCGTCCCCGTCCTCAACGCCGAGGAGAACATCACCCTGCCGGTCCGGATCGCCGACGGCGAGCTCGACCAGGCCTGGCTCGACGAGCTGCTCGGTACCGTCAACCTCGACGATCGCCGCACTCACCGACCGAGCGAGCTATCGGGCGGCCAACAGCAGCGGGTCGCTGTCGCCCGCGCGTTGATCACCCGTCCGGCGGTCGTCTTCGCCGATGAGCCGACCGGCAACCTTGACTCGAAGTCGGGCGAAGGTGTGCTCGATCTGCTCCGCCATGCGGTCACCGACCTCGGCCGCACCGTCGTCATCGTCACCCACGATCCGCGCGTCGCCGCCTACGCGGATCGCGTCATCGTCCTCGCCGACGGCAGGGTGACGGCCGACCGTGAGATCGCCTCCGAGGACGAGGTGGTCGAGTTGATGCGCGGATGACCGTCTCTCCGGCTGAACGACGCCGGCGCTGCGTGTGACCTCGCTCGCGATCCGCAACCTGGCCGGGCACAAGCTGCGCGCCTCGATGACCGCGCTGGCGATCCTGCTCGGCGTCGCGATGGTCGTCGGGACGCTGATCCTCGGCAACTCCGTCAACAAGGCATTCGACGACATCTTCAGCGTCGCCAACGAGGGCGTCGACGTCGTCGTCCGAGCCGATGTAGAGGTTGAGGCGAGCTTTGAGCTCCCCGAGGCGGGGGTGGCGCTGCCTGAGGAGCTGGCCGCCGAGGTCGCTGCGGTCGACGGTGTCGAGATCGCCAACCCGGGGATCGGCGATGCCGCCTCGATCACGATCCTCAACGACGAGGGCGAGCGGGTCGGGCCGCCGGAAGGGGGACCGCCTCACATCGCCGCAAGCGTCGAGCAGGAGGATTTGATCTCCTCCTCGAAGTACATCGCCGGCGACGATCCGCTCGCCGAGGGTGAGGTCGCGATCGACTCGTTCACCGCGGAAGCCGAGGAGTGGGTCCTCGGCGAGATGATCGATATCACCGGCGCCGAGGGGCTGAGCGAGTACGAGGTGGTCGGCATCTTCGAGTTCGGCGGTGGCGTCCCGCTCGGCGGCGCCAGCCTCGCGGTCTTCACCCTCCAGGAGGCGCAGCGAATCACCAACAAGGTGGGCGAGATCGACGAGGTCCGAGTCGTCGGCGACGGCAGCTTGAGCGCCACCGAGCTGCGCGACCGGATCAGCGAAGTCGTTCCGAGCGGGGCGGAGGTCTTCACCGCGGAGGAGGCGAGCGAGGATGACTCCGCCGAGATCAAGGAAGGCTTCTCCTTCATCACCACGATCCTGCTCGTCTTCGCGGGGATCTCAGTCTTCGTCGGCGCCTTCCTGATCTTCAACACCTTCTCGATCACCGTCGCCCAGCGGACGCGCGAGTTCGGGATGCTGAGGACGCTCGGCGTCTCCTCCCGCCAGGTCCTCGGCAGCGTCGTCGTCGAGGCGCTCGCGATCGGGCTGATCGCCTCGGCGATCGGGATCGTCGGCGGGATCGGGTTCGTCAAGCTGATCCTCGCGATCTTCAGCGCGATCGGCTTCGAGCTGCCCCAGTCGGGGACTCCGCTCGGCTTCGGCGTGATCCTGACTGGCCTCGCCGTGGGAATGATCTCGACGCTCGGCTCGGCGATCGTCCCGGCGATCCGGGCGACCCGGGTGACGCCCCTCGAGGCGCTACAGGAGGGGGTGGCGGGCCCCGCCGAGCCCACCCGCCGGCGCACGGTCATCGCCGCGGGCCTCGTCTTGGTCGGCGTCGCACTGCTCTTGTTCGGACTCTTCGGCGGTCAGCCGACCGAGGCCGTGCTGGCCACCATGGGCCTCGGCCTGGTCCTCTTCTTCATCGGCGTTGCGATGCTCGGAGGCCGCCTGATCCCACCGCTGGCATCGCTCGTCGGCAAGCCGATCGAGAGGCTGCGCGGCGTCACCGGGCGGCTCGCGCGCGAGAACACGCTCCGCAATCCCGCCCGGACCGCGACCACCTCCTCGGCCTTGATGATCGGCGTCGCCTTGGTCGTCTTCGCCCTGATGATGGGAACCGGGATCACCAAGTCGGTCGACGATGCGCTCGATCAGAGCTTCGTCGGCGACATCGCGATCTTCAACGGCGACGGCTTCTCGCCGATCTCAGCCGAGGTCTCCGACGCGGTCGCCGGGGTCGACGGCATCGAGGTGGTCTCGCCCGGCGGTGGGGCCGGGGGGCGGATCGACGGTGACGAGACGCTGATCAGCGGCATCGACACGGCCACGATCACCTCGGTCGGCCGGCTCGATTGGATCGAGGGAGACGACTCGACAGTCGCCGAGCTTGGCCCCGACGAAGCGATCGTGGAGTCGGAGTGGGCGGCGGACCATGGCTTTTCGGTCGGCGATGAGATCACGATTACGACCCCCTCCGGGGATCAGCTGGCTGTGACGGTGGCCGGCAGCGTCCGTGATCGACTCGGCCTGATCGTCGGGTCCGTTGCGCTCCCGCTGCAGACGCTCCGCGAGGAGTTCGACGTCCGCCAGGACTCCAGCGTCTTCGCCAACTTCGCCGCCGGCGCCGACCCGACCGCGACCCGGGAGGCGATCGACAGCCTGCTCACCGATCGTTTCCCGAACGCCGAAGCTCGCTCTCAACAGGAGCTCAAGCAGGAGCAGCGCGATCAGATCAGCCAGTTGCTCTTCGTGATCTACGCGCTGCTGACGATGTCGGTGATACTCAGTCTCGTCGGGGTGGTCAACACACTGGTCCTGACCGTGCTCGAGCGCAAGCGGGAGATCGGCATGCTGCGCGCGATCGGCATGGCCGCGAGCCAGGTCCGCAAGATGATCCGCTACGAGGCCGTGATCACCGCGATGATCGGCGCGATCGTTGGCGCCGTCGTCGGGATCGGGATCGGGATTGCCGCGATCGAAGCCCTTGCCGAGGATGGTCTCGTCCTCGCCTTTCCTCTCGTCGGCATCCTCGCCGTGCTCGCCCTCGCCGCGATCGCCGGCGTGATCGCCGGGATCTTCCCTGCCCGCCGCGCCTCGAAGATCGAGGTCATGGAGGCGCTGGCCTACGAGTAGCTGCCGGCACCCGCCGTCAGTCCCGCGGGCGCTTGAAGGTGTAGTCCTCCAGCGGGAAG
>Ga0136633_1002640_pt1 | contig 12208 bp, 4 predicted proteins | sample AntDrymeUQ832206_2_FD_105494 | JGI IMG/M metagenome (GOLD analysis project Ga0136633, IMG submission 105494) | Polar desert sand microbial communities from Dry Valleys, Antarctica - metaG UQ83 (22.06) | ecosystem: Environmental > Terrestrial > Soil > Desert | place: Antarctica: Dry Valley... | reverse complement strand
GTCGCTGCTGCAGGTCGACCACGAGCTCGGTGAGGAGCTGCTCCTTGTTCGAGAAGTACCAGTAGCACAGCCCCTTGGCCACGCCGGCCGCGTCTGCGATGTCGACCATCCTGGTGTCGGCGTAGCCCCGCTCGATGAAGAGGGCGCTGGCCTGGCGGAGGATGTCCTCCCGCCTGTCCTGGCCCTGTTGCGTGAGCTGTCGGGACCTGGTTGCCGAGCGCGCGGCCGGGGCCGACGTCACCGCGCTGTCGGCTTCCGCACCCGCCCGTTCGAGCCGTCGGTTCTCGTGGCGCCGTTCTTGGCCACGCCGTTCTTCGTCGTGCCGTTCCTCGTGGCCGCGAGGGGGGACCGCGACGCACCGTTCGTCCCCGTGCGTGCGCGCGGACGGCGGACCGCAACGGTGGGCGCGCCCGGAGCGTCGTCGTGCTCGTGGAGCCCGGCGAACATCTCCTCGGCCGCGTGGATCACGTCGCCGCTGCGCTTCACGACCTGCTCGTTGGTACCGAGGTACGAGGCGATCACCCTCGGGTTCTCCACGACCTCGGCGGGCGTGCCCGTGATGATCGGCGTTCCCAGCTCGAGCGCGCACATGGTGTGGCTCACGCTCGTGATCAAGGGCATGTCGTGCTCGATCAGGAGCAGCGAGCAGCCGAGCTCGGCCTGTATGCGCAGCAGGAGCGGCCCGAGCGCCTCGGTCTCTCGCTGGGCTATGCCGCTGCTCGGCTCATCGAGGAGGAGCACCGAGGGGGAGTGGGCGATGGACATCCCAAGGTCGACGATCCGGCGGCTGCCGGTCGACAGCTCACCGGCGAACTTGTTGGCGAAGGCGCCCAGTCCGAGGAGGTTGATGAGCTGCGCGACGCGATCGCGCACAGCGCTCTCCGCCTCTGCCACCACGGGCAGTCCGAGGCTGGCGGCCACCGGGTCGCGGACGTCGATGTGCCGTTCCAGCGCCACGGCCAGGTTCTCGGCCACCGTGAGACTCGGGAAGATGCGGGCGTCCTGGAACGACCGGCCGAGCCCAGCGCGGGCCCGGCGGTCCGGGGTGTAGGAGGTGATGTCCTCGCCCTGGAAGGTGACCCGGCCGCGGCTCGGAGGCACGAAGCCTGAGATGAGGTCGAAGAGCGTGGTCTTTCCTGCCCCGTTAGGCCCGATGAGCCCGAGGACCTCCCCCTCATGAAGGGTGAGTGATGTCCCGTTGACGGCCCTCACGCCGCCGAAGCTGACCGACACGTCGTCCAGCTCGAGGATGACCGGAGCGTCATCAGCGAGGGGAGGAAGCTCGACCCGGTCCCGGGTTCGGGCTGGCGCTTCGCTCGCCGTGTGAGACGCCGCGCCCTGCAGGAAGACAGAGCGGAGGATGTCGTCGCGCTCGAGCAGCTCAGCCGTGGGCCCGGAGAACCTGACCTCACCCTTCTCCATGAACACGGCGCGCTGAGCGAGGAGAAGGGCGACGTTCACGGACTGCTCAACGACGATGACGGTAGTGCCCTGGGCGTGGATGGCGCGCACGATCTCAACGAGCTGGGCCACGACCGTCGGGGCCAGTCCGAGCGAGAGCTCGTCGATCATCAGGAGCCTGGGCTTGGAGATGAAGGCCATGGCCAGGCCGAGCATCTGCTGCTCGCCGCCCGAGAGGTTGCCGGCCAGCTGCCCACTGCGGTCCCGCAGGACAGGGAAGTATTCGAGGGCTGTGGTCGTGGCCTTCTCGATATGGGCGGGATCGCCCTTGTGCAGCCATCCTGCGAGCCTGAGGCACTCGGTGACCGAGAGGGTGGGGAACACCGAGCGGCCCCCTGGCATCTGGACGATTCCGAGCCTGGCTCGCTCGACCGGGTTCATGTGAGTCACGTCGGTTCCGTCGAAGATGACGGCACCGCCGGAAGGGTCGAGGAGGCCCGAGATGGCCTTGAGGAGAGTGGACTTCCCGGCGCCGTTCGTGCCCAGCAAGGCGACGATCTCGCCTTCGGCGACGTCGAAGTCGACCTCGAAGAGGACCTGCACGCTGTCGTAGCCGGCATCGACGCCGGTGCACACGAGCATCGACCGCTCCTGCGCTTCTGCCCTTCGCCGCCGCTCCTCGAGTCGGGCCGCCATCACCCGCAGCGCCTTGGCCGCGTCGCCGGCCACGAAGCTGTGGGCTGAGGCCAGGACGGCGCCGCCGATGAGCCAGAAGGGGACCGTCGCGGCGATGGCCCATTGCACGCCGTGATCGTCGGAGATGCGGCCGAACAAGATGAGGAAGGCGACCCCGCCGACGCCGAGGTAGAGCGCCCCGAAGGAGAACGAAAGGGTGCGCACCTGGGCGGGAGACGTGAGGGCCTGCACCGAGAGCAACGGCGGGTAGAAGCAGCCGATGGCGAAGCTCGCGGCCAACCCGACGGGGATGTTGAGGATGAGCGTCTGGGTGGCGGCGACGCCCAGCAGGCCGAGGCCGACCAGCGCGAGGCACAGGCCTGCACGCTTGAGCGGCTCTCCCAGGCCCGCTGCGAACCAGCGCTGAGTCCAACCGCTCGACACGTAGACGCCCACGAGAGTGGCCCCGGCGTTGACGGCCCCGATGATGCCGCGCTCGAAGGGGTTCAGGTTGAAGATTCGCTCTTGGAGCAGGGGCAGGTAGATGGCGAGGGGCACGGCCCCCGCACCGATGAAGACCCACGCCAGGTACTGGCGCTTCAAGGTCCTCACCGAGGTGAGGGTGCGCACCGCCGCCTTGAAGCCGATGGGCTCGGTGTGCTCGGCCTCGGCCGCGGCGGCGGCGTCATCGGTGCCCCCCCGCCTCGGCTCCCTCAGACGGGTGGCCAGCACGACCAGACCGGTGATGGGGATGCCGACGAGGACGAAGGTGGCCTTCCACCCGATGAGGTGGCCAAGCGTGCCCGTGACGACGAAGCCGACGATGGTGCCGAGGAACTCGGCGTTGCGGTGGAAGCCGAGGACCTTCGGCCGCGAGGCGGGCGTGTAGGTGTCGGACAGGATCGAGTTGTGGATCGACGTGTTGACCAGCCGCCCGGACCCGTTGCCGAGGCGGAACAGCACGAGGAGCCCGATCACGGGAGCGAGCCCGGTGCCCACAGTGCACACGCCGGCGAGGACGGCGCCGATCACCGCGACCCTGACTCGGCGCAGGCGGTCGCCCAGATAGCCGAGCGGGACGGCAAGGCCGAGCACCACAACTGCGTTGACCGCGATCAGCAACCCGAACTTGTTGTCGTTCAGCCCGAAGTACTCCTTGATCTCGGGGCTGTTGGTCGCGAACGTCGTGGTGTCGAACTCGTCGATGAGGAAGAGGAGGGCGAGGACGGCGAGCGGGTAGGGATCGTCGCCTCCGGTGACCCCGCGCATGCGCTCCAGGATCCGACCGATGAACCCGCTCGGGGGCGGAGGCGGCAGCTCCTCCCCCGCGGCCAGCGCCCCGGCGCCCACGGCGGTCGCGGTCACAGCTCCACCACCTGGAAGTGGTCGTGCCCCTCGATGCCCGCCAAGGGCACGAGCACCCGGCAGACCGGGCACTCCACCGCCCTTCGCATGGCGGTGGCGGTGGCGTGCCCGTTGCCGAGCGGGCTGGAGGAGAGCGGGCGGGTGGTGAGCTGTTTGGCTCCGATCATCACGTCGGTCTGCGGCAGAGGCTCTTCCGATCGGGCGTCGGCCACAAGGCTCGGGACCAGGATGCCCCGACGGGCGGCCACGTAGCGGAGGAGTGAGTCGCGGGCGCCGTACAGGGCCTGGGCCAGACCGCCCGGCAGGAAGTACAGGAGCAGCAGCACGCCGACTCCGCTCCCGAGCACCTGGAACTGCGAGCTGAAGCCGCCGTAGCGGAGCAGCCCGATCCAGGCCGTGCCGAGGAGGGCTCCGGGGATGGAGGTCACGCCCCCGATCACCACGATGATCAGGAGCAGCAGGTTGACGTCGTAGCTGAAGGACACCGTCTCGACGGTCTTTTGGTGGTAGGCGTAGAGAGCGCCGGCGACGGCAGCCCAGAAGCCGGAGATGGCGAAGGCGGCGATGCGTGAGCGGGCCACGCTGACGCCGTAGGACTGGGCGCCCCTCTCGTTGTCGCGGGCGGCGATCATGACGCGGCCAGTTCGGCTCTTGCGCAGGGCTGTGGCCGAGAGGATGCAGAGCAGGAGTGTCCCGAGGCACAGGTAGTACATGGCGCGCGGGCCGTCGGTGCTGAAGCGCCCGTAGAGGAGGGGGCGGGTCACGGGCTTCAGGTTCGTCGGCAGGAAGCGCTTGAAGTACAACGGTGAGAGGAGGAAGACCTGGACCGCCAGCCCGAAGGCGAGGGTGGTGACGGCCAGGTAGAGGCCCTGGATGCGCAGGGCGGGCAGCCCGATGACGAGGGAGACGCCTGCGCCCGCCAGCCCGGCCAGCACCAGTGTGAGGAAGAAGTCGGCTTGGAGGTGCGAGGCCATGCCCCCGGCAACGAGTGCGCCGACACCGGCGAAGCCCCACTGGCCCAGACTGATCTGGCCCGCCCAACCCGTGAGGATCACGAGCGACACAGCGACGATGGCGTAGATCAGCACAACGCCACCGAGGATCTGCTGCTCGAGGCCTGCGATGTAGGGGAGGGCGATGGCTAGGAGCAGGGGTACGCCCACCGCCAGCGTGCGCCCCCACTGCACCTCGGGCAGGTCCACCAGCTCGGGTGGGATGGGTCGGAACTCGCTCGCTTGTCGGAAGGAGGATTGGCCCGTGTCCTGCCCCCTGGACAGCTTGCCCTTCTGCGCGAGCATGGCCACGAGCAGGATGGGCAGCAGCAGCGCCTGGGCCACGTTCGGGTCGCGGGTGAGCACGTATATGGCCTGCTCCAGCGTGCCGAGGATCACGGCTGCGACGAGCGCGATCGGGAAGCTGTCGAACTTGGCGATCACCGCCGCAGTCAGGCCGAAGAGCAGGATGGACGGACCGATGTCGGCCCCGACCGGAATGCCGACGAGTGGGATGCGGAGGAAGACCCCGAGGGCAGAGAGCGCCCCCGCGATGATCCAGACGTAGCTCGAGAGCCGGCGCACCGAGATGCCGAGGAGAAGGGCCCGGTCGGCGTTCTCGGCCGAGCCTCGGATGGCCATGCCCAGGTCGGTTCGCTTGAAGAAGAGTGTGAGCCCCACCATGACCAGCCCCACCACGAAGGGCACGAGGATGTGGTTCCCGGTGAACACCTGAGGGAAGATCTCAAAGCTCAGGCGGGAGAAGATGGTGCGCGGGGGCTGGGGGTCGACTAACCGTCCGCCGAGCCACTTGGGCATGTAGAACTGGAGGACGGCGAAGAGAAGGGCCACCCCGATCGAGGCGACGGTGAGCACCAGGCGGGGCGCGTTGGCGAAGCGGCGGACGATGACCGCTTCCACGACGAACCCGGACAGCGCCCCGGCGGCCAGCGCCACCACCAGTGCGGCCAGGTAGGGCCAGTGGTGGATCTTGATGAGGAGGATGCCGAGCACCCCAGACGCGGCACCGATCTGCGCCTGGGCGATGTTGATGAAGCGGTTGGCCCGATAGACCAGGATCAGGCCGAAGGAGACCATTCCGTACAGCAGCCCAAGCGTGGCCCCGTAGACCAGGGGCCCGTTGTGGGGGACGCGCTGCTTGACCACGACCGTGGCGAAGAGGGCGATGGCGGCATACGTGCCGCCGAAGGCGGCCGCGGCCTTGATGACCGGCCCCCAGATCCGATGGCCCAGCAGGTCCCGGACGCGGTCCGCGGCGGCGTTGTCGGAGAAGGCCGGGGGGAGCGCGAGCGCAGTCATCAGGGGCGGATCAGCTGCACGGGGCTTCGACGCCGTTGGGGAAGACCTTCGGGTCGCCGGCGGCCCACCCGCCCACCTCGTTCCGCTTGCCTCCGTCCACCGGGACGTAGGCGCCGGCCTTGCCGTCGATCCCCGAGTTGGCTGTGGCGCACCAGTACACCTCGCGGGCGTCTTTGATCCCTGTGTAGTCGTTCGGTCTGCCGAAGAAGATCTTGGCGTGGACGGGGTCGCCGCCGATCGGGTCGGCGCCGAACAGCCCGTCCCGAATGGCCTTGGGCGTGGGCTGGGCCCCGGCGTTCATGAAGGTCGAGCCGAGCAGCGACATGTAGGCCCAGTTCAAGTTGATGGTCTTGTCCGGATCTCCCTGGCCGCCCCCGTCCCTGTACGCCTTGAACCCGTCGGACTGGTCGAACGGAACCGGGTTGGTCAGGTGCGAGACCCCGAAGGCGTACTTCCAGGTGCGGGCGTCGTAGAGGCGGCCGAGGATGTCGTAGTCGATGAGCCCACTGCCGGTCATGAGCTGCTCGGGGTGGTAGTTGTTGTTGGCCTGGGCGTTCGTGCCGAAAACCGGAGCGATGGGGTCGCACATGCAGATGATCGTGGTGATGCCGTCGGACTTCTGCTGGCCCGCGGTGGTGTTGCTCTGCTGGGCGCCCGTGTTGATGTCCGACTGGTAGGGGTACTTCCTCACCTCGCTGCCCACGCTGCAGGTGCTGCCCGAACCCCCGCTCAGGAGCTTCACGAATAGGTCGGCGCTGATCGTGAAGGCGGGATCGCCGTTCGTGGCCGGATAGGAGATTCCGAACTTGCGCTTGGGGATGGGTCCGACGGGGTTGCCGTCGGGGTGGAGCACGTCCTGGCCCGCGAACTTCACCGGCTTGTTGGCCAGCTTCTTGCACACGTAGTCGGCGAGCATCCTCACCGTCCTGGTGCCGCTCATGAACACGCCGTAGTAGTACGGCTCGACGGCTTCGTGATAGCTGTCGGGAAGATGCGGAGCCCCTGCCGAGATGATCTTGTTCTTCCCGAGCTGGTTGTGGAACTGGTTGGAGCAGCTGCTGCAGAACACGAAGGCGGGCTTCTGGGCCGCGATGACGTCGGCCTCGGCTCTCGTGCACTGCGGGTCGGGCGGCGTCAGACTGCAGGTGCTCTGGAAGTAGGGAAAGCCGTTGCAGTCCTCAAAGGTGGAGCCCTTGTGGGAGCCCTGGCCGTCCATGGGGACGAGCTTGCGGCCGTAGAGCTCCCAGCGCTTGTTGAGCGCCTTGGTGAAGGCGTCCAGGGCCTTGCAGACCTGACCGACGCTCGCGGCCAGGTCCTGGAGAGCCAGGATCTGGTTGACCTGGGCGTTGGCCTGCGAGCGCACGTACATGAAGCGGATCTCGGTCGGCGTGACGCCGGTCATGGTGGCGCCGCCGTTGTCGCCCGCGAACACGGGCTTGCACTTCGGCATGTAGAAGGTTGGGCCGTTCTGCTGACCGTTCGGAGCGCAGTTCTTGAGATCCCCGCCGCTTGCGGCGCCAGGGCCAGTGCCCGCGCCGGCCTGGGTGCCCGGGCCGGCCGAGCCCTTCGTAGAGCCCGAGGCGGTTGTGCCCTTCGCCGCCGTTCCCACGGCCGCGCCCTCTGCCGTCGTGGCGTCGAGGAACGTGCCGTCCTCGGCCAGGACCTCGCCGGTGACAGCGTCGACCACTTGACCGTCGGCGTTGCGAACCGTCTGGCCCGACCGGGTGCCGCTGGCCACCTCGGTTTCACCCTTGTTCGGTACCGAGGGGGCGACCACCATGACCAGGAGGTGGACGGCCGCAAGGATGAGCAGCGGCGCATAACGGCGGCCGAGGGTGGAAGGGCTCGTGACGGCCATGGCGGATCCCCAATCTGCTCTGGTGCCGGAACGGTCCCCCCGGTGGCGCCCAGTGCGTCGTCTCAGCGAGACCGTGACACAGATGCTGACCCGTGGTCAAGAGAAAGTGTGAACTCCGTCACAGCGGTCAAACCGCTCCCGCCACCACCCCGTAGCGGTGCCGGGTGCGGCTGATCGCCTGCTCGCGGACCCACCGTCGCAGCTCCACGGAACCGTCGGCCACGGGACGCTCGTCGCTCAGGTGGATCCACGCCGCGTTGGCGGCGGCCCCGAGCTCGGGGGATGCGGTGCCGAGCACCCGCAGCCGCGTCGCTCCCGAGGCGGCCAGCCGACCGGCGAGCCCGGCCACGGTCTCGCTTTCGGCCCTGCTGACCTCAACGGGAGTCCCCGTCGTGTGCGCAGCGAGGATGCAGAGGCGCACGTCATCGGGGTCGGCGTCGGTCTCGATGCGAAGGATCACCTTCGGGAGGGGCACGTGGCGCAGCACGTTCGCCTCGCTCCGCAGCGCGCTGGGATCGGCCGGCACCCCGAGATCGGTGGTCCAGACTCGGGGGTAGGACCGCTGTGCTCTGGCCACCCGCTCGCCGGGGAGATCACGCCACCGCAGCAGTGAGACGACATAGCCGGGACCCCCGGCCTTCGCGGCGGGGCCGACGACCGACCGCTTCCACCCTCCGAACGGCTGACGCCGCACGATGGCTCCTGTCGTGTGCCTGTTTACGTACGCGTTGCCGACCTCGACCCGCTCCAGCCACTCGTCGATCTCCGCCGGGTCGAGGCTGTGGATCCCCCCGGTGAGCCCGAAGGGGATGGCGTTCTGAGCCGCGATGGCGTCGTCCAGGTCGTCGGCGGCGATGATCCCGAGCACTGGACCGAACCACTCCTCGAGGTGGCTCCGCGAGCCGCGCCGCACGCCGAGCTTGATGCCCGGCGTCCACTGCGCCGGGTCGGCCGCGCTCTGGCTGGGTCGGAGGAGCCACGTCTCGCCGGGCTCCAGAGTGGTGAGGGTCTGGAGGAGCCACCCCGATGGGGGATGGATGAGCGGCCCCACATCGGTGGCGAGGTCCGTCGGCGGACCCGTCCGCAGGGTCCGGGTGGCGTCCACCAGCTTGCGGAGGAAGCGGCCGTCCTCGAGCACGGAGCGCTCGACGATGGCGAGGCTGGCCGCCGAGCACTTCTGGCCTGCGTGCCCGAAGGCCGACCGCACGAGGTCCTTCACGGCGAGGTCGAGGTCGGCGGCGGCGGTGACGACCATGGCGTCCTTGCCGCTCGTCTCCGCGTGCAGCCTCAGGCTCGGTCGCCAACCGAGGAACATCTCTGCGGTGGCTGCCGCGCCGGTGAGGATGACCGCCCCGACGTGGGGGTGCGTGATGAGGCGCTGCCCGACCTCGTCATCGGGGACCCGGAGCAGCTGGAGCACGTCCGTCGGCACTCCTCCGGCCCACAGCTGCTCGGCCAGGACCTGTCCCGTCAGCACGGCCTCGGGCGCAGGCTTCAGGATGACGGCGCTTCCTGCGGCGAGCGCGGCAAGGATCCCGCCGGCAGCGATGGCGAACGGGAAGTTCCAGGGCGGTGTCACCACGACGACCCCGATCGGCGAGGCGACGGCGTCGACGCTGTCCACCATGTGGGTCGAGTGCCCGTAGTAGCGGGCGAAGTCGATGGCCTCGGAGATCTCCGCGTCACCCTCCACCATGGTCTTGCCGCACTCGTCAGCCATGACCGCAAGCGCCCGGCCCCGGCCCGCGGTCATGGCGCGTGCACACGCGTCGAGCACCTCGCGCCTCACCGCGCTGGTGGCGCCTCCCCACCGCTCGGCGGCTGCTAGGGCTCTGGCAACCGCGGCGTCGACCGCGTCCACATGGGTGTGGAGGACGGGGTCAGCGGGCTGGACATAGGAAGCCAGCTCGGACTCGAGCCAGGCCCGGTTGACAGCGAGCGACCAGTCTGTGTCGGGTTCGTTCTCGAAGGGATCCATGGTGCCCGATGGTCCTGCTCCGGTGGCTCGGTCCTGGGTTCTGCGGGGGGAGGTGGCGAGGGCGTGCCGGTCCCGCACCGCCGTGCTGAAACGTTCTTGTTCCTCGTTCCAGTCAGGGCTTCCAACCTTCAGGTGGAAGAGCTTGGGCAAGAAGCCGCCGGGCGCCGTCTGCTCGTCGAGTCGGCGGGCCAGGTAGGCGATCGCCGAGTCCAGGTCGTGGCGCCGCACGACGGGCGCGTAGAGCAGCGTCCCGCCCACCGCCTTGGCCTGGCCTTCGGCCATGCCCTCGAGCATCTCGATGTCGACGCGGTCCCTCACGCCCAGATCGTCCGCCAAGGTTAGGGCCCAGCCGATGTCGAAGAGGTTGTGGCTGCCTGCGCCCACTCGCAGTGCATCGCCCCACGGCCCGGTCAGGGCGGCCTCCAGGAGACGCTTCCACGAGGCGTCGACGTCGGACTTGGTCGGGTACGGAGCCTGCTCCCAACCCTTCTGCTCGGCCTCCACCTGCTCCATCAGCAGGTTGGCGCCCTTGACTATGCGGACCTTGGTGAGACCGCCGCCGTTCCGTCGGCGCGCCGCGGCCCAGGTGCCGAGCCGGTCGAGGGCGGCATGGCTGTCGGGCAGGTAGGCCTGCAGCACGATGCCCGCATCGAGCCCGCTCAGCTCCGGATCTGAGAGCACGGCGCAGAAGGCTTCGACGGTGAGCTCGAGGTCGCGGTGCTCCTCCATGTCCAGGTTGACGAAGACGGGGGGCACGCAGAGCGCCGCTTCCCCGAACAGTCGGCGCAGGCGTTCGCTGACCCGTTCCACCGTCGCGTCGAAGGCGAGCGACGAGAGCTGCGCGCAGACCGCGGAGATCTTGACCGAGACGTACGTGACGTCGGATCGCCGGACACGCTCGATCACCTCGGACAGCCGGTGCTCCGCCTCGTCGTCTCCCAGGATGGCCTCGCCCAGCACGTTGACGTTGACGCCTAGGCCCTCCGCCCGCCGCCTGGCCACATGGGCCGCGAAGCGTCGCTCCTCCGCGGGCAGGACCACGCCGTCGGCCTCGGCCCTGATGCGTGCCTCCACCAAGGGCACCACCGCCCGCGGCAGAACGGGGGCGAGCGCCGCTCCGGTACGCAGCAGCACCCGGTTCACGGTCCCGAATCCGGCGGGCGCCCCGTGCTCGTCGATGAGATCACGAAGGCGCCGGGCCGCGCGCCGACGGTCATGGATGCGCAGCACCTCGTCGGCGAGCGCCAGGGACAGGGCGACCCCGGCACGGTCGCCCACGAGTCGTCCGAGGCGCGCGGCGCGGCGGCGCTGGCGGCGGGGCTCAAGAGCCCGTCCCTCCGTGCACAGCCTGGCGGCCAGGGCGATCGCCCGCTCGACGCGCACCCCGTCGGCTTCCACCCTCACGTTGTAGCCCCTCGGTCGATGCTCTGGGGAACTGGTAGTCCCTTGGTCGATGCTTTGGGGAACTGGTAGACCCATCGGCCGATGACGCTCGACTACGACGAAGTCGCCGCCCAGCTCACCGCGCCGGGCGCCCCGTTCGAGACCCACGTGGTCAAGAGCAACGGCCACCCGGTCACTGCCTTCAAGAGTGTGCCCCCGAGCCTGCGCGAGATCTTCGCTACGGCCCGGACCCGGGGGGACCGGACGTTCCTCGTCTATGAGGACGAGCGCCGGAGCTTCGCCGACGTCATGAGCGAGGTCGACGCGCTGGCCGCCGCCCTCGTCGACCACTACAGCCTGGCCAAGGGAGACCGGGTTGCCATCGGCATGCGGAACTACCCGGAGTGGGTGATCGCCTTCGCCGCCATCACCTCGATCGGTGCCATCTCGGTCTCGCTGAACGCGTGGTGGACGGAGGACGAGCTCGACTTCGCTCTCGAGGACAGCGGAGCTGCGGTCCTCGTCGCTGACGTCGAGCGTGCGGAGCGGGGGGCCAAGGCCTGCGCCCGCCTCGGGTGCAGGATCCTCGCTGTGCGCGCAGGGAGCGCTGAGCTGCCCGAGGGGGCCGAGCGCTGGGACGATGTCGTTCGCCCCGGCGCGCCCATGCCGGAAGTGGCCATCTCCCCGACCGACGACGCCACGATCCTCTACACCTCCGGGACGACGGGCAGGCCGAAAGGAGCGGTGTCCACTCACGCCGCCATCTGCCAGGCCCTGATGGGCTTCGGGTGCCGGACGGCGATCGAGCGCCTTCGCCGGCCCGAGCCCGCCCGCCCCGCAGACGCACCCCCACCGAACCCCCTGTCATTCATCCTCATCGTCCCGCTCTTCCATGTCACGGGCTGCATCCCGGTGATGATGTCCTGCTTCTCGGCAGGCTTGAAGCTGGTGGTGATGCACAAGTGGGACCCCGAGCGGGCTCTTCAGCTCATCGAGCGGGAGAAGGTCACCAACTTCGTCGGCGTGCCCACACAGAGCTGGGACCTGGTCGAGTGCCCGGCCTTCTCCTCGTACGACACATCCAGCCTGCTCAGCGTGGGCGGGGGTGGGGCGCCGGCTCCGCCCGAGCTCGTGAGGCGGGTCGAGGGGAGCTTCACGAAGGGCCGCCCGCAGATCGGCTACGGCATGACGGAGACAAACGCCTACGGGCCGGGCAACGTGGGTCAGGACTACATC
>Ga0136633_1002639_pt1 | contig 12215 bp, 13 predicted proteins | sample AntDrymeUQ832206_2_FD_105494 | JGI IMG/M metagenome (GOLD analysis project Ga0136633, IMG submission 105494) | Polar desert sand microbial communities from Dry Valleys, Antarctica - metaG UQ83 (22.06) | ecosystem: Environmental > Terrestrial > Soil > Desert | place: Antarctica: Dry Valley... | reverse complement strand
GGTGCCTTGGTGGACTGGAACGCTTCATCCGCGAAGCGGGAGCACCGCCGCGACGATGGCCCGGGTGCGCTCGACCGACACCGGACCCCACCACACTCCGTCCTCCTTCATGGCGCTTCCGACTATCGCTCCGTCGGCTACCGACAACAGGTCCAAGGCATTGCCCTCGTTGAGTCCGCTGCCGACGAGGACCGGCCGGGAGGCAACCGACGCGATGTCGTGCACCTCCGCCACCTGGGTGGGATCGCCGGTCCGCTGGCCGGTTGCGATCAGAACATCTGCGCCGAACGCCTCGGTGTCGTACGTCAGCTGTTTGACATCACGGTCGGCCACGATGGCGTGGCTTCCATGCTTTACGTGGACGTCGGCGAAGACGACGACGTCTCGTGCCTGGATCGCCGCGCGGTAGCGCAACGCCACTGCTGCGTTGCCCTCGACGTAGCCCTCGTTCGCGATGTAGGCGTTTGCCCACTGGTTGGCGCGCACGAAGCGAGCACCGGTCGACTTGGCGATCGCCAGGCTCTGGAGGTTGGCGTTGGCTAGACAGAGCACACCCACCGGGACGCCGACCGCCTCCACCACGGCGTGAGTGACCACCGCCATCGCAGCCACCGTCTCCGGGCCTACCAGGTCAGGTTTGAGGAACGGGATGTCGCCCTCGTTCTCGACGATCAGCCCGTCGATGCCGCCCTCTACGTATCGCAGCGCGTCGGCCACCGCCCGCGAGATGATCGAGGCCATCGTCTGTCCGTCGTAGCGCGGCGCGCCCGGAAGCGGATCCAGGTGCACCGTGCCGATGAGGGGCTTGCGCACAGGGAACAACCGTGCGAGAGCATCGTCCGAGGGTGCCACCACGGGAGCGTCGTTGGTCATGATGCCTTTCTGATGCCACGGCGCGCGAGCTCGGTGCGTCGGAGCGTGGTCGGGTGGTCGATACTGCGGACGGCGGCGACGGCGCCACGAGTCTGACAAACGAAGGATGCGGAGACTGCGCCGCGCACAGCAGCCTCCACGGGGTCACCTGTCTCGACGAACCCCGCCAGGAAGCCACCGCAGAAGGCGTCACCGGCACCTGTGGGGTCGACCAGTTGTTCGGTGACCGATGGGACCCTGACGACGGTGTCCTCGAGGAGGACGTCCACCCCGTCGGCCCCCCGCTTTACGACGACCTGGGCTGTGACCCCGAGATCCTGCAGCTCCGCACCTAGTCGACGAACGTCTTCGTGGCCCCACAGGTCGCGGACCTCCTGGGCGCTCGGGAGGAAGGCGTCGACTTCTACCAGAGCCGAACCGTCGACGTAGGGGTTGACGTCGATGTAGGGCTCGACGAGCAGGTCGAGGGTGCACACGGCGCCGCGTCCTGACAGCTCCGCGATACCGCGCAGGTGGCCCTCACTGGACTGGGGCGCCAGGTGCACACCGCCGACGAGGGACCAGTCGACCGACAAGGAAGGCCGCTGGAGATCCAGGCAACGCATGTTGCCGCCACCAACCTTCTCCAGCTGCCGACGCGCGCCCAGCGTTTCGTAGAGCATCCACAGCCCGATGCTGCTTGCCCCTGGCACCAGATGGACCCCACTGACCTCCAGGCCGAGCCGGGTCATCTCGTGCAGCAGCTCGTCCGGGTAGTCAGCGCCTACAGCGGCGCTGATCGCCACGTCGCGGCCCCAGACCAGGGCACCCACGGCGCTGTACAGCGCGCCGCCGCCGGCCTGCTTCCAGTCGACGTCCAGGTCTTCGCTGACCACATCGTCGATGGTCAGCTCACCGACATGGACGAGCATGGGCGCGCTCACGACGCGGGTCGCGTCAGGTCGACGTGGTACTCGTACCGATCGGCTGCGAAGGTCATGACCGACCACTCGACCGGCCGGCCCGAGGGAGTGAAGGACGAACGGCGCACCACGAGGGTTGGGCTACCCGCCGGACACTCCAGGAGATCCGCCTCGGCCGCGCTGGCGACGGCGGCTCGAACGGTTTCGACACCGCGGTCGAGCACGAGACCGATCCGCGGTCCCTGAAGCAGCTCGTAGAGCGAACCGGCGCCCAGCGCCTCGGCCGTGATGAGGTCCATCCGTCCGGCGAGGCTCTCGACGGGCAGCCACGTCCGCGACAGGGCGATGGGCTGGTCGTCGGCGAGCAGGATCCGCTCCACGTACAGGCACTCTCCGCGGGGAAGCCGCAGCGCCGCCCGCACGTCGTCGTCGGGCTGCATCTTCTCGATACGCAGGAGGCGCCGGCCCGGCCGGAAGCCTTGATTCCTCATGTTCTCGGTGAACGAGTTGAGCAGGGACTGGTGCATCGGCCGTGGCCGCGCGACGAAGGAGCCGAGCCCCTGCACGCGTTGGACGATCCCGTCGGCCACCATGCGGTTCAGTGACATCCGGATCGTGGCCCGCGAGACGGCATACTCTCCCTCGATCTCCGCCTCGGTGGGCAACCGGTCACCGGGCTTGAGCCCCTGGGTGCGGATGCGCTGCACGAGAGCGTTCTCGAGCTGGACGTAGAGCGGCAGCGGCGACGACCGGTCGACCGAAGTGGTCACGACAGCCTCCTTCTCAGACGACGCCCGATGCTCAGAAGGCATCAGATCTGTTCCGTCGAACCTGGCAACGGTTGCAGCGACACGTGCGCCTGGACGATCCGCCAACCGGTGTCCATACGGACCCACGTCTGCGACTGACGTCCGGCTTGTTGCGCGCCGTCCTCGAGGTACTCGGTGACAGCGACCGCGAAGTCCTGACCGAAGGTGGTGATCCGGGTCCGGGAGAGCTGGCGTTGCGCGGCCGGCGGGCGCCCTCGGCGGTACTCCGCCACGGCCTCCCAGCCATAGAGCTCCTCACGGACGCCGAATCGGACGGTGGCCGGGTCGTTGCGGAAGAACCCGTTCAGCGCCTCGACATCATTGGTCATCAACGCAAGTTCGTATGCCTGAAAAGCGGCGGTCACCTCGGCAACGACATCGGTCCGACTCACCTCGGATCCGCTCACGCCGCTCACACCGCCCTCCCGGCAGCGACCGCCACGCCGGCAGCCTCGAGAGTCGACGCGACCCGGAACAGTGACGCCTCCCGGAAGGGAGCCGCGACGAGCTGCACGCCGAGTGGGAGGCCGTCACGTCCTGTCATGGGCACGGACAGCGCCGGCAGTCCGACCAATGCCCAGGGTTGCGCCAGGAGCCCCATACTCATCCCGACCAGCAGCTCCTCACCACGGACGTCCATCGTTCGTTGGCCGATCAACGGCGCCGAGCACGGCGTGGTGGCCGTGAGCAGGACGTCGACATCGGCGAACAGGTCTTCGACCACGCTGCGGTACTCCGCCCGCAGCCGCTGCGCAGCGAGATAGTGAGCCGCGGGGAGGAGTGCCCCGGCGATCAGGCCGGGCCGGACGGCCGGGTCGTAGTCGGCCTCTCTGACCCGAAGCTGCGCCAAGTGACGCTGACCGGCTTCGGCCGATGTGATGACCGAGGCGGCGGCGCAGGCCTCGCGGGACCGGGGGACGACGACCTCACGGTCGACTCCGAGCTCCCGTGCCGCCCGGCGCACCACCTCCTGGGCAGAGCCGTCGGCTGTCTCCTCGAAGTGCCCGACAGCCACGGCGAGCCGGAGGCCGTCAACTCCCCGTCCGAGGATTGGGCTGCACGGCTCGCCGGGACGGTCGCTGGAAACGGGGTCGGCCGAGTCATACCCGGCAAGTGCGTCGAAGGCGAGCGCGAGGTCGGCCGAGCTGCGCGCGATCGGTCCGACATGGTCGAGGCTGGTGACGAAGAGCACCGTGCCGGCACGGGAGACGCGGCCGAAGGTGGGCTTCAGACCGTAGGTGCCGCACAAGGACGACGGGACCCGGATCGAGCCGTTGGTGTCCGACCCCAGAGCCAGCGGGACCAACCCCCCTGCCACAGCCGCCGCCGATCCGCCCGACGATCCCCCGGCAAGTCGTCGCAGGTCCGCCGGGTTGCGGGTCGTCCCGCTGTGCGCGTTCTCGGTGGTGAAACCGTGGGCGTACTCGTCCATGTTGGTGGCCGCCACGACGATCGCGCCGGCGCGGCGCAGCCGGCGTACCGCCTCGGCGTCGGTGGCGGCGGGTGGACGGTCGAGCTCGATGACCGACCCCGCGCGTGTCCGGCTGCCCGCCACGTCGAACAGGTTCTTGACGGCGAAGGGGACCCCCGCGAGCGGACCTGGGTCCTTCCCGTCGTGGACGGCTCGGTCGACCCGCGCCGCGTCGTCCAGAGCGCGTTCGGTGAACACGTCCGTGACGCTGTTGAGCGCACCGTCACGCGCGGCGATGTCTGCCAACGACTGCGAGGCCAGCTCGACGGCAGTCACGTCTCCGCCGCGCACCCGCGCTGCCAGCTCGACAGCGGTCGTCGTCCATGTCATCTGAGTCTCGCTCATGGCCGGTAGACCGGCGCAGGCTCGGGAACGGGATCCCCCACGACTGCCGCGAAGCCCAGCAGCAGTGACAGGTGTGCGCTCACGGCGGCGAGATCCCCCGGTGCTATGGCCAGACCGACCTGTCGGGCGGCCGTGAGGACGGCAGCCAGCTCGCCGTCCGTCCGGTCGTCCACGCTGTCCTGCCCGCGCTCGGTCGCGCTCACCGCGACGGCTCGTAAGGGACACCGTCAGCGGCGGGGGGTACGGCTCGACCGATGGCGCCCGCCAGGACGACGATGGTGACGACGTAGGGCAGCGCCTGCAGGAACTGGCTCGGAACGGGGAACCCGCTGACCTCCACACCGAGCAGCTGGATCCGGCTTCCCAGCGCCGAGGCAAAGCCGAAGAGCAGCGCACCGCCGAAAGCAGGCCAGGGTCGCCACTTCCCAAAGATCAGAGCAGCGAGGGCGATGAAGCCGGTGCCGTTGGTCATCAGGTCTTCGAACGAACCGACGGTCTCCAAGGTGAACCAGGCACCGGCCAGACCGGCGATCAGCCCGCCGAGGACCACCGACTGGTACCGGGTACGGATGACATTGATGCCCAGCGTCTCGGCGGCATGCGGCTTCTCGCCGACCGCGCGCACGCGCAGTCCCCACGGTGTGCGGAACAACGCGAGGTGGGTGAGCACGAAAATCACGAACATCGTGAGAAAGATGGGCTTGCCGGTGAACAGGGCCTCGCCAACCACAGGGATGGAGGACAGCAGGGGGATCTCCACCGCTCCGAGGGTGACACCAGTGCCCACGCCGAGCGGGAGCAGTACCTGGCGGCGCAGAAAGCTCGTGATGCCGATGGCCAGCAGATTGATGGCGACGCCGCTGATGATCTGGTCGGTCCGGAAGGTCACGCACAGTGCCGCGTGCAACAGGCCGAGCAGGCCGCCGACCGCGACGGAAACGAGGACGGCAGCGATCAGCCAGCCCCCGCCCGCGGCCCCGCCGACGAGAGCGTAGAACGTGAACCCGACCCCGGCGGAAGCGAGCATCATGCCCTCGATGCCGATGTTCACGACGCCGGCCCGTTCGCACCAGAGACCGGCGAGGGCACCCAGCGCGATGGGCGTGGACAGACGAAGTGCTTCGGTGAGAAGTGGCAGCAGGTTGGTCTGGCTCGCCGTGCCGAGGGACACGCTCAGGATGAGGATCAGAGGCACGAAGAGAACTGCTGCTGCCACGAGTGCGACCGTGGCGTATCGCCCTGTCCAGCGCTTGGCGAGGGCGACCGAACCTGCGACGAGGTACAACAGGCCGATAGCGAGGACAGCATTCGGTGGGTCGATGGGCAGCCTCGGTGCGAGGTCGCCCAGCCCGAAGACCAGGGTCACGTCCTCGACAGGCACCCGACCCGACACCCACAGCACGCAGGCTCCGAGCATCAGGAAGAAGATGCCCAGGTTGTTGGTCCGCGTGGACCGAGGTCTCGCGGGTGTCAGCTTCGGAGCCTCATCCCGCTCCGTTGTCGTCGTGGACACCTAGCCACCCCACCCTCGAGCGAAGACAGCGGGCTCACCGACGTCCACACCCCGCGGCGCGCGGATCCGGAACAGGAGGCGGATGATCGCGTCGGCGGCGACGAAAAGGATGATGAGCGCCTGCACGATGCGGACGAGGTTCACCGAGAGGTCTGCCTCCACCTGCATGAGTGGCGCCCCGGACAGCAGGGCCCCCCACAGCAGCGCTGCCGGGACCACAGCGAGCGGGTTGCCACGGGCGAGCAGCGCGATGGCGATCGAGTCGAACCCGATGTTGGTGAACGCCCCGGGGGTGAGATAGCCCGACCCGCTCCCGATGACCTCCGCGGCACCCGCGATGCCGGCGAGGGCACCGGAGGCGGTCATCACGACGATGACGGTCCGGTCCACTCGCATGCCTGCATAGCGGGCCGCCTCCCGGCTGACCCCGACCGTCCGTATCTCGAAGCCAGGGGTCGTCCGTTGGAGGACGAACCAGGTGGCCGCACACAACGCGAGGGCCAGCACGATGCCCAGATGCAGACCGGTCCCCTCGACGAGGGTCGGCAGGCGGACCGAGGCGGCCACCTCCCGTGTGTGTGGTGTCGACGCTCGGTCGTCGATGAGCAGTGCGGGGTCCCGAGACGTGATGAGGAACGAGGCGATGCCCAGGGCGATCGCATTGAGCATGATCGTGGTGATCACCTCGTGCGCCCCGGTGCGAGCCTTGAGGACACCCGGGATGAAGCCCCACACCATGCCGCCGACGACCCCGGCAACGAGCACGAAGGGCACCGCGAGGAGCGGCGGCGTCCCAGCCAGCCAGCTCCAGGTCCCGACCCACGCGGCGGTGAGCGCCCCGAGCAGCAACTGGCCCTCGGCGCCGATGTTGAACAAGCCGGCCTTGAAACCGAGCGCGACCGCGAGGGCCCCGATGATGAACGGGGTCGAACGCGCGACCGTGGAGGCGATCCGGTCCGGACTGCCAAGGGCACCGTCGAGGAGTGCGCCGTAGGCGACCAGGGGGTTGGCTCCCGCGCCGAGGATGAAGAGGCTACCCGCGAGGCAGGCGACGAGGATCGCGTAGAGCGGAACGGTCACCGGCGCCAGCCGGAAGTACGTCTCGAGCAGGCTACGACGCGGGGGCTTCGGCTGTGGACTCGGTGAGCTCACGCGACCTCTCCTCCGCCGGCCATGAGCAGGCCGATCTTCTCGCGGGTGGCATCCGCTCGGTCCATGACGGCCGCCAGGGTGCCGCGATAGAGCACCCCGACCCGGTCGGCCAAGGAAAGGATCTCGTCGAGCTCCGCTGAGACGAGCAGCACAGCCACGCCGGCGTCGCGGCGCTCGACGACCTGGCGATGGATGAACTCGATCGAGCCCACGTCGAGCCCACGGGTCGGTTGCGCCACGAGCAGGAGACGCAGGTCACCCGAGAGCTCGCGCGCCATGACGATCTTCTGCTGGTTCCCACCCGACAGCGTCCCCGCCAGGACGTGGGGCGACGGTGTCCGGACGTCGAAGCGCTGAATCAGGTCGTTGGCGTTGCGCGTCATCGCCGCGCGGTCGAGCAGGAAGCGCCTGGAGAACTGGCGTCTGTGGTACCTGTTCAGGACAAGGTTGTCGGTGATCGGGTAGGTGCCGACCAATCCGTGCTTGGCGCGGTCCTCGGGGACGTGCCCCACACCGAGCATCTCGACCCGTCGTGGTGACCACCCGGTCGTGTCGTGTCCGAGGATCTCCACCGACCCGGCCAGCGGTGTCCGCATACCGGCGAGAGCCTCGACGAGCTCCCGCTGTCCGTTGCCCTCGACCCCGGCGATCCCCAGGATCTCGCCGGAGCGGACTTCGAGCTCCAGACCCCGGACCGTGGTGTGACCCCGGTCGTCGGCCACCTGGAGGTCACGGACCGCGAGCACGACCTGGCCCGGCGCAGCAAGCCCCTTGGTGACCTCGAAGCCGACTTCTCGCCCGACCATGGACGTGGCCAGGCTCTGTTCGGTCGCCCCCGAGGCCGGCATGGCCGCCACGACCTTGCCCGCGCGCATGATCACGACCGTGTCCGCGACGGCCAGGACCTCTCGCAACTTGTGGGTGATGAAGATGACCGACTTGCCGGACTCGACGAGACTCCTCACCACGTCGAAGAACTCGACGACCTCCTGCGGCGTCAGAACAGCGGTCGGTTCGTCGAGGATCAGGATGTCGGCGTCGCGGTAGAGCGCCTTCACGAGCTCGACCCTCTGCTGCGCACCGACCGAGAGGTCTCCGACGATGGCGTCAGGATCGACGTCGAGCCCGTACCGCCGGGAGAGCTCCCGGACCTCCGCGCGCGCCTTGTCGATGTCGAGGAACGGACCCCGACGGCTCTCCTTGCCGAGGACCACGTTCTCCGCGACGGTCATGACCGGGATGAGCTGAAAATGTTGGTGCACCATGCCGATCCCGCTGGCAATGGCGTCAGCCGACGACGAGAACGCGACGGGGTGCCCCTGCACCTCGATCTGCCCTTCGTCGGGCTGGTACAGCCCGAACACGATGTTCATGAGCGTGCTCTTGCCGGCGCCGTTCTCACCGAGCAGGCACAAGATCTCGCCTCTGTGCAGCGTTAGGTCGACATCGGAGTTCGCCGTGACTCCGGGAAAGCGCTTGGTCAAGCCCCTGACCCGGAGAACGGGCACTGTCTCGTCCGGGGGTGACTGGGGGCTCGTGCTCGTCTCGGTGTGCAAAGTGACCCGTTCCGCTCGTGGGCCGGACACGGAGGCGCGGCGTGCGACGCCGCGCCTCCGTGGCTTCCGACCGGCCGCTACAGCGGCTGGCCCGTGATCGGGTCGACGCCGGTCTCGATGCTGCCGTCCGCCAGGCCCACCCTGGTCTTCTCGAGCTGAGCCAGGATCTCGGCCGAGACGTCAGCGTCATGCGACGGCGCGTAAGTGATGCCGTCATTCTCCGCCGTGAGCTGGAAGACCCCGCCCTTGAAGTCGCCCGTGATGGCAGCGGCGATCTGGGTGAACACTCCGAGGTCGACGCGCTTGACGGCCGAGGACGCGATGCGGTCGGCCCCCTTGGCCGACCCGCTGCCGAAGATCGTGGCGTACTGGTCCTGGTCGACACCGATGGCCCACGCACCGGCCTCAGCCGCTGCCCGCACGCCACCCGACCCGGTGATGCCGCCGGCACCGAAGATGACGTCGGCTCCCTCGCCGAGCATCTGCTTGGCGTCGGAGGCACCCTTGGCCGGGTCGTCGAAGGACGCGTTGTAGACGCGCAGCACCTCGATGTCGGGGTTGACCGACTTCGCTCCGGCCTCGTATCCGTTCACGTAGCGAACGACTGGGGGCACGTCCTCGCGGCCCGCGACGACGCCGATGACGTTGGACTCGGTGAGCAGTCCGGCGAGAGCCCCCGCGAGGTAGCCACCCTGGTCCTCACGGAACAGGATGCCCACGTAGTTGTCCGGGTACTTCACCTGGAACTGGTCGATGCCCACCCAGCCCACATCCGGGTTGTCCTTGGCGTACTTCAGGGTGGCGTCCGCAAGGAGGAAGCCCGTCGTGATCACGACGTTCGGCTTGCTGGAGAGGATGGTGGTGAGGTTGTTGTTGTAGTCGGCCTGGTTGGCGGTCTCGATGAAGTCCGTCTCGATGCCGAAGCACGTCTCTGCCGCCTTGAGCCCCTCGTAGGCGAACTGGTTGAAGCTGCCGTCGTTGACAGTGCCGACATCCGTCACGAGGCCGGCCTTGAAGCCCGCCGGGGCCTCGACGTCGGCGAAGTCGGAGGCGCACAGCTCGTCCAGGGTCACCGCTGGCTTCACCGGCGCGGCGCTTTCCCCGGAGGACGGAGCTGCACTCGAGGACGACGGCGCGCCGGCGTCATCGGTGGGAGCGGGGTCGTCGTTGCCGCAAGCGGCGACGAGCATCGTGGTGGCCAGCCCCACTGCGAGCAGCCACCGGAATCGCATCGAGCTACCTCTCGGGTCCACGTGGTGCGTCCTCTCATGTGGTGCGACGCCGACGGCGACGCTTCAGCCCTGCCTGGGGATTCGGCAGGTTAACATGACAACCTATCGTCCTGACAAGACCTCGAGGAGGGCAGATGAGCGATCCGGTGCTGCTCGGGGAGCTGAGCTGGGTCGATGTCGTCGCCTTCACCGAACGGATGCCGCTCGTCGTCGTGCCCATAGGGGCAGTGGAGCAGCACGGGCCGCATCTGCCCCTGCTCGTCGACAGCATGGTCGTCGAGGCCCTGGCCGTCGAGGTGTCCCGCCGGACCGGCGTCGTGGTCGCACCGACGGTGCTCTACTCGTCGTCGCAGGGGCACAGCAGCGTCTTCCCCGGCACCGTCGCGCTGGCACCGCGCACTGCCCAGTCGGTCCTCGAGGACATCGGGCACTGGCTGGCGTCGGCCGGGTTCCGCAAGGTGTTCCTGGTGAACGGGCATCTCGGCAACACGGGCGTGCTCTGGAACGCCGTCGACGAGCTCGTGGCGGCCCTGACTCCCGATGTGAGTGTCGCGGGCCGCAGCTGGTGGGACCTCAGCCCCGACCTCTGGGCGGAGGTGACCTCAGACGCCCCGGACGCCTGCTCGGAGTTCCATGCGAACTGGGCCGAGACGTCGCTGATGTTGCACCTGCGTCCGGACCTGGTGCGCATGGACCGCGCTGTCGACCAGGACGAGGTCCCGTGGGCGTTCGCGTACGACATGAGCCGCAAGTCTGCGTCCGGCTCGGTGGGTCGCGGCGTCACGGGTGCCACCGCGGAGGACGGTCGTCGGCTCTTCGCCCATGCGGCGGACGTCCTGACCCGGGTCGTGACCGAGATGCTCGCCGAGGAGCCTCCTCCGGCCGGGCCCTCGGACGTGACGACGTGGCGGACCGCCTCAGCCGCGCGCTTCGCCGGCGACGGCGACCGACGCCTGTGACGCTCGCCACGGGTCCCGGCGCGCCCCGGTACGCGTTGCTCCCGGGGGACCCCGGTCGGGTCGAGCGCCTGCTCGAACACCTGCAGGACCCCGTGGTCACCCAGCACGAACCGCCGTTCGTCGAGGCGCTGGGGCGAGTCGAGGGAACCCCTGTGCTGGTCGCAGCGACCGGGATGGGCGGGCCCAGCGTCGCGCTGAGCGTCGGCCGACTGGTGGCTCGCGGCGTGGACACCTTCGTCCGGGTCGGAGGAGCCGGTTCGGTCTCCCCCGAGGTCGGGTTCCACCAGATCGTCGTCGCGTCCGCCGCCGTGCGGCACGAGGGTGCGTCGTCCCACTTCCTGCCGGCTTCGGGCCCCGCCGTCGCCGACCCGGGCGTCGTGGACGCGCTCTTGCGAGCCGCTAGGGCGCAGGGACAGTCCGTCCGGTGCGGTGTGGTGCACACCAAGGACTCGTTCTTCGGGGAGATCGACCCCGCGAGCACGCCGCTCGAGGATGACCTGCGCTCGGCCTGGCGCTCGTGGCAGCGCCTCGGGGTCCTCGCGTCCGAGATGGAGGCCGCGGTCCTGTTCTGCCTGGCCACCCGGCACGGCGTCCGCGCGGGAGCGGTCGTAAAGGTGAACGACGTGGTGCAGGTCGACGGCGCCGCGTGGACCGATGACGACGACCTGTGCCGCTTGGCGGTGGCCGGGATGGCCGAGCTGATCCGGAGCGACCGTGGCTGAGCTCTACCACCTCGGGGTGGCGACCTCGCTGGTGCCACGACTCGCTGTCCTCGTCGACCCGATGCTCTCCACTGCCCCGCTGATAGCCGCGACCGGTGGGCGGCAGGTCGCGACGCGTCGCGAGTACGTCAACCATCTGGGCTTGTGGGACGGGCAGCCGGTCCTGGTCACGACGGTGGGCGTCGGCGCCCCTCCCCTGGCCATCGCGGTCGAGGAGCTGGCCCGCGCCGGCATGCGCACGGTCGTGCTGATGGGGACCGCGACCTTCGTGGACGTCGACACGAGCTGGCTGCTGCCGCACGGCGCGGTGCGCGGGGACGGGACGAGCGCGCAGTACGCCCCGTTGGCGTTCCCTGCGGTCCCCGACCCCGCCCTGCGGGCACAGCTGGCCGACGAGACCGGGGGCCACACGTCGTACGGCCTCGTGGAAACGGTGGACGTGCTGGACGGCGCGAGCACGTGCCCGATGACCATCGCCGCACGGGACCTGCGCTGCGCCGCGCTCTTCGTCGTCGCCGCAGCCAAGGGAGTCCGTGCCGCGGCCGTGCTGACCGATGCCGGCACACCCGACACGACGGGCGGCCGAGCCGGCCACGACATGGCCGAGGCGGTCCTCCGGTCGCTCACCGCAACCGACATCGAGGAGTGACAGCACTGTGACCCACGACGAGTCGGGGGCGG
>Ga0136633_1002638_pt1 | contig 12217 bp, 7 predicted proteins | sample AntDrymeUQ832206_2_FD_105494 | JGI IMG/M metagenome (GOLD analysis project Ga0136633, IMG submission 105494) | Polar desert sand microbial communities from Dry Valleys, Antarctica - metaG UQ83 (22.06) | ecosystem: Environmental > Terrestrial > Soil > Desert | place: Antarctica: Dry Valley... | reverse complement strand
TTGAACTTGGGCATGGCGATCATGTCCTTGAATCGCCCCGGCAGCGGCTTCCACAGCGAATGGATGACGCCGACGGCCCCGTAGCAGTCCTTCAGGGAGTCCACGATCACGCGCATCGCGGTCAGGTCGTAGATCTCGTTGAACTCCTTGCCCTTGCGGGTCATCTTCTCGTAGATGGAGTAGAAGTGCTTGGCGCGGCCGGAGATCTCGGCGTGGATGCCGAGCGCCTCGAGCTCTTGAGCCAGGTACCCCCCCGCCTTGGCCACGTAGCGCTCGCGCTCCTCGCGCTGCTGGCTGACGAGCCCCTTGATCTCCTGGTACTTGCGCGGATGCAGGTTGGTGAAGGCGAGATCCTCGAGCTCCCACTTCAGTGCATGGATGCCCAGACGGTGAGCGATGGGCGCGTAGATCTCGAGGGTCTCCTTGGCCTTCTCGATCTGCTTCTGTTTCGGCAGGCCCGCGAGCGTGCGCATGTTGTGCAGCCGGTCGGCGAGCTTGATGAGGATGACCCGGATGTCCGTGGCCATCGCCACCATCATCTTGCGGTAGTTCTCCGCCTGGGCCTCGTCCTTGGACATGAAGGTGATGCCCGTGAGCTTGGTGACGCCGTCGACGAGCGCCGCCACCTCGTCGCCGAAGGCCTCGCGGACCTCGTCGAGGCTCGCGCTCGTGTCCTCGACGGTGTCGTGCAGGAGCGCCGCGCACAGCGTCTCCGTGTCAAGGCGCATCCCGGCACAGATCTTCGCCACACCGACGGGGTGGTGGATGAAGTCCTCCCCCGACTTGCGACGCTGGTCGGCATGGTGCTCGCAGGCGAAGACGAAGGCGCCGATGACGCGTGCGCGATCGACCCGCATCGCAGCATCGTCGGCGTGCTCCTCGACGATGGCGAACAGGTCGGCGAGCAGCTCGCGCTCGAGCGGCAGGAGACCGTCAGGAACGAGATCGGTGATCCGGGGCTGCTCGTGCTCCGAACGGCCGACGGGCCGGCGCTCGACGAAGCCCGCCACGGTCGCGGCGTCGGGCTCGGGGCCCGGGAGGGGCGCTAGGCCGCGATCGATGTCGTCGTCGTCAGGTATGTCCGTCCGTCCTCGAGCCGTGTGCGGTAGGCCCGGAAGGCCGTCGACCGCTCCAGGTCCGTCCGACCTGCCGCCGTCACGATCTCCAGGCCGCGCCCGTCACGATCGAGGGCGGCAAGGCGCAGCTCCGTGAGGACCCGGACGAGCCGGCCCGCCAGGCACGCGGAGCGTGGCTGCGGCGCGTCCCCGCGAAGAAGAGCCTCGCACGCCTCGCCCCCCGCCGTCCCGGCACCGCGCAGCGCGCGGTAGACGGCGGCCAGGGGGTCGCGCAGGGCGAGCTCCCAGTGAAGTATGTGGTCGGTGAAGGCTAGCTCAGGGGGACCCCATGCGAGGTGGGTCCATCCCGATCCCGGCGCATGTTCGAGCAGCACCTGCCGGTGGGCGTGCACGGGAGGATCCAGTGCGACGACGTGCGCGAACGGCTCCGCGAGCGTGGGATCGTCTTCGAGGGCTGCGTACGAGACGAGCGTGAAGCCGCCGAGGCGCCCCGACAGCCCGTGCGCTCGTGCCGGAGCGTGGGCCGTCACGACGAGAACCGGCGTGCGCGTGGCGACGAGGTCGGCAATGACCCCGGCCACCCCGCAGCCGCGGACGTCGCGCAGCTCGCGCTCGCCCTCCGTCACGACCGTGGTGGGCCATGCCTCGAGGTCGCGATCCACCTCCGCGAGCAGGCCGCCGAAGAACGAGTCCGGCTCCCCCACCGTCTCGATCGGAGACCCCGCCGGCGGCAGGGCATGGCGCAGAACGAGCCGTGGCTCGATCGTCCCGTTCCAGGCGTTCGCCTCCAGTCGGACGGCCGCGTCCACGGGCCCGTCAGGAAGCGAGACGCCGTCCCCGAAGCGCACGGCGCGAGAGCGGGCGCCGCCCGCCACGAGGCTGAAGGCCACGTGGCGCGCCTGGTCGCCCAGCGGCCTCGGCTGCTCGAGATGGGCCGCCGGCACGAGCAGGTTGATCGCCGGGTTGCCCATCCCGAACGGCGCGAGGCGGGCGAGGTCCTCTGCCAGCGCGAGCCCGAGCGCGTCCCCGTTCACCACCGCATCGACGCGTTCGACGGCGACGAGGTCCTCCGGCCGCAGTGTCGCCGCGGCGTGCCGGACGAACGCCTCGCGGAACGCGTCCACCCGGTCGCGGGCGATGGTGAGGCCCGCGGCGGCGCGGTGGCCGCCGTGGCGCAGGAGCTCGTCGCTGCCCGCCTCCAGGCCGGCGAGCAGGTCGAAGGCCGGGATGGAGCGACCCGAGCCCGTGCCCGCGTCACCGTCGAGCGCGATCAACACGGTGGGCCGGAAGTGGCGCTCGGCGATACGGGCGGCGACGATCCCGATCACTCCGGGATGCCAGTCCTCGCCCGCGAGCACGTACGCGGGCTGCGGCGACGGGTAGGCCCGGACCTGCGCCTCGGCTTCGAACAGGATGCGTGTCTCCACGTCGCGGCGCTGGGCGTTGAGCGAATCGAGCTCACCGGCGACGGCGCGCGCCCGGTCGGGGTCGGCCGTGAGCAGAAGCTCGAGCGCCGCGTCGGCGCGGGCGACGCGGCCCGCCGCGTTGATCCTCGGCGCGAGCCGGAACCCGATCGATCCCGCATCGAGCCCGCTCGGGTCGACGCGGGCGACCTCCATCAGCGCCCGCAACCCCGGCTTGCTCGTCGCGGCGAGTGTCCGCAGGCCGGCCCGCACGAGCGCCCGGTTCTCCCCGGTCAACGGCACGACGTCGGCGACCGTCGCCAGCGCGACGAGATCGAGGTCGGCGTCGGCGAGCGCCGGATCGAGCCCCGCGGCCTCCATCAACGCGCCCGCGACCTTGTAGGCGACGCCCGCGGCGCACAGGTCGGGGCAAGGATGGCCGCCCACCCGCGGATGGACGATCAGCGCGTCCGGCAGCCGCCCGTCGGCGCGCGGCGCGTGGTGGTCGGTCACCACCACGTCGATGCCGGCGGCGCGCGCGGCGGCGACCTCGTCGACCGCGGTGATGGCGCAGTCCGCGGTCACGAGCAGTCCCGTCCCCCGGGCGGCCAGCCGCTCGACAGTCCTCGGATTGAGTCCGTATCCGTCCTCCGTGCGGCTCGGCAGATACCAGTCCACTTCGGCGCCGAGCGTGCGCAGGACGCGGACGAGGATCGCGGTGGAGCAGACGCCGTCGGCGTCGTAGTCCCCGTGGACGGTGATGCGGCTGCGCCGGGCCACGTGCGCGAGAATCAGCTCCGCGGCCTCGGCGAGCCCTCCGAAGGCAGACAGCGGGTGTCGCTCCTCCGCCTCCAGGAACCGGCGGGCGTGCGCCGGGTCGGTCAGCCCGCGCCGCGCGAGGACCTGCGCGAGCACGTGCGAGATCCCGAGCTCGCGCTCAAGGCGCAGGGCTGCGGCGAAGTCGTACGCGGCGACGTCGAGGCGGGCGGTCGAGTCCACTCCGTCACGGTACGTGCGCGGGACGACGGAACGGGCGCCGCTCGCCGCACTTTGGCGGTTCTCGTGCGCGGAGCTAGCGTTCGATTGAGGCGACGGAAGGGCTGGTGCGCCAGACGGTGCCGTCGAGGTAGCGCAGGCGGTAGCGCCACTTCTTGCCCCGCGGCGGCGCGGGAGCGAAGCGCGTGAACGCGTCCCTGCCGTCGACCGCGAAGCGATCGGCCGGGTTGCGCTCGCCGGGGCCCGAGGTCAGCATGCCCCGCCAGCGAGCCGATCCCGCGGGACGGACCTCGAGGCTGACGGCGCGGGCGCCCGCGCCGACGCGTAGGCGTCCCCATATACGCAGACGGCGGCCCGGAAGCTCCTGGACGAAGACTCCGGCGCGGAAGGAGTAGGCGCCGAGCTTGGGGCGGCCGTCCTCGAAGAGCAGGCCCGACTGCCACTGGCCGAAGGCGCGCTTGCGCGAGGACCCGACGCGGAAGGCGGCGGGCGGCAGGTCGCGCAGCAGGAACTGGGCGAAGGAACGCGCGGTCGGCACCCGGGCCGTCAGGTACTCCGCCCAGGTCAGGAACTTGGCCTGGTCACCGACGGAGAAGATGTGGCCCTTCACGGGCGGGTTGGTCTCGTAGCCGTACTCGGTGATCCACAGGTTCCGCGCGGCCGGGGCGAGCCGGCGCCGCGCGATCAACTGGTCGATGAGCTTGGCCAGCCGCGGCAGGTCGGCGATCGGGAGGTCATCCGGCCGGCCGACCTTTGCGCGCGCGTCGGGCTCGGAGTCCATCGTGTACGGGTGGTGGGAGTAGCCGTCGCCGGGAACGCCCGAGAACTTCTCGCAGCCCGAGCGCTTCAGCGGACGGAGCTCGCGGTCCACGCATGCCATCTCGCGCAGGAAGCGCAGCGGCGGGACGTTGCCCGTCCCGTTGCGGCGGTAGGAACCGGTGAACGAGGTGCCGCCGATGAGGATGGTCGAGTCAGGGCGGACCGCCTTGATCGCCGGGTAGCTCTGCTGGACCATCGCGCGGTACACGTGCGGCGAGTGCGGCAGCCACGTCTTGCCCTGGCGGACCCATTGGGGCCGCATGAAGCTCGTGTGGTTGGGCTCGTTCCAGAGCGTGAAGTGATCGACCTTCGGCAGCGCGGCGGTGGGCGCCGAATCGCCGGCGCCGAGCGCGGCCACCACGGGATCGCCGTCGCGGATGCCCAGGAGGTTCAGCCCGAAGACGTCGTGCAGCGAGATGGACCCCTCCGGGTTGACCGTCCCGAAGTGCTCCGACAGGAAGCGCTCGTCATTGGAGGGGTCTAGCGGGCCGCGGCCGCCGACCCCCACGGCGCGCGGGAGGATGAAGGAGCCCGAGTAGCGGCGCGCGACGGCGACGGCGAACTGGCGGAACTGGTCGACGTCGACGTTCGTGCGGCCCCGCTCCCCCGGAGCGTCCGTCGAGGCCCAGGCCGGCGCCCAGAAGGCGATGTCGACCATCGTCTTGAAGCCGTACTCGCGCGCCAGGACGAGGAGCCGGTCCAGGTTGCGCCAGCGCTCCTGCTCGTAGGCGCGGGGATCCGTGGCGTCGAACGCGGGACGCGCCTCCTTGTCGGCGTCGCGCGTCAGCACGGACCAGCCCGCGGTCACGCGGATGCGGTCGACACCGAGCAGCCGCATCTCCTCCAGGGAGCGGCGGAGCTGATCCTCGGGCCGGTGCAGAAGCTGCGCGTCGTCCTGCAGGACGGTCTCGAGCGCGGCCGCGCCGGCGGGCGCGGGCACGCACAGCAGCATCAGCGTGAAAGCCGCTGCCAGGATCCTTCCGGCGAATGTGCGCGCGTTGGTCCGGTTCACCATCGTTGCGCTGCGCGCGACTCCGTGTCCCAAGCAGCTCTTCCCACACCCAACGTCCCCGGTCTCCGACAATTGTCGGGCCCCCGGGAACGCGGTGACATCATGCACGGTACACCGGCGAAGAACTTTTGCCAACAATGGTCCGGTGAACTGACCGCAGCTACTGCATCAGGTGCGGGTGTTCGCGCTCGCGGCGGATGCCATAGGCGTACACGATCGCCATCCCGATCAGCGCGCCCGGCACCGATTCGAGGGCCGTCAGCAGGTTCACGTCGTCGCGCGCGGGCAGGTCGAATCCGTGCAGTGCCGCGCCGACGAGCGGCGCACCGAGGACGGCCCCGAGGAAGGCTCCCACGATGCCGCCCCAGAAGCGGTCGGGGAGGAAGACCGTGAAGTGCCACAGGGCGAGGCCGACCATGGTCCAGACGAGCAGGCTCATCGCGGCCTCCCGTGCTTCTTGTGGTTGCGCGGCCGGCGCCCGGAACCCGGGGCCCCGCCGTCGTCCTCCGGCCTGACGTCCTCGGGCGCGACGTCCGGCCTCGCCGGCGGTGCGGCGGCGTCCGGCCTCGCCGGAGGTTGGGGCTCGGGCGATGCGACGCCGCCACTGCGGGCGCGCCTTCCACCCGTGGGGCGGTTGGCGCTGCGCGGCGGCGCGACCCCGCCGGGGCGGGTCTCCACCCCGAGCTGGGCGACCATCTCGTCGAACTCCTGCTGCGACACGCCCTCGGCCGGATCGGACGGCGCCGTGACGGACCGGCGGTCTTGGCGCCGCTCCGACGGCGCGATGTCCACAGGCTGCCCGCCGACCACGGTGGCGAAGGCCGGCACGTGGCCGAGCTCGGCGAGGATCCGCGCGCGGCGCGACCGGTAGACGGGCTCGCGCTCCTTCCAATGGGTGAGCAGTGGCCCGGCGATGAAGACGGACGAGTAGGTGCCCGACAGCGTGCCGATGAGCAGCGCGAAGGCGAAGTCCTTGAGCGTCTCGCCGCCGAACAGCAGCAGGCCGAACACGGGCAGGCCCGTGCAGAAGCTCGTGGCCAGCGAGCGCGTGAGCACCTCGCTCATCGAACGGTTGACGATCTGCGAGAAGGTGGCGAACGGCATGCGCGGCATGTTCTCCCGGATGCGGTCGAACACGATGATCGTGTCGTAGAGCGAGAAGCCGAGGATGGTGAGCAGCGCCGCGACCGTCGACGCCGTCACCTCCCGGCCGACGAGGGCGTAGACGCCCGCCGTGATGAGGATGTCGTGCATCAGGGCGATCAGCACGGGCACGGCGAACTTGGCCTGGAAGCGCAGCGCGATGTACGCCGAGATCACGATCAGCGAGGCGATGACGGCGATGAGGGCCGAGTTGGCGATGCTCGCGCCGAACGTCGGGCCGATGGAGTCGGCGTTGGCCTGCTCGCGGAGCCCGAACTCCTTGTCGAGGGCGTTCTCGACACGGTCGACGTCCGTCGGCCGCAGGGTGCTCGTGGAGATCTGGACGAGGTTCGGGACGTCGGGATCCTGGACCGTCTGGATCTCGGCCTCGCCGAAGCCCTCGCGCTCGAGCACCTCGCGAACCTGCTCGACCGTGGCAGGCTCGGTCAACGACGCCTTGATGCGGGTGCCCGACTCGAAGTCGATGCCCAGGTCGAGGCCCTTGCCGGCGATCGCCAGCGCGCCCACGAGCAGGATCAGACCCGAGCCCGTGAAGAACCATTTCGACGCGCCCATGAAGTCGATCTTCCAGCGGACCTTCGTCTCCCCCGCCCCGAGCGCCGAGCGGCTGCCCAGGATGCGCGAGTTGCGCATGGAGAGCAGGATCGCCTGCGTCGCCAGCACGGCGGTGAACAGCGACACGATGGTGCCCAGGCCGAGCATGAACGCGAAGCCCTTGACGCCCGCCGTCGCCAGGATGAAGAGGATGAAGGCGACGAGCAGCGTGACGATGTTCGCGTCGAGGATCGTCGCGAAGCCCTTCTTGTAGCCCTGCGCGATGGCCGTCGGGATCGACCGGCCGGCCCGCACCTCCTCCTTGACGCGCTCGAAGACGACGATGTTCGCGTCGGCGGCCACCCCCAGCGTGAGGATGAGGCCCGCGATGCCCGGCAGCGTGAGCGTGATCGGGATGAGCTCGACGAGCGCGTAGAAGTAGAGGGCGTAGACGCCGAGGGCGCCGACGGCGATGACCCCGAGCACCCGGTAGAAGACGAGGAGGAAGAGGGCAACGACGAAGAAGCCCGCGATGCCCGCGAGCAGGCCCTGGTCGAGCGCCTGCTGGCCGAGCGTCGCCGACACCTGAGAGCGCGAGATCAGCTCGAGGTCGATCGGCAGGGCGCCGATCTTGAGGAACTTGGCGAGGTCCTGCGCCGTCTGGATGTTGAAACCGCCGGAGATCTGGGCGCCCGTCTCGCCGTCGATGCCGTCCGGGTTCTCCTGGAAGTTGATGTACGGCGTCGAGATGAGCTCGTTGTCGAGCACGATCGCGAAGTGGTGCGACGAGTCGATCGGGCTCGAACCCGGCAGCGCGTTGTCGGCCCCGCGCTCGGCGATCCCTCGGGTGGTGTCGGCGAACGCCTTGCGGCCCTTCTTCGTGAACTCCATCGTCACGATGGGGTCGTTCTGCTGGTCGAAGTTCTGCTCGGGGTTCCTGATCTCCTGGCCGCCGAGGACGGGGTCGTCCGTGATCACCCACCACGCGTCGGGATCCGGGGCGTCGGGCGACGACTTCTCCTGGCGGACGATGAGGATGCCCTCGGGCACCGTGAGGATCTGGTCGCCCTCCTGCCGGCACGCGCTCGGCGAGCCCTGTGTCGCCGTGTTGTCGCACTTCTTATCGCCCGGACGCTCCTCGAGGCTGTCGTAGAGGTCCTGCTCGCTCGTGGCCGGCAGGCCGTCGTTGAGCGCGCGGCCGCCCTTGTCGAAGCCGTAGACGCGGCGGGCCGAAGCGTTGGAGTTGTCCCCGTCGGCATCGGCGGGGCACTTCTCCGCGCGCTTGACTGCGTTGATGAAGCCGGCGATGGCCGTCTGGCCGCCGTTGATCTGGTCCGGGTTGGCGCGGCAGTCCTCGTCGAGGATCACCGGCTCCCAGTCGTAGAAGTACATCTGCGCGGTGGTGCCGACCTGCTCCGCTGCGCGCTCGGCGTTCGGGACACCGGGAAGGCTGACCTCGATCAGCGTCTTTCCGACCTGCGCGATCTCGGGCTCGGCGACGCCCAGGGCGTCCACGCGGTCGCGGATGATCTCGACGGCGCGGGAGATGCCCTCCGGGTCCAGGTTCTGGCCGGGCCGCGCCGACTTGCCCTCGTAGACCAGGGACACGCCGCCCTGGAGGTCCAGTCCGAGCTTCGTCTCCTTGGTGGTGACGACGGCCAGCGACCCGGCGATGAGGCCGAGGACGAGCAGCAGGATGAAGAGATTGCGACGGCGGTCGGACACGGGCCTCTTCCTCTCAGGCTACTTCGTCGGGGTCAGCACGAGCAGCAGACCCCCGTCCGAGTCGTAGGCGGGGAAGACATCGGCGACTGCGCGGGCGGGCAGATCACCCTCGGCGTGGACCGTGACCGGCTTGGCGAGTTGCCGCACTCCCCACTCCAGGGCGGTGGCGACGGGATCGCCCTCCTCGAACTGCAGCCCGAGGACGTCGTCGAGCGGCCGGCCGATCGCCTTCTCGTCGGAGATCCCCGTCAGCTCCTTGGCGCCGCGGCCGCAGGCGATGATCTTGCCCTCCTGGTTGCAGGTGAAGAACGCGGCGTTCGGCGCCGGGTAGTAGTCGTCGAGCAGCTCGAACAGAAACCCGAACCCGCACTTCTCGCACCCCTTGGGCTGATTGCGAAAGCCCGCGGTCCGGTCCGTCTGCGTCGAGCGGCGTCCGCAGTGGGGGCAGATGAACAGATGGGCCATGAGGATCGACGAGTGTAGATCGGCCAGATAAGCGAAACGTTTCGGTGCAGCGTCCACACTGTCGGAGCATGGACGTCGTCCTCGCCACCCTCTTTGCCCTGCTGGCCGGGATCGGGACGTCGCTTTCGCCGTGCGTGCTCCCGGTCCTCCCGATCGTGCTGTCGGGCTCGGCGACGGGCGGGCGGCGGCGTCCTATCGGGATCGCGATCGGCCTGGCTCTCACCTTCACCTTCACGACGCTCGCGCTCGCGTACGTGATCGACCTGCTCGGGCTGCCCGACACGTTCCTGCGCACCTTCGCGATCGTCGTCCTGCTCGGGTTCGGCGTGATGATGCTCGTCCCGCCCGCGGCCGCGCGCGTCGAGGCGTGGCTCAGTCGCTTCACCCCGCAGAGACGGTTGGACGGGACGCGGGATGGCTTCGGCTCCGGCCTCGTGCTCGGTGGCGCGCTCGGGCTGCTCTACGCGCCGTGCGCCGGACCCATCCTCGCGGCCGTGCTGACCGTCCAGGCCGCGCAGGAGCTGACCGCTGAGCGCCTGACGATCGGCCTCGCCTACGGGATCGGGACGGCTGCCGGCGTGCTCGCCATCGCCCTGATCGGACGCCGTCTCATTCCTCGTGCGGGACGCTTCCAGGCGGCGATGGGCGTCGTCATGATCGTCATGGCCGGGCTCATGCTCGGCAACGTCGACACGCGCTTCCGGACGATCGTCGCCGACTCGCTGCCCGGCTTCCTGATCAACCCGACGGGTGGTCTCGAGGAGGCCGTGGCCAAGAAGAAGGCGCCGACGCGCTACGCCAAGGAGGTCTCCCTGGAGACCTACGGCCCGGCGCCGGACTTTCTCGGCACGCAGAAGTGGTTCAACTCCGCCCCGCTGCAGATCGAGAAGCTGCGCGGGCGGGTGGTGCTGATCGACTTCTGGACCTACACCTGCATCAACTGCATTCGCACCTTCCCCAAGCTGCGCGAGTGGGACGCCAAGTACCGTGACGCGGGTCTGTCGATCGTCGGAGTGCACACGCCCGAATTCGCGTTCGAGAAGGACGCGGACAACGTCGAGCGCGCCGTGAGGGTCAACAAGCTTCGCTATCCGGTGGTCCAGGACAACGATTTCGCCGTTTGGAACGCCTACTCCAACCAGTATTGGCCGGCGAAGTACCTCATCGACGCGAAGGGCCAGGTCCGCTACGCGCACTTCGGCGAGGGCGACTACGACGAGACGGAGAAGGCGATCCGCACGCTGCTCGCCGAGGCGGGCGCCGCGAAGGGCCCGGCACCCGTCGCGGAGGCCGAGCCCGAGACCGCCGACCCCTCGGTGACGACGCGCGAGACCTACCTCGGCTTCCGCCGTGCGGAGGGTTTCGTCTCCGGGCCGCTCGAGGCGGGGAAGCGCGACTTCGGCGAGCTTCCGGAGGAGCTCGAGCAGGACGCCTTCGCCCTCGGAGGGCGCTGGGACGTCGGGGATGAGTCGGCCACCACCGGCCGGGGCGCCTCGCTGCGGGTGCGCTTCGGCGCGCGCAAGGTGTTTCTCGTGATGGGCGGCCGCGGCAACGTGCGGGTGACCCTCGACGGCCGGCGCTTCAAGACGGTCCGCGTACGCGATCAGGACATTTACACGCTTGCCTCGCTGCCCCGTGCGGGGTCCCACCTGCTGACCCTGCGCTTCGATCCGGGCATCACCGGTTTCGCATTCACCTTCGGGTGATCCACAATGGTTGACGTCGTGCGCCCACTGCTCCTCTTCATCGTCACCGCCGCCGCGCTCCTCGCGCCGGCCGCCGAGGCTCGTGTGCGGATCCTCTCGGCGGCGCCCGCCGGACCCGTGGTGGCCGGGCAGACGGTGGACGTCGTCGTCGAGACGGATGCGCCCGCCGACGCGGCGCGGCTGACCTTTCCCGACCTTCGCGGCGCCTTCGGCGAGACCCTCTGCGCGCTCAGCGGCGGGCCCGGCACCACCCGCTTCGTCCTCCCCTTCCGCCCCGCCCACGAGGGGGTGCACGAGCTCCAGCTGCGGGTGACGGCCGGCGCGTGCGGGCTGCGGCCCGAGCACGACGAGCGGGTCGTGCGCCTCGATGCCGCGCCGGCGACCGCCGCGCCTGCTCCGGCCACCCGGACGCCGCCTGATCCGAGGTGCCCGGGCGCCGGGGAGCCGCCCATCCCCCGCACCATGCGCAAAGCACGGCTCGCCGTCCACTGTCTGCTCGACTTCGCCCGCCTGGAAGCCGGGCTCCCGCGCCTCCATCCCAACCGCGCGCTGCGGCGCCTCGCATCCCTCGCCGCGCACCGCGGCGACGCGCGGCGGACGCGCCCGGGTGAACAGCGCACCGTCACGCCCGGCAGCACCCCCACGGAGGTGGCGGCGGCGTGGCTGGCAAGCCCGGCCCACCGGCGCGACCTGCTCGGCCCGTCGGTGCGACGCGTGGGGATCTCCGTCGTCCCGCGCTTCCCGGGCCCGTTCAAGCGGCCCGAGACGACCTACGTCGTCGAGCTGCGCTAGAACAGCGCGGGGCCGGCGGGCGGCTCGAGGCCGAGGTGCCGGTAGGCGTGCGGTGTGGCCACGCGGCCCCGCGGCGTCCGCTGGAGGAAACCGCGCTGGATCAGGTAGGGCTCGTAGACGTCCTCGATCGTGTCGGCCTCCTCCCCCACGCTGACCGCGAGCGTCGACAGGCCGACGGGGCCCCCGCCGAAGCGGCCGCAGATCGCCTCCAGCAGTTCCCGGTCGAGCCGGTCGAGACCCTCGTCGTCGACCCCCATGTGCGCGAGCGCAACGGATGCGGTCGCGGCGTCGACGACGCCAGTGCCGCGCACCTGCGCGTAGTCGCGCACGCGCTTGAGCAGGCGGTTGGCCACGCGCGGGGTGCCGCGGGCGCGGTCGGCGATCGCGCGCGCCCCCGCGATCTCCACCTCGATGCCGAGGACCTTCGCCGAGCGGATGACGATCCGCGTCAAGTCGCCCGCGTCGTAGTGGTCGAGCCGGTGCTGGATGCCGAAGCGGTCGCGCAGCGGCGTCGTGAGCAGGCCC
>Ga0136633_1002637_pt1 | contig 12219 bp, 6 predicted proteins | sample AntDrymeUQ832206_2_FD_105494 | JGI IMG/M metagenome (GOLD analysis project Ga0136633, IMG submission 105494) | Polar desert sand microbial communities from Dry Valleys, Antarctica - metaG UQ83 (22.06) | ecosystem: Environmental > Terrestrial > Soil > Desert | place: Antarctica: Dry Valley... | reverse complement strand
GCGCGGCAGGACCGGCGGGCGCTGAGCGGTGTCCGACCAGCGCAGCGTGCCCATCTCCGTCGTCACGGTGAAGCTGAAGAACTGCGCCGGCGGCGGCTTGGGCACGTCGACGAGCCCCTCCTGGATGTCGATCAGGTCGTCGCGGATGTCGCGCGCCTCGAGGATCTGCTCGCTGGAGAGGTTCTTCACCGCGCCCTGGTTGCAGCGCGCCGTCTGGTCGGAGACGAGAAGCTCGAGCTTCGCGCCGGGAACGGTCCCGCCGCGCTTGACGACGAACAGGTCGGGCGACGGCGTGCCACAGCCGGCCACCCCGCCAGCCAGCAGCACCGCAAGGAGCAGCGCCGGCCGAGCGCGGCCAACGCTCACGCCGCCACCGCGACTCCGCCGCGACGCGGATCGCCCGCGCCGCTGAGCTCTCCCGTCTGCGCGTCGCGGCCGACGATCTGCACGCCGCCGAAGAACATGCTCTTCGTGCGAAAGGCCTGGATCTCGTGCGGGTCGCAGCGCAGCTCGTCGAGCGGGATCCCCGGCTCGGTGTAGATCACGCCGCTCTCGAAGTGCACGCGCGGCTCGGCCAGCGCGGCCGCCGGCGGCAGTCCGTGGTCGACGACGCCGACGATCGTCTGCAGCAGCGCCGAGCGAATCCGGTTGGAGCCCGAGGAGCCGAGCGCGATCTGCACGTGGCCCTCCGCGGCGACGACGGTCGGCGACATCATCGACGGCATCCGGCGTCCCGGCGGCGCGTGATGAAAGCCGAGCGGGCTGAGATCCTCCTCGCCCATGATGTTGTTGAGGTGGATGCCGGTGCCGGGCACGACGATCCCCGAGCCCTCACCGTTCGTGCACGTCACCGCGACGGCGCGCCCGTCGGCGTCGAGCACCGAGATGTGCGTCGTCGAGCCCAGCCGCGAGCCGAGGAATCGCTCGGCGAACCCCGGCTCGGCGAGGCCATCCACGAAGGCCGGCGTGCGCTCGGACTGCGCGGCCTCCATCGAAGCGACGATCGACGCAAGCGGCGGCGGCGCGGGGCCGTCGTCGAGGCGTCCGAGCGCCAGCGCGAGCAGGATCCCGCCGGCTGACGGTGGCGGGTTGGTGTAGACATCGCGCCCGCGGTAGCGCATCCGCAGAGGGTCGCGCTCGACCGGCTCGTAGCGGCGCAGGTCCTCAGCCGTCAGCGAGCCCCCGCGGTCGGCGATCCACCCCCTGACGGCCTGCCCGATGTCACCCGCGTAGAACGCGGCCGCGCCCTCCGCGCCGAGGCGCTCGATGGCGTCGCCGAGGGCGGGGTCGTGCTGGATGTCGCCGATGTTCAGCAGCGGTCCGGCAGGAGCGTAGATCGCCGCGCACTCGGGGGTCGTGCGCAGGATCGCCTCGAGCAGGTGGATGACCTCGGCCTGGAAGGCGTTGATGACGACGCCGTCGCGCGCGAGCGCGGCCGCCGGCGCCGCGAGGTCGGCCAGCGCGACCGAGCCCCAGCGTCGCATCGCCGCGTCGATCCCGGCCGGGTTGCCGTAGGTCCCGGACGATGCCGCGCCGACGTGGAAGACCTGCCGCGCATCGCCGCCGAAGTTCACCTCGACGGGCACGAGCGCGGCGCGGTCCTCGGCGCGAAAGCCGTGGCCGGGAGCGGCGACGAAGAAGTCCAGCAGCACCGGCGCCTCGCCGGGGTCGGCGACGAGCATGTAGCCGCCGGCGCCGGGGCCGGTCAGCAGCGGCTCGGCGACCCACGACGTGAGCATCGCCGCGACCGCCGCATCGACGGCGTTGCCGCCCTCGCGCAGCACGCGCGCCCCCGCCTGCGCCGTGAGCGGGTGACCGGCGGCGACGATGCCGTGTGCGCTGGCGGTCACTGGGACGAGGCTAGCGCCGGCGGGGCCGGCCGCTTTCACCGTTCCCCTGTTCGACGAGTTCTCGCGCCGCCAGTAGTCGGCCGATCTTGGGGCGATGCGGCGAACCCACGGGCACGACTCGCCCGCGGAGGAAGAGGCTCTAGGACCCGCGTACCCGTCGCCGTGGACGCACAGGCTTAGCGCGTGTCGGTCGCGGTCGGTCGTGCCGCCGGCTGCGCTGGGTTGCCGCATACAGGATCAGGCCGACGCCCGTCAAGGCCAGCAGCACGCCGATGACGCGCAGCAGCGTCTTGACCGTCTCGGAGAGATCCTCGGGCGGAGCGAACGCAGCAAGCCCGCGCGCGAGATCCTGCTTGCCCGACGCCATGGTCCCTCCGCGCGTGTCCGTCCATACGCCGAGTGCACGCTCGCGCGTCGAGACGAGGCCGAGACGGCCGCCAAGATCAGGGATCCCGCGCTCGCTGCCGTATCCGATCCGCGAGTCGAACGGTCGGTCAGACAGACGCAGACGGGGCAGGAAGGTCCTGCCTCCGTCGAAGGAGGATTGCAGCGACGCCTCGGTCATGCGGTCCCGCGGGTCGGCGCGGCGGTCGTAGTACAGGACGTCGAGCCGTCCGTCGGGCGCGATCGACAGCTTCGGCAGCAGTTGTGAGCCATCATCCTTCTTGCGTGTGTCGTTGACTCGTACCGGAGCGCTCCAGGCGCGCTCGCCCGGTGCCAGCGTCCACACGTACACGTCAGGATTGCCCCGCCGTCCGTCGTGGAAGGCGGAGTACATCCTGCCGGATCGCTGATCGACTGCCAGTGAGGGGAAGGGCGGCGTGAACGCGATGAACCGCTCGGTCGGAACCAGCTCGTCCTCGATCAGCGACTCGCTCCACGTCGCGCCGCGGTCCGTCGAGCGCGCCATGACCAGATCCCAGCTGCCGGGATAGGGATCCCCGCCCCGGCCCTGATGTCCGCCCTCGTAGTCCAGGACGTCCTCCCCGAGGTCCAGGTAGTTGACGTACAGCTGACCATCGGGGCCGACGGCGGGCGCCGGAGCGATCGCCCGCATGCGCCCCGGCGGGTTCACGGTGACCGGCTTGCTCCAGGTGCGACCGCCGTCATCGGAGCGTGCAGCACGGATCGGGTTGCCGGCATCGGTGAACTTGAACAGCGCGACCTCGCGGGCCTCCAGCCACGTCATGTACAGCCGCTGCCGCGCGGCGGGATCGGCAGCGATCCTGACCTGGAACTTCAGCGGCCCACGGGCGCGCACGGGATCGGACAGCGTCTGCCCGCCGTCGGGGGAACGGACGAGCCAGACGGCGTTGGGCGCATTGGCGCGCCCCTTCAACGTCACGAAGCTCAGATAGAGCGTCCCGTCCGCCGCGAACGCCACGTCAGGGGCGTAACACTTCGGCTCCTCGCCGGCCGGCAACGGGATCGGCGTCTGGCTCCAGTGGACGCCACCGTCGAAGGACACATGCAGCGCGCACGAGAATCTCGGGCTGTCGATCTTGTTGGCGATGACGAGATTTCCGGCGTTGCTGGGGTTGGCGACAAGCGATGGCGAGTTGTGCGCGTTGATGTCGGCCGCCGTCCGAGCCCCCGCATTGACGGGCGCGGTGTCGCCTGCCACCCGCGCGGCAGCGCCGCGATCGAACGCGGACGCGACAAACGTCAGCCCGGCGCCGATCAGCACCAGCGCGATGCCGAGCAGCGCGGGAAGCGTGGTGAGCCGTCCCGCGTCCGCTGCGCCGCTCGGCGGATCGCCGCCGACTTCGTCCGGTGCCTCCGGGTCTGCCGGTGAAACCCGGGACGCCATCTTTCCGAGCCTCACACTCTCTTTCGCGTGATGCGTTCGCAACCCGTCACGCGATCGAAGCGATCGACGATGGCACGATCGAAGCCACTGCCGCAGCGCACGGTGTCCCGCCGGCCGTTGACTGCGTCGAGGTGGTCGCTGCCGGTACCGCCGTCGAGCGTGTCGCCGCCGGTGTCCCCCGCCACCAGACGATCGTTGCCGCGCTCGCCGAACAGCCGATCGGGGCCGCTGCCACCGTTCAGCCTGTCGTTGCCGTCGCCGCCGGCGAGCATGTCGCGGCCCGAGGCGCCGACGAGGACGTCGTTGCCGGTCTGCCCGAAGATCCTGTCGGCGCCTGGGCCGCCGTCGAGCTCGTCGTTCCCGGGGCCGCCGAGCAGGCTGTCGTTGCCCGCGCCGCCGGCCACGTCGTCCTCGTCGTTGCCCGCGTTGACGCAGTCATGTCCGGCCAATGCCTCGATGACGTCGTCGCCGTCGAGGCTGAAGACGGCGTCCCCGGCGGTCGTGCCGATCAGGCTGTCGGAGTCGCCGGTCCCGCGCATGTCGTTCGCGCAGCGGCCGGTGAGCAGTTCAGCCACTGGCGGCAGCGCAACAGCAGGCGGCGGCGGTGCCGGCAGCGCAGGCGGCGCAGGCGGCGGTGGTGGTGGTGGTGGTGGCGGCGGCGTCGGCAGCGGCGTGTCGTTGCTCCTGAACACGTAGACCCGCCCCTCGTCGGTGTTGGCGGACGAGTCGAACAACGGGGCGGTCACCCCGAAGTCCAGGAACGTGTCGCCGTTGAGATCACCAAGCGGAATGATCTGCTCTCCGAACTGGCTGGCGCCGGGCACGGGATCGGGGATCGTCTGCAGCACCTTCTCCGTCGCGGCGTTGAAGACGTGGACGTCGTTGACGCTGGCCCTTGAGGACGCTGCTCCGACCAGGATCTCGTTCGCAGGGGTCGCGGGACCCGGGACGAGGTCGCCGACCCCGGTGGCGCCGGGACCGAAGCCCCCGAACGGGCTCGGCGTCGGGTCGTCCAGGCGAGCGAAGTTGACGAGGTTCACGCCGGTCTGGAAGTTGCCGTTCATGACGTAGCCGCGCCCCGCCGCGGTGGTGCCGGGGACGCTCTGACCGGATGCCGGGATGAAGACGTCGGGCAGCCCGGTATCTCCGAGATCACCCGTCGCGTACGGAATCTCGCCGGCTCCGAACGTCGCACCGAGCTGCGCCTCGGGATGGCGGTAGACGGCCAGGATCGTGCTCGTCGCGCCGTCCACCAGGTAGGCGGCGCCCGCGTCGGCGAACGCCGGATCGGGCGCGTCCAGTGGGAGGTCGTTGCGCTGGCCACTGATGACGAACTCGGGCTTTCCGTCCGGTGACGTCGTCCCGTTGGCACGAGGGCACAGGTCGCCGGGCGGAGGCAGTGGCACGGTTGGCGTGGCGCGACAGGTGCCGACGTCGCCGATCGGGGTTATCGAGTTGCCGAACAGATCCGAGTCCCCGTTGGTCGGGTTCGTGTTGTCGGCCTGGGCATGGATGTTGCGGATCGTCGTGACGCTCTCGGCGGCGCCGCCCGCCGGCACCGTGCCGTCGAGGATCTCGGCCGGGCTCGAGCCGACGATGTTCTCGCCGCGATACACGTACACCCGGCCGGCAACCTGGCAGATCGAGTTCGGCGTACGGGCGCAATGCGATCCGGGATGGGCCGTCGAGCTGTTCTCCGAGGTTGCCGAGGCGCCGACCACGAGGTCCGCGATGCCGCCCCCGTCGACGTCCCCCTTGGCGACTGCCGGGGGCATCGTCTCGCAGCTCCCGACGCCGGCGTTGCCTTCGCAGGGCGGCAGTCCCGAAGGATTGAGCACGACGCGACCGAACCAGGAGCCGCCTGGGCGCGAGAGCGCAAGGTCAGTGGTGTCGCTGGCCGGCTGGTCGATGCGCTTGAGCAGGGCGAAGGTCGCGCCGTCGAACACGTAGACGCGACCGGAGTCGACGCGCCCCTTGGCATCGACGCCACGCGCGCCGACAAGGATCTCGGGCACGCCGTCGGCAGCGCCGACGGTCGCGCTGCGACAGAGTTCGCCCGCGTTCGGCGGGGGGCTGGCACAGCTCCCGATGTCCGTGAACGGCGCGGGCGCCCTGCGGTTCGTCCCGGCCTTCGAGATCCACGGGAAGGCGAAGTTGGCGCGGGTCAGGGCGCCACCGGGGTCAGGCGACTCGATCGTCTTGAGGCGCGCGCCGGTCGCACCGCTGATCACGTAGATCGCGCCGTTGCCGGCGGCGCTGATGATGCCGGCGTCGTCGCGGGTGTTCACGATCTGGGCCGTGATGAAGTCTTCCTTGCCGTCGCCGTCGACGTCGCCGGCGTTGGCGAGACCGAGCGGATACTGCCCGCCCTGGCCGGGGAACGGGCTCTCATGAGGCGTGGCGTCGTACGTCCGCGGCAGGCCTGGACCGGCAGCGAGCGCCCCGGCTGCCAGCGTGCCGCTCATCGCCAGCGCCAAGCAACCACTGCGGACGGCAACTCGCGTCCACATGTGCGCGCGTGTCCGCGCGCTGTTCAACTGCGACATCCCGGACTTCCTCCCCGTACGACGAAACCGACACCGACACCTGCACCACATCGCCTCCGGCCGGTCTCCTCCCGATGGGAGACCGGCCGGATGCGCGCGTGTCTTGTTTAGTACTTGATCAGCGAGCGCGAACGCGACGCCTGCGGGCCTCACCTGCGGCGAGACCACCGACGAGCGCCAGCACTCCTGTGCCCAGCAGCACCATGCCGAGGGCAAGCTGCGACCCGGCCTGCGGGCTGCTGACGGCAACACCGTCACCCGCGACGGGCAGGACCGAGGGCGACCGGCCGGCGCCGACTGCGCTCCAGACATCGTCCGCCGCGGTCTGCTCCGCGGCCTGACGGCTGACAGCTGCGGACTGCGACGATCCTCGTGGACGGCTGGCTTGCGAGGTCCGCGAGCTCTGCGTCGCCGTGCTCGCGGCCGCGACCGGCGCCGCGGTCGAGGCGCTCACGGACGGGGCAACCGAGCCGCCGAATACGGCGCGGCCGTTGGCCGTCGCGCGGTCAGCAGTCGCCGGGGCCGCGCTGCGGCTGGCGCTGCGGCGCTCGGTTGTGCTCGACTGCACGTCGGGCTCGCTGGTCACGCCGGGCTCGCGGAAGCTCGACGAGGGCGTGCCGGCCGTCGGGCGCGCCGTCGGGCGGGTCGCCGTCGCTGCGGCCGGCTGGCCAGCCGATGGCGTCGCTGCCGCCGGCTGCTCAGCGCTCGCGGCCGGCTGCCCGCCGCCGGTGGGAGCGCTCGGCGCCGGCGCCGGCGCTGCCTGCGCTGCCGCCACGGAGAAGGACCCGCGGGCCGGGAGGCCCGCAACCACATCGCCGTTGGCCTCATAGCCGATCGCCGTGACGGAGTAGCCGCCGGTCCCGGCGTTGGACGGCAGTGCGAACGTCGCCTGGAACGCGCCGTTGCCGCTCGTGGTGACGGTCGCGGACTGGCCCGTACGATCGACGGAGACCGTGACCTGGGCGTTGTTCTTGAAGAATGAGCCGCTCACGCGAACCGAGTCGCCGGCAGCGTATTGCGCCCGGTCGAGTGTCAGGTAGGCCTGCGGATTGCAGGCCATGGCGATCGCCACGGGAACCAGGATGCTCGCCGCGACCGACAAAGCTGCCAGCCCAAGCCACCTGCGTTTGTCCGGAACCGGCCGTACTGAGCGCACCTGAGGTCTCCTCTCGTAACTCTATGTCTATGCACCGGCGTTGGGAGGAGGCGGTGGAGCCGCCCTCCCTCTGCGTGCAGACTGCACGTACTATACCCCGCTGGCTGTCGTCATGTCTATACGTCTCGCTCACCTAACTCTCGGCCCGCGACGGGCGCTGCTGGCCGCTCTCGCGGTCGCGGTCCTGTCGGCGGCCACGACGCCGCCCGAGGCCGCCGCCGCCACGACCGTGCGGATCCCGTTCCCACGCGACCCGGGAACGCTCACGCCGTTGACGTTCACGCTCGGCTATCCCCTGCTGACGCTCGTCTACGACACCATCACCTGGCGCGACCACAACGGGGTGCCGCGCCCCTGGCTGGCGCAATCGGTGCAGGCCACCCAGGGCGGCCGGCTCGTGCGCATCCGCCTCCGTGCCGGCCTGCGCTGGCACGACGGCCGCGCGCTCACCGCGCGCGACGTCGCGTTCACGTTCAACTTCATGCGCGGCCGGCGCCACCCGCGGTTCGCGCCCCAGCTCAGGGCGATCTCGTCGGTGCGGGCGCTCGACTCCAGGACGGTGGTGTTCCGGCTGCGCCATCCGTCGATCGGCTTCGCCGACCAGCCGCTCGCGGACGTGCCGATCCTGCCGGCCCACCTCTGGCGCGGCCTCGGACCGGGCCTGCGCGCGCCGGCCGGTGCTCCCGTCGGCAGCGGCCCCTACCGCTACGCAGGCCGTCGACAGGACGGCGGGCCGCGCCTGGTCGCGGTCCGCGACTACTTCCGCGGTCGCCCGCGTGCCGACCGCATCGAGGTGCCGATCATCCCCGGCGTCGGCGACCTGCTCACCGCCCTGCGCCGCGGCAGGGTCGACATGCTCCCGTTCACGCCGACTCCGGCTCAGCTCGCGAGCGTCACGTCTGTCAGCGTACGGTCGTCGCGTGGGCCGCTGTACATCGGCACGACGCTCATGTTCAACGTGCGCCGCGCACCATTCGATCAAGTCGAGGTGCGCAGGGCGATCGCCGCCGCGCTCGACCTCCAGCGGATCAGCCGGGCGGCTGGCGCGAGCATCCCGGCCACGACGGGTCCGCTGCACCCGGGCTCGCGCTGGGCGCCGCCGCCGGCGCCCGTGACACGGCCGTCGGCGGGACGACCGCTCGAGGCGCTCGCCCTCCCGGAGATCCGCATACTCGCGCCGGCCGACGACCCTGTCCGGCGGGAGGTGGGCCGTCAGGTCGTGCTCGCGCTCGAGCGCGCCGGCGGCCGCGCGCGGCTCGTGGCGCTCTCACGCTCGCGACTCGGGACAGCGGTCGGGGAAGGTGGCGCGCGGCCGAGCTTCGACCTGGCGATCTGGAGTGTTCCGGCACTGGCCTCGCACGATCCCGACTTCCTGACCGCGGTCTTCGGTTCACGCCGCGCCGGCGGTGTCCTCAACCGCTCGGGCTACAGCAGCGCGACGTTCGACCAGCTGGCTGCCCAGGTCGGCGCGGCGTCCACGCCGGGGCGCCGACGGCAAGCGGTCTCGGCACTGCTCGCACGGCTCGCGAGCGATGTTCCCGCGATCCCGTTGCTGTTCGGCGAAGGGCGATTCCCCTATCGCTCGACCTCACCGGTCGGCTGGACGTTCACGGCAGGCTCGGGGATCCTCGACAAGCAGTCGCTGCTGCGCGCCGCCGCCGGACGCACGGGCGATCGGGCGACGTCGCAGCCCGCCGGCGGGGACGGCGGCGGCGGCGGCTTGAGCTTGTTTGGCATCCTGGGCGCTGGGATGCTGGCGCTGGCCGTGCTCCTCGGGGGAGCAGCGACGCTCGCGCGCAGACGATGAGTGCGGCGGCAATGGTGGATCTGTTTCGTGCTGCCGCCACGGCAGCACGCCGAGAGGAATCGAGACGATGGTGAGACGGTGGCAGAAGTGGATCGCAGCGCGACGGGTCGGCTTCTGGTTCGCCGCCGCGATGATCGCGGGGCTGGGTGGCATCGCCCTGGCCGTCGAGCGGACGCGGCCGCACGTCGGCGGTGAGCTGCTGCGCTACGACACATTCGTCGAAGGCGTCGAGAGCGGCCGGATCCTCGACGCGCGCATCCTGAACTTCGATTCGTTCGCCGTCGGCACCTACCGTCGCGCGGATGGCCGGCGCGTGCAGTACCGAACGGCGTACTTCAAGGCGTTCGGCGCCACCAGCGGGGCAGGGGGTGGAAGCCAGAACCCGTTGCTGGACCTTCTGGTCATCAATCGCGTGCCGGTGCAGATCGAGCAGCAGGTCGGCAAGAGCATCGCCAACGTGCTGATCCTGCTGTTGCCGGCCATGCTGTCGATTCTCGCGCTGCTCTACATCGTCGTCTCGTGGCGTGGCAACACAGGGCTGTTCGCGGCGGGCCGCGGGCCTCGGCGCGTCGATCCCGACGCCCCTGGGGTGACGTTCGCGGACATTGCCGGCCAGGAGGCAGCGGTCGACGAGCTGCGCGAGATCGCCGAGTACCTGACCGATCCCGGCCGCTTCGCCAGCATCGGGTCGACGATCCCGCGCGGCGTGCTGCTGTACGGGCCGCCCGGCTCGGGCAAGACGCTGCTCGCGCGGGCGCTGGCCGGCGAGGTGGGCGCCGCCTTCTACTACGTGTCGGGTTCGGAGTTCGTCGAGCTCTATGTCGGCGTCGGCGCGTCGCGGGTGCGCAGCCTGTTCGAGGAGGCGCGCGACAACGTGCCCGCGATCATCTTCATCGACGAGCTCGATGCCATCGGCCAGCGCCGCTCCACCGGCGAGCGCGCCGAGGGCGGTGACGAGCAGGAGCAGGCGCTCAACCAGATCCTCACCGAGATGGACGGCTTCGTCGGCTCGGAGGGCGTCATCGTCCTCGCCGCGACCAATCGCCCCGACGTCCTGGACCCGGCGCTGCTGCGCCCGGGCCGGTTCGATCGCTCCGTGGCGCTCGAGCGCGCCGACGAGTCGGGGCGTCTGGCGATCCTGCGGCTGCACGCGCGCGACCGCCCCTTCGCCACCGATGCCGATCTCGCATCGCTGGCGCACCGCGCGGTCGGCCTGACGGGCGCGGAGCTCGCCAACCTCGTCAACGAGGCGGGGCTGCTCGCCGTGCGCGCAGGCAGTTCCGAGATCTCCAACGCGCAACTCGACGAGGCACTGCGGCGCGTCCGCGAGGCGCCGGAGCGCCGTCGCCGTCTGGCGATGCGCGGGAGCGCGCCGGGACGCCAGGTCCTCTCCGGCGAGCACGTCAAGTTCGCCGACATCGCCGGCCTGGACAACGTCATCGAGGAGCTGCTTGAGATCGAGAGCTATCTCGACGAGCCGGAGTCGTTCACGCGGATGGGGGCACGCGCGCCCCGCGGACATCTCCTCGTCGGTCCCCCCGGCTGCGGCAAGACGATGCTCGTCCGCGCACTCGCCTACGAGGCGAACGCCGCCTTCTTCTGGGTTTCGGCCAGCGAGCTCACCGAGCAATACGTGGGCGTCGGCGCTGCCCGCGTGCGCGACCTGTTCGCCGAGGCTCGGGCGATGGCGCCCGCGATCGTGTTCATCGACGAGATCGATGCGATCGGCTCCCAGCGCGGCGGCTCGTCCGACAGCGGCTCGCGCGAGACCGAGAGCACGCTGAACCAGATCCTGATCGAGCTCGACGGGTTCGCGGGCAGCGAGGGCGTCGTCGTCATGGGCGCGAGCAACCGTCCGGAGATCCTCGATCCGGCGCTCGTCCGCCCGGGCCGCTTCGACCGCACGATCACGCTCGAGCTGCCACGCCTCGAGTCGCGCTACGAGATCCTGCGGGTCCACGGGCGCCAGAAGCCGCTGAGCCCGGACGTCGACCTGCGGGCGCTCGCGGGCGCCACCAGCGGGATGTCCGGCGCGGACCTCGCCAACCTGCTCAACGAGGCGGTGCTGCTGACGATCCGCCACAAGCGGCGGCAGATCACGAGCGTCGAGATCGGCGAGGCGATGGATCGCGTCCTGCTCGGCGTCGCCGGATCGCACCGCATGAGCGACGAGCAGCGCCGGATCGTCGCCTACCACGAGGCGGGCCATGTCGTCGTCGCGCACACTCTGCCGGGCGCGCAACTCCCGCACCGCGTCAGCGTGATTCCGCGCGGCCGGGGGCTCGGAGTCACGCTGACGCGCGACGACGGTGATCGCCTGCTGAGCTCGCGCTCGATGCTCATCGATGAGATGGCCTATCTTCTCGGCGGTCATACAGCGGAACTGCTCGTCTTCGGAGAGGTCACCACAGGGGCCTCAAACGATCTGCAGCGGGTGAACGTGATCGCCCGGCAGATGGTGCTCGAGTACGGCATGAGCGAGGGCTTCGGGGTCGTCACCCATGGTGACCGCAGCGCCGGCGCCGATCATTCCGACGAGACGGCACACCGCATCGATGACGCGATCGCGCGTCTCGTGACGGAAGCGCAGGCACGCGCGCAACGGGTTCTGGGGGAATCGCGGCCCGTCCTGGACCACGTCGCCGCCATGGTGATCGAGCGTGAGACCCTTTCCGGCGACGAGCTCGAGGCGATACTGAGCGGCGGCGAGCCAGGCGCGCGCTGCGTTTAGCTGCTCACAGGGCACGAGCGCCAGTGCCGACGCGCGAAGCGCAGGGCAGCGCGCGCTCGCCTGACGCGAGGCGTGGGTGTCCGGCTCAGGCTGCCCGCACGACCCAGATGTGGTTGCCGTCGGGGTCTTCGATGGAGAACATCCGCGGCACCGGGCCCTCGCCGCCCATCATCTCGCCGGTCTTGACACCCTCGATCGCCTGGACGCGCGCGTACTCCGCCTCGACGTCCGGCGTCTCGACGCCGATCGCGCTGCCGCCCGGCCCCCATTCGCCCATCGGCGGGTTGAGCGCCAGGCGGGCCGTCGAGCCCGGAGGGGC
>Ga0136633_1002636_pt1 | contig 12223 bp, 15 predicted proteins | sample AntDrymeUQ832206_2_FD_105494 | JGI IMG/M metagenome (GOLD analysis project Ga0136633, IMG submission 105494) | Polar desert sand microbial communities from Dry Valleys, Antarctica - metaG UQ83 (22.06) | ecosystem: Environmental > Terrestrial > Soil > Desert | place: Antarctica: Dry Valley... | reverse complement strand
CAGGCGAGCGACGACGACTAGTCGCGCCAGAAGCGGACGATGGTGCTCTGGCTGGCCGAGGCCAGCAGGGTGCCGTCCTGGGCCCAGAGGTGGACGACACCGTGCCCAAAGCCGTTGACGATGGCGTCGACCCGGATGTCGAGCAGCACCCACTCGGTGGGCACGAGCTTGGCCACCCGCAGGGTGTTGTCGAGGCTGTTGCCGCCGGCTTGGGCGCCCAGGGCCTGGCCGATGCCGAAGGGCAGGTAGTCGCCCAGGATGGCGAGGGTGGCGGCCGACATGTCGAGCAGGTCGGGGATCTGGGCCCACAAGGCGGAGCGACCGCCCGGCTGCGGCGGTCCGGGCAGCTCGTCGAATGCCAACGCGTTGGCCAGGCGGACGTCGATCCGCTCCATGATCGAGTCGTTGCCCGGCATGCGCGGCATGCGCTTCGTGCAGTCGTCCGGGCCTGGCACCGCGGGCATCTCCGCCCATTGGCCAGCGACGTCGAGAGGCCGCATCCCGAGGGCGGCGTTCACCGTCAGGATCTCCCGGTCGCCCACGTGGCCGATGGCCCGGGCCTGGGTGACCTGCTTGCCGGCCACCGCGATGGTGACATCGATGTCCATGATCGCCGGCGGGTGGGCGTAGGAGAGGTACTGCGCGGTGGCCCACACGACGGGCCGACCGGAGCTGCCCTCCAGCGCCGCGATGGCCGCCCCCAACCCGCAGCCACCGAACAGGAACTGGTGGCCGGTGGAGATCCCCGGTGTGATGGGCAGCATCCAGCGCATCGGGTTGTGGGTGGGCTCGAGGCCGAGCCAGGCAGGGGCATCCATGGGCGCCCGAACCTACCGGGCAGGAATCGCCGCCCCACATGGGCAATGCTCCCGCCATGACCGATACGCCCTGGCTTGGTGATGCCTGTTCCCTCGTGTACGCCTTCCGCTCCGGTGAGCGCTCCCCCGCCGAGGAGCTGGAGGTGGTGCTCGACGCCGTCGAGCGCAGCGACCTCAACACCGTCTCCTTCCTCGACGCCGACGGCGCTCGCGCCCGAGCGGCAGCCGCCAACACCGGCAAGCCCTTCGGTGGCGTGCCGGTGGGCGTGAAGATGCTCGACCACGTCGAGGGCTGGCCGAGCACCGAGGCCTCGCTCGTGTTCAAGGACCGCATCGGCACCTACACCTCCACCAAGCTCACCCGGCTGGTGGACGACGGCGGCGGCGTGCTCGTGGGGCAGACGACGGCCAGCGAGTTCGGCGGCCTCAACGTCAGCACCAACCGGCTCACCGGCACCACCCACAACCCCTGGCAGCACGGACGCACGGCCGGCGGCTCTTCGGGCGGCTCGGCGGCGGCAGTGGCCGGCGGCATCTTCCCCCTGGCCACCGGCGGCGACGGCGGCGGCTCGATCCGGATCCCGGCCGCCTTCAACGGGCTGGTCGGCATGAAGGGCACGGCCGGGCGCATCCCCCGAGGCCCCCGCACGATGATCAGCCCGCTCACGGTCGTGACCGGCTGCCTCACCCGCTCCGTGCGGGACGTGGCCCGCTTCTACGACGTGTGCGCCGGCCACGACGGTCGCGATCCCTACAGCCTCCCCAAGATCGAGGGCTGGGAGCGCGACCTCGGCACACACGACCTGCGGGGCAAGAGGGCCGTCATCGCGCCAACTCTGGGAGCGGCCATCGTGCGCCCAGAGGTGGAGGCCAACGTGCGGACGGCCGCCGAGGCGCTGGCCAAGGATGCGGGGCTCGTGCTCGTCGACGTGCCGGTGCAGCTCCCCGGCCTTGGCCTGGAGTGGGCGCTCACCAACCTGGCCACCCTGCGCGCCGACCTCATCGACGAGTGGCCCGCCTGCGCGGAGCTGCTGTCCAAGCAGATCGCCTTCGGCCTCGACTTCGCCGACAAGATGATGAACCTCGAGATGTCGGCGCGAGCCGAGCTGGCCCGCATCCACGCCAACGAGATGATGGCGGGTGTGTTCGACGAGGTGGACTTCATCTTCTGCGCCACCAACCCTGACGTCGCCTATCCCGCCGAGGTGCAGATCAACACCCGTGTCGGCGACCAGAAGGTGGAGGCCGGCAACAACGGCGCCCTCACCATCCCCGCCAACATCTGCGGCAACCCGGCCGTGTCGATCCCGATCGAGCCGGTGGAGGGGCTGCCCGTGGGCATGCAGGTGATCGGCAAGCACCACGAGGATGCGCTGCTGCTCGACCTCGCCCTGCTGGCGGAGCGGACGGTCCCCTGGCCGCTGGTGGCGCCCGGAGCACCCCTGTGACCGCGTTCGCCCTGGTCAGAGCGGGTGTGTGACCCTTGTCTCGGCCGGCTCGGGAAGCGTTGTCACACCCCCTGAGTTGACTAGGGGGCATGGCACGACAGCTCACCCTCCTCGACAGCCCGCCAGCCTGGCGGATCGACGAAGCCACCCGTGAGGCGGGTCGCCGCGGCATCGCCGAGGCACGCGCATCCCTACAGGCCGCCGCCGCCGCCCAGCCCTCCGCTGGAGCGGCGGACGCGTCCCGAGAACACCCTTCACACGGCCGCTCCGCCGCCTAGGCCCCGTCCCCACCAGTAGCGTCTCGGGCCTCATGGGAATCCTCGCGTGGTGTGTGATGGGCCTGTTGGCCGGCGGCCTGGCCCGACGAGCGGTCGGCGCCCCCAAGCGGGGATGCTTTGGCACCATCGCCATCGGCGTCATCGGCGCCCTGCTGGCCGGAGCGGCATCGAAGCTGGCCACCGGCGACGAGCTGTCCACCTTCGACGAGCTCGATCTGGGGTCCGTGTTCGTCGCCTTCATCGGGGCAGCGGCGCTCCTCCTCGTCCTGGAAGCGGCCAGTGGTCGCCGCCGTTGATCGCCGGTAGGTTGCCGACATGTCTGATGTCGTGATCGTCGAAGCCGTCCGCTCCCCCGTGGGCAAGCGCAACGGGGGCCTCTCCACCATCCACCCGGCCGACCTCCTTGCCACCGTGCAGAAGGCCGTGGTGGAGCGCTCTGGGATCGATCCCTCCGAGGTGGGCCAGGTCGTCACCGGTTGCGTGAGCCAGGTCGGCGAGCAGGCCTTCAACATCGGCCGCACCGCGTGGCTCGCCGCTGGCCTGCCCCTCCGCGTGGCCAACACCACTGTCGACACCCAGTGCGGTTCGTCGCAGCAGGCCACCAACCTGGCCACCGCCTTGGTGGGCAGCGGCGCGGTCGACGTGGCGGTGGCCGGCGGCGTCGAGGTGATGAGCCGGGTACCGATCGGCTCCAGCGGCCGCAAGGACATCGGCCTCGGGATCCCGATACCCCGCTCCTACTTCCCCCAGTACGAGATGACCTCACAGTTCGAGGGCGCCGAGCGCATCGCCGAGAAGTGGGGCATCTCGCGAGCCGACACCGACGCCTTTGGGTTCCTCTCGCAGCAGAACGCCGCCACCGCCTGGGCCGAAGACCGCTTCGGTACCCAGATCGTTCCCGTCGAAGCGCCCGATCTCGACGAGGAGGGCAAGCCGACCGGCTCCTTCCACACCGTGGCCCGTGACGAGGGGCTACGGGAGACGAGCCTCGAGAAGCTGGCCGAGTTGAAGCCCGTGGGCCGGCCCGACGGCGTCCACACCGCCGGCTCCTCGTCCCAGATCTCCGACGGCGCCGCGGCCGTGCTCTTGATGACGGCCGAGCGGGCCGAAGCCCTGGGGCTCCGGGCCCGGGCCCGGATCGTCGACACCTGCCTCGTCGGAGTCGACCCGGTGCTCATGCTCACGGGCCCGATCGACGCCACCCAGCGCCTGTTCGAGCGCACCGGGCTCAGCGCCGGCGACATCGACGTGGCGGAGATCAACGAGGCCTTCGCCTCGGTGGTGTTGGCGTGGCAGAAGGAGCTCGGGTTCACCCCCGAGCAGACCAATCCCAACGGCGGCGCCATCGCCCTTGGGCACCCCCTCGGCGGCACCGGCGCCGTCCTGCTCACCAAGGCCCTCCACGAGCTCGAGCGCACCGGCGGCCGTTACGGCCTCGTGTCGATGTGCTGCGGCGGCGGACTCGGCACCGGCACCATCATCGAGCGGCTCTGACCCCTCGCCGGCTCCGGCTGGCCATTCCGGCGTCCTCCGACAGAGGTGGCCCGTGCCCAAGCTCCGTGCCCTGGTGGCCATCGCCAGCGCCAGCGCCGCTGGCGTCCTGGGCGTGCTCCCCGGCGCCTGCGCGGCGAACCAGAACGAAGAGCCCGTGGCCGTTGCGGCCGGTACGGCGAGCATCGTGAGCGTCCTGGACGGCGACACGATCGTGGCCGACATCGCCGGAGCGAAGGAGACCGTGCGCCTCATCGGGATCGACACCCCGGAGACGGTGTCGCCCAGCCGTCCCGTGGAGTGCTTCGGCGCCGAAGCCTCGGCCCGCGCCAAGGCTCTCCTGCCAACGGGCACCGTCGTGCGGCTCGAACGCGACGTCGAGGCTCGTGACCGCTACGACCGGCTGCTCGCCTACGTGATCCGCGATCACGACGACCTGCTCGTCAACCTCCTGCTCGTGGAGGAGGGCTACGCCGAGTCGAAGGCCTTCCCGCCCAACACTGCCCGCCAGGATCAGCTCGACCAGGCCGAGGCCGGCGCCCGGGCCGCCGAGCGAGGCCTGTGGCCTGCCTGCGGGGGCACCAACACGCCCGTCGGGCCGGTAGCGTCAGCGCCGTGACGTCCCTCGCCGAACGCCTGGGCCACGGGCCCGACGCTCGCCTGCTGATCATCAACTGCGACGACCTCGGCTCCTGCCACGCCGCCAACGTGGGCACCTACGAGGCTCTGCGGGACGGCATCGCCACCAGTGCCACGCTGATGGTGCCGTGCCCCTGGGCGCGCGACGCAGCCTCCCGTTACCGCGGCGAGGACGTGGGCGTGCACCTCACCTTGAATGCCGAGCACGATCGCTACCGGTGGGGACCGATCACGCAGGCACCGTCGCTGCTCGACGGCGACGGCGGGTTCCCCCGCACGGTCACCGACGTGTGGGATCACGCCGACCTCGATGAGGTACGTCGCGAGCTCCGGGCCCAGGTGGAGCGGGCAATCCTGTGGGGCTTCGACGTAAGCCACCTCGACAGCCACATGGGCACGCTCCAGCTCCGTCCCGAGTTCTTCGATGTGTATCTCGACCTCGCCGTCGAGTTCGGGCTCCCCCTGCGCCTGTCGGGGGCGTCGAGCGAGCGGGCCATCGGCTTCCCGTTCCGGCGGTTGGCGGCGGAGCAGGGTGTGCTGTTCCCCGACCACTTCATCACGGTGCGCGGGGTCGGCTCCCGGCGCACCATCGAGAAGGTGGTGCACGACCTGCGGGCCGGCGTCACCGAGGTGTACATCCATCCCGCCATCGATGCCCCCGAGCTCCGGGCCCTGGCTGAGGACTGGCCGGGTCGGGTCGATGACCACGTGCTCGTCACCAGCGACCACAGCCTCCGCCAGATGCTCGACCGGGCCGGGGTGCACCGCATCGGCTACCTCCCTCTGCGCGACCTCCAGCGCGCCGCTTGATGCGCCGAGTCACGGTGGTGGTCACGATCACGGGCGCGCTCCTCGCTGGGTGCGGGGACTCGGAGCCGAGCTCCCCTACCGCCGCCGACCTCGAGGCCATCGACGTGTCGCCCGACCACACCATCACGGTCGACGAGGGCGGCTACGAGCCGAATCAGCTCGAGATCGTGGCGGGGGACGTCGTCCTCCTCGTCAACGGCGGGGAGGAGAACCACTCCTTCACAGCCGACGAGGCACGCTTCGACACCCGGCTCGAGCCCGGCGAGGACACCACTCTCGTGCTGACCGAGCCGGGCGAGGTGCCCTACCACGACGTGGAGGTTCCACAGCACGAGGGCACCCTCACCGTGGTGCGCAAATCCTGAGCCTCAGTAGTCGGTCTGGGCGCTGATCTCGAGCACCGCGGCGTGGTGGTCATCGCTGCTGGTGAGCGGCATCAGGGCCATGACCTTGCCCATGTCCCCGGTGACCTTCACCCGACCCTGCATGAACGCCACGTTGGCATCGAGCGCCCCTTCCGCGATCTGTCGGGCGTCGACGTAGGCCAGCCGGTAGGTGAGCTCGGCATCCTGGTCGTCACCGAGGCCGCTATCGCCCAACCGACCATCGAGCCACGATTGGAAGTACCGCACCTCGCCATCCGGTGCACCCGTGACCACGTACTGCACACGGGCCGTAGCTCCAGGTCGTTCGGGCAGGCGCTCCGCCAGCCCCTTCTGCAGGTCGAGCCAGTCTTGGCTGAGGAACCTCACCGTGTCGGTGGGCTCAGGCCGGTACGTCGGCCCGTAGGCCGGCGAAGAGATCGTGCTCCGGGGTGGGCGCATCCACGAGGCTGGTGGCCCGGATGTAGTCGTCGAAGGGGTGGATGGCCGCAGACACTTCGCGAGGCAGGCCGAACCAGAACTGCGAGGCCGGATCGATCTGGGTGGCGTGGGCGAGCAGGGCCTCGAAGCGCACCTCGGCGTAGCCCTCGATGTCGATGGACGTGGTGATGCGGTCGTCCTGCCAGGGGCGGTCAAACCACTCGTCGCTGTAGGGCGACTCGAGCTCCAGCTCCTGGTACTTGGCGTGGGTGAGCTCGAGCCGCTTCTTCGACCAGACGGAGTAGTACACCTTCGACACCTGCCACGGCTCCCCCGCTTCGGTGTACCACTCGGGGTCGGCGGCACGATCCACGGCGGGATGGCTGATGTCGTGGACGCGTAGGTGGTCGGGGTGGAGGTACCCGCCCTGCTCGTCGCCGTAGGTGATCATCACCTGCGGCCGGATGCGACGGATGATGGCCACCAGCCGACCGACGGCCTCGTCCAGGGGGGCCTGAGCGAAGCACTCGGGCTTGGCGTTGGCCTCGCTGTCGGGCATCCCCGAGTCGCGGTAGCCGAGCATCTCCACCTCGTCGTAGCCGATGATGCTGGCGGCCAGATCGAGCTCGGCCTTGCGCACCGCGGTGATGTCGGCCCTGACCTCAGGGAGGTCCATGGCCGGGTTGAGGATGTCGCCCTCCTCGCCGCCGGTGCAGCACACCAGCACGGTGCGCACACCCTCGGCGTGGTACCTCGCCACAGTGCCCGCTCCCTTGGACGACTCATCGTCGGGGTGGGCGTGAACGGACAGCAGGCAGAGGGGGTCGGACGCCATCCGGGGAGGATACCGACGCGCTGCGGTGTTCCCCTCAGCCGTGGATCGGGGTGCGATCGGTGGGGAGGCGGCCACCCCGGGCGTACCAGATGCCGACCACGATGCCAGCGGCGACGCCGGCCACCAGCCCGAGGGGCAAGGCGACCTTGAACAGCCCGGTGCGCACCAACGACCGGTCGAGCCCAGCGTCGGGTTCGGTGGAGGCCACGATGAACATCGGGATGGCCACGATGGAAAAGGCGATGGCCATGGCCGCCACCCCGACGCCGGTACCGATGCCGATGCCCAGCAGCACCGATCGCACCCTCGATCGTCGGACGGGCTCCTCTGTTGCCGTCGCCTCGGCTTCAGCGCGCAACGGGGTGGTGCGGGGCGGGGGCGCCATCAGCGCGCAGCGTACCGCTCACTACGCTCCGGCCCGTGCGCCGTGCCCTGCTGCTCCTGCTCCCCCTCCTCGTGGGTGCCTGCGGTGACGACACCTCGGTGGCCGACACCCGGGCCGACCAGGTGCGGGACGCCGCCACCGAGGCCGGGTTGTCGACGGAGGTCGCCGAGGTGCTCGCCCTTGCTGCGCGCGGGGCCGACCGCACCTTCCAAGTGACCTACGCGGGCGAGGATGGCGCGTCGCTGGTGGTATCCCAAGCCCCGCCCAACCGTCGCATCGACATCGTGGTGGGTGAGGTCGTGACCGAGAGCCGGGTCTTCCGGGCCGGGGTGGGCTACGAGTGCACACCGCCCGCCGAGGAGCCGACCGGGCCGCTGGTGTGCACCCGCGCCCAGGGCGCGCTGCAGGCGCCCGGCGCCTTCACCGACGACGCCCTCAACGCCTTCGCCGAGGAGCTGGCCAGCTCCCATGACGACCTCGACGTGTCCGTGGAGCAGCGCACCATCGCCGAGGTGGAGGCCACCTGCCTCGTGGCGGCGCCGAAGGCCGGCCCCACCGACGGCACCGGACCGGGGGTGGAGACCATCTGCCTGTCGGCCGAAGGGGGGCAGCTGCTGCTGGACGCGGGAGGCGAACGGCTGGTGGCCGAGGCGTACACGACCGACGTGCCCGAGGGAACCTTCGAGGTCTGATGGCTCGGGGTCAGTAGCCTGCGCACCATGGACGAACCAGAGAGCTGGCGCTGGATCTGGTTGGCGGCCGCCGTGCTGTTCGGCATCGGCGAGATGGCCACGCCCGGCGCCTTCTTCCTGGCTCCCTTCGCCATCGGGGCGGTGGTGGCATCGGCCCTGGCCTTCGCCGACGTGCCCCTCGCCGCCGAGTGGATCGCCTTCGTCGGCCTCTCCGTGGCCGCCCTCGTAGGTCTCCGACCCCTGGCTCGCCGACTCGACCGCGACGGCGGCTCCGACGGGATCGGCTCCAGGCGGCTCATCGGCCGGGAAGGCACCGTGCTCGAGGCCATCGAGCCAGGTCATCTCGGGCTGGTGCGCATCAACCGGGAAGAGTGGCGAGCCGAGTCGTCCGACCGTGCACCTGTCCCCGCCGGCGCCGCCGTCACGGTCACCGAGGTGGAGGGCACCCGGGTCATCGTCACCCACACCAAGGAGCACCCGTCATGAGCCCCGCCGTCATCCTCCTCGCCGTCATCGCGTTCTTCCTGTTCGTATACGTGCTGTCCGGGGTCAAGATCGTGCGGCCCTACCAGCGCGGCGTGGTGGAGCAGCTGGGCAAGTTCAAGGAGACGGTCGATCCCGGTCTCCAGGTGATCATCCCCTTCATCCAGACCGTTCGCCTGGTGGACATGCGGGAGCAGGTGATCGACGTTCCGCCGCAAGAGGTCATCACCAAGGACAACGTCGTGGTGTCCGTCGACGCCGTCATCTACTACGAGCCCACCGACCCACAGCGGCTCATCTACAACGTCGGCAACTTCATCCTGGCCATCACCAAGCTGGCCCAGACGAACCTGCGGAACCTGATCGGCGAGATGCAGCTCGACGAGGCGCTCACCAGCCGCGACTCGATCAACCTGAACCTGCGCCAGATCCTCGACGACGCAACTGACAAGTGGGGCGTCCGAGTGGTGCGGGTGGAGCTGCAGCGCATCGACCCGCCGCCCGACGTCATGCACTCGATGCACGAGCAGATGAAGGCCGAGCGCACCCGGCGAGCCGTCGTCACCGAGGCCGAGGGCCGCCAGACGGCCGCCATCACCACCGCCGAAGGCCAGCGTCAGGGCGCCATCCTGGCGGCGGAGGGCATCAAGCAGCAGCAGATCCTCGAGGCCGAGGGTCAGGCTGGCGCCATCCGCTCCATCGCGGAGGCGGAGCGCTACCGCCAGGAGACGGTGGCCGAGGGCGAGGCGGCCGGCATTCGCACCGTGTATGCCGCCATCCACGAAGGCAACCCCGACGCCGGCCTGATCACCATCAAGTACCTCGAAGCCCTCCAGGTGATGGCCAACGGCACCGCCACCAAGATCATCCTGCCCACCGAGCTGGCCGGCATCGCCGGCGTCATCACCGGCATCACGGAGAGCATCCGGGTCGACGGCGACGGGGTCGGGAAGGGCTGACTACGTGGCGCACCTGCCGGCCCACGAGGCGGTCAACCAGTACTTCGCGGAGGCGGCCACCATCCTCGACCTGGATCCCGAGCTCCACGCCGTCCTCACCACCCCCTACCGGGAGATCACGGTGCAGGTGCCGGTGCGCCTCGACGACGGCGACCTCATCGTCGTGCGCGGGTACCGGGTGCAGCACAACGGTGCGCGTGGTCCCTACAAGGGCGGCATCCGCTACCACCCCACCACGGACCTGAACGAGGTCCGGGCGCTGGCGTCGCTCATGACGTGGAAGACGGCGCTGCTCGACCTTCCCTTCGGCGGCGCCAAGGGCGGCGTGGAGGTCGACCCCACAGGCATGAGCCAGGGCGAGCTCCAGCGCCTCACCCGACGGTTCACCAACGGCATCCAGCACCTGCTCGGCGTCTATCGCGACATCCCCGCGCCCGACATGAACACCAACGCCCAGACCATGGCCTGGATCATGGATGCCTTCTCGGCCAGCCACGGCTACAGCCCCGCCATCGTCACCGGCAAGCCGCTCGACCTCGGCGGCGCCCCCGGGCGGGAGGCGGCCACCGGGCGGGGCTGCACCTACGTGCTCGATGCCTGGTGCCAGCACCAGGGGCTCGCGCTGGCCGGCCAGCGCGTGGCGATCCAGGGGTTCGGCAACGTGGGGTCGTGGATGGCGCGCGAGCTGCACGAGCGAGGGGCCAAGGTGGTGGCAGTGTCCGACGTCAGCGGCGCCATCGTGAACCCGGGCGGGATCGACGTGCCGGGCCTGGTGGCCCTCGTGGGCTCCGGCCGCTCCGTGGTGGAGGCGGAGCGAGGCGACGTGATCACCAACCAGGAGCTGATCGAGCTCGAGTGCGACGTGCTGGTACCCGCGGCGCTGGGCGAGGTGATCACCGACGCCAACGCCGGCGCTGTGCGCGCCAAGGTGGTGGTGGAGGCGGCCAACTATCCGGTGACACCGGGAGGCGACAAGATCCTCCGCGATCTTGGCGTCACGGTCATCCCCGACATCCTGGCCAACGCCGGGGGGGTGACCGGCTCGTACTTCGAGTGGACCCAGAACATCCAGCAGTTCACCTGGAAGGAGGAGCGCTTCGTGGCCGAGCTCCTCGAGAAGATGCAGGGCGCCTTCCGGTTCACCCAGGCCTTTGCCGACGACCACCGGATCACCCTGCGCCAGGCCGCCTACGCCATCGGCATCAAGCGAGTGGCCGACGCCGCCAAGCTGCGCGGCTACATCTAGGTAGAGCGAGCACCTCCGCTTCGCGCCAGAGGAGCCAGCGTGTGCTCTCCGGTGTCGTCGTCCTCCGTGAGGTGCCAGCCGCAGCGGCGGGCGAGGAGGGGGTGGCCTTCGTCTGGGCCCGATGCGATCAGCTCGTCGCCCACCTCGAGGCGAACGTGGCCGCGCGGGCGGTAGAGGTAGCGGCCGCCTCGGAGCACCGCCAGCACGTGGAACCCCGGTTCGATGTCGAGCTGCAGCTCCGACAGGGACGACCCGGCTGCCTCGGAGCCCTCGGCCACCGGCACCCGCACGACCACCTCGTCGGAGTCGCCGAGGGCGATGGACAGGATGGGGTGCAGCTCCTCCTTCTCCTCGATGAGCCACACCATCTGCTGGGCGGCGTCGCCGAGGTCTTCGGCAGCCTGGGACAGGTGGAGGAGCCCCCGGAGCGGTGACGGGTCGATGCGATCGTTGCTGGCCCGCAGCACCCAGAGCTCGAGGCGGTCCTTCATCTCGTCGAGGCGGTCTTCAAGCTGGCGCACCTCGGCGGCCAGGCCCTGGTCGCGCAGCACGAGCGCCGAGTAGGCCAGGCCCACGGCCGCCTCGGAGAGGTTCTTCATCTCCACCAGCACATCGACGGCCCGGTCGAGGTCGGAGAGCGTGCCGTCCTCGGGCGGCACCGGCGGCTCCCAGTAGGGCGCGGCCGCCAGCTCCCGCAGTCGTGGGATGCCGGCGGGTGAGCCCCGCAGGAAGATCACGTCGCCGGGCAGGCAGATGGCGTTGCCGTCGACGTGGGTGATCCAGTGGCGCTCGCGCCGGATGGCCATCACGCGCATGCCCGTCTGCACCGGAAGCTCCAGCGCTGCCAGCGGCCGGCGAGCCAGGTGGCTGCCCTCACGGATGCGCACGCGGTGCGACACCTCCTCGGCGTTGGAGAGGTCGGCCACCAGCTCTCGCGGGATGCCCAGGCGGTGCGTCACGATGCGGGCGATGTCCACCGCCGCGTTGCCGATCCGCTCGATGGAGCTGATCACCTGCAGCACCGAGGCCATGGCCTCGGCCTCCTTCGGATGGCGGGCCGCCAGCACCGACACCGCCCGCATGTCGTGCACGAGATCGGACATCTGGTCCTCGAGCTCGTCGATCTCCTCGGCCATGTCGGGGTCTCCGAAGTACACGGAGGCGTAGGCGAGGTCGACCATGAGCTCCGAGAGGTCTTTGGACTCGGCCAGCATGGCCCTGAGGTTGCGAGGTCTGGCATCCATCGGGTGCCGGAAGGATACGACGCCAACGACGCAAGGTGGCGCGGAAGGGTCGGCGACGTGGTCCACACTGGGTCGGTGCGCCGTCACCGCCT